>OGRQ01003155.1_pt1 | contig 10676 bp, 10 predicted proteins | sample 1553521 | NCBI WGS metagenome assembly OGRQ01 (sample SAMEA2580088, study PRJEB22360) | human gut metagenome | biome: human gut; feature: human-associated habitat; material: faeces | place: Denmark | collected 2008/2010
TTTTTTTCATATTTTTTCTTTTTTGTTGGTTATTGCTTTTCTATTTGCGATAATGATAAATAAATTTTTCTACATGGCAGCCTCTCTTTCTTTTTTAGGGGGAGGGTGGGGACGGAGACCGATTTGGCTTGGGAAGATGGTCAGCTCCGTCCTTTGCTCCCGGGTTAAACGTCGGATTATACTTGTGGAGTGTAATCTGATTGTTAATTTTTATCACGTGCTTGAAGCAGTTATTCGATTACATTTCCGCACAATTTTAATTTCATTATTCCGCTGTCTATATTACACACAATGTCGATGTTCTTCAGAAAATGACCCAGGGAATTCGGGGCGAAGGTGATTTTAATTTCACCTGTTTCCCCTGGGGCAACCGGACGTTTTTCCCATTCGGCCCCGGTACATCCGCATGATGGACGGACGTCGCGGAGCAGGAGGGGAGTCTGACCGGTGTTGGTGAAACGGAAAGTCACTTTCCGTTTCTCTCCGTAGCGAATGGTTCCTAATTGCAGGGTGTCCCGCTCAAAACGGATGGTCGTCGGCAACGCATTCATCGCTTGCATATCGTAATCCGGCTGAAAGATGAAAAAGGCGGAAACGATGCAACTTAAAAGTAGTAGAAACAGGCTGACTGTCCAATATATTTTTCTTGGTTTCATCGTTGTGTATTTTCATCGGTGAATTGATTCAGTTGTCCAAAACTAGTTTCATCAGACAAGTTTGAGGTTCATGTCCGATAGCATAAAGAACATTTTCAGAAACATCTACGGTGATATGCGTTAACGGTGTATCCAAGGCATAAGTTTCGAGTAAAGTGCCTTCCCAATCGAATACCAGTAGCTGGCGGCATTGTTGGAAAGTCCTGGGGTTTTCGCGATAAGTATGCCCTGAGTAGATCGCATATACTTTTTCAGAGGTGACCGTGATGTCGGTGAAACCGAAACGGTTATCACGGGAATAAGCTACGTCGGGCACTGTTTTTTCGGTGATATATACCCGGGGATGGTGGTAGCAATAGGCTTTGATGCGATCGATATGGTCGCCGGTGATCCGGCAAAATTCAAGATTACCGCTATACATATCTCCACAGACAAAATACCGGTTGTCAGGACGTACTTTCAGTACAGTGCTGGCGTATAGAATCGCTTTAGTGTCTTCGCGCAGAGCCGGATAGACCGGGTGTTCCGGATAGGATAAATGAAAACCGAATGTTTTTGTGTCCAGATCATACAACAGATAACGCCCCTGTGTGTAGAGGCCTGTTGCGATAATATAATTGCCGGCCCGTATAGCCCGCAATGTATTTAAACTATCGGGTAGCTGTATCACCGAAGAATCGCTTGCTCCGGATCGTGTCCGCAGACTTGTATGCCGTTCGAGTAGACGGGATGTCTTGAAGTTGAAACTGGATAGTGTTACCGGAGTTTCATTATTGGAATTATTCAATGGGATCGCCTTGGTCGTATTGTTGTCCGAATAACTAAGGAGAATCTCCTGGCCATTACTGGCTATTTCTGAAACACGACGGGCTTCCCAGGATTGAAGTCCGGAAATGAAACTGCTTTGTAACGCTTTACCGGCTTTCGGTATCTGATGAGCCGAAGGAACCTCAGATAAGTTGGATTCGTTGCAGGATGATATAAAGAATAGGATCGTGGATAAAAATAGTATGTTTTTCATGGTTTAATCTGCTTTCATGTGAATTCCTATATATTGTATTCTATTGTGGGCACAGAAACCTCGAGCTTCGGTACATATTCGTAATATTTCTGGATTTATCGTTTCTTCGTATGCTAAAGCTTCTATATTTTTTAACGCGATTGTGTTTCCATTTTGATAAGTTTTTATATCAAATATTGAACTTAGAATCGAAAAAATTGTAATTAATATTACAAATATTATTAGTCTCTTTTTTGTTTTCATGGTTATTATTATTTTTACCTAACAAACGTATAGTAAATCTTCGGTGTTAAAAAAGAATTCAATAACTATGTTGTCCTAGTTTTATCCTTTGTTTTGTAAAAGAATGTTAATTATGAGGATGCGTAAATTTTATATTTTATCTTGGGGGGTGATGGTGTTACTCTTCATTGTGTTGGCGTGTACCTTGATAAAACTATACGTGGAGAAAGAGACAAATTTAATTGAGACATTGAAAAATGGCCTTGAGAAGAATATTGATATATATAATCAAAGGACAATGAATGCCACTGGAAATATTCTTTCTTTTTCATTGGATCACATCATAGTTTTTAGAGACCGACAAAAATTTGTTTTTTCTTTTAAGTCGGAAATGGAGGCGAAAAAGATGAGTGTCTGCGCTATGTATGATATCCGTGACACAGCTTTGTGGACGTTGTGGGGATTGGATTCTTCATTTTGCAGGCAGATGGATAAGGAAGCGGTTAATTATATGTTGGAATTGCAGGATAGTACGGGAAAGGTAATCGATGCTGTAAAGCAGGGGTTTAATAAAATTCCCCGGGGAAAAGAGGATTTTTCCATGCCCTTGGGATTATTGGAGAAGCATATTATTAGAGCTCGTTTCGGTTTACCTGTAGGGGTATTTCTTTATGATGAGTGGCCGATGGTTTTGTTTTTGGTAGCTTCGGCTTGGATGTTGGGATTGATCTTTTATTGGCAACACTATTTGGTACATAAAGAAAAGCGGATCCGGCAGCATGAGGAATTGAATATTCAGACTGTGAATCACGATATGAAGTCACCGGTTGGAATTGCCGGGACATACTTGGGTTTGGTGGACCGGGAGGGGATAAGCGGTTTGACTTCGCAACAGCAAAAAAATTTCCGGGTAGCGCAGGAAGCCATCGGACGTTTGGAAATTTTGGTAAAAAAGATGTCGGTAAAACTGGTGAATGAGAGGGGATTGGTATTGAACTATGAGGTATTTGAATTACCGGTATTGGTACAGGAAGTATGGAGAAGTATAGAAGGAGAGATTCCGGATCGGAAGGCAGTACGGTTTTCGGTTTTATGTAGGCTGAAGGGAGATCCGATGATTTGTGCAGATCGCTTGCAATTGGGACGTGCGTTGGGGAATTTACTCCGGAATGCGGTGAAATATTCCAGAGAAGAGGTCGGGATTGTGGTCGGATGTGTCCGAAAAGGGACGAGATTATGGATTTTTGTAAAGGATAATGGTTATGGGATTGAGAAAGCAGATCAGAAACATATGTTCGAGACGGGCTATCGTTCGCCTTCGGTGGAACGCAGGACGGAGGGAACAGGACTGGGATTGAGCTTTGTTAAAATGGTAATGTCGGCACATGGAGGAAGAATAGTCTACCGGACCCGGGAAGGAGGGGGAAGCCGTTTTGTCTTGATCATGAAAAGTAAACAGAGATGACAACGATTCATTTATTATATGTGGATGATGAAGAAAACTGGTTGAATGCAGTCGGACAGATCTTGCAAACCGGGGAGTTTGTCGTAGATACGGCCACTGACGGGGAAATGGCGTTGCAGAAAATGGCTGAACAGCGGTATGATATGATTCTGCTGGATGTTCGCTTGAAGGAAGAAAACGGTTGGGAATTGGTACGTAGATTTAAGCAGGTCCAACGGGAGGTGGCTGTGGTGTTGTTTACTTCGGATTATGAAGTGGAGAGGTTGACCGATGTTTTTGGGGTCGGTGTAGAAGATTATTTGGAAAAAAGCAGTGATATCGGGATATTAGCCAACCGATTAAAGGCCTTACATTATCGTTTTGTGAAAAGTCGGGAACAACAGGAGTGTTACCGGATTGCTTCCGAAGTATTTTTTCGTGTGAATGCCGGAATCTTGGTTGTAAAGGGGAAAGAACGTTATCTGAAATCGAATGAAGCTTGTCTTTTGAAGTTATTGTGTCGGAAAATGGGAACGGTGGTGAAGATCGAAGAGTTGTATGCAGGAATTTGGGGAAAAACTATACTCTTCGATTCTAAGGATAAAGCACTCCGGAATCTTGTATCAGAGTTGAGAAAGACCTTGGAAGGTACTGGGTTAGAGATTAGAAATAAACGATTTGCAGGATATTATTTGAAGGGAGAATAAAAAAACGGAAATTTATTCCCCCAGTCAGATTGCTGATTGGGGGAATATCGGTTCTTATTACATAAACGAGCGGTCGGAGGATTCGCGGACGATCAGTTCGCTGTTGATCACTTCTTCGCGGATTTGTGCATGTTTGGCGTCGAGGATTTGTTCGAAAAGAAGCTCGGCAGCCGTTTCGCCGATCTTTTCGGGAAATTGGTTGATGGTGCTGACCGAAGGGGTCATATATCGGGAACGTTTGCTGTTGGAGAAACCGAAAACAGCTACTTCTTCCGGTATTTTCAATCCTTTTTCTTTTATTGCTTCGATTGCTCCGATGGCCATATCGTCATTGATTCCGAAAATGGCATCCGGCATATTTTTCATATTCAATAACCGTTGAGTGGCCTCTTTGGCTGCTTTTACGGAGAAGTCTTCACATCTGACGATGTAGTCGGTATTGATTTCCAGTTTGTTCAGCGTCATGGCTTTCAGATACCCTTTCATCCGGTTCTTCCCGATAGAAAGTTGTTCCGGGCCGGTTAGCAGGGCGATTCTTCTGGCTCCGCCATGGATGAGATGTTGTACGATTTTGAAAGCAGCATCGGCATCGTCGGCAACGACTTTAGAGACATCCAGTTCTTTCGCAGTCCGATCGAATAATACCAAAGGCACGCCCATATCCTGAATCTGTTTGATATGTTCGTACGAAGTGGTGGCTTTAGAAATAGACAGAATGATTCCATCACAACGGTTGGCCAGAAATATATCGATGTTTTTCTTTTCTTTTTCGAAAGTTTCGTTGGAAGAAGCTACCAGTACATTGTATCCGTATTTATCGGCAACATCCTCTATCTTTTTGACAACGGTAGCGAAAAAGGTATTCACAATCTGAGGCACCACCACGCCGATCGTGTTACTTTTGTGAGTCTTTAAAGCCACTGCTATGGGATTGGGTTTGTAGCCCAGTTCTTTGGCCAGGGCCTGCACGGTTTTACGGGTTTGTTGGCTGATCTCAGGATTATCTTTCAGCGCCCGTGACACTGTAGATACAGAGATATTTAGTTTTTCTGCTAAGTCTTTGATTGTGATGGCTTTCTGTGTCATATTCCTAAGTTTTAATGTTTATTTTTTTTCTTCTTGTTTGAGTTTAGGATAAGCGATTCGGGAATGGTAGATGTTAGTCAGCATTTCGATAAATACCTTTTTCACCGTTGCAATGTCTTTAAAAGTGATGTCTGCATTGGCATAGCGCCCGTCCTGTAGTTGCCCGTCGATGATATTGTTGACTACTTTCGTGATATTTTCTTCGGTCTTGTCGACCAGCGTACGGGAGACTGCTTCTACGGCATCGGCCATCATGACTACGGCACATTCCCGGCTGACCGGATCCGGTCCGTCATAAGTGAACAGCGATTCGTCGATTTCCCGGTCAGGATATTTGTTTTTAAAAGAATTGTAGAAGTATTTTACCTTGCTTTTTCCGTGATGGGTACGGATAAAGTTGATAATACCTTCGGGCAAATTATACTTCTTGGCCATTTCGACTCCTTTACGGACATGGTCGATGATGTGCTGGGCACTGACATCGAATTCACACTGGTCGTGTGGGTTGATTCCTCCGCTTTGATTTTCGATAAAAAAGATCGGATCGAATGTTTTACCGATATCGTGATAAAGAGCACCGGTACGGGTGAGCAAAGGATTCCCGCCGATCCGGTAAATAGCTTCCTCGGCCAGATTGGCGACCATCAGCGAATGCTGGAAGGTACCCGGAGCTTTCTTGGTCAGGTTGCGCAAGGCCGGATGATTCGGATTCGAGAGTTCGATCAGTGTGATTTCGGAGGTATAACCGAAAATCCGTTCAAAGATATAGATCACCGGGTAAGTGAGTGTCAGTAGCAGGCAATTGATGGCCAGCCAGATCAGCGCAAACAAGTGGGTACCGCGGATCTCGCCTTCCTGGGTCAGGATAAAGGCCATATATACGAGTGTATAGGTGATAAAAATCAGAAATATAGACAGGATCAGCTGACTACGCCGTTGCAGGTGCGACAGACTGAATATGGCTACAATGCCGGCTGTGACCTGCATGAAAGCGAACATGTAACTGTTGGGGGCATAGTAGGAAATCAGCAGCGTACTGCTCAGCAGAAGATACAAAGCCGAACGGCTACCGATCAGGATGTTTACGATGATGATGAAAAACAATACCGGTACCGCAAACATATTGATACTCTGATGATATCCCAGACTACCGAGCATAATGGTGGCTAGAAATAAACCGTAAAGGAATATAAATTCCCGGTTGTTGTAGAAAATCCGTTTTTTGGAATAGTAGAAAAAAATGGAAAATACCAGCAGGGCTACCAGCACCAAAAGGAATTGACCGCCGATAGTCCGCATATAAGTTTCGGTAGATCCCAGATTATTCTGGTATTCGGTTTTGAGGGAATTCAGTATCTTTACCTTTTCGGGAGTAACCAGTTCACGCTTGGTGATGATAATATCGCCTTGTTGCACCATGCCTTCTGTGAGACTGATACTTTTCAGGTGGTTCAGGTGTTCGATCGTTGTTTTCGAGGCGTCGAATTCCAGGTTTGGCTGCAAATAGTTGTTCAGGTTCAGGCTTAGAATATTTTCCCGTACCGATTTCGGAAAATGGAGTTGGTCGATAGCCTGGCTTAAAGCCGAATAAGCCTTTTTCAAGGTATATACCTGATCGAATTCTACGGTATGCCCGATATTGTTCTCGACGATTTTAATGGTTTTTACTTTCCTGGCATCCAACTCTTCGGGCAATTGCAGGATGCCGGCCGTATAGATGTCTTTGAGCCGGTCGGTCAGTTTATTCAGGGAGCCGGAAGTCGTTTCATTGCGGAAAGCATGCAGGGCTGTCCTGAATTTACCGGTTTGCAGATCGGCCGTATTCGTATTTAAGATAAAAATCGGACTTTGTTCCTGTACTAATTTTTCCCGTTCTTCCTGTAATTCGTCTTCTGTTTTATGGATCGGAAAATCGAAAGGAGCCGTCAGGGTTTCGTATCTCCAGGGCATACCTTTTTGATATTCATACTGGAAACTACCGACTTTGGGGAATAAATATACCGTGATTACACAAATCGAGAGTATAATCAATAATCTGAAAAAGGCATTTAAACGACGTTTTAATTTTTTGTCGGACATAGAGGTACACAATAGCCATTATACAGGGCTAAAGATATGAAATTATTGGAGAAAAATCGGAAACCTTCGGAAATTTGTTTTGAGAGGAAAAAAGTACATTCAGTTTGCCGGGATTCATTTGTGCTTGTTGAGAAAACCTGAGGCTCTGTTTAGAAAAATTGTCTCAACGGAATCTCAGATTCTCTCAGTAATTTTTATTGAATACCGTTGGTCTCGATTTCGGTGCTGACCTTTTTAAGCAGGCCTTGTAATACTTTGCCCGGTCCGATTTCCAGGAAAGAGGTAGCTCCGTCGGCAATCATATTTTTCATGATCTGTGTCCATCTGACCGATGCGGTCAATTGGGCGATCAGGTTTTCCTGAATCTTAGCCGGATCGGTATAAGGTTGGGCATCTACATTCTGATAGATCGGGCAGACCGGGGTTGAGAAACGGGTGTTTTTAATGGCTGTTTCCAGTTCCTGGCGTGCCGGTTCCATCAACGGAGAGTGGAAGGCACCTCCGACTTTTAAAGGCAATACACGTTTCGCTCCGGCTTCGGTCAGTTTCTGGCAAGCGGTCTCGATCCCTTTGTTGCTACCTGAAATAACGATCTGCCCCGGACAATTGTAGTTGGCGGGAACCACCACTTCGTCGATCTCTTTACAGATCGCTTCTACTTTTTCGTCGGCCATTCCGATCACTGCGGCCATGGTAGAAGGATTGGCTTCGCAGGCTTTTTGCATCGCCAGCGCTCTGGCGTGTACCAGGCGTAATCCGTCTTCGAAAGATAAAGCTTTGGCAGCGACCAGGGCTGAGAATTCTCCCAGGGAGTGGCCGGCTACCATATCCGGGGTTTCGGTCAGCGAGTTGGCCAGAATCACGGAGTGAAGGAATATCGCCGGTTGGGTTACTTTGGTTTGTTTCAGGTCTTCGTCGGTGCCGTTGAACATCAGATCCGTAATGCGGAATCCCAATATTTCGTTCGCTTTTTCAAATAATTCTTTTGCTTCGGGTGAGTTTTCATACAAATCCTTGCCCATTCCTACGAATTGAGCTCCCTGTCCCGGGAAAACAAATGCTTTTTTCATACTCGTTTTGTTTATTTCTTAATGAAACTTATTACTGATCAGCCGGATGAATTCCTCCCGCGTGGCGAGTTTCTCGAATGCGCCGCTGAAGTCGGAAGTCGTTGTTACCGAGTTTTGTTTTTGAACGCCCCGCATCATCATACACATGTGCTGTGCTTCGATCACCACGGCAACGCCCAGGGGGTTGAGGGTGTTCTGGATGCAGTTCTTTATGTCGTTTGTCAATCTTTCCTGTACTTGCAGTCTTCTGGAAAAAGCTTCCACTACCCGTGCTATTTTGCTTAGCCCGGTGATGTATCCGTTCGGGATATACGCCACGTGAGCCTGCCCGATGAAAGGCAACATATGGTGTTCACACATGGAATAGATCTCGATGTTTTTCACAATAACCATCTGGCGGTAATCTTCTTTGAAAAGTGCCGACCGCAGAATTTCCTCCGGATTCTCGTGATACCCCCTTGTCATAAATTGCATGGCTTTTGCCACGCGGTAGGGAGTTTTTACCAAACCTTCCCTGTCGGGGTCTTCGCCCAGCAGTTTCAGTATTTCTTTATAATGGTAACTTAATTGTTCGGTCTTTGTTTTATTGTAGTATTCTACTTTGTGGTAGAATTCTTCGCAGTCGTCCAATTCCGTGTATTTCATTCAAACTCTCTTTTATATGCTTGATTTATCATTCGTGTCGGTAATGAAAAACCCGGTACAAAGTAAAATATAATAATCGAGAATTGAAAATCGGGAACAGGAATTTCATGGACCGGGTTTTTGTTCATGTTTTATCATGAATTTATTTTCACGTGGAAATATCGGCAGGCGGAGAACCTGGTGCCGGTTTCGTTGCAGAAGAAAATGTACACGTGCGCCTTTTTTCCGATGGATTCATCGAGGGTAAATTCTTCATGCAGCTCTCCGCGTCTTCCTTTTACCTGGCTGGCGACCCGGGGGATACGGGAATCGTTGTCATATAATACCCCTATTTGTAATCTGTCCGTTCCGGATACGGTTTTCCACATCCGTTCTTCTTGCCATGTGACCTTGAACAGAGGACCTTCCCCGCTTACTTTCAGATTCCTGGGGAGAGGTAAAGTGCCGTCCGTGAACATGAAATTCCCGAAATCGGCGATTTGGCCTTCCTCTCCGAAGCAATGGAAGTTTCTTGAGAAAAACACGTTCGGGGCGTGTCGTCCCACTGTTTTTGCCACGGCCCGCCAGATTTCGGGCGACACTTGTTTGGCAAACGTCATGTAAAAAACTTGTACTGCCTTGAAGCGTATCGCTACGGCCTGCTGTTTGGGGGTACGTCCCTCGGTTTCCCATTTCCGTTTTTTGCCGGGAATGGCATAACGCCGGACGTATGTGTTATTACCTCTCGTGTAAAAAATAAGGTTATTGTGTCTTCCTTGAAATTGTCCGTTGATAAAATCTTTGACTTTCATGATATAATACTTTAAATATTTGATAATGGTATTTATATAGACGACAGGGGGGCACTTCACTCCGTATGTCTTGTCGTCCGCATTGCAATAGGCGAGGCCTTCCATAGCCGTGTTCTCAAACGTGATTTTTGAAGTCGAAGTGTTGTACGTGGCGGTGATGTCCGGTTCCGTGAGCGATCCTTGTGCACATTGCAGCTGTTCGTAGTCCACGGTCAGCGTATCGTCTTCCTGCGTGCAAGTTTCCTTATTCAAGGACATGAAGGCGTTTGCCGGCGATTGTCCCCGCTTGCGTTGGAGAAATCCGAGTGTGATTGCCGGGGCAAGTTCCCGGGATAATTTAATCAATCTTCCGAACTTTGTCCGTTATGCAACGGCTGCCGGCGAATCAGAAATTTTCCCTGCGGACAAACTTTTGCGCGCCATATTCTCGCATTCTCGTATGTAGTAAGAGATCTTACCAATACGTCCCCGATAGTTCGCGATCGGATCTGAGCTTATTCTAGCCATAACTTTAAAAATTAAACTGTTAATAATACATTTTTCCCTCCAACTCACCTGGATGGGATTTACATATGGTATCTTACTACATGGGGGCTGGAATTTGCACTTTTACGGGAGAAAAAATGCAGGGAAGTTGAAAATATTTTGTAGTGTGCAGGTAGATAGATGGGTAATCGTAGAATTGAGCGTGCGTTTGGGGGGATTGGTGGAATAGAAATGTTGTATAAATTTTCTTCTATAGAAAATTTCTTTTATAGAAGAAAATTTATACAAGATAATTTGTATATTTGTCAGTAAGTTTAATTAAGTGATAACTATGTGTATATCAAATAGAATAGGACCTCCGGTCGAGGGGACGGATTTTTTTGGGAGAACAAGAGAGATACGTCACGCTAACAAGTTGTTAGATTCAGGACATTCATTATTGTTATCGGCGCCGCGTCGTATTGGTAAA
>OGRQ01003160.1_pt1 | contig 10665 bp, 4 predicted proteins | sample 1553521 | NCBI WGS metagenome assembly OGRQ01 (sample SAMEA2580088, study PRJEB22360) | human gut metagenome | biome: human gut; feature: human-associated habitat; material: faeces | place: Denmark | collected 2008/2010
CATCGCGATCGCCACGGCTCGGGCGGGCGTTGTTCTCCTGATCCTCGAAACCAGGAATGGCCAGGGAGATCTTGCCGCGATCATCGACACCCTGAACGATCACCTCAACGGTGTCGCCTTCCTTGAGCACGTCTTCGACAGCGTCAATACGCTCGCCGTTGGCCAGGTTGCGGATCTGGGAGATGTGCAGCAGACCGTCGGTGCCCGGGGTCAGGTTCACGAAGGCGCCGAAGGAGGTGGTCTTCACGACCTTGCCGTTGTAGGTCTCGCCGGCTTCCGGCACGTGCGGGTTGGCGATCTGGTCGATGATCTCCTTGGCCTTCTCGGCGGCCTCGCCGCCTTCGGAGGAGATGTACACAGTGCCGTCATCCTCGATGGCGATTTCGGCGCCGGTGTCTTCCTGGATCTGGTTGATCATCTTGCCCTTCGGGCCGATGACCTCGCCGATCTTGTCCACCGGAACGGTGGTAGTGATGATGCGCGGCGCGTACGGGCTCATCTCGGCCGGGCCGTCGATGCACTCGTTGATGACTTCGAGGATGGTGGTGCGGGCTTCCTTGGCCTGCTGCAGGGCAGACGCCAGGATGTCGGCCGGAATGCCGTCGAGCTTGGTGTCGAGCTGCAGGGCGGTGATGAATTCGGAGGTGCCGGCCACCTTGAAGTCCATGTCGCCGAAGGCGTCTTCGGCGCCGAGGATGTCAGTGAGCGTCTTGTAGATGTGCTGGCCGTCGACGTCGCCGGACACGAGGCCCATGGCGATGCCTGCGACCGGAGCCTTCAGCGGAACGCCAGCGGCGAGCAGGGACAGCGTGGAGGCGCAGACGGAACCCATGGAGGTGGAACCGTTGGAGCCGATTGCCTCGGAGACCTGACGGATGGCGTACGGGAACTCCTCACGGCTCGGCAGCACCGGCACGAGGGCCTTCTCGGCGAGGGCGCCGTGGCCGATTTCGCGGCGCTTCGGGGAACCGACGCGGCCGGTCTCACCAGTGGAGTACGGCGGCATCTCGTAGTTGTGCATGTAACGCTTGGACTGCGGACCGGACAGCGCGTCGATCTGCTGCTCCATCTTGAGCATGTTCAGCGTGGTGACGCCCAGAATCTGGGTTTCGCCACGCTGGAACAGTGCGGAGCCGTGCACGCGCGGCACGATGTCCACTTCGGCGGACAGGGTGCGGATGTCACGCAGGCCACGGCCGTCGATGCGGTAGTCCTGGGTCAGGATGCGGCGACGCACGATCTGGCGCTGCAGCTCCTTGAACGCGTTGCCGATTTCCTTGTCCTTCTCGGCGTCTTCCATGTCGGTGAACTCGCCGGCGAGGGTGGCCTTGACGCCTTCCTTGATCTCGTGGATGCGGTCCTGGCGCGGCAGCTTTTCGGCGATGGACAGGGCTTCGTCGAGGTCGGCGTGGGCGATCTCGTCGATGCGGTTGTACAGATCCTCGGTGTACTCCGGGAAGAGCTGGAATTCCTTGGTTTCCTTCGCGGCGATCTTCTTGAGCTCGGCCTGGGCCTCGCAGATCACCTTGATGAACGGCTTGGCGGCTTCAAGACCGCCGGCGACGACTTCCTCGTCCGGCTTGGTCTGGCCTTCGTCGTAGATGAGGTGCCAGGCGTTCTTGCCGGCACCCGCCTCGATCATGGCGATGGCAACATCACCGTTCTCGATCACGCGGCCAGCGACCACAATCTCGAACACGGCGCGCTCACGCTCACTCCAACGCGGGAAGGCGACCCACTGGCCGTCGATCAGCGCCAGACGCACACCGGAGACCGGGCCTTCGAACGGCAGGCCGGAGATCATAGTGGAGGCGGAAGCGGCGTTCAGGGCGATGACATCGTAAGCGTCATCAGGGTTCACGGCGAGCACGGTCTCGACGACCTGCACTTCGTTGCGCAGGGTGTGCGGGAACAGCGGGCGCAGCGGGCGGTCGATGATGCGGCAGGCGAGGATGGCCTCGGAGCTCGGGCGGCCTTCACGGCGGAAGAACGAGCCCGGAATCTTGCCGGCAGCGTACATCTTCTCTTCAACATCAACGGTCAGCGGGAAGAAGTCGTAGTTCTCCTTCGGGCTGGAACCGGCGGTGGTCGTGGACAGAATCATCGAATCATCGTCAAGATAGGCGGCGACGGCACCATCCGCCTGCTGGGCGAGACGACCGGTCTCGAAGCGCAGCGTGCGCTTGCCAAACGATCCATTGTCGATTACGGCCTCAACGGCCTTGATTTCGGGACCCTCCATAGGGTTCCTCCTTTGTTTTCTTTTCTTGTGTACCTACTATCGGCAGTCCTCTTCAGCGGACTCCAACCGATTCCTACATGCGTGACGCGGCGTTGCCTCCGCCGCTTCCTCATCTCTAGATTCTAGACCTCGTGCGCCCCAAACCTCGGGCCTTCAAACTGTCTGTTCCTTGAACTCGGCTGTCATGCAAAAACGCCCGGGCGCCATATGGCGCTCGGGCGGAAGAATGTTATCGGCGCAGACCCAGACGCTCGATCAGGGAGCGGTAACGGTTGATGTCAACGCGCTTGAGGTAATCAAGCATACGACGACGGTCGCCGACCATCAGCAGCAGACCACGACGGGAGTGGTGATCGTGCTTGTGCTCCTTGAGGTGCTCGGTCAGATCAGCGATACGCTTGCTCAGCAGAGCAACCTGGACCTCCGGAGAGCCGGTGTCACCTTCATGGGTCGCGTACTTAGCGATGATTTCCTGCTTTTCTTCAGCCGTCAGTGCCACGGCATCCTCCTTATATTGCTGCGCGGTGCTACCGGCCCGATGCCGGCGCGCTCTCTATCCGCGGGCGAAATACGCCAAGGGTCAATTATACAGGAGCACCAGACACCACGAATCAGACCAACGTCAGCAGGCCGCCAAACATCACAACAAGCAAAGCAATCGTCTCAATCACAAAAAAAAGATAAACGACGCCCAACTGCGCGTCAGCACATTCAACGGCGACTCTTTTTTAATCGTCACCAACAATCCCACCCACAGCACCGCGAAAACGGCAACGCCAATACCAACTGAAATAATGCCAAGATTCGCCGCATTCGCGATGTTGGATTGTTCGCCGTAAACCACATACGTCGAATACCAGAAATGGAGATTGAGCATGCTCAGGCCAGCAATGAACTGTTCGGCCGCAAGGCCCACCACGAACACAATCAGCCAAGCCAATCACAAAAACCGCGCCCCACAAGCGCCGATGGGCGTCAACAACCAGCAGACCAAGGCCGGAAACGGCAATCAGCGTCACCGTCCAGGCAACAAACGCGGCGCCGCGCGGCTCAAGCGCGCTCAAATTATCAAGCAGCCACTGCGTATCGTTCACCGCAATCGCACGCCCCCACCAATACGGCACCACAATGGCCGCAATCACCAGCAGCGCATAAGCCAGCCACAATGCAGGATGCGAGCGCTTACGCTCAATATCGGCCAGCGACAGCGTCGATTCGGGAATGGACGCCACCGGATGCTTGGAAACATCGTTATGTTTGGAAACGTCGTTGGGCATGGGCGAAACACCATCGGACCGCGTATCGATTTCAGCCTGCACCTCACCGCTCGCCTGCTGGTCGACCGGCTGTTTCTCCACGCTGGAATTCACCGCCATCTACGTTTACCTCGCGTTCGTTGTTCGACGCCACACCTGTCTGCACAATGCGTCGTCTCATGCCGCGACGCCCATGCTAGGACGGTATTGTATCGTGAGTGCGCCATACGATAATGACATGGCGCCGGACATAACGCCGCAATACCTGATTTTCGCTAATCGCAACCATGCTTCGGCGGACGACATAAGCCATACATATGTTCATAAGGGCGAACCATATCCGAATTACTCACTCCGCTAACATCACCACATAACGGCAACATAGATACACAGCCATACTTGATATCAGGAGAACGCCGTCGATTCGAAATGAAAACTGCCAGCCGCCCACACACCAGCTCCTTTGTTTCCAAAATCGCACATTCTACGCCGATGTCATGCTCCACCATGTCTCACGCCGCGGTCTCAACATAACAGGATGGGTTGTACGAATCCACGTTGCCGAGCATTCGCACAACCCACCATTGCGACACATCACTGATTCCGCACATTCAATCGCTGCAACCAACAGGCTGCGGCGATATTTCAGCGCGAAGAGCGGCGTATCCGAATGACACTGATGCCAGCCAGCATCAGGGCAATTGCAGACAGCACCATCGGTGTTACGGACGAACCAGTTGATGACAGTTCAGATGAATTATCATCAGCAGTAGAAGACTGTTGCTGGCCGCCATCACCGGTCTGATCGCCGTTACCCGACTGGTTACCGTCACCGGTCTGATCACCACCACCAGGATTTCCGCCATCACCAGACTGACGGTCAACCGCCAATTGCGCGAGCTGCAAACTCAGTGCACGCTGCGGGGCATCCACCTCATTTTGCGTGGAAGGATCGGATGCCAACGCCTGCTTTGCCTTATCAAGTAGCGTGAGCATCTTATCCCACTCATCCATAGGATATTCCGCAGACTGCAGAGAGTCAGCCTGATCAATGGCCGAACGCAGCTTAGACGTATCCACAGCTTTGCCGTCAGAAGTCAACACGTCGCTCAAGTCATAGTAATCAAAATCGACATAACCACCCGTATTCTCCTTGGCGTAATTGAACAAGCCGATTCGATACCCCTTAAAGTGCGACAAGCTCCAATCGTAAGTCAGCGGCCCCTGCTCGTCGCCAAGCTTGGACCATTGCTTACCGTCCAGACTGTACCAATACTGAATCGTCAACTTACCACTCGCATTATCCAGTGTGTTGTCCGACTTGATCCACACATTGGTCGCATCATCTGGCAATGTCACTGTGCCGCCCGATACAAAGGCCTCTTCAGCGTCACGATCAATCGTATCGTCAACGATATTACCGTCCGCGTCCTTCACGCCATTGTCGTAGACACGCTTGACCACACCCAACGTTCGCTGTCCATTTTCTTGACGCACAGCGGCATAGGCAAAACTACGGGTATATGTAGCGAGGCCTGCGGTGTCTCCATCCTTCATATGACTGACATCCATGTGGGTTTCCACAGACATGGATCCGCCAAAGGTACGCTGCGACAAAACGTTACGGGCGGTTTCAAAATATGTCAGGTCGCCATAAGTGCCTTTCATATATTTGGCCGTGGCGGAAACCTTGTGCCCATTGGTCAAACGCAACCAGCCTTCACGATCAGTGAGAGACCAATATCGGTTATCTGGATTATGTCCCCATTCCCATACCAAATCAAGATTCGAACCATTGGGTTGGTATTCTTCGGCGACCGGATATTCCTTCTCATCAGCAAGACCGATCAGGGAAATATCGTCGATGACGTAATCCATGCACGTGCCTTCCGCACCCCACGCGGTTTCGACAATGAGTTTGGAACCTTCCACATTAGCGTCGGATGGGATGGAGAACTCACCTGTGATAGTAGTCGTCTCCCCACGTTTCACTGTTCCTGTGGCCACACGATTAATTGTGCCGTCTGCATATTGAATCGCCACATAAAACAGGTGGGAAGTCACAGCCGATGAATCGACGCCGTCCATCTCATGGTCGTATCGAATCGTTGCACTGGCACGATATGTCACGCCCTGCTGCAATTTTCCATCCATAGATTGACCCGGGCCAGCGCCATTGTATTCGCCACGATTCGTCACAGCAAGACTCGTGGTTCCAGAAAGAGAACCATCCGTAATCGCGGTAAGCGTACCATTCCACTGAGGGGTCCACGATTCAGTCCCGTTTTCGAAATCGCCATTGTCCACCAGCTCGATTCCAATCAGAGAATCGTCAACCTGAGGAGGCTCCTCCAGAGTCCACCAATCCTGATCCTGATAAGACTGATGAGGCGCGTCATTATCAAAATCGTCCGAATTGACCAGGGAACGCTGGCGAACCAGATTCTCCAAATCAGCAGGCAAATCAATCAGTTTGTCGTAGGTGTCCGACGCGCTTACCTGATTATTGTCCCCAAACACAGGCCATCCGTCATCACCCCACGTTGCAGGAATCAAACCGGGAATACGTCCGGTCGGATATGTGTCTCGGAAGAAGAATCCATGCCAAGACGTCGTGCCATCACCGTTGTCGACTTCAACAAGGCTACCTTGTGCGAAAGCACCTAGATAATACTTTTTGGCTTCGTATTTGGAGCCATCAAGCAAATCAGTGGTGCGCAGCAGCATCACCATACGACCGTCTTTGCCCCAGTAAATCGTTGGAGTATAGAAATAATCACCGATTTTGAAAGTCTGAGATCCTTCAAATCCGGTAGGAGTCTCACCAAGATCATCAGTGAACTGTTCGGCAGAGATGATATTCTCATGGCTCTCCACCACCGTGGTTAAATCATCGGACAGCCTATATTGGTTGACGCCGGAGATAATCCAAGGACTCCCTTGCTCATCAAAATACAATGACGGATCATGGAATCCCCGATTAAGGGCAATCTTCGTCCAAGGACCATTCTCAATATCATCGGTGTAGTAGATATAAGCGCCATTAAGGTTGTTCGTATTGAATAACACGTAGAAGCGGCCATTGTGATAGCGCAGCGACGGAGCCCACTCGCCTTCGCCATACGAGCTAGCTCCATTGCGCAAGGATGAAGCATCGCTCATAGAAATGCGATCATACACGTACGTGACTATCCACCAATTGACCAGATCATAGGATTTCATAATTGGAGATCCGGGACTGAGCTCCATAGTGGTACTCACCATGTAATACACATCACGACCGTCTTTGTTATTCGGATCGTCCTTCGACACACGAATAACACTGATATCCGGAACATCCGTGTTCAACATGGGAATGGAATACGTGCCATCACCGCTATCAGTCGTGGTGTAACTGCCATCCGATGGCGTTGAAGATGGCGTTGAATCATCCGCAAAGACCGGCATTGGCGCCAAAATCAACCCACAAGTCGACAACACCGCGATAGCACTAGCCGAAATTTTTTGTCGTAAATAATTCATAAGTCTTTTAAACTTTCATGATAAGCACTCAACATCGAGTGCGTATTCCAATAGCATGCCCGCACAAATCAGCAATGAATGACGATAAGACATTCCCGCATATGGATAAGTGATGGACATTACCACTGCCAAAACTTACGCTTGAACAAGTACCAGTTCTAGGTTTCATGTGCGGTCATCCCGAGGCTGCCGCTACGGGATGACCGCATTACCAAGAGGTAACTAGCGCATCTCGCGACGCACTCGCGCTACGATCACACCAGTGAGAGCCAAGCAAGCGACAATCACAGCACCAGGCAAGACAGAGGAACCGGTTTGTGCCAAATCCACGCCATCGTCATTGGAGCCGTCGGCATTGCCATCAGTGGAATCATCAGCCAGCTTCAGACCGGCACGTGCACTATTCAATGCAGCAAGCGCATCTTGAACCTGCTGTTCAGTAGCGGATTCATCCTGCAATACCGCCTGAGCCTTCTGCAATGCGTCAGCAAACACCTTCCAGCTCTCTTCCGTGTAATCGGAAGCGTTCAGGCTGGAATTCTCATTCACTGCGCTCTGCAAATCAGACTTGTCCACCGGAGTCGAAGGAGTTTCATCCTGCGACTCCGTGAAAGTGTACGTAGTGATGTCGTACAGCTCATCCTGAGCATTCGCACCACCATCGGATTTGAAGGAGAACACCACATGATGCACCCCTGTCACACCCTCAAGGGTGGTCGTGTAATCGGCGTACTCGGATCCATCACCGGCAGGAATCGAAATAGAAGCCACAGGTTCGGAATCCGGATCATCAAGACGAATCTCAAGGATGCCTCCGGCTTTGCCAGCTGCAGTCACAGTCAGCGAAGAGGCGCCGTTATTCCCGAAATCGACATTCGCCAAAGACGTCCACTCACCATTATTAATATTGCTGAGCTTCTGACCTTCGGAATTGTCTGTAGTCATATCGACCACGCGCACACCAGAAGTCAGGTCATATGCGTTCTGAATGCCGGAATCCCATGCAATGGTGGAAGCTGGAATGCCTCCATCTTGATACGCGTCCAGATTCTTCACCGAAGAGAGACCCTCATATGTCATTGCAATATCGGCAATGGAACCATCCTCGTTAACCGTAATCGGATCGAGATGAGTATTTCGGTAGCCATGCGCCGCGTCAAGATTACCGCCGTTCATCAATTCCTTTGCCACCGTTTGCGCATGGTAGGTCATATACCACTGGTCGCCAAGTTGAACCATCGCGTGATGATTGTTGCCGCCAACACCGAAATACGTGCTCGGATTCTTCAGAATCTCACCCTGATAAGTGAACGGCCCCATCGGGTTGTCTGAAGTCATATACGCGATATTGCCGTAACCGACCGTGTTACCATCAATTACGTTGTCATGGCTGAAATTAGTGCAATACGAGTAGTAATAAGTACCACCTATCTTGGCAATCCCGGAGTCCTCAAACATGGCAGGTGCGTCTATGACCTGAGCCTCACCTTCGGTATGCAGCATGTCATCGGACAGTTTAATAACGCGAGCCGTGTTCGGATGTTCTTCCTCGCCTGTCGGAACACCACCTCCGTAATACAGGTAGCCCTGCCCGTCATCATCCACGAACACCGCGGGATCAAACAGCCAGACCACACCAGCGGATTCAGGAGTACCGCCCTTAATCAACAGCTCACCGGTTTCGTCCTTCCACGGACCAACAGGAGAATCCGAGGTCAGCACACCGATACCGCTGCCGCCATTGGCGAAATACAGGAAGAACTTCTCTTTACCGTTGATGGTCTTATGAGCGACGGCAGGAGCCCAGGAATTGCTGGCCCAGGTGGCCACCCCCTGTTCTCCAGCCACACGAATGTAACCCTCATTACGCCAATTGACCATGTCATCACTGGACAGAACATTGATGGTCTTTACTTGAGCGAACGAATTGTCCTTGATCTGCCCAGTACTGTCATATTCATAGTCATAATTCAACGAGCCATCAGCATTCACAGAAGTGCCATCACCCGTAGTGTAGATATATACGCGTCCGTTGTATTCCATAGCCCACGGATCGGCGCCATACCAATAATCGATAATCGGGTTTGAATAGTCGCCGAAAGCCTTGGCTGCCGTTGCCGTACCCGTAGTCGGCGGCACGAATGAGGAACCAGAATCCGAACCGGTTACGGAAATGTCGTCGACAATGAAGTCGGCATTGCTCGTGCCATACTTGTTTTCAATCACCAGCGAGGGACTGGTGAAATCACCACTACCACCTAACGTTCCAGTACCTGAAATTTGTGTCCACTCACCCGCTTTCGCCGTTCCGGTCGCAATCTGGTCACATCCGGAACCATTACCCGAACAAACAGTGATATTGAATTCACCGTCTTCCGTGGCCTTGACCCACATACTTCCGGTATATGTCTGTCCTTTTTCCACCTTGCCATCAAGAGACTGGATTGCACCAGCATCAGAGGATGTACGATCAGTAACGCTCAAGGCGCCACTGCCACCATGCACATCATCCGCAGTGACGGCAATGGACGATGCGGAGCTATTCCACACCGTTCCAGACTTCCAACCATTAAGATCGTCTTCGAATCCGCCGTTGACGACCAATTCGACGGGTTCATCGGCCGACGCCGCAGTCACTCCGATAGTCGCTGGAAATACAGCCCCCATGCAACACAGCACGGATGCAGCCGCAGCAGCAACCACACGACCGGTTTTCCTTGTTTGCAATATGTGAATGTTATAAACCATTCAGTTCCCTTTCCTGAATGATGGAGGGCGACTCCCCCCCCCATCATTTTTTCTTCGCCGCACAATCGAATCCCACGTTGGTTACGACCACATCGCGGCTCATTGCAAAGCCATGCCAGAGGAACGTCCCTCAAGGGCAGCCATGCAGCAGCCATTATATAAATGAGCGCATTTCACTCGCGATCGTCCTTGATAACAAATTGATAACGATATGCACAATGAAAATAAGTTCACATAAACGCAACGCAACACATCAAATATGACAGTTTCATATGCCAATTACACACTTTGCATAACATATTTCAACAAAGAATGGAGACGTACAAGCGAACTCATCTGATGCCACCACTCATCGCCTATAAAGCTGGCGTGTCGCGCCACAATAACATCACAGCCGATAAAACGACACCCCGAAGTTGAGACTCATTCAACAATGCGGCCAGCTTAGACACACAACCAACGCTTCGCTTCATAGCACCGAACATTGATTCCAGCACAGTCACGACCATCTTCTTTGAAGGCAATCGTGTTTACGCCCCGGGTTCTAAATAGAAGTGCAACACCTTGTCTAAGGTTGGAAGTGTTCGAAGTTTCTAACTTAAGAAGGTGTTGCACTCATGGGTCAACAGTATTCGCACCTGTCGTCCGAGGAGAGGATCCTGATCGAGAAGCTGCATTGCGAACAGCATCTGAGCATTCGGCGAACCGCGGAGAGGATCGGCCGGGACAAGTCCACGGTGTCACGCGAGCTGAGGCGCGGCCTGTGGTTCGCGTCCAACGAGAACGGGTCGTACCGTCCCTACCGGCCGAAACGGCTGAAGACCGGGCCGTGGACCTCGGGTCCGTTCTATTCGGCGCTGGCCGCGCAGAGGAAGGCGGACCTGCGCCGGCGCGGAT
>OGRQ01003163.1_pt1 | contig 10657 bp, 9 predicted proteins | sample 1553521 | NCBI WGS metagenome assembly OGRQ01 (sample SAMEA2580088, study PRJEB22360) | human gut metagenome | biome: human gut; feature: human-associated habitat; material: faeces | place: Denmark | collected 2008/2010
GCAACTTGTCAAACAAATAATCAGATGCGTTATATGCGCCGTACAATGCCCGACACCTCCTGCCCGTGTCACGAAACAGTTCCTATGAACGGATGTCCGAATACCCGGGACTTTTTCCCTGCAAATATGCCGATTGCAATGGCATATGTTCCATGGCAAAAATGGCAGAACATTTATGAACCGTGCCGCGCTCTTAAAAACGGAACGATCTTTGAGGAATTAAATAAACCATTCTCAGGGAAAGGAGCCTGCTGCCGATGAAAAACTATCCTTATTCTAACTCAAACTGTTCTGTCACAAATAATAATACTCAAGACTGTTCTTTAAATAACGCTTCAATGAAAAATATGCATCGTTCTATGAACCGAAACCAGCTTATGGAGCATATCAACCAGGTTAGTTTTGCTGTTGACGAAGTAAAACTTTATCTCGATACGCATCCTTGCGACAGCGAAGCGCTTGCGTATTTTCATGAAATGAGCGCCCACCGCAACGACGCTTTAAAACAATATGCTTCTGCCTACGGACCACTGACTGTCGACACAGCCGATTATTCCTGTGCCGAACGATGGAACTGGATCAATGAACCGTGGCCATGGCAGGAAGGAGGATGCTGATTTATGTGGAATTATGAAAAACGTCTTCAATATCCGGTAAAAATCACACAAACCAATCCTAAAATTGCAAAGATCATCATCAGTCAATTCGGAGGTCCCGACGGAGAACTGGCCGCATCTATGCGCTATCTCTCTCAAAGATATACTATGCCGTATAAGGAAGTAACAGGAACGCTAACCGATATAGGAACAGAAGAACTCGCTCGTAGAAGATGAAGCTAATTAAATAATGATAAGATGATGCAATATTTCTCCCCGGAGCTGATACTCCGGGGAATATTTTTAATATAACTGGAATTTATCAAGCGCAATGCCGAAACATCCGGCATATCCGTCCTGCCCGTTTCCTACTTCATTGTCGAATTGCCACGGATAGTAACCGCCGCCAATCGGAGCAACTCTGTACTGCGCTTTTTGATAACCATATTTTGCAACAATATCCGCCGGAGTATCATAATATACCTCTACGGCATCGATCACAGCTCCCGGATATCCAGCATAGCCGTTGTTTGCATCAGACCAGTTACATCCGGTTACGTAAGGTAACCATCCCTTGCCCTTTACATGGACGCGGTATTTTACAGTACCTTTATTAACCTTTATCGCGATACCGGCGATTGTACGACCCGGAAGTCCTGCAAAATCAGACAGGTTATTCACAAAGGGCAGGATTGTTCCGTCGGTCAACATAACGCCATAAGTAAACACAATGCCGGGATCGCCGGATGCTGCACTGCTTCCGCCTCCACTGACAACCGGAACATCCGGCAGCTTGTCCATTCCCATATACTCACGGATTTTATTAATAAAATATGTTTTACAGCCAGATGTGCCCCCATGAATCTCTACAGATCTGTGCGGGCACGCTGTCGCGAATACCTCCTTGTGCAGCCGGATTGTATTCGTGTTTGGAACGATACCGTACTGCTTACACTTCTGCGCCGCCAACTTCAACGCATTCTCTTCATTTTTCTTAAAGATTTCCAAATCCCCCATACTCTGACAGACCTCGATCGAATAATAGTTCCGGTTTCCGTCCGTCTGCCCGCAGTGCCATGCTGCGTAGGCATCATCTTCCGCATACAAGATCCCGTCACTAGCTACATAAGCGTGAGCAAATCCGTTTTCTAACGGATGCGTTTGCAGCCATTTTCTGTAAAACGCTGCATTTGCATTTTGTGATCCTGCATCGTTGTGAATAAAAATTCCTCTCGGATTTCCACCTCTAAGTCCTGCTACTCCTCTACAAATACTCATGTTCTTCTCCTTTCTTCCGGCATTTGCACCGGCGCAAAAGAGGACGATCACTCGCCCTCTGAATCTCCATCTTTATTTACGACCTTGTCTGCAACCTCTAAACCTTTAATCAATATAATCGGCACGTTAAATCCAGCTTCTACGAAATTTTCCAAAATCGAGCGAATCTCATTTATAAGCAAGCTGGCCAGTACGAACCATCCAAGCAATGTAGTGATCCCTAAATCTACACCGATCGCCTTACCGATCTCGATAAAGATTGCCGATGCCCCAAACGCAACCATAATCATAAGCCAGTACCCCAACTTCTTAAGGACGCCTTTCCAGCCTCTGACAGAGTTTTCTTTGTTGGCCATCTTGCTCTTCATCCACCCGGTTATCCAGTCTGCTACATTAAGTAGCAAAAAGGCTGCAAATAAGATCCAGTGCTCTCCTAATATGTAGGACAACACCGCCACAATCGCTCCTGCAATCGCATTGTATCCGTCAATAATTGCTTCTGCATAATTCATTTTCATATTCCTCACTTTCCTTTCTCGTTATGCAACTTCTTTCCAGAGACTCTCGGATCCAACTGCACCCGGTTCCCACACATTGCTGTCTACAAGAGACTCCCACGTTTTCCCTTTATGTGTTACCCTATCACCTTTTTTGTATGGGTTTGTGCTGTTTGGCTGCTCCCACGGCAATACTTTTCCAGTCGGATCTGTAAGCACCTTAGCATATAAACTTGAGGCGGTGTCCGGCGCCCAGTCCGCTTGAGATGTATGGTTTTGGAGTACCTTATATAGCGCATCTTGGTAAGTAATATACTTTCCAGTCTTGTAGGCTACTCCATCGCCGCTCCATAAATCGTACAGATCTGCTACCTTAAGAGCCTGCTCATCATCTGTAATTTTCTCTGCAGATATTTTAGCCATCGCAAAGACAGACGCATACGTTCCCGGTGCTCCACCGTTGCCACCGTTTTCCTTCAGTGCTTCTATGTCCTGCTTCGCTGTTTCCAACTTAATCCCCATGTCATCCAATCGCTCCTCTGTTGACAGACCGGCTTTATTATTTACAACTCCATAAATTCCACCCGGATATATCTCAGTATGATCGTATCCCGTGTAATTTTCCAAGGTATCTATGATCTGCCCACGTTCTGTGACGTTCATCACCTTTGTTTTTGTTGCATCCTCAAAGATTTCTTTCAGCTTTTCCGGCGCAATTCCGATTGTCAAGAATCGCACCGCACCACCGATTTTTTCATATGACTGTATCGGCATATCAGTTGCATCATTAAAAATAAGTTTCATGTTATCATTCCTTTCTAAAAGATCTGTTTTCTGACTCCGATTGGAATACGCAATAGGAAAGATGCGTTACAATTAAATACACCAAAAAGTAATTAATTATCAAGCACACTCCCACTCAGCGTCGATAAAAAGGTAATTATTTGTAGCTTTTGGGATGCAGAAAAACAGATTGCCGTTTGCTTTTGCTAAAGATGTACAAGCGACTGGGTTTTTATACGTTCCGTCTGATGCCACTACATTTACAACAGTGTCATTTAATGGGCGATACTGTGGCGGTATCGAAAAAACATTGTCGTACACGTTGTTTGCAACTATTGTGGCAGTTGTATAGATTTCTATGTTTAGATGCACCGTTTTACCGATTTTATACGAGTTGCTTGCTATGGCTTTCCACACTCCTGCTCTTACGCCCAGATCCGTGGGCGTGAGCGTCTTTTTATCATGGTGAGCCTGTAATTGTAACAAATATGTATTTAACATAGGGATTGTCGGGACGCTCTCGAACATTTTTTCTACTTTTGTGATGCTTAACCCTTCAATTACCACTCGATAGAGCGGCATTTCCCTGATTTTTCCCGATTCGTAGAGGTTGTTTTGTGTCAGCGTCGGATCCGTTGCCGACCCGGTTGTGGATGCGCCCTGTTTGACCTCTAATGTGTAGGTGTCGATGCCACCTGTTCCCGTAGTGATGAATTTTGCTATGATGATGTCGTTTCGGTTTCTGCCGGATTGCCCGTTGACAATCTCACAGTCAATATAATCTCCGTACGGGATGCGGGCAAAATGTCCGCCTACTACGATAACTCCGTCTTTTACTCGTACTTTGTTGTTACTGATCACCTGACTTTCACATTGCTGGCCGATCATCATGACCCCATCTGATCCGACAATGCTCTGATAAATCGCTGCGTCGTCTTCCGCGTAAATATGTGCCTCCGCCGCTGGGTCGGTATTGATTGTAATTCCTTTCAGTTCTCCCATCTAGTCATCTCCTTTTACTTTATATTCTGTTGTTGTTTTTCCGTTTTTTGTTTTTATGATTTTTCTAACGATCGGCTTTTGTAGTCTCGTTCCTGTAATTTCTTCATATCCGCCGACGATGTCGCCGATTTCCAAGTCGATCCCTTCTACGTTTACGTCGATGCTTTTATAGTTTTGCAGCTCTTTTAGACGCTTTGCTCCATCCTCTTCCAGCTTTTCTTTGTCTGCGCTCGAAAACTCATAAACCGCTTCATTTTCTTCAAGTCCAGTGTAATACGGGGTCTTTCCGATGCTCCCGTCCTTTTGGACGTATAAATGCAGAATGATCCTTTCTTCGTTTTGTCCTTTTCCGGCACAGATTAAGTGATTCACGCCACCTCTGTAATCTTTTACGGTAAACTGCACCTCTCCATCTTGCGAGTATTCCAGCGTTTCCGAATAGTTTTTGATCTGTACGGCTCTGACGGAAACGTATCCATAATCAAGGTTTTCCGGCTCAACGTAGCTGATCTGCAGGCGATATCCTTGAGCGCTTAACATTTTATCGACTGCATCATATAACGTGACGTATCGGTCGATCTGCCAACCTGTGACGGTGATCCCTGCCTTTTCTTCCGGCACAAAAAAAAGACCGTCGAATCGGTCTTTGATAAGATCTCTCAAAATATCGTTTAAATCTCCGCTTACTGTCAGGTGATCCTTTCCCTCCGGCGGTTCTATGATTTTTCGCTTTAGCAGTCCTCTCCACGTTGTGCCGCACCACACAATTTCTTGCGTTTTGGTCATCACTTCAAGACTGTTTAGGATTCCGCCGTATTCTGTTCTCGGTACAAAAATGCGATTTCCGTACCAGTACCGCTCTTTTGTCCACTCTTCCTGCGGCAAGCAGATTTCAAAGTCGTCCGCATCTCCAAGATCCATGTCGATCGCAACGCTCTGATCTAAAAATCCCAGCTCTTCTCCGTTTTTTCGGGCAATGGTAAATTCTAGCGGAAATAGATCTGCATTTCGCACAATCAAGTCCCGAGTTTCTTCCGTTACTCCACCATTATCCCCAGTTGCGGTAATCATTACCGGGTAAACCACTTCTTTCGCTTTCGTTGCCGGCGCGTTTAGTTTTCCTTGATAGCGATTTTCTCCGATTTCCGGTAAATTCTGCGCTCTCCCATTTAGCGCTGCTTCCACCCGCTCCATCTTGGTTCGCTCCTTTCCTCGTAAATTACGAGATCCCAGTCGAATTTACCCGACCACACAACTTTTTGCCGGCCGGGCGGGATTTTCTTGAAAAATGTCTTTCCTTTTTCCCGGTTGTGAAACGCGTTGACTTGTTCGCCGTTTTTTGACACTTTCGTAATGATCCTCGTGCGGCTGTCTATCTCCAGCCGCTCTCCTTGCTCTAAAACAATGTTGACCAAATAGCTTTTATCTCCGATGATGACTTGAGGGTTTGCAACCGGCCCATAAATTACAAGTGTAAAATTTGCGTCTGTAAAATGAGGGTTTTGGATGTATGTGTTGTTCATGCCATTCGCGTAGCGGCATGGGTAACGCCCGGGGTAGCGTTTATTGTCCGTAGACGATGCGCCGTAGCTGTGAAACGTGTACGGGTTTTCTGTGATCCAAAATGGATACGGTGCGTACACATTCATTTTTTTCCTTACGGTGCGTGCTAAATTGCACTCTTCGTATTTTGTTCCTACTATATAGCATTCGATGTATCCCCCTTTGAAGTATAGCTTTCCCGGGGATTTCGCCTGTAAATCTCTTTCTGTGATTCTGTGCAATCTTTCTGCCGACTCGGCTCGTTCTTCCTTGTTCCCTCGGAAGTCCAATATCATTTCATACCTTTTGGCTTTTTTTCCAAAACCGTTTATTTTGCTTCCTATTTTTAATTCGCTTTCGTCTAACTCCCACTCGTAATCATATAGTCCCGCTTTTTTAATCTGCGTTTTGATCCGATTGTCCGAAAGATTTATTTCTTCCCCTGTGCTCCCGCTTTTATACACGAGCATGGAACATCACCCCCAAATCAGACAGCGTCCTTGTTACCTCTCTATTTCCTATATACGCCACCAGTTTCATTTTGCTCATTCCTTCCAGTATTGTATCCCGAAAGATATTTTGTTCTTTAATTCCGGCTCTGCCTGCTTTTGTATCAATTTTTCCGTTTATGTCACTAAAATTCAGTGACTCCATAACGGAGCTTTTTACGGATTCCGCGCGATCTTTTACTCCCATTCCGTAAGAGTCCATCGTGTTATTCCCCATGCGCCTAAACACATGAGACGGCGAATGTATTTCAAGTTTTTCGTTTGCTGCCCTGATGGCTGCCCCTGTCGCTTCCGTTATCGCATATATCACTTGTGATTTTCCCTGTTGTATTCCCAGCGCAAGTCCTTCTGGTATCCTCGTTCCTATATTTGCAAATTGTGTTACTGTCAGCATAGAGTTTAGCTGATTTATAATCGTCATTGCAACTCCCGTGCTTGCAATCATCACAGTTGCTTTCCCTAAATTCATCCCATTCGCAAGCCCTTGATCCACATAAATTCCCGATCGTGTTGTTTTTGCGGATGGGGAGCGTACGTCGAGTCCGTTGTTTACAGATTCAATCACTTTCACTCCTAAATCATGCCCTTGCGCTTCCGCTGCCGCTTGAGCATCTTGCATCCCTTTCACGAGGCCCGCAACCGTGTTTGCTCCGCTTTGCTGCATGATCGGAGCTAAGTTTTCCATTCCTCCGGCTATATTTGCCGCTCCACTCTCAAGTAACTGCTGCCCCCACTGATCGGTCATGCCTTTTATGTCAACGCTCTGACTCCAAAGCTCATTCGCTTTCGCGAGTTCTTCATCTGTCATGGATGCGAATGCAGCGACATATCCCGATCCTTGTGGACCCATCTCTGCAAGTTTTTGTAAGATCCCCTCATTAATTCCTTTGTTTGCGAGTGTGGAAAGATTCTGTTCCCATTGCGTCACGCCGTCTACTTGGCTTTGCATGTTCGACAGAAGCTGTTGTGTAGATATTTCTACGCCACCGTCAAATGCCTCGAACATGTCCATCTGTGAGGACAGTGCGCTTTGTACGCTTTCTTGCATTGTCAACACACTGTTTGTTACATCTGTCGCGAGTTGTTGTTGCGCTGCTGACAATCCCTGGTATGCCGCCAGTTCTTCCCCAGCTTGCTCGATACTTGCTTTTGACGCTTCCTGTTTTTCCGTTTCCGCATCCGCATTCGCCTGTTTTGCTGCCGTGTTGTCGTCGGTTGCCTGTGTGTTTCGTTCTGCCTCCTCCGTATTTTTCTGCATATACTCGTAAGCGCTTTGATACTTGTCGTTTACTTCATTGCATTTTTCGTTCAGCTCTCCAAGCGCTTCCGTCTGTTCTTTTTGTCTTTCTTTTAGTTCCGCCTCTGCTTCGCTTACATCGGACAGCGCTGTATAATAATCCGTCAGCTCTCCGTTGAATTTGATCTGTTTTTCTGTTCCTTTTTCAACGGTTTCATAGTTTCCGTTTAAAAGGTTTTGTCGATCCTGTTCAAGTTTTTTTAATTCATTATCAATGTCTGCAAGGTTTTGTTCCGCTTCGTATCTCGCTATGTCTGCATCTACAAGTTTTTCTGATATTTCTATCATTTTTTCTTGTACCGCTGAAGCTTTTGCCAGTTCTAGCGCTGCGTCTGCCGATCTTCGCACCTGTTCTTCATTTCTGTTTAGTTCCCCTGTATTTTCATCAACTGACAGTGACAGCTCCGGGAACATCGTATTTAATCGACTCGTGATCGCGTTCATTTGTGCGATTTCACCCTTTGTTTTTCCCGTTTGGGATTCTAATGAGTACAGTTTTGCGATCAGTCCGTCAGCAACCTTCTTCTGTGCTTCTACTGTCTGCACGGAATCTTTTGCACTGTCAGTTGTTTCTTCTAATGCGTTCGACGTCTCTTTTAGTTTCTCTATATTCTTATCTGCTTCTTTTGCAAGCTCGCTCGTTTCTTCTTTCGCTTCTCGTAGACCCGACGAAAGAGCCGCGACTGCTGTTGTCGTGGCCGCTATTCCCAGTACGACAAGCGCGATCGGATTCGCTGAAAGCACGGCGTTAAAAGCTCCCTGCGCCGCTGTTGCCGCTCCGGTTGCCGCTGTATTTGCAGTTGTCGCCGCCGTCGATGCGTTTTCTGCTGCCGTTGCCGCTGTTTTTGCTACTGTATGTGCTCCAAGCCATTTGATCCCGCCTTTGATCCCTTTTTGCGTATCGTCTAAAAGTTTTACAAGTTCGTTTCCTTTTTTTACAACAAACATTCCGGCAATCACCGGTGCTGCCGCTTTTGCTAATACCGTAACCGCGCCGATATTGTCTTTTAGGACTTCCATTCCTTTTTTTGCCGTCGGTAAAAATTTTTCCAACATCGGCGTCATTACGTCTATTTGAAATGTTCGCCCCAGTGTTTTCCATTGTTTTGCCACGCTATCATATTGAATCGATTTAATCTCCTGCATCGTTCCGCTTACATCTTTATAGGCGTTATTCGCTTTATTTAAAGATGTAATCACTTTCATGGCGTTATCTTCACCAAGTGCGCTCCATGTGTTGCTTGCGATCGTAAGCGCTTGTTGTTTGTTCTCCATGTTTGCCAGATCGGATATTACAGACTGGAAAACTTGTTTTGTAGAAGCCTCTCCGTTTTTCCACTGTTCAAATAATATTTTTGTATTCCCTGAAAATGAATTGATATTTTTTTCGATTCTTCCGTCTGCCAAGCTGTTTCCGAACTCCTTTACGAAGTCGTTTACCTTGTCCAGATTGTATGCGCCAGAATCTAACCCATTTTGTAAGATCGAAAACATTTCCTCTGCCGAAAATCCGGCTTGTCCCCATAATTGACTATACTCCGCTAAGTTGTCCGTCAGTTCCCCGGACTTATCCAGACCATTCTGGGCGCCTTTTGCAATATAATCAAACGCCTGCTCTGCCGTTAACCCCATGTTGTCCATGAGCGCGTCCGCTCCTCGGATCGAATCGCTTAAATCTATTCCGAACGTCTCGTCTAGCGCCATGGCGCTTTCTGTCATTTCTTTTAGCTTTGATGGATCTGTTTCGTTTGTGTATTGTTTCACGAGGGCCATCGTATCCGCAACGTCGCGAATTGAGTCGCCATACCCCGCAGAATAGACTTCCTGCATTTCCTCTTTGTATGCTTTTGTTTCTTCCGCCGTTGCTCCGGTACTTGCCTGTAAACGGTTCTGTGCTTCTTCTAGTTCAAGTGTTCCTTGTATCGCGCTTGTAAATGCGTCTTTTCCAATTTCCACCGCTGTATTTGTGATATTTGCTTTTAATATCGTTCTTATTTCCGTTAGTTTCTCGACTGTGTCGTCTGCTTTATTTCCAAATTCGTCAATACTTTTCGCGCATCTATCCCAGCTTTTTTCTGCTTCTTTCAGGTATGTATCGTTTTCGTTTAACGCTTTTGTCGCTCGGATTGTCTGCGCTTCCGCGTTATTTAGCTGCTTTTTCCAGTCATTCACGCGGTTTCCGGCTCTTTGATATGTTTCTTCGCCTTTGCTTACGATTTTTTCCAATCCTTCTACTTGTTCCTGTTGTTCTTTTAGCGCTTCCTCCGTCGTATCGGATGATTTTTCCAGCTCTTCCAATGCGCTTTTTGCCTGCTGCAGCTTGCTTTTGTATTCGGCTAATTTGTTACCGACTTTTTCATACTGCTCTTCTGAATTTTTCAGTCCCTTTTTAATTGTTTCTTCTTTCTTTACGTGTTCGTCCAGTGTCCGTGATAAAACATCGTGTTTCTTTTTTAGCGCGTCGAGCGTGTTTGCGTTGCCTTCCGTCTGTGCTTCCACTAATTTCATCTCTGATCTTAACGTCCCTACGCTTTTATTACATGCAGATGTCGCGGTTCTAAATTCTTTTTCGCCGTCTAGTGTGATATATGCCCCAATATTCTTCTTTGCCATTTTTTCTCACCTCCTTCGCGATATAAAAAGAACACTTATTCGAAAATAAGTGTTCTAATTGTTTTTTGTCCCGAAAATCATTCGTTTTTTCCATTCTATTTTTTTGTCAATTTTTCCGCATACTCTTTTACATATTTCTTGTACTCTTCTCGGCGGTATTCTTTGTATCTTGAAACTTCTATTCTTCCCCGGCTTTCCAGGGAACGAAGCATCATCCAAATCTTTTTTATAAGCACCGGTGTTAATCCGAATACTATTCCAACAATCAACCTCTCCGCTTTCATTTCTGTTATTGCTGTATATATTCCCGCAAATATTCCCGATGCGAACCATATCATCATGTAGGGGTGCATTTTCCACATGTAGCTTATTGTCGCTCTTACCAAAATGATATAAGGGTTATTTTTCTTCATTTCGTGCCTCCTTCATGGATTTATGATAACATAATTTTATTTATAAATCCATGAGGGATTCCACTTTTTTCTCCTCTTCAAATATCATTCGTTTCATTTTGTAGTTATGCATCCGTTTAAACTCTTT
>OGRQ01003183.1_pt1 | contig 10591 bp, 8 predicted proteins | sample 1553521 | NCBI WGS metagenome assembly OGRQ01 (sample SAMEA2580088, study PRJEB22360) | human gut metagenome | biome: human gut; feature: human-associated habitat; material: faeces | place: Denmark | collected 2008/2010
GCCGCCGCGCGGCAGGCCGCCGCGGCTCAGCTTGCATCTGACGAGCGGGTCGCTGCCCTGCTGGACAAGCCCAACAACAACCTCGCTGTCGAATACTGCCGGGCCATCCGCAGCCTTGCGCCTCGGATGGAGGCTTATCCCCTGCCCCGGCAAGGCGCGAACCACGGCGAGGCGCTCCACTCTGCCCATGGGCAGTTCGCCAGCGCCAGCGCACTTCGCAAGCTCTGGGCCGAGGGTGGAGCGGACGCCGTCGCACCTTACGTTCCCGAGGCGGTCTTCCCGCTTTATCAGGAGGCTTACGCCGCCGGGCAGTACACCGATTTTTCCGCCGCCGGGCGGTGCGAGCTGGCCCTTCTCCGGTCTGCCTGCCGGGGCAAAGCGCCCTTTGCAGACATCCGCGGCGTCTCCGAAGGGCTGGAGCACCGTCTGGAAGCCGCCGTCCGTACCAGCACCACCTACGACGAACTTCTGGACGCTCTCACCACCGTCCGCTACCCCCGGGCGCGGATGCGCCGCCTCGCCATGGACGCCGCGCTGGGCTTCACCGCCGACAGTCTCCCCGCCCTTCCGCCCTATCTCCACCTGCTGGGAGGAAAGAAGGATGCCCTTCCTTTCTTAAAAAATTGCACCCTCCCTGTCTCCCACTCGCTGGCCCGTCTGCGGGGATCAGGCGGTGCCTCCGCTCGGATGGCCGAGGCGCAGCTTGCCGCCGCTGATTTTGGTACGCTCTGCCGCGTTTCGCCGGAGGCCATGGGCGGTCTACTTCGTCAAAAAAATATCTTTTTGACGTAATGACAGAAAATTTTCTGCAAATTTTGTCATTTCGGCACTTGTATGCTGAGACAGTTTCGGTGTATTATAGTAAAGATACTTGGATACAACACCGCCTGTTCGACAGGTACAAGGAGGAACCATGGCACTTCACGTTCTGGACGAAGCCAACCGCTGCCTCGGCTGCAAAAAGCCGATGTGCCAGCAGGGCTGCCCCATCCACACCAACATTCCCGAGGTCATCCGCCTGCTCAAGGACAATCACCTCGACGACGCCGGCCGGATGCTGTTTGAAAACAATCCCCTGACCACTGTGTGCAGCCTCGTGTGCAACCACGAGAACCAGTGCGAGGGCCACTGCATCCGCAACCGGATGCCCAGCCACGACCCCGTCCACTTCTCCATCATCGAGGACTACATCTCCACCACCTACGCCAACAAGATGACTTCCGGCCCCGCCCCCAGGAACGGCATGAAGGCCGCTGTCGTCGGCTCCGGCCCTGCGGGCCTGACCGTCGCCGTCCTGCTGGCACGCTGGGGTTACGATGTCACCATCTTCGACGCCCGCGACAAGATCGGCGGCGTCATGCGGTACGGCATCCCCAACTACCGCCTGCCCGACAGCGTACTGGACGACTTCCAGTACCGTCACCTCGAGCTGAAGGGCATCCACGTCCGCCCCAATACCGCCATCGGCAAGACCATCACCATCGACGACCTCTTCCGGGACGGCTACAAGAGCGTCTTTATCGGTGCCGGTCTGTGGAAGGCCAACGCCATGCACATCAAGGGCGAGACGCTGGGCAACGCGGCCTTCGGCATCGACTACCTGGCCAACTCCAAGGCCTTCCAGCTGGGCGACGACATCGCCGTCATCGGCGTGGGCAACTCCGCCATGGACTGCGCCCGCACTGCCATCCGCAACGGCGCACGCCACGTCACCTGCTACGCCCGCCGCGATGAGGAGTGCATCAGCGCCTCTGAGCACGAGGTGCGGTACGCAAAGCTCGAGGGCGTGGGCTTCCGCTTCTGCAAGGCTCCGGTGGAGATCCGTGAGAACGGCATCATCTGCCGCGACACCGTGAAGGGCGAGGACGGCAAGTTCACCCAGGTAGAGGGCAGCGAGACCTTCTACCCCCACACCGGCGTCATCGTCTCGGTGAGCCAGGGTTCTGAGAACTCTCTCGTCAAGACCACCACCGGCATCGAGACCAACCAGCGCGGCCTGCTCACCGTCAACGAGGACGGCAGCACCACCCGCGAGGGCGTGTTCGCCGGCGGCGACGCCGTCATGGGCGCACGCACCGTCGTGGAAGCCGTGGCCATCGCCAAAAAGGTGGCCGAGTCCATGGACGCCTACATGAAGTCCCTGCCCGCCGACAACACTCCCGACCCCTACGCCGGTATTCCGGTGTTCTCCACCCCGACTTCTGACGTTCTGGCAAAGCAGGGCATCTAAATTCTGATCTTCAAGGCTGCTGTGCAAAAGCGCGGCAGCCTTTTCTTTTTGTAACATTTCTGTTTCTTTGCCAATCTTAGCCGCTCTTTTGTTGACGGACTTTTGTCTGTTTTTGTATACTTAATAAGGAAATATTTCTCAATTCCAACGCCCGGCGGCACTGCTTCCGGGCGGGAAAGGCTGGTGGACATCATTATCAGATCATCCCTCCCCAAGCTCCGGGAAAAGCTGTTGGAGGCGCTTCAGGCCGTCCTGCCCATCGCGGCCATCGTGCTGATCCTCTGTTTCAGCATCGCCCCCGTTTCCCCGAGCATCCTGCTCTGCTTTCTGCTGGGCGCTGCCATGATCATCGTCGGCATCATGTTCTTCACCCTGGGTGCCGAGATGAGCATGACCCCCATGGGCGAGCGGGTCGGCTCCATGCTCACCCGGAGCCAGAACCTCTTCCTCATCATCGGCGTAGGCTTCCTGCTGGGCTTCCTCATCACCATCTCGGAGCCGGACTTACAGGTGCTTGCGAACCAAGTGCCCTCCATCCCCAACATGACCCTCATCCTCTCGGTGGCTGTGGGCGTGGGCATCTTCCTCGTCATGGCCTTCCTGCGTATGCTGCTGGGCATCCCGCTGCCCCGGCTGCTGGTCATCTTTTACGCTGCCATCTTCCTTCTGGCTGCCTTCGTGCCGAAAGAGTTTCTGGCCGTGGCCTTCGACTCCGGCGGCGTCACCACCGGCCCCATGACCGTCCCCTTCATCATGGCGCTGGGCGTCGGTGTGTCGGCCATCCGTTCCGACCGCCATGCAGCGGACGACAGCTTCGGCCTCGTGGCCCTCTGCTCCGTAGGTCCCATCCTCGCCGTCCTCATCCTCGGCATCGTCTTCCATGCCAGCGAGAGCAGCTACCTGCCGCCGGTCATCCCCGAAGTGGGCGACTCGGTGGAGCTGTGGCAGCTGTTCAGCGAGGGCCTGCCCACCTATCTGCACGAGATCGCCACTTCCCTGCTGCCCATCGTCGTGATGTTCGGCATCTTCCAGCTCGCCGCCCTCCACATTGACCGGCGGACGCTGGGCCGCATCGGCGTAGGCCTCGTCTATACTTACATCGGCCTCGTGCTCTTCCTCACCGGCGCGAACATCGGCTTCATGCCCGCCGGCAACTACCTCGGTCAGGTCCTGGGCGGCCAGAGCAGTCGGTGGCTGCTCATCCCCATCGGGATGCTCATCGGCTACTTTATCGTCCGGGCCGAGCCGGCGGTCTATGTCCTCAACAAACAGGTCGAAGAAGTCACCGACGGTGCCATCTCCGCCGGGACGATGGGCGCGGCCCTCTCGGCCGGCGTCGCCCTCTCGGTGGGCCTTGCGATGGTGCGCGTCCTCACCGGCATCTCGATCCTATGGTTCCTCATCCCGGGCTACCTCTTCGCCATCAGCATCTCCTTTGTGGTGCCGAAGCTCTACACCGCCATCGCCTTTGACGCCGGCGGCGTGGCCTCCGGCCCCATGACGGCCACCTTCCTGCTGCCGCTGGCGCAGGGTGCCTGCATCGCCGTAGGCGGCAACATCGTCACCGACGCCTTCGGCGTGGTGGCCATGGTCGCCATGACCCCCCTCATCACCGTCCAGCTCATGGGCCTTGTGGCCCAGCTCAAGACCCGCAAGGCCCGCAGCGCCCAGCCCCTGCTGGACCCTGCCGCCCTGCTGGCCGAACTGCCGGACGACGCCATCATCGAACTGTAAGGAGGCTTTGCCGTGAATACGCTTTACTGGCTGGTCACCATCACCGACCGCCCCACGACAGACGCCTTTCTGAAGCTGTATAAGAGCTTCGGCGTCGATGTCAGCCTCCGCACCGTGGGCGCCGGCACTGCCGTTCAGGAGACGCTTTCCACCCTCGGGCTGGAAAAGACCGAAAAAGCTGTGCTCTTTGCCATCATCACAGCGGACAGCTGGCCCCGCATCCAGAAAGCCCTGCGCCGCCAGATGCGCATTGATGTGCCGGGTACCGGCATCGCATTCATCGTCCCGGTAAGCAGCATCGGCGGCAAGCGCGCCCTGCTGTTCCTCACCGAACACCAGACCCTTGAGCTGAAGGAGGAAAGCACCTTGAAAGATACCCGTTACGACCTGCTGCTGGTCATCGCCAATCAGGGCTACACCGGCTCTATCATGGACGCGGCCCGGGCCGCAGGAGCCGGCGGCGGCACCGTCATCCACGCCAAAGGCACCGGCATGGAGGGCGCGGCCAGGTTCATGGGCATCGACCTCGTGAACGAAAAAGAGCTGGTGCTCATCGTCAGCCGCACTTCCGAGAAGAACGCCATCATGAAAGCCATCATGGACAACGCCGACAAAAAGGCCGGCTCCATCGTCTTCTCGCTGCCCGTCACCGACACCGCCGGCCTGCGCCTGCTGGACGAAGAGTAAAAAATCAAACTTTCATCTGTCAAATGAACAAAAATCCACGCTCCGGCAGGCCGCCGGGCGTGGATTTTTTTGCCGTTTTCCGGTATGATAGAAGAGATATGGGAGGAAACGCTATGAATCAGAATCCGCACTGGAAGCAGCTTATCTGGAACTGGGCTTCCATCATCTTCGGCAACGCGCTCTACTCGCTGGCCGTTGCGCTGTTCCTCGAGCCGGCAGACCTCATCACCGGCGGCGCGACCGGCATCGCACTGGCCATCGGGCGATTGACGGGCCTGTCCGTCTCGGGGCTGCTGTTCTTCATCAACCTCGCCATGCTGGTCTGGGGCTGGGTGGTCCTGGGCCGGGCCTTCGCCCTCAATACGCTGGCCAGCAGTGTTCTCAGCCCCGCCTTCCTCGCCCTGTTCGAGGGGATGGCAAATGGCCGGGTGCTGACGGAGGACATCTTCCTCTGCACCGTCTTTGCGGGCCTCGGCATCGGCGTCTCGCTGGGCATCGTCATCCGCTCCGGTGCATCCACCGGCGGCCTCGACATCCCGCCGCTGGTGCTCAACAAATGGTTCAAGCTGCCGGTGTCGGCCACCATGCTGGCCTTCGACATCATGGTCCTGCTGATGCAGGCTGTGTTCAGCCCGATGCCGCAGGTGCTGTACGGCATTGTGATGGTGCTCATCCACACCATCGTCATGGATAAGATGCTGATGATGGGTGCCAGCCGCACCGAGGTAAAGATCATCAGCAGCCAGTCCGACGCCATCTGTGCCGCCATCCTCGAGCAGCTGGACCGGGGCGTGACCATCCTCCACGGCGAGGGCGGCTACACCCACGAGTCCAGCGCCGTGCTGCTGAGCATCGTGTCCAACCGGGAACTGCCCCGGCTGGAAAAGCTGGCCCACAGCATCGACCCCACCTGCTTCCTCATCGTGAGCCATGTCACCGAGGTCAGCGGCCGGGGCTTCTCGATGGATAAGGATTATTTGTAAAACAAAGGGGAATGCCGAACGGCATTCCCCTTTGTTTTACAGTAATGGTGCAATAACTTTCAGTAAAATTCCTGCCAGATGGAGCAGTACTTTGCCCTCCCAGATGCTCTCCCGGGTGGGCTCGACATCGCGGCAGAATTCCAGCGTCTTCTGGAAATCCTTCTCGATGGCGGGGATGCAGGCGGTATCCTTCATCCAGACCGCATTCTCGAAGTGGTGGTAGAGGCTGCGGTAGTCGAGGTTTATGGTACCCACCACGGCCTCGCTGTCGTCCACCACAAAGACCTTCGCGTGGACAAAGCCGGGCAGCCACTCGCTGATCTTCACACCCGAGTCCAGCAGAGACTTGTAGTGCGTCTTCGCCAGCGCATAGGCGAACTTCTTATCCGGCACATGGGGCAGGATGAGGTGGACGTCCACGCTCCGCTCTGCCGCGAACTTGAGGGCCGTTTCCAGCTCGCCGTCGAGGATGAGGTAGGGCGTCATGATGTGGATGTAGCGCTTGGCGCGGTTGAGCAGGTCGATATAGACCATCTCTCCCACCCGCTCACCGTCCAGCGGGCAGTCGCCGTAAGGGGCCGCGAACCCCTTCGCCGGGACGGAGTGGGGCGGCACGGAGAGGAACTTCTCAAACTCCGGCTCCCGGAGGATGCTCCACATCTCGAGGAAGAGGATGGTCAGCGGTCGGACAGCCTCGCCTTCCAGCATGACGGCGGCGTCCTTCCAGCGGCCATACTTCTCGATGTGGTTGATGTACTCGTCGGCGAGGTTCACGCCGCCGGTAAAACCCACCTTGCCATCAATGACGAGAATTTTCCGGTGGTCGCGGTAATTATAATGGGTCGAGACAAAGGGCTGCACCGGCGAGAACACCCGGCACTGGATGCCCAACTTTTCGAGGCGGCTGGGGTAATCCCGGGGCAGGGTGGTGAACTCACAGGTGCCATCGTACATCACCCGGACGTCCACGCCCTCAGCGGCCTTGCGGGCCAGCACTTCGAGGATCTTGCCCCACATGAGGCCCTCGTCGATGATGAAGTACTCGAGAAAGATGTACTTTTCGGCCTTTTCCAGTTGGCGCAGCAGCTCTTCGAACTTGGCCTCGCCGCCGGGAAAGTAGGTAACTTCCGTGTTCCTGTAGACCGAGAAGCCACCGCCCTTTCCGTGGAGATACCGCGCCAGCGAGGCCGCGCCGGGGTCGGCTTCGGCCAGCTCCTGGGCCGCAGCCAGCGGCTGGGGCTGTAAGCCCCGGGCCTCCTCAGTGAGGTGGGTCACCCGCTTTTTCAGGGCATTGTGGCCGATGTTGCTCTTGACGTAGAAAAACAGCGGCACACCCACGACCGGCAGGATGGCGATAGTGACCATCCATGTGATTTTAGCACTGTTGTCCATCTCGCTGTTGAGGATGTAGACCACCATGAAGGCCGACATGGCCACGCTGCCGCCGAAGTAATGAGGCAGCAGTCCGCCGAACCACCGGAACACGCTCCACAGTACACCGACCTGCAACAGCATGAGCAGCAGCACCAGCCCGAAGCGGCTGAAAATCGCGTGGACGATGCCTTTCTGACCTTTTTTCAGGAGCCGGAGGCCGCCGTCCTCGAACTGCTGCATCCTGTCTTTCATGTTCTGCTGAAGTTCTTCTTTTTTCATGCTTCTCCTTTCGGGCGGAGGGTGACGGCAAACAGCCCCTGGGCCGCATGGCAGTCCTCCACCAGCTGTTTCGGCTGCGGGCAGACGCCGTGGTCATGCCACGGGTCGTTGAACCAGTAGTTTTCGTCATCGTAGCCCACCAGCAGCAGGCAGTGTTCGTTGCACTTCCATGCAAAGTCAGTGCCATCGGCCAGCAGCCAGTGATCACGCTTTTCCGGCACGGGCTGGAAATCCAGCGTCGCCCAGAATACCACCGGCATCCCGGCGTCGATATAAGGGCAAAGCTCTGCCGCCGTCTTGCCGCTCTCGTCCACAACTTCGAACTTGTCGGCTGCGCCCTCGTGCTCCAGAGCGCTGTTCAGGGCCTTGACGATACAGGGCGAATAGCAGCCGTAGCCGGTATGGTCGTGGGGGTCGCCGGGGTAGACCTGCCACGGGTCAGGGCCGTAGAGTTTTCCGTCCTGTTCCCAGTAAGGAGCGTGGGGCAGGTCGCGGGCGATGAAGGTATCCGGGTCGATGTCGATGCCCACGGCCTGGAGCAGCATGACGCTGCTGATGCTCTCGCAGCCGTTGACCCAGCGCTCAGTCTGGTCGATGTACGGGGCAGGAACGATTTTTTTCATCAAAATGCCTCCCAGCGGAGATTCGGCTCTGTCAAAACAGAGCGAAGTGTGTTATTATGTAGGATAAGAATATTATACCCTATTCTGGGGATTTTTTCTACAACAATCGGCACGCGGAGGTTTTTGGAACATGAACAATCTGATCATCGGCATCGCAGGCGGCTCCGGCAGCGGCAAGACCACACTGGCCTGTCGGCTCAAGGCACTTTTCGGGGAGGACGAGGTGCGCCTCATCTCCCACGACAGCTACTACAAGCGCCACGACGAGCTGCCCTTTGAAGAACGCTGCAAGCTGAACTACGACCACCCGGACGCCTTCGACAACGCCCTGCTCATCTACCACTTACAGGAGCTGAAGGCTGGCCGCGCCATCGACTGCCCGGTGTACGACTACGCCGACCACAACCGCAGCAACGAGGTGCAGCACATCGAACCGGCCCCCGTCCTCATCGTGGAAGGCATCCTCCCCTTCGTGGAGCCGGAGCTGTGCGCCATGTTCGACTACAAAATTTTCGTGGACACCGATGCTGACGAGCGCATCCTGCGCCGTCTGGTGCGGGACGTCAAGGAGCGCGGCCGCTCCCTCGACAGCGTCATCAACCAGTACCTCACCACCGTCAAACCCATGCATGAGGCTTTCGTTGAGCCCAGCAAGCGGAACGCAGACATCATCGTCCCCAACGGCGGCGAGAACACCACCGCCATCGAGATGCTGGCCCACCACATCCGCAGCCTCATCGAGAAGGCCAATATGCTCTAAAAGCTTCTGATACAACAAAACCGGAGTCCCTGCGGGGACTCCGGTTTTGCTGTATCAGGCTCAGTGATAATACTTGATCTTGACGTCCTTGCCGAAGGCCTGGCTGCCGAGAACGCAATCCTTGCTGATCTTGACTTCCTTCAGCGGGCACTTATTGAATGCGTAAACGTCGATCGTTTTCACACTGCTGGGGATGGTCACGGACGACAGGCTGGTGCAGCTGGCAAAGACCGACCAGTCCAGCTTCTCGGTGCCTTCCGGCAGGACGATGTTCGTCAGGCTGCTGCACCAGCCGAAGCAGGCGTAGTTCAGGGTCTTCAGGGTGCTGGGCAGGGTGACTTCCCGCAGGGCAGAGCAGCCTTCAAAGGCATTGTCTGCAATGCTGGTCATCCCCTCCGGGAGCACGATGCTCTCCAGCGAGGTGCAGGATGCAAAGGCGCCTTCGGCCAGCTCGGTCACGCTGGCCGGAACGGTATAGGCCGTCAGACCGCCTGCGGCAGGGCAGCGGATGAGCTGGGTCATGGCCTTATTGTAGAGGATGCCGTCCTGCACGGTGAGACAGGGGTTGGCTGCGCTCACCTCGATGCTGGAAAGGGCCTTGCAGCCATAGAGAGCGCGGCGCCCCACTTCCTGCAGGCTGTCGGGCAGGGTGATGCTGGTGAGGCCGGTGTAGTAGGCGCTGCCGACGTTATTGAATGCAAATGCGCCCAGCTTGGTCACACCCTCGCAGACCTGTACCGCCTGAATGGTGCTCAGCCCGTCGGGCGAAGCTGCCAGCAGCTCCTCGGCCCACGGGGCGCGGCTGCCCTCGTTCGTAGAGAAATCGTTCATCGGGCCGCTGCCATAGATGTAGAGCACGTTGTCAGCGCCGAGGCCCCAGTTGACGGCCTCGCCGCACTTGCCGGAGCGGACGAGCGCCACGCCGGGCGCTGAGATGGAATTTTCCTGTTCCAGAAATGCTGCCGGCACCTGCGCCGCCAGTGCGGACGGCGCCCCCAGAAGCATTGCCGCCGCCAGTGTCAGCGCTGCAGCGCGGCCAAAGGGTCTGTGCATAAAAACACCCATTTTAAGTTCCTCCTCTTTGCGGCAGTTCTTTTTCTGCCCTGTTTTCTATATCATACGCTTTTTTGTCCGGATTGTCGATATGTCTGCCCGTTTTTCAACAAAAAACCTGCTGTTCGTGGAAAACAGCAGGTTTTGCATCATTCTTTGATGGAAGTGCGCACCAGTGCGCGCTTGAGGCGGGCCTGTGCCATCTCGTACTCGCGGCGGTCGAGGTCTTTGCGGGCCAGGATCTCTTCGGCGCGCTTTTTTGCGGCCTCGGCGCGGGTGTGGTCGATCTGCTCAGCCCACTCCCATGTGGTGGCTACCAGACGCACCTCACCGTCCAGCACGGTGAGCATCCCGCCCATGCAGGCGGCACGGCGGCGGCTGCCCTCGGCATCAACGATGTGGGCCTCGCCCATGCCCAGCGCGGTGCAGTAGTCGCCGTGCTTGGCCAGAATGGCAAGGTCACCGTCGATGGCGCGGCAGACCACACGCTCGGCCTGCCCCTCAAAGGCGCAGCCGTCCGGTGTGACCACCGTCAGATGAAAGGTCGTCATGGTTTACCCCTTCTTCGCCTTAGCGAACACATCGTCGATGGTGCCTGCGAACAGGAAGGCGCTCTCGGGCAGGTCGTCGCACTCGCCGTTCAGGATCATACGGAAGCCGCGCAGCGTCTCTTTCAGCGGGACGTACTGGCCGGGCATACCGGTGAACTGCTCTGCAACGTGGAAGCTCTGGCTCAGGAAGCGCTGCACCTTGCGGGCGCGGCTGACGGTGCGCTTGTCATCCTCGCTCAGCTCGTCCATACCCATGATGGCGATGATGTCCTGCAGCTCCTTGTAGCGCTGCAGCACCTTCTGGACGGCGCGGGCGA
>OGRQ01003191.1_pt1 | contig 10568 bp, 10 predicted proteins | sample 1553521 | NCBI WGS metagenome assembly OGRQ01 (sample SAMEA2580088, study PRJEB22360) | human gut metagenome | biome: human gut; feature: human-associated habitat; material: faeces | place: Denmark | collected 2008/2010
TCCCACCGCTCTGGGGAAAGGCGCGGGGGAGGTGCGCAAACGCCGCCGTTCTCAGCGCATCCTCATCACGTCCCTGTGCGGCGGTTCGCCAAACAGCCGCTTATATTCCCGGTTGAACTGCGTAGGGCTCTCGTAGCCGACGGCCAAGCTCGCGCTGGAGGCATCCTTGCTTTCCGTGAGCATGAGGCGCTTGGCCTCGTACAGGCGCAGCCGCTTGTGGAACTGCAACGGGCTGAGCGTCGTCACTTCCTTAAAATGGCGGTGGAACGTGGAGGTGGCCATGTTCACCTTCTGAGCCAGCTTGTCGACCTGCAACGGTTCCCTGTAATTGTCCCGCAGCCATGTGATGGCTTGGGCGATCTGATTGCTCTGGGTACCGAGGGTGTTCAGTCGGCGCAGGAATTCCCCTTGGGGGCCGATGAGCAGGCGGTAATGGATTTCGCGGACAATGAGCGGCCCGAGTATGGGGATCTGCTCCGGTTTCTCGAGAAGATCGATAAGGCGCAGGAACGCATGCAGGATATCGGGATCGACGTCCGCGACGGAGAGCCCCTTGTAGGAGCAGGCCCCGGTCGCGCAGGGCGGGGGGACTTCCGCCGCGAGCCGGGTGATCAGGTACTTGTCCAGATCAAGGCACAGCGCCAGAAAGGGCCGCTCAGGGCTGGCATCCGTGACGTAAAAGGAGCTCGGCATGTCCACCCCGGCCACGAGGCACTGGTTTTCGCCGTAGCAGTACTCCTCGGAGCCCAGCATGGTCCGCTTGGAGCCTTGAATGATCACGCTGACGGAAGGCTTGGAGAAGCAGGTTTCAATCCTGTTGGCTTCATGCCGCCGCGTGATGACCAGCCCTTCGATGTCCATCGGATACTTCCCGTGCTCGGGCGCCCGCTGGAGCAATTTCTCTTTCAACAGGCTGGCGGTTCTTGCCGTCTCTCCACTCCCTGTTTCTATCATATGGCATAATCCTCTGTTTTTGCACGGAATAAAGAAAAATCCTTTTCAGACTTCCGTTTTTTGATACCACACTCCGTCCCCTTTGGGTAGCACCGCGAGAGAATCAGGCAAGAATAAGAGAGGATCGTATCTTCTGTTCTCCATTAGGGAGCGTATGGTGCACCCATAGGGAATCACGCCATGCCCGCAGCGTTTTCCCATCCGGCCTCGGGTATCCGGGCCGCTTTCAACGCATTGACATGATGGGAGGTCGCATATGCCCGCACACAAAAAAAGGAACATTTCCTGTGGACTTTTCGCCGCATTGTTTTGTTTGCTGTTGTCCGGCGCGGCAATCGCGGCTTCTTCCCCTGCGCAGCAGGTTCCAAACGGAGGCAAGAACATGAGCAGAGCCGCCTTGGCCGAAAAGAAACAGTTGGAACGTTTCGGAAACGTCCGGTCTCCCTTAGAGGCGACCGATCCGGATTTCGCCGAGATGCGGGATCGCCTCATCTGGGGCGAAGTCGCGTGGCACGGGTCGCTCGACGCCAAAATGCAGGAGCTGATCACGCTGGTCGTCCTGACGGCTAGCCAGACTTTGGAGGGCTTCGCCCCGCATGTGGGCGCGGCCTTGCAGGTCGGGGCGACGCCCGAGGAAATCAAGGAAGCGATGTACCAGTGCGCTCCGTATATCGGTTTTCCCAAGACCGAAAAAGCGCTCCGGCTGGTCAATGAGGTCTTCAGGGAAAAACGTATCCCGCTGCCCGTTGCCTCGCAGAAGACCGTGACGGAAGACGACCGCTTCACGCAGGGCGTCAAAGTGCAGAAGTCCATTTTCGGAGCGGCGATAGACTCCATGCACAAGAGCACGCCGCAGAACCAGCAACACCTCCTCCGCGACATGCTCTCGGCATTCTGCTTTGGGGACGTGTATACGCGAAAGGGGTTGGATCTGCGGACCCGCGAAATCCTGACCTTTTGCATCATCAGCTCCTTGGGCGGGTGCGAGAGCCAGGTCAAGAGCCATGTGCAGGGCAACGTGAATGTGGGGAACACGAAAGGAAACCTGATCGACGCGCTGACGTGTTGCCTGCCGTATATCGGATTCCCCCGGACCCTGAACGCGCTCGGGTGCGTCAACGCGGTCATCCCGGAAAACTAGCGGCGGCTCGCCCGCTTTCCCATCCGGGAGGCGTGGCTTCCCTTCCGTATTGAGAGTGTTCCGGTGTGCGTGAGGGCTTCGCTGTGAGCCGCGCACCGGGTGCCAGAGTTCCCGCCGTACTCGGCGGGGCAGTTTGAAAACAAGGAGAAAGTATGTCTGTTCCCGTTTATCTGGCAAAACTTGCTGTAAAAAATCCTTCCGATCACCGTCTCGCCAAGATCAAGCGGCTCTGCGACGCCGTGGGGCTTGCGGACAAGGTGAAGCCGCTCGGCACGGTCGGAGAGGATGAGGTCGTTGCCATCAAGCTGCACTTCGGCGAAGCGGGCAACGATACCTACCTGCACCCGACGTTCGTGCGGCAGGTCGTGGATTGCGTGAAGGCGACGGGGGCCCGCCCGTTCCTGACGGATACCTGCACGCTCTACAAGTCCACCCGCCACAACGCCGTGGATCATCTGGAAACGGCGTATCGCCACGGTTTTACGCCCTATGTCGTGGACGCTCCGGTGATCATGGCCGACGGCGTGACCAGCAAATGCTACGAGGAAGTGGTCGTCAACCTGAAACATTTCGCTTCGGTCAAGATCGCGCAGGCGTTCCTTTCCGCCAACGCGATGGTCGTTCTGTCCCACTTCAAGGGGCACGCGATGGGCGGTTTCGGCGGCGCGATCAAGAACCTCGCCATGGGCTGCGCCCCGCAGGCCGGGAAAATCGATCAGCACGGCAGAAACGTCGTGATCTATCCGAAATGCATTGGCTGCGGGCAGTGCGTGCCGCTGTGCCCGAGAAACGCGCTTTCATTGGAAAAAGCCGAGAAGGGCCGTCATGCCGTCATCGACAAGGAACGCTGCATCGGTTGTTACGAATGCGTAACGGCATGTAAGCAGGGGGCCATCGGCGTCGACACGCCCAACGAGTATTCCGACTTCGCCGAGCGCATGGCGGAATACGCCTACGGAGCGGTAAAGGGCAAGGAAGGCCGCATTTGCTACCTGAACTTCCTGCTCAACGTGACGCCGCAGTGCGACTGCGCCGGTTGGTCCGAGCCGGCGATTGTCCCGGATCTGGGTATCCTCGCTTCGGAGGACCCCGTAGCGCTGGACACGGCCTGTTTCGAGCTGGTGAAGGAAGCGCGCAGCCTCATTCCGCTGGGCGAGCACGGCGCGCACTCCTGCGGCTACGACAAGTTCTCGGCACTGCATCCGAATACGCGGGGCTGGCATCAGGTTGAGTATGCCGAATCCATCGGCATGGGTTCGCGGGATTATGAGCTGATCACGGTGTAAGGCGCCGTTCGCGGGCGGCCATGATGCGGATGCGTCCGGGCGCATGGCTGCCCGCACCGGTGGTGGGGGCTCCCCTCGGCCTTCACCCCGGCGGCGTGGTGTTTCGGAATTTTCCAAAAGACGGATAAGGATATGGACCACGGCATTCTGTTTGATCACGCCCGGACGGCCCGGATCGGGCTGCCGGAAGCGGTGTTTTGCGAAGGGAAGCCTTTTGAGGCGCTCGTGGAGCTGCTCTCCAGTTTTGGCAGGGGCTCGGGGCATCCGGTCCTGTTCACACGGCTTGCCCCGGACGTGTTCGCTCGGGTTCCCGCCGAGATCCGCGCGGAGTATGACTACCATCCCCTGTCGCGTACCGCGTTCGGGGACGCGCTCCCGCCGAAAGGGAAGGGCAGGGTCGCCGTCATTTCCGCGGGCACGGCGGACGGCTTCGTAGCCTGGGAGGCGGCGCGGACGCTGGCGTATCTGGGTATCGGGCACAAACTGTTCGAAGACTGCGGCGTTGCCGGGTTGTGGCGGCTCGCGGAGCGGCTGGAGGAGATCAATACCTTTGATGCCGTGATCGTGGTTGCCGGGCTCGACGCCGCGCTGGTCAGCGTGATGGGCGGGCTTACGCCCAAGCCGATCTTCGGCGTGCCGACGTCCGTTGGGTACGGTGCGGCGCAGGGCGGACGGGCCGCGCTGGCGAGTATGCTTTCAAGCTGCGCTCCCGGCGTGGGGATCATGAATATCGACAACGGATACGGCGCGGCCTGCGCCGCCGCAAGGGTGGTAAATGGATTATGAGCGAAGCGCACGCACACGGGGATCATGACCACCGCCATGAATACCATCATGAGCACGGCCATACGCATGAAACGGCCCACGGGGAGGGGCGGGACAGAGGAGCCGGGAGAGGCCGTATCCTGACCATCCGGTCACATTCCGGCCTGTCCGGGGATATGTTCCTTGCCGGGCTGCTGCGTATGACGGAACTCGACGAGGCGGAAACGGACAGGCTGCTTGCCTCCGTGCTGCCCGAGCTCGCCGGGGCCGTGCGTCTGACGCGGCGGCAGGTGAACCGTATCGGCGGCTGGTTCGCGGAAGTGTCGCTTCCCCACCAGCACGAACACCGCACTCTTGAGGATATTCTTGGAATCATCGCCGGGAGCGGCATGGACGATGAGCCGAAGCGCTTGGCCTCGGATACGTTCACGTTGCTGGCGAAGGCCGAAGCCGCCGTGCACGGCATGAAGCCGGAAGCCGTCCATTTCCATGAGGTCGGCGCGCTGGACAGCATCCTGGACATTTGTATGGCCTGTGTCCTGTTCACGCGGATTTCGCCCGCGCGGTTTGTGGTCAGCCCTCTGCCCATTGCGGACGGTGAGGTCGTTTGCGCCCACGGCGTCATACCCGTTCCGGCTCCTGCGGTGCTGGAACTGCTTGAAGGCATTCCCGTCCGTCCGTTCTCCGGCGAGGGCGAAACCGTGACGCCCACAGCCATCGCCCTGCTTCGCAGCCTTGGGGCGACGTTCGGGCCGTGGCCCGCCATGCTGGTGGAAAAACAGGCGCTGGTCTACGGATCGCGTGTTTTCGCCAATGCGCCCAACGGGACGATCTTCGCCTGTGGTATGGAGCTTGAAGGCTGATGCCGCCGTATCGGTGAACGGGATTTTCGGCATTTTTTGTAAATGTATGAGGGTATTGCCGTGATGGATTCAAGTGTGACCGCCGCGTCTCCGGACGAAACCGCGCTCCTGTCGCGTCTTGAAAGCGTCCTCGGCGTCCTCGCGGCAGGGAACCGTTTTGCTTTGGCCTACTCGGGTGGGCTGGACAGCCGTTTTCTCGCTCATGCGGCCCAGCGGTTCGGCTTCGAGCCCGTACTGCTGCATATCGTCGGACCGCACATTCCGCCGGAAGAGACGGACTACGCGCGTCATTGGGCGGTCGCCCGGGAGCTCGCTTATGAGGAACTTCCCGCCGATCCACTGGATTCAGCTTTGGTGGCCTCCGGGGATCGCCGCCGTTGTTATGCGTGCAAGCGTAACCTGTTTTCCTTGCTGAAAGCTCGAACCGACCTTCCCCTGTGCGACGGTACGAACGCTTCCGATGCGGGGCAGTACCGCCCCGGCATACGGGCCGTCGAGGAACTCGGCATCCTGTCCCCGCTGGCTTCCGCCGGCCTGACCAAGGCGGACATCCATCGGTGCGCCGCACTGACGGGAATGGAAGATCCGGAGCAGAAAGCCAGGCCTTGCCTGCTGACGCGGCTCCCGTACGGCATGCAGCCGGGGGGGTTCCCGCTCCCCGGGGGCTCAGGCCGCCGGTGAGCGGGCCGTTCATGGTGTGTTCGCCTCAGCCGGACTGCCCGGGCCGGATTTCCGTCTGCGTCTCGTCGATGCGGAACGGCTGGAATTGCACGTCCTGCCGGAGCCCGCTCTTGCTCCCGGCCTTTGTGCCGAGCTGGCCCGCCGCATTGCCGAAGCCGCTCCCCAGCTTCCGCTTCCCCGTGTGGTCAGGGTGGAAACGCTTTCCGGCTTTTTCGACAGGGCCTGAGCCGCTTTCCTCCTCCCGCTCCTCTGGGATCTCCTTGCTTTTTCTGTCGCCCTTTCTCTGGGAAGCGTTGCCGGACATTGTCCGTATCTCGTGCCGTATCCTTCAATGGTACACCTTCATGTACTTTCCTCAGATGTGCGCCCGAGTGTTCGAGGAGGCAGCCATAGGCTCTTGCAGAGGGGAGGGAAGAGAGGATCAGGCAAAAAATGGGTAGAATCGTATCTACTCACAGAGGTTCGGAGACAGTATATCTGATTCATGGGATTGTTGATCCGTATGGATGGAATACACAGCTGAAAGCTCGAAACGGACAGGAGAGGATTGTTATGAGCAAGGCACTGGAAATCGATTCGTCCAGAAGAAGTCTGCTGAAATATACGGCCGCCGGGTTGCTTGCCGGGTTCGGAGGCCGTTTGTTGCCGCATGTTTCGTCGGCCTATGCCGCCACGGAGGGCGGAGCCAAGGCGTTGGTCGTCTACTATTCCCGTTCCGGCAACACGCGCGCCGTCGCCGAAGCCATTCATGCGGCGGTCGGCGGGGATATTGTGGAACTTCAGCCGGTGACGCCGTATCCCGAGGCGTACCGTGCGACCACGGAACAGGCGAAGCAGGAACTGGCGTCGGGCTACAAGCCGCCTTTGAAGAACAGGATCGAGCACATCGAGGCGTACGACATCGTTTTCGTGGGATCGCCCAACTGGTGGGGGACTGTAGCCGGGCCGGTGAGGACGTTCCTGTCCGAGTACGATTTGGCGGGCAAGCGGATTGCCCCGTTCATCACGCATGAGGGCAGCGCGCTGGGCCGCAGCGTTGCGGACATCAAGGCGTTTTGCCCGAAGGCGGTTGTTCTGGACGGGCTTGCCGTCAGGGGAAGCCGGGCCGCTTCCGCGCAAGGCGAGGTGGCCGCGTGGCTTCGCAAGATCGGCATGGGAAAATGATCTTTCCGTTTTGAGAGGATGTCATGAGCAAAAATATACTGATACTGTCGGGGAGCCCCAGAAAGGGCGGCAATTCCGATATATTGTGTGATCGCTTCATGGAAGGCGCGCGGGAATCCGGCCATCGGGCCGAAAAGGTTTTCCTCCGCGACAAAAACATCGGCTATTGCATCGGCTGTGAAGCCTGCCACCAGAACAACGGCGTCTGCGTGCAGAAGGACGATATGGCCGGGATTCTGGAAAAGATGATCGCCGCTGACGTGATCGTCATGGCGACGCCGGTATATTTCTATACGATGGATGCGCAGATGAAGACGCTTATTGATCGGTGCGTCGCCCGGTATACGGAAATCAGTAACAAGGCGTTTTACTTTATCGCCACCGCCGCCGACGGCGAAAAGCGGTCGCTGGAGAGGACCATCGAAGGGTTCCGCGGGTTCCTGTACTGTCTGGAAGGCGCGCGGGAAAAGGGCATCGTTTACGGATCGGGCGCATGGAAAAAAGGCGACATCAAGGAAAGCCCGGCTCTGAATGAGGCATACGAAATGGGGCGGCACGCATAAGTTCCGGTATGCCGATTCTGTGCGGCGTCCGGGTTACGGCTGGACGGCGGCTGAATGGAGCGCCTCCCTCTATCCTTCCTCCATATAAGGACACCCGCTCGGATTGACTGAGCGGGTGTTCTTATATGGAGGTTGGTTCCCCCGGCGGCCGCCCGGAGGAATGGGTGAGTGTGCTGCCGGGGGAACCCCAAACCGCACCGGGCGGGGGAAGGGGGATCATCCTTTGCCCGGTGCGTTGGGGACGGGGAAATTACAGGGAACCGTAGACGAGCCGGTTGCCCACCAAGGTTGCCAGAATCGGGATGTCCCTGATGCGTTCGGGCGCGATTTCAAGCGGGTTCTCGCCGAGGATGACCATATCGGCGAGCTTGCCGGGCTCGAGGCTGCCCTTCATGCGTTCTTCATGGAACTGGTAGGCGCCCCATATGGTGACGCTTTTCAGGGCATCCAGCACAGAGACGGTCTGATCCTCGCCGAGCACCTTGCCGCTGCCGGTGAGCCGGTTGACCGCCGACCAGACGGAGAGCAGCGGATCCATAGGCGTGACGGAGGTGTCGTTGTGGGAAGTGAAGGGGATGCCGCGTTTCAGTGCGCTCCGCAGCGGATCGATCCGGGATGCGCGGGCTTTCCCGAGGAAGATGTCCCGATGGCGGTCGCCCCAGTAATAGGTGTGTACGGTGAAGAAGGACGGAACCACGCCGAGCCGTTCGATGCGGTCGAGCTGATCCTCGCGGACGGTCTGGCAATGGATGATGATGTGCCGCGCGTTGGCCCGGGGGTACGCCTTTTGCGCCTCCTCAAAGGCGTTGAGGATGTCTTCGATGCCCGCGTCGCCGTTGCCGTGGATGGCGACCTGCCAGCCCTCTTCGTGGTAGCGGGTAACGATGTTGGCGAGTTCACGGGGATTGTAGATGGGGTATCCGCGCCATGACCCGTCGGAGATGGCGTCCGGCAGCGAATGGTAGGGATTGCTCAGATAGCCGGTGTACCCTTGGAGGCTCCCGTCCTGAAACAGTTTCACAGCGCCCATGCTGAGCAGGCCGTCCTTGGTCAGGGGCGTGCCGCATTGCACGGTGGGGGCCAGCGAGAAGTCGAACCAGCCGTGCTTGGGCAGAAGCTGGACGCGGTTTTTGAGCATCCCCCGTTTGTGGGCGGTCATGTAGTTTTTCCACATGGCCGTGGTGACGCCGCCGTCGTGGGCCGTGGTGACGCCCTTGGCGACATAGTCGTCGGTAGCCCGTTCCACGGCGCCGAGCCATTTTTCCTCGGTCATCTGCGGGGAGGCCGCCAGAACCATCTCCATTGCGGCAGGTTCCTCTACCAATCCGGTGAGGCGGCCGTTCCCGTCATGCCGGAACACGCCGCCCGACGGATTCAGGGTTTCATCCGTGATCCCGGCTGCCTCAAACGCCTTGCTGTTGCACAGGGCCAGATGCCCGGAGATGTGGCGCAGGAACAGCGGGTGATCCGGGGCTATCGCGTCCAGTTCGGCAAGCGTGAAATGCCGCGCTTCGGAAACGGCGGTATCGTCATACCCCGCGCAGAGCAGCCATTCCCCGGCGGGCATACCCGAAAGGGCTTCGCGTACCTTGCGGCGGATGTCGCCGTGCGTCCTCACGTCCCCGATGGGATGGGAATTCACGTCGAGATAGTATTTGTTGTACATGCCCGCGCGCATGAAATGGCTGTGGCAGTCGTAGAAGCCCGGCATCATGAACCGTCCGCCGAGATCGACGATATGAGTTTCCGGGCCCTGGAACGGGGCCACTTCGGCTTCCGAGCCCACGGCAAGGATGGTTTCGCCGGATACGGCAAGGCAGGAAACGATGGAGCAGCGGGAATCCATCGTCAGGATGATGCCGTTCCGGTAGATGTGAGTCGCTTGTTGCATGGCTGGCCTCATAAGGGTTGCGGGATCAGGCGGCGCTGGCGGCGCGGTACTTCTTCCATTCCTTCCAGAGCAGGTTGAACAGGATGAAGATGCTGATGGCGAGGAACGCCGCGCAGACCGGACGGGTGAAGAATACGGAGAAATCCTGATTGGAGATGCTGAGCGCCCTGCGGAAGTTGGTTTCGATGATTCCGGAAAGGATCATGGCGAGGAGCAGGGGGGCGAGCGGGAAGCGCGCCTTGGTCATGATGTAGCCGAGCAACCCGAAACCGGCCATGACGGCGAGGTCGAAGTTGGAGTTGTTCAGGGCGTAGCCGCCCACCACGCACAGGGTGGTGACGAGGGGCATGAGGATGCCGCCGGGGATGAGCACGACCTTGGCGAACAGGCGCACCGCGTAGTAGCCCAGAAGCAGCATGAAGACGTTGGAAACGAACAGGGCGATGAAAATGCTGTAGACGAGCGTGCCCTGTTCCTGGAACAGCAGCGGACCGGGAGTCATGCCCTGGATCATAAGCGCGCCGAGCATGATCGCCGTGACCACGTCGCCGGGCACGCCGAGGGTCAGCAGGGGGATGAGCGCGCCGCCGGTGACGGCGTTGTTGGCGGATTCCGTGGCCGCGATGCCTTCAATGGAGCCCTTGCCGAAAAGTTCGGGATGCTTTGAATGGCGCTTGGTTTCGCTGTAGGCCGCGAATGAGGCCGTTCCTGAGCCCGTGGCCGGGACGATGCCGATGAACGTGCCGATGATCGAGCCGCGGAGCAGGGCGGCCCGGTTGGTCCAGATTTCGGAAAGGGGCATACGCTTGCGCGAGATTTCGGCAGTGGAGAGCTTGCGGCCCATGAAAACGTCTTCAATGGTAACCAACACCTGCGACAGGGCATAGAGCCCGACGAGCGCGGGGACGAGGGAAACGCCGTTGATGAGGTCTGGCGAGTCAAAGGTCATGCGCAGGTTGCCGGAAAGCGGGTCCATGCCGATCATGGAGATGAGCATACCGAGCAGCGCAGCGATGCAGCCCTTGAGCAGCGCGCCTTCGGACAGCGTCGCCACGATGGTCAGGCCGAAGATGCCGAGGGAGAAATATTCCGGGGCGCTGAAGTCGAGGGCGAAGTGGGCGAGCTGCGGGGCGACCGTGGCCAGCACGATACAGGAAAAGATGCCGCCGATGAAGGAGGCGATGGTGGTCATTTCCAACGCTTTGAGCGATTCCCCGCGGGCGGTGAACTGCGGCCCTTCGAGCATGGTCGCGGCGGGGG
>OGRQ01003192.1_pt1 | contig 10562 bp, 10 predicted proteins | sample 1553521 | NCBI WGS metagenome assembly OGRQ01 (sample SAMEA2580088, study PRJEB22360) | human gut metagenome | biome: human gut; feature: human-associated habitat; material: faeces | place: Denmark | collected 2008/2010
TTCGAGGCCCGCGGCAACCGGGCCACCCCCGGCACGGTATACGTCCGGGTGCTGCCGCCCATCCAGACGGCAGGCATGAGCCGGGCCGAGCAGAAGCAGCTGCCCGACGCCGTCCGCCAGACCATTCTGGCAGAGCTTTAAGATTTTGGAGGACACTGCCTCATGGCAAGCTACCGTTACGAGCGCGACATCGACCTGAAAGACATTGCCCCCCGCAAGGAAAGACAATACACCCGCAAGGAGCGCTGGGCCAACTGGTGGGACTATAACCTGAAATGGGTCATCATCATCGGCATCGCCGCGGCCTTTGTGGCCTACAACTTCATCGGACAGTATTTCTTCGTCACCAAGCCCGATCATAACGTGGCCGTGGTGGCCCCCTACTATCTGCCCGAGGACACCGTGAACGCTTTGCAGGATGCACTGGCCGCCTACGGCGAAGACCGCAACGGCGACGGCAAGGTGGTCGTGATCCTCAACGTCTACACCCTCGACTACTCCGACACGGAGACCCAGACCGAGAGCGCCGCCTATCTGACCATGGCTGGAACTACCAAGCTGGCCGCCGACGTACAGGGCGGCCTCAGCTCTGTTTTCCTGCTCTGGGACCCGGCGGGCTTTGAAGAAAGCACCGGCTCGCTGCGGTATCTCGACGGCACTCTGCCCGCCGCCGACAGCGACGAGGACTGGTGGAACATGGTGTACAAGTGGGACGACTGCCCGGTCCTGGCTGGCCTCGACCTCGGTGATTACGGCCCCGACACCACCCAGAGCAGGAGTGGTTCCAGTCAGGAGTATCTGTCCCAGTTCTATGTGGGAATGCGGGGCGCGTGGAACAGCGGCACTGCGGATAACCTCGCCGGAGGCGAAGAATTCTGGCAGAAGCTGACCGAAGGCGCTGTCTCCACGGCAGCCCCGGAGGGCTGAGCCATGCGGTACCGTGTTCTCTCCAAGGGGAAGGCAAAGCATCTCAGCATCCCTGAAAAGCCTGCCGAAAAAACTGCATCTCTGAAGGCTGCCGACCTCGACAACCCCTACGGCCGGGTGTTCGGCACCCCCCGCAGCAGGGAAGACCTGCGCAAATAAGCAAGAACGCCCCCTCCGGCAATGCCGGAGGGGGCGTTTTGGTTATCGGCCAAAGAGCCGCTGTGTTTCCTGCAAAAAGAAGCGGGCCGGAGTGGAGGGTGTGACGTTCTGAGGATAGACGACGCAGAAGGTCCAGAACGCTTCATATTTATCTTCCAGATAGAAATAGGCGAGTTCTTTCTGTGCATTGAAAAGGGGGATATAGCTTTCTGGCGCAAAGGTGATGCCGAGGTCGTTGGATGCAAAGCAGAGGGCGCTCTGGATGCTGCTGGTCTCCAGCCGGATCTTCGGCACGATGCCTGCATGGCGGAGGATGCGGTCGGAGATCTGCCGGACGCGCTGCTGAGGGTGGGCGAGGATGAACTGCTGCTCTGCGGCCAGCGCCGGGTCGAGAAAGAGGTGCGCAAAGCCGGGTTTGGAGTAGGCTTTGCGGGTGAGGGGATTGTCTTTCGCTATTGCCATGACATAGCGGTCGTCGCTGACGCGGGTATAGCCTGCGTGCTCGCAGAGCAGAGGAAGATGCATGAGCGCCAGATCCAGCTCGTTGTTGTCGATGAGCTTTTCCAGCGTGAGGGAAGTCCCCTCTGTGATGGCAAGCTGGATGTTCGGATAGCGGTTCTGGAAAGAAAAAAGCATCTCGGGCAGAACGATGGAGCCGATATGGGGAGAAGTCCCGAGACGAAGGATGCCTTTGCGCTCGGCCTGTATCTCACACAGCTCCTGGTCGAAGCTGTGGCCAAGCGCGATGGACTGACGGGCAAATTCGATGTATTTCTGGCCTGCGTAGGTAGGGACAAGTCCACGTTTGGTGCGCTCGAAAAGCCGGGTCTGAAGCTGCGTTTCCAGCCGTGTGAGGAAAATGCTGAGGGCAGGCTGGGTGATATAGAGCTTTTCGGCGGCTTTCGAGAGGCTTTTTTCCTGATAGATGGTTAGAACATATTCAAAATCTCGGTATTCCATGAGACAGCTCCATTCTGCCAGAGAGGGCGTTTCGTCGCTTTTATCATAGCGCAAAATGGGAAAAATGAAAAGCGGAACTGGCCGATGCAGAGCACCGGCCAGTTCCGGGAAGAGGAAGGAGCGAGAATGCGTTTCAGACGACAATGGTGCCGATGAGGCAGCCGAAGACGATCATGATGAGGCCGATGATCCAGTGGGGGAGGAAGTTGGTCTTCATGACGTCCTTCAGGGACATACCGGACACGGCCAGGCCGAGGTAGGTGGAGGCGATGATCGGTGCCATTGTGAAGCAGGAGTCTGCGCCGACGCCGAATGCGATGGCGACGCTGGTGGCAGGGATGCCGTAGTTGCCGCAAACCTCGATAAGAACGGGCAGGATGCCGTAGTACAGTGGGTCAGGAGAGACGGCCAGACCGATGAAGCCGCCCAGGAAGGCAAAGACGAGGTGCAGGTGCTTGGCCAGTGCGGCGGGCAGGATGTTGATGATGAACTCTGCCATGGCGACGATCATGCCGGTATTGTTCAGGATGCCGACCATGACGCCGGCGGCCAGAACGGTGGCGACCAGGGAGATGGCTTTGGGAGCGTGTGCGGCGAGACGGGCTTCCTGCTCTTTGGGGTTAGGGAAGTTGACGACAAGGGCGAACACGCAGCCCAGCATGAAGATAAAGTAGTTGGGAAGCTTGGTGGTGAAGAGGAGCACGAAGACGACGACAGTCAGCAGGACGTTGTACCAGAGCAGTTTGGGGCGAAGGAGCTTCGCAGCGGCTTCATCTACGACTTCAGCTTCTTCTTCCTGCGTGGCAGAGACGTCGATCTTACCGGCACCGCGCTTGACTTCGACACGAGCCATGATAACGGCCAGACCAACACAGCAGACGAGGCCGCAGACCTGCAGGGGCAGATACATATGCCACAACTCGTTGGAATCCATCGCCAGCGTGATGGACTGACGGTTGAGCACGCCGCCCCAGGGTACGAGGTTCATGACGGTGATGGTGGCTGTGCAGACCATCATGATGGTGCTGATGCGGATGTTCAGCTTTTTGCACAGGGGTGCCATTGCGGGGATGACGATGAGGTAGGTCGTGGGGCTGTTGCCGTCCAGATGGCCCAGGATGGAGACGAAGACGACGACCAGAAGGATGCCCAATACCCGGCCGTTGGCGATCTTGATGAGCTTTTTGACCAGCTTATCAAACATACCGACATCGGTCATGATGCCAAAGTAGGTGATGACGAAGACGAACAGGGCGGCCATTCCCCAGGTGGTGGAGACGCCGGATTTGATGTAATCGGTGATGTCTGCGATGCCGAAGCCGTTGATGAGTGCACCGATGATGGGAAGGACGACGAAAAGGGTCACGGGGATGGCCTTTCCCTTCAGCAGGAAGTACATCAGCAGGCCTATCATGACGAAACCTGTGAGAGCGAGCAGCATTGTTTTTTCCTCCTTTTTCGTGTGGTGTTTTTATTTTTGGCGGGAGAGCGCGTCGGCTTTCCGCACAAAGTCAGCGAGACAGGCGTTGAACTTTTCCGCCTCGTACAGAAACATCAGGTGGCCGCTCTTGTAGAACTTGTGGACCTCACTGTAGCCCTGCACTTGGGCGGCAAAGCGGTCTACCATGTCCAGACCATACGCCTTGGACTGTGCGCCGAATACGGCGTAAGGAACGGTGACCTTTTTCAGATTGCTGAAATTATCGGTCAGGCAGAAGTCGTAGTGCAGCTCCAGCGCCGTCCAGGGCATCGTCTTTTTGCACTCGGCCTCGAACCAGGCACGGGTCTCATCGTCCATTCCCTCCGCACAGGAAACGCGGGCGATGAATTTGTCATAGAAGAGCTTGGGGTCATAGTAAAGAGGCAGGTAGGTGTCGAACCAGTTCTGCAAATTGTAGTCCCGGCCACGGTGGTGGTTCCAGTCGGCGTCCGAGAACGGATACAGCGAGCCGTCCATCGTCACGAGGCCGTTGAGCTTGTACTGCTCAAATTCGGCTGCATAGCTGACAACGATGGAGGAGGCCAGTGACCAGCCCAGCAGGACGACATGCTCCAGACCGAGATGGTCGATGAGTTCCTTGATGTCCTGTGCGTTGCGGCGGATGGTGTTGCCCTGACAGGTCTTGGAGGAGTTGCCCTGTCCGCGGAGGTCCATCGTGATGACGCGGAACTCTTTGGAGAGGACCTCAGCGTTTTTTTCGAAAAATTTGGTGGTGCATAAAAATCCGGGGACCATCACGATAGGAAGTCCGGAGCCCCGGTCTTCGAAATAAATGTGAATGCCGTCCGAGGTGGTGAAAAAATTATCTGCGGTGATTTTCAATGAAATTGCCTCCCTTCTGTTGACAATTTGATTATAACTTGCTGTGGTATAAAGTCAAATTTATGATTTTTATGTCAGATATTAGCGCAGAGTAATAGGAGGGCGCAGGGCATAAAATACAGCGCAGACCCCGGAAACAGACGGGTCCCCCTGTTGCAATCTCTTCGCGTTGACGGCCCCGGATTTGAAATATTATCTACCCTCAAAGAGAGCCGGGCTTGTTGTTTCCTCATCCGGGTTATGGTATACTTACTAGGTATCATCACTGTAAGAACTGAAATTTTACCCAAAGGATGTGGAAAGATGGACACACTGGAACAAGCCCGCGCCGAGATCGACGCGGTGGACGCGCAGCTGGCCGCCCTGTTTGAGCGGCGGATGGCCGCTGTGCTCAGCGTCGCCCAATACAAACAGGCCCACGGCCTGCCGATTTTTGACGCCGCGCGGGAGGCGGCGGTGCTGGAAAAGGCTGCGGCCCGCATCCGGAACGCTGCCCTCCGGCCTTACTATAAAGACCATGTCCAGAACATGATGGATGTCGCCAAGCAGTACGAAGCCGAGGTGCTGGGCCGGAACCGCGCCGCCTATCAGGGCGTGGAAGGCGCTTTCGCCCACATCGCGCTGCGGGCGCTCTTCCCCCACGCGGAGGCCGTCAGCTACCCGACGTGGGACGAGGTGTTCGATGCCGTCAGCCGGGGCGACACCGCCCACGGCGTTGTGCCGTTTGAGAACAGCCACGCAGGCGATGTCTCCGCTGTCCTCGACTTGTGCTACAACCACCCCGAGCTGTGGGTGGTGGACGTCTACGACCTGCCCATCTCCCAGAACCTGCTCGTCCTGCCCGGCACCCAGCTGGCCCAGCTCAAGCACGTCTACAGCCATCAGCAGGCCATCGCCCAGAGTGAGACGTTCTTAAAGCAGTTCCGTCTGCCCGCCACGGCCATGCCCAACACGGCCATGGCCGCAAAGTTCGTGGCCGAGTCGGGCGACCCGTCCAAAGCCGCCATCGCCAGCGCCGAGACAGCCGCCCTCTACGGGCTGGAAGTCCTCGTCCCCAGCATCAACACCGACGGCGACAACACCACCCGCTTCATCGTCCTCAGCCGCGAAAAGCCCACCGCGGGCAACCGCTTCTCGCTGCTGTTCACACTGGACAACAAACCCGGCAAGCTGGCTGAGGTCATCCAGGTCATCGGCCGCTTCGGCTACGACATGGAATCCATCAAGAGCCGTCCGCTGCCCCATGTCCCCTTTGATTATTATTTTTACGTCGAGCTGGTGGGCGACCCCTCCGCCGACGAGACCGCCGCGCTGCTGCGTGAGCTGGACCATACCTGCCGCACGGTGCGGCTGTTAGGAGTGTATACAAAATGAGTGGATTTATCGGCACCAAGCTCACCATGAATCTGGGTGAGCGCAGCTATGACATCATCCTGAAAAACGGCGCACTGGAAAATCTGTACCAGTTTGCCCGCCTCGACCGCCGGGTGGCGGTGGTGACGGACGCAGGCGTTCCCGCCGAGTACGCACAGCGTGTGGCCGACCAGTGCCGCGACGCAAAAATTATTACTGTCCCGCAGGGCGAGGCCAGCAAGAGCATGAAGATCCTCGAAAGCGTTCTGCGCCAGATGCTGGAGTTCAACATGGGCCGCGGCGACCTCGTCATCGCCGTGGGCGGCGGCGTCGTGGGCGACCTGGCGGGTTTTGCCGCTTCCATCTATATGCGCGGCATCGACTTCATCAACTGCCCCACCACCACCCTCTCGATGATCGATTCCTCCATCGGCGGCAAGACCGCTGTGGATCTGGGGGAGACGAAGAACATCGTCGGCTCCTTCTGGCAGCCCAAGCTGGTCATCGTAGACCCCAGCACCCTCGCCACCCTGCCCCGCCGCCAGTACATCAACGGTCTGGCCGAGTCGGTGAAGGCCAGCCTGCTGGCCGACCCGGAACTGTTCGCCATCTTTGAAAAGGGCGACATCGACGAGCAGATCGGCGAAATTATTTACCGCAGCCTCCGTTTCAAAAAGAGCATCGTCGAGCAGGACGAGACGGAGCATGGGGTGCGCAAGGCCCTCAATTTCGGCCACACCATCGGCCACGGCATCGAGGCCGTCAAGGGCGTCAAGGGACGCCGCACCGTGGGCCTCTACCACGGCGAGTGCGTGGCTCTGGGGATGCTGCCGATGATCGAGTCCAAGGCACTGCAGAAGCGCGTCCGTGCGGTCTACCGCCGTCTGGGCCTGCCCCTGCGTACCGCCTGCAACAAGGACAAGGTCTACGCCGAGATGCTCCACGACAAAAAGGCACAGGGCGGCCAGATCACCGTCATCAAGGTGCCGGGTCTGGGCTGCTGGCGCGCGGAGACCATCCCGGTGGAGGGTCTGCGCCCCCTGCTGGGCATGGAGGACTAAAGCCATGAAAAACACCTTTGGCAGCGCATTGGCGCTGACCATCTTCGGCGAGAGCCACGGCAGGGCCATCGGCGGTGTACTGGACGGCATGGCCGCTGGTGTGCCGGTGGACGAGGAATTCATTGCCGCCTGCATGGATAAGCGCCGTGCCCGGGGCGACGGGCTTTCGACGCCCCGCGTGGAGGCTGATAACGTACAGCTGCTCTCCGGCGTCGTGAACGGTCACACCACCGGCACGGCCATCGCCCTGGTGATCGAGAACCAGAACACCCGCAGCGGCGACTACGCCAAGACGGCTGACCTTCTCCGCCCCGGCCACGCGGACTATACCGCCTACGCCAAATACCACGGCTTTCAGGACGCCCGGGGCGGTGGACACTTTTCGGGCCGCATCACTGCCGCGCTGGTGGCAGGCGGTGCCATCGTGCTGGGTGCGCTGAACCGCGCCGGCATCGACATCACCACCCACATCGCCCGCTGTGCCGGCATTTCCGATACGCCCTTTGCGCTGGACGATGCCGCCGCACTGGCCGCTCAGGTGAGCGTGCTGGAAAGCAGGAACGAGGGCTTCGCCCTGCTGGATGCTTCCGTCGAAGAGCCGATGAAAACGGCCATCCGTGCCGCCGGTTCGGAGGGCGACAGCGTGGGCGGCATCCTTGAAACAGCCATTCTCGGCCTGCCCGCCGGTGTGGGCGAGCCGTATTTTGACAGCGTGGAGAGCCTTATTTCCCACATGGCGTTTTCGGTGCCTGCCGTGAAGGGCATTGAGTTCGGCACCGGCTTCGGCTTCGCCGACCTGAAAGGCTCTGAGGCCAACGATGCTTTCCGCATGAAAGGCGATTCGGTGGTCACGGCCACCAACCACAACGCGGGCATCAACGGCGGCATCACCAACGGAATGCCTGTCGTTTTCCGCACCGCTGTCAAGCCGACGCCCAGCATCTACAAAGAGCAGGAGACGGTGGATTACATTGCAAAGCAGGACGCGCCCCTCTCCATTCAGGGCCGTCATGACCCCTGCATCGTGCCTCGGGCCGCCATCGTCCAGACCTGCGCCGCCGCGCTGGCTGTGGGCGATTTGATGACCGCCCGCTACGGCACCGCATGGATGGAGCGGCCCACCAGCTACCGCAGGGAGGGACTGTGATGGAATACGGACTCATCGGCTCGAAACTGGGCCATTCCTACTCGAAGATCATCCATGAGATGCTCTGCGGCTACCACTACGACCTCTGCCCGCTTCCCACCGAAGAGGAAGCCCGGGCTTTCCTGACCAGGCGGCAGTTCAAGGCCATCAATGTCACCATCCCCTATAAGCGGCTGGTGATGGAATACTGCACCTACATCGACCCCCGTGCCAAGGCCATCGGCGCGGTGAACACTGTGGTCAACAAGAACGGCCTGCTCTACGGCTACAACACCGATTATCTCGGCTTTGCCCACCTGTGCGACGCCCACGGCGTCGATTTTGCGGGCAGGACCGTCCTCATCCTCGGCACCGGCGGCACCCACAACACCACCAGCGCCGTCGCCCGCGACAAGGGTGCGGCCAGAGTGCTCACCGTCAGCCGGACGCCGGACGCCGCCAAAGGCCAGCTCTCCTATGAAGAGGCTGTGTTCAGCGGCGCACACATCGTCATCAACACCACCCCCGCCGGAATGTACCCCAACGTGGGCGTGTGCAGTCTGGACGTGGCAAAAATGCCCGGGCTGGAAGCTGTGCTGGACGTGGTGTACAACCCCGATAAGACGGAGCTCATCCTCCGGGCCGAAGAGGCCGGGGTCCCGGTGGCTGTGGGCGGCCTCGAGATGCTGGTGGCGCAGGCCGTGTATGCCGCCGAATACTTCCTCAGCCGGAAGTTCGACGACGCGGCAGGGGAGATCGGCCGCATCACTGCCGCACTCCGCCGTGATATGCTCAACGTGGCCCTCATCGGAATGCCCTCCAGCGGAAAATCCACGGTGGGCCGTGCATTGGCCGAGAGGCTGGGCAAAAAGTTCATCGACCTCGACGAGGAGATCGTCAAGGCCGATGGCCGCAGCATCCCCGACATCTTTGCCGCCGAGGGCGAGGACGGCTTCCGTGCGAAGGAAGCCGCCCAGACCGCCCGCTTTGCCAAAGAGGGCCGACAGCTGCTCTCCTGCGGCGGCGGCATCATCAAGCGGGGCGAGAATCTGCGGGCGCTGCATCAGAACGGCGTCGTGCTCTTCCTCGACCGGCCCCTGGATGCGCTGACGGTGGGCGGCGGACGTCCGCTCTCGTCCAGCACCGAGGCGCTGAAAAAGATGGAGGCGGAGCGCCGCCCCCTGTATCTCGCGGCGGCAGACGCCGTTATCCCGAACAGCGGCACGGTGGAGGACGCCGTGACCGCCGCAATGGAGGCACTGGATGAAATTTTTAGTCATTAACGGCCCCAACCTCAACATGATGCACTTCACCGAGCCGGGTGTGGCCGGTCAACTGGATTATAACGGTCTGCTGGATTACCTCGAGCTGTGCTGCACCCAGATGGGCATGGAAGTGGAATTTTTCCAGTCCAACCACGAGGGCGACCTCATCGACGAGATCCAGTCTGCCGCAGGCCGGGCCGACGGCATCATCCTGAACCCGGGCGGCTACGCCCACTACAGCGTCGCCATCCTCGACGCGCTGCGCCTCTGCGGCGTGCCTGCCGTGGAAGTGCTGCTCAGCGAGCCCGACGAGCACGAGCCCTTCCGCAAGACGGACATCGTCTCGTTCGGCTGTCAGGGCCACTTCATCGGCGAGGGCATCAACGGCTATCTCCACGCTGCCGCCTATCTGGCCCAGCTGCTGCGGCTGGACGGCAGTGCGCACACCCATTTAGTGATGTAAAAATCGACTCTCTTCCGCTGGAAAGCGGAGCAAAGAGGGCGTGGAAAAGAAGGATAGAAAGGAAAAATTTTATGATCATCTCCACCAAAAAGGGTGCCCCGAAGGAAGAACTCGAGAAAATCGTTGACCGCTTCGAAAAGCAGGGCCTCGACGTCACCCTCATCACCGGCAAGGACTACAATGTCTTCGGCCTCGTGGGCGATACCACCAAGATCGACGAGCGCGACGTCCTCGCCAACCCCTGGATCGACAACGTGACCCGTGTTTCCGCGCCCTATAAGCGTGCCAACCGCCTCTTCCACCCGGCAGATTCCGTCATCGACTGCGGCGGCGTCAAGATCGGCGGCAAGGAGAAGATCGCTGTCATGGCCGGCCCCTGCAGCATCGAGAGCGAAGAGCAGGCCCTCCGCATCGCACAGGGGGTCAAGGCCGGCGGCGCGACCCTCTTCCGCGGCGGCGCTTACAAGCCCCGCACCTCTCCCTACTCCTTCCAGGGCCTCGAGACCGAGGGCATCCTTGACATGGTAAAGGCCCGCGAGGCCACCGGTATGCCCATCGTCTCCGAGCTGATGAGCGAGGACCGCATCCCCGAGTTCGAGGAGTATGTGGACGTGGTGCAGATCGGCGCCCGCAATATGCAGAACTTCCAGCTGCTCAAGGCCGTGGGCAAGATGCACAAGCCCGTCCTGCTCAAGCGCGGCCTCTGCAACACCATCGAAGAGTGGATCATGAGCGCCGAGTACATCATGGCCGGCGGCAACGAGCAGGTCATCCTCTGTGAGCGCGGCATCCGCACCTTCGAGAAGTACACCCGCAACACCCTCGACCTCTCCGCTGTGCCGATCATCCACGAGAAGACCCATCTGCCCGTCATCGTGGACCCCAGCCACGCCACCGGCAAGGCAAACCTTGTGGAGCCCATGAT
>OGRQ01003205.1_pt1 | contig 10500 bp, 9 predicted proteins | sample 1553521 | NCBI WGS metagenome assembly OGRQ01 (sample SAMEA2580088, study PRJEB22360) | human gut metagenome | biome: human gut; feature: human-associated habitat; material: faeces | place: Denmark | collected 2008/2010
GCCATTGGAATAGACTGTTCGACAGACAGTTCCCAATCGAGCAAATGACCATCGGAAACTCCTTCCTCAAGCAATAAATGCACAGGAGACTTTGCGGGAAGTACTCCACCGGTTTCATTATCAATCAACATCAGTTTCGGAGGATATTCGTCAATCGTGAAATCTTTCAGTTCGATAGCCAGCGGAAGTTCTATTAACTTCCCTTTATCATCCGTAGCCCGCCATTCTGCATTTCCCATCCGGGTGGTCATCTTCAACCGTTGCATATCGGCATTTCCCAAAGTAGCCGTAATCAATGCGACAAACAATCCGGTATGATTGAGAAGAAACGAAAGTCTGCCAATTCTGAAAGGGAAACCGGCACGAAGTATCGTTAATCCCAATGCTGTAACCATCCAGAAGTAAAGCAAGACAAAAGGCCAGGACGAAATCATTTGTGAAAATCCCAGCATATCATTCGAAGCATGGCCGGAAGGAGCCTGCCGGATCAGTCCCATTATCACTGTCATACCGACTACCCATACCAAGGAAGAAACAGCGGCAGAATAATGGCTCAACCATCCAAACAGATAGATACGTTTACGAAGGAGGTGCATGGCTATCAAGGCAATGAGGTAAACCACCAACACAATTACATTAACCGGACAAGCAAACAGACTCCAATTGATAGTTCCCACTGACATTTGCAGCAAAGCACCTATCACCAGCAATCCTGCACCAATCACCAGTCCTTCTTTATAACTCCACGGTTTGCTCCACATATATCACCTTTTTTATTTTTGTGCCAGACGTCCGTTAGCCTTTGCTTTCTCCAACCATGCCGGAACAGTCGTTTTCAGGAATTTCTCCTTAGCCGCCCTTTCAGCGTCCATATCAAGACCGATATATTCCTGTGCTTTTGCCTTTGTCGAAATATCCGGCATCGGAACGTCTTCCGTATATCCATGTTTTGCTAAAACCTTAGATACAGCCAGACGAGCCTGCATAGCGCGGTCCAGACCGTGGGAAAGAATCCGCTGAATCTCCTGCGGTGCATGAAAAGAACCTCCATGAGATGCCACACCGAAATCCCAACGCCATTGTGCCTGACGAATCAATGCAAGTACATCTTTCATCTGATCTTCCGTAGCTCCCTTATCCCAAGCAAATTTTGCTTCGATATGCGCTTTCGCCAGTTCCTGTTCCAGACGGTTACGGATTTCATTTGCTTTGCGCTGACGTTCGTAAACATTATTACGTAAGGTTTCTTCACTCTCACGGTGGCAAGTTTGACAAGTACGGTCAATCATTGCCAACGGACTCTGAATATGATGGTCACTGAACTTCACGCCACCCTCACTCTTATAAGGCATGTGACAGTCGGCACAAGAAACACCTCTTTGACCATGAATGCCCATCTGTGCTATTTCATAATCAGGATGCTGCGCTTTCAGAATCGGAGTGCGGCTCAGCTTATGAATATAATCATAGAAACCAGCTTCATCATAATATGCTTCCATATCTTCCACAGTGAAACCTTTATCCCACGGGAAAGTCAAATATTTGCCATCACCCTTGAAGTAATATTCTACGTGGCACTGCGCACAAACCAATGAACGCATTTCCTGTGGAGTAGCTTTAGTGATATCCCTTCCCTGACGTTGGAAGGCTTCGATCAATGCCGGACGGCTGATATGAAGATTCATTGTCTCAGGATCGTGACAGTCGGAACAACCAATCGGGTTCACGATTTCATCACCAAAAGCAGCCCATTTATTATTATAGAAAGAATCTACTCCCAATGCTTCCATCATGCGAGGGACATCCGGGCTCTTACAGGTCCAACAGGTAGACGGCTGAGGTCCATCGTGCGGACCGGCGGGCGAACCGGTACGAAGTGATGCGGTGATATCTTCGATAGCATGCATGTGCCCGCGCGGAGTAGAATAGTCTTTTGAGAATGCATATCCTGCCCACAGAATAACCATTTCCGGACGTTTTTCCAAAGCATCAACAGCGACATTGCCATTAAACTCGCTTTCAAAATCAGTCTTTGCCGTTTCCGTCCAAGTCTGATATTCACGGGGAAAATCATCTTTAAACAGTTCGTTGCGTGCTTCAATTCCTTTGATGACAGTTTTACGGTTATTAAAGATACTGGCGACTTCCGCCCTCCGTTCCATCAACGCAGAAACACATAATCCTAAAACAAAAACAACGACCATTGAACCTCCGAACAACAGCCATCCTTGCCATGATTTTAATTTCTTTTCCATTGTATATCGGTTTTATTATTTTATTACGTAGTTAATGTAGATACTCATTCTTTATGATCGATCATCTTCCGAAGCCACTCCGGTACGGGCGATTCGGGAAGAGGAACAATGGCTCCCGGAGTAGCGGACAGTGAATTCTTACCACCATGAGGCACATCCCGATGACAATCCCAACAAGCCTTTCCATCTCCTGCCATGGACATCATATAATCTATCTTCCCTGTCTTTACGAATTCCGTATTCAGCTGGGTATGGCAACGTATACAATTGTTCATAATCACCTGTGAACTGGCTTCATGAGCTTGTATCACTTGTGGCTCGCTTTTGGTGAGGAAGGCTGCAACGTGCTTCATCCCATCCATTCCCTTGAATGTCCATTTCTTTACTATGTTCTCATGAGGAACATGGCAGTCGTTACAGGTAGCATCCCGTGCATGTGAACTGTGAAACCATGTAGCATAATAAGGAGACATGATGTGACAATTCACACATGCCGCCGGATCATCGCCCAGATATGTATGCGCACGAAGCATGTACATAAATAAAGCTCCTCCGCCCACTATAACACCGCCAATCATGACGGCTATAATCTTTGACCTGTACGAAGGAAAAATTCGGTTTATAAATGGTAACTTCATCATAGTGAAAAAGTATTTTTCACAAAAGTAAAGCTTTGAAAACACAAAAGGTGTAATAACTATTACACCTTTTAAAGAAAATTATACGAATAAAGAAAGTATTTATTTACTCATCGTGATGATGATCATCCTCTTCGGCGGTAGTGCTCAAAACAATATTGCGTGCAATATAAGCTTCATTTCCTGCGGCATCCGTACAATAAACCATCAGATGATAATCACCCGGAGTAGCATTTACCGGAATCACAATATCGTGGTGATGAATATGCGCCGTTTTCTTTCCGGAAATATCATAAGACCTGTTGAAACTGAAATCAACAGTTGCTTCGCCCGTACCGACGGCCCTGCTCTTCCCATGCGAATGGTGATCGAAATTACTATGTATCTCTATCATGTAAGACTTTAACATAACGTCATCCGACAAGTCCATTTCAAAATGTACTCCGTTCTCGCCACCTATTTTTAGTTCCTGTCCTTCTTCCGGTTCGTGCAATTCAATCACCGGTTTGGTAGTATCGCTATCTGAATCGTCACAAGATATAAATGCAAACACTGACATAGCCAAAAGGCTGATTATCGGGAGGTAAAGTTTTGTTTTCATTACAGTAATTTTTTAAATGGGATTTTGATTAATAATTGGAAATTGCGTCCCGGTTCCGGGATTTCTACTTTCCTGTAAAAACTAAGATGATTGTAATATCGCGTATTGAAAATATTGCGGGCGGTCAGGGTTATTTCTATTTTGTTATTCCCACCTACCGGAATATTCAGCGAGCCGCCCAAATGAAACAGGTTGGCGCTCGGTGTACGGTCTTCATTACGGTCTACACGATTCTGACGGGCAATCGATTGCCATTCCGCATAAAACATATAGCGTTTCTTCTGCCATGTCAGAGTATTCCGCATCCCGAACGGAGGAGAAAAACTTAACGGTATATGCTCGTCACAGTTGTAGGTATAAACATATTCACCGGAGATACGGTAATTGAAATGATACGGAAGATCAATGTCTATCGTAGCTTCTGTTCCGGCAAACAGTGCTTCGGCACCTGTATAGCGGTAAATCTGTCCTGCATGCGGCAGAACTGACCATTCGCCCGTAGGACGCAGAAAGATATAGTTGCTGAACCAACTGACAAAAGGAGAAACGGAAACAGAAAGTCCGTGATATCGCAGGTTATAAGAAGCATCCATCTGCCATCCTTGTTCGGATTTCAGAGAAGCATCTCCCTGCTCATGACGAAAAGTACCGTGATGTACTCCATTAGCAGCCAATTCATTGGCCCCCGGTAGTCGAAAGCTACGTCCGATGTTCACTTTTACCATATGTTGTTCGGAGGGTGTCCATACCAGTCCCAAAGAAAAGGAATAGTCGCCGAAATGCTTTTTTACCGGATGGCTGTTCCACTTGTAGAAGTTTATCTGTTCTTCATCATATCCTTGTTTCCGAAGATAATCGGCCAGATAAACGTCCTCATGAGAGGAAATGTCAATATAACCATAATCATATCGCATACCTCCACTGACAGACCAAACATTATCAGGTCTATATGTCGTAAGCCAAAGCAATCCGGTAGTAGAACGATGGTATTCCGGCAACAGGAATGAATAGCCGGAAATATCGTTCTGCTGATGCTGGCCATCCCACCCCAGCGTATGTTCCCATGAAGAAGAACCTATAATACGAGCTTTTACCGAAGCACTATAAGTGTTAAGATCAAAAGCCAGTTCTTTGTCAGGGTTCTTCTCCGGTACAGGCTGCGAGCCGTAATGGGTATGAAAAGCACTCCATTCTTCCCGATGATTATTCTGAAATCCCAAATCACCCGACAGGATTAACTTCTCCCATGCATATTGCTGGTGAGTGGTTACTTTCAGATGATTGACCTTGCTGTAAGGCAGCTCAATATTCCTGCTGTTCCCATCATCTTCTACCCGCGACGCGTCGGGGACACCATGTGCACCCGGAAAGAAGCCTGTCTTCTGATAGACATTACTTACGGAATAGTCCGCTCTATATCCCTTTCGCTGATATTGGGCGAAAAGTCCGATGTTACGTTCTATTCCTGCCGTATTTTTCAGCTTACGCCCATAAACGGGCATCTTCTGAGTCAGGTAGACAATGGTATCCGCAGGAATACGATAATCACCGAAATGTTGTTCGGAATAACGGATTTGCGCATACCAGGCATTCTTTTTAAGACCCAGCATCAACGAACCCGCAAGCGTTCCGTTGACGGACTTCCCCAACAGAGTAACATCACCAAACAGCATATCCACAGAAGGAATCAAAGGAGGGGTTATATCAATCACCCCGCCCATAGCATCACTACCGTAAAGTAACGAGGAAGGACCTTTCAAGACATTGACCGCCCCAATATTAAAGGCGTCCAGTTCTAGCCCGTGATCGGCTCCCCACTGTTGCCCTTCCTGCTTGATTCCATTTTCCAGCACGGCGATCCGGTTGAATCCCATTCCCCTGATCATTGGTTTAGAGAAGCCGGAACCTATGTCCATGGCTTGTACTCCGGGAATGTTCTCCATTGCCTGCATGAAGTTTCCCGTAAAATGTTTGCGCAAAAATTCCTGTTCTACCACTTCAACCGTGAGTGCAGACTTTTTGGCTTGACGTTGCTGATACGACTCCGTCACAACAACATCAGGCAAAAGCATGCTCTTGATTGAATCGGACTTTTGTGCATGGACGGATAAGGTTACAAACAGCCCTATTACGCCCGAAATAATTCCGATACGCATCAATTACAATCTTTTATATAATGTGTAAAATGAATGTGAGGACAAGTTACCGCGCACTTGTCTTCTTTGAAAATCTGAATATGTAATTATGTAGCGGGAGGCGCGCGTAAATGATGCGAATAAGTTCGTTTGCAGACAACCTTATCCTGATAAATAATCGGCTCGTAAGGAACGAGCGTTAATGTGCAATGATATTCTACTGATTGAGGTTCTGTAAATAGGGAAAGAGAGTATTTACATATCGCACAATCCTCAGCATGACTCCGGGAATGGTCGGTATGAGAGCATGACGTTTCATCTTCACTTCCATGATAGTGAAAGGTTTTCACTACAAAGAAGGGAATGAATGTTATGAATAACATCCATGCTATGTATGCTCTTATTTTTCTCTTATGATACATTCTCCCCTATCGTTTTTTAACAGAATAGTGGGGCAAAGATAATTGTATGAGATAGAAGATGCAAATTATCTGACTTAATATGTGTTATTAAAAGAATCTGCAATAAACGAAACTTTAATTTTAATTCATTACATTTGCTTCATTGAATAGTAACAAACAAATCTGTTTATGGAAAGCGAAGGATCATCAAAAGATTATTTCCGGAAAAGTATGGCCGAACTCATAGCCATTCTTCCTCAGGAAGCCGGTAATACAAAGAATTGGGAAAAACTATTGGAGCCATTAGCCAATGCTACGGACTTCAATGTCGTTGACATACGTCACAATGATATCATTGATTGTCCAACATTATACATTGAATATAAAAAAGAAGTTTATCCGATAGATGTTGACTGGTATGAATACCATTTTGTGGAAGACACTATGGTCCAACAATTTTCTACAGAAAATATAGCTACGTTGCAACAGGCTACAAATGGAATAAAATTCTCAATGCTCTATACAACAGATGCACAAACATCCGTTCACCTGCTATTGAAAATTATATGCCTGCTCGTACCCAAACAAATCGGAATATTCAATTGCAACAGTTACTCCCTTTTGTCTCCTGTATGGGCAAAGTGTGCCGCTGCTACTACCACCCCTCCATCTCCAAACTGCCTGTACACTATTCATGCTGTTTACGAAGATAAAAATAAATGGTTACCTTTCAGTAAATCCAGCTATTGGCTACATACTCACGGACTCAACTGCTGCGGTATCCCGGAACTAGAACTGATAGGTGAAATTTCTAAAAAGAACTATGATTTTTATACCAACCTTTTAAGCCATTTAGTAAATTACGTGATTAGCGAAGGCTCTCTCCCTCCTACAAAAGAAAATCTGCACTTTGGATGGCTGGACAATCACCAGCCCATAATGATAACTTGGGTTTCTTGGGAAGAAGGTCTTAAAAGCTACAAGAAAAACATATTGGGTGGAGCAGAAGACAGGGATGAAGCACATAATCAAAATACAAGTATTATCTTTATCTATCATTCAGAGAAAGCCTATGAGAAACAAAAATACTCGCTTATCACGAGTATTAAAGAATCTGCGATGGAGAATCCCCTTTTGTTTTTCACAGACAAAGAAACAGAAAGATTAAATGCCATGGCTCATGAACAACTTTCTTATCTAATAGAAGGATTGCAAAAAGAAGGAAGTTCAGCCCTCGTAAAAATCAGTTTAACCGTTGACGAAGAATTTAAAGAAGAAGGCAATTCCAACCTGGAACATATTTGGTTTAAAGTCGAAAAAGTAACCGAAGACTCTATTACGGGAGTGCTTATTCAGGAACCATATTATATTAAAAATATGCACGAAGGCTCTGTCGGTACTTACCCCACCCGACTAATCACAGACTGGAAACTGTATACTGACGGACAAGTCGTTTCTCCTGATGACGTCTATCTGCTAAAACTACCATAAATAAGATTGTGACAGTATTTTTTGTAGTACTCTCTTATGAGTAATCATAAAGGCGAAAATACTTTCTTGTGGGTATTTTCGCCTCATTCATTATTATTCAATAGCAAAACGGGCCGTCATCTCGTATCGTAGTTTGATAACACGATATTGCTCGGTGGCAGCCGATCCCATACTGACATTACTTTGTGCCTGAAAAAGAGTATAAGGACTTACATAGCTCGAAGCCGGTTCGACAATACGAATGACCTCACCCAGTTTTTGTCCCATCGCTTCCACAAGATAAGAGGCCTTTTCACGAGCCGCTTTCAATGCTTCTATTTTACCTTGCTTCCGATAATTCGGCAAATCCTTGTGCTTCAACTCTCCAATACGCATAGACTCAATGCCTCTCGTATCAACTTTCTTAATGATAGTATTGATCTGTTCAAAATCTGTGAGCCGGATATCCAGTTGCTTACCTATCAGAAACTCTTTTCCTTTCTGACGCCAATAATCTCCTATTTCCTGTACACGAATAGCCTCATCCGAGATTCCGGCTCTACTCAAAACCCGCCGTAAATCCTTCTCAATCCATTCCAATGGAACCTTTGTTTTATAATCCTCCGGCTTGGATTTCGGAACGAACTCCTCTTGCCAATATTCTTTTATCTGAATCAAAAAATGAATTTCATCCGGAACAACTTCAATTTCAGAAGAACCGGTCACCTCAATATATCTTCCCGCACCCTCCTGAGCATCGGCAAAGACACTCCATACACATAAAGCAAAAACTAATAAAAATAACTTTCTCATACTTCTGAATTTATAATATTACTTAGTTTATGAACTCATCTATTCCTCATAAAACAAAAGTAGTAATAATAAATTAATCAATGCCCTATTTTGCAATAAAGCTATCAACAAAATCCATCATACCAAGCAAATATTCTTTGTCTATCAATATGATATCCCCATCCTTTACTTTATATTTCTGTGGTACTTTACCGGAAAGAAGCGAAATCGCTCCCTGTTCGAACAAGCGCTTTAACCGAGTACTGGAGAGAAGAAAATTCCTTTTTAATAAGGAGGACAGTTTCAGATTAAACTCAAACTCACATCTGACCTGAATCTTTATTGTCTCATCAGATACATGAGCTATATCTTCTTTTGAAAAATGCCCTGCAACCTCATACTCCACACTATCATAATCTGGTTTCAGATTATTCCTGCCGGCAAGTTCGGTTCAAAAAGCATATTTCCAGGCCGCTTTCCAATCATTCATGGAAAAGCTGTGAAACAGAGTTTTATCTATCAGATCCGGTTTGGTACGCGACAGCAAAGTAATATTGCACGTATGATCACATTTCACACATCTATATATCAGCCAGACATCAATGTTCTTCTTCTGCGCATTCATTCTAAATTTATCACTACAATAGAATCGGTCACTATCACAATGACTGCATTTCTTAATTAATAAAGGAGAGTTCTTTGCTTTTATCTCCCAGGTAAATGTTGCATCCATAAATATACAAATCTGTTATCTTTCTTTGTGAATCAATTATTTGTCTCCGCAAAGTTGGATATAAGCCATTTGTAAAATTCACAAGATGTCACAAGATACCATGAAATTTATCCGTCAAGTTCGTCCATCATCTTTTGTATTTTATCCTTCAACTTATCCAGAAATTGTGTTCGGCTCTTCTTCCGGTTTCTGATTTCCAGGAAGATACGATAAAAGTCGCCAATCTCAATATTGAAAAGAGCCTCACAACAGAAAGCAATGTCCTTCAGACTGGTATTTCCATTATTAAAGCATTTCCCTGCATACAGTGCATAAATAAATTCCACCAAAGCCACTTTACTATCCGTCCATTGCAGCAACTTACTGTCTACTATGGAGATGAATTTAAACTGTAATTTTTCCGATAGCGAATCTATTTCACCCGATATATATTCTATCAAATGCTGATTTGCCAGAATCATCGCGACACTTGAATCGTGCAAAGTGGTAAAAAAGGAATCCCTGTCCAGCAAATGATAATGAATGTCAGAAAGAATATCATAATTCGCACGGATAAAATATTGGTTGTCAAGTACAGTCTGACCGGCACGGTAATAATCATAAAAGCTATTATTCAAAAAAGACTTCTGTATATTCTCCAGTTCCATCTTCAAATATCTGCATTGGACTGACAGGGACTTGTCAGCACGATTCTTTTCAATCTGATATAAACGGACATAAAACATCAGCAGCCCGGAAATCTGCGGTTTCCAGACCTTAAAGAAAAGAATCTCTTCTTCAGGATTTTGAAATTGATATCCGATAACGGCCGTTTTCAGCAAAGCAAGCGAAACCTGTATGACATCGATGATCTTCTTTATCTTATCAAGAGTTTCAATCGGCTGTTGCTCTATCCTTTTTATTTCTTCTTCTATGTTCAGCTTAGTATTTCTTACGAAATTTTCCATTCATTCTCCATGTATCCGCAGCTTTCTGACCGTCAAAAGGAATCTGACTAAAAGCCTGAATACCCAATTGCATCCGTTGTAAAAACCGATACAGTGAATAATAAAATTGATAAAATGAAAAACCGGTTCAAGTAGAACTACTCAAACAAAAGAAATTAGCCTGTGGTTTATGAGGCTAATATTAAGCTATAACAAATTTAAGAATTGTGCCCAAAATAGCTGCTTTTAGAATTTAGATGCAAATATAACCGTTTTTTTTGATTATGTGAAGTTTATATGAAATTTTGAAAACAGCCTGTTGGAAGCTACAGAAAAATTGTATCTTTGCCTTCGGTTCTTCATAGACACAGTGATGAAACCGTTCTTTTTAATCATATAAATAACAAAAAGACTATGATCAGATTAAATGTTTTTGTTCGTGTAAACGAAACAAACCGCGAAAAAGCGATTGAAGCAGCAAAAGAACTGACAGCTTGTTCTTTGAAAGAAGAAGGATGTATTGCTTATGATACTTTTGAAAGTAGTACC
>OGRQ01003211.1_pt1 | contig 10489 bp, 8 predicted proteins | sample 1553521 | NCBI WGS metagenome assembly OGRQ01 (sample SAMEA2580088, study PRJEB22360) | human gut metagenome | biome: human gut; feature: human-associated habitat; material: faeces | place: Denmark | collected 2008/2010
ACCCTCTGCTTGTAAGGCAGATGCTCTCCCAGCTGAGCTATGCTCCCTTTTAGCTGGTTTGTTGTTTTCAGGACTTTGTTTTGTTGTGTCCCTCACAACAGTATCTATTATACACTATCCCACTCTGTTTGTCAACACTTTTTTTGATATTTTTTATGTTTTGTATCATTTTACAATGCTAGTCCGATATTTTTAAAAACTTATGTGCATTTGCAACATCAAAGCCGCATTTTTTGCCTCGAAATGGGCTTTTTCATCAGGCTTTCCCCCAAAAAAACCCGCCGAGCCACACGCCCGACGGATAAATTTTTTCAAGAATTATTTTTTATCAAGCTGTTTTTTGAGCTTTTCCTGCTCCTGCTCCATAAGCTTCATAAGTTCCTCCAAGGAAGCTGACGCTGTCTTTGTCTGCTGTGCAGGCTTTGCCGCAGGTTTTGCCTTTGGCACAGGCTTTTTCTCAGGCTCAGGGGCTACAGTATCCTCAGTTGAAGCCGCCTCGTCAAGAAGCTGTGAAGCTCTCTCGTAGTAAGAACGGTCTATCTCAGCACGCTCTTCCTTTTCCGCAGGTCTTTCAAATATAGTTTCCTCGACCTCTTCTACTTCCTCGATAACTTCCTCCGTTTCAGCCTTCTCTTCACCCTCAGGCTCAGCCTTGTGGTGAGAAGCTATCTCGTCGTCAACGTGCTTGCGATGTTTTGCGATCTGCTCGCCCTCGTTCTCGCCGCCGAACAGGAAATCGTCAAGAGTAACGCTCTCTGCAGGTTCTTGCTCGTCATCGTCCTCTTCCTCATCATCTGAAGAATGAGTAGCGATAGCAATTATAAGCTCGATAACAACGAGTAGGAATATAGGAACAACAGCGCACACTATCATGCCGAATGTTGACGACATGAACGTAAGCACCTTGCCTGCTGTCATGTAATATGTAGAAGCTACGCCCACAACGTTCTTTGAGCTTATCTCATAAAGCTTTGCAGGGTCTTTTTCCTGATAAACAGTGTAAACAACGCCGTTGTTATCGTCAGTTGAAGTGATGTCATAAAGCCAGAACACGCTTGTTCCAATATCAGGCACGTTCTCGCACACAACTGCCTCGCCTATCTTGTCTGTGCTAGGGGTCATGTTCGATGTGATAACAAGTGCGCCGTCAGGAACTCTGTCACCCATGCCGTCACCATTCATTATGTACAGGCTGTAGCCTGCAATGCTCGGTGTAACGTTCTTGTTTTTGAAAACACGTCCCACTCCCACAACTATAAGCATTTCCAGAATAATAAAAACAATAAAGAATATCAGCACGTTCTTGCCTGCTGATGACTTCTGCTTAGTAGCACTGCTCATACTAAAAATAACATTCCTTTCCAAGATATATCCAAAATATCATATTTTATCGCACTAATACATTTATTATATCACAAAGCACCGCAAATTTCAACACATTTGAGCATATTTTTTGCTTTTGAGAAAATTATTCATTTTTGTAAAGTATTATCGTGACAGTACACAGGTCGTCATTTTTTATGACCGCATATTTCGAGGTAGACCAATCTCCCCCAGCCTGACTGTACGCACGCCTCAGCACGTCAAAGATAACACCGCTATTCTCATCAAAGAGAGTATCCACAGCCTTGTCATACATTTCACTGTCAGCACATTTTAGCCTTGCATATCCACGGTCAGCCATTGCTTCCGCCACAGAACGGCACATCATCTGAACGACATCATCACCGCTTTGAGCATACAGACCGTTTCTTCTGTAATAATTTGCCCCCGAGGAAAATGCCTCAGGATAGTTCAAAAACTTGTTATCGTCCGCTGTATGGTCTTTTGCACACTCGGCGTCAGTGATGCCAAAATAATCATAGCGGATATAGTCCTCCCCTGCATCTGTCACAGGATCGTCCCAAGTGAGGTCAACGTTCGTCCATTCACCGTCTATCATGACCTTGTTCCATAAATGTGGCTGAACAGCTCCGCCGTCATAGGCTTTGCCTGCCACAGGTATGCACTTTATACCTGCCTTAGTGCAAAGTATCTGCATAGCCTTTGCATACCCCTCGCACACAGCCTTACCCTCTACAAGACAGCCATATGCAGAATAGCAATTTTTTGCTGTATCGTCATAGTTACACTCAAGAATTATGCTGTCATGGAAATACAGCACCTTGTCATAATCCGACCAGCCCTGCTCAATGCCTGCAAGTATCTCCCCGACCTTTTTATCCAGCTTTTCTTTCTCAGCCTGCGCTTCCTCAGCGGTCTTGTCATATGTGACCTCCACAGATGTCACATATCCATCTCCGTCAATGCAGATAGTATACTGTGAACCCATATAGTCGATATAAGGACACGCCGAAGTAAGCATGGAGATAAACGCACCGATATCGTCCTTGCTTATAACTCCCTCAGCCAGCTCCACAGAGCTTTCAAATCCGCTCAGCCCTTTGTAAAGCTGTGAAAACACACGTTTTTCGTCAGCACAAAGAAAATCGGCGATATACTCTGCCGTGTCAGGTATCTCAAGTGCCGTAAAGCTCTCGTTTCTGCTGTCAAGCCCTGTTTCAGTATGTCTTTCCGAACTGGCTTCAACATACGCATGAGTGTTCACAAAAGTATTTTTTGAACGGTTTTTATTTTTCTCTCCCGTTCCGCCTAAGCTGCACCCCGATGTGCAGATAAGCACTGCCGCTGTGAGTGCGGCGACCATTTTCTTTTTTTTCAATTTTTGTCCTCGATTTTTACACAAAATTCTGTCTGTATCTTTCAGCCCTTAGTCAGTGACCTCTTCATTATCTCTTTTTATCACAGCCCTGAGCCGTTCTATTTTCTTTTCATGTATCGACAGCACCTTGAACTCCACGTTTTCCCAATGCACCGTCACCTTTTCGTTATCCTCAGGAACATGAGCAGGTCCATAACGAATCCGCCTATAGTGTCATAATCCACCTCACCGTGATACTCCTTGCCAAGAGCCTCCATAACGTCGTCAAACGCCGCTGTGCCTACCATATCATAGCAGTCAGAAGATACCTTCTGTATCTCCTCCGTTTCGTCATCATATTCGTCCTGAATACTACCCACGATAGTTTCAAGCAGATCCTCCATAGTAATGATACCGGCTGTTCCGCCGTAATCGTCCACAACAACTGCTATCTGTGTCTTATCTTCAGTGAACTCTTTGAAAAGTTCACCACACTTGTTGCTTTCAGGCACAAAGGTTATATCTCTCATGAACTCCTTTACAGGACGTTCTTTTTTATCCTCTTCAAACACCAGCCTGAGCAAGTCCTTTGCGAATATAACACCGCTTATGTTGTCGGCATTGTCGCAGTAAACAGGTATTCTCGAAAAGCCCTCGCCTATAACAAGCTTCACAGCCTCCGAAAGCGTGGAATTTTCTTCTATGGCAACCATTTCTGTGCGGTGTGTCATAACTTCACGAACTTCGATATCGTCAAAATCAAAAATGTTGCTTATCATTTCCGCCTGACTTTCCTCGATACCGCCAGTTTCGTTTACAGCGTCCACCATCATGAGGATCTCTTCCTCAGTGACAGCATCCGCCTTGTTTGTTGACTTAACACCAAACAGCCTTAATATCCCTGCGGATACCGCTCCGCTCACTATCGCCAATGGGCTGAACACCGCCAAAAGTGCCTTGTAAGCCACACAGCTATTTAGAATAAATCTCTCGCCCACCTTGCCTGAAATGCATAGTTTTTTTGGTATGCCTACGCCAAAAGTGCATATAACAAGGGCAAGCAGACAGCTTATTATAACAAATGAACATATGCCGATAATATAATACGAAGCCTGAGTATATACATCAAAAAGCTTGTGAAGCTTATTTGAAAGCGGTGCATAGAAGTAGATCGCTCCCACCACCGAAACTGCGATTATCATAATAGAGCGTGCAATGAGATTTGTCGCAACTACCCTGCCTGTTCTGCCAAGCAAAGCCGCAAGCGGCCCCAGCTATGGGGAACCATGATGAACTCCTCGCAGCCGGGAACCTTGCACTTTTCGGGGTGGGCATAGCCGGATTCAAGGATGAGCTGCTCCACCGTCTTGGTCGAGCCGCCGATGTTGAAGGTATACTCATAGATACTGCCGAAGCCGGTGCAGTCCCAGTTCCAGCCGTAATCATGGACATGGCTCTTCACAGGAACGATATAGTCGCAGACGGAACATCTGAGCACATCGACCTTGCCGCCGCCTACCGCGTCAAGGCTTCTGTCAAGCACAAAGGTATGCGGGAAGATGCGCTCCTTGGAGCCGGTAGTCATATAATGCGCTTCGTATTCGCCTGCTTCAAACAGGCACGGGAGCTTGTGACCGTCGCACTTCGGGTCGCCGCCCACGACACCGTCATGGGTAACCCCATGCTTATCGACCCAAGTGACATTGTATTCCGGCGTTCTCTCGCTGTCTTCTGTGAAGCACTTATAAGTACACCCACTCTTAAATCAGGCAATAGACCATATTCGATGAATATAAAATAACGCAACATGAGGCTATGTCTCCGAAACTATTAATGGAGGCATAGCTATTTTTTCTCTTGAAATAATCTCTCCGATGTGGTATAATGATAACTGATACATAAAGCATGACCAATTGTGAGGTGATTGCTATGAATATTGCTATCGTTGATGATGAACCTGTATTCTTAAAACAACTTCATAACAGATTAAGAGAAATGAAACTCCCCGACTGCGAAATACACGAATTTACAAGCGGGAGAGACTTATTGAGTTTCTATGTCAAGGGAATGTATGAAGTCATCATACTCGATGTTGAAATGCCCGATCTGACCGGATTGCAGACCGCTGAAAGAATCAGACAGATAGATGGTTCAGTTATTATTTCTTTCCTGACGAATTATGCCGAATTTGCCGTTAAGGGCTACGATGTGGGAGCGTTTCGCTATATATTGAAAAATCAGCCAGACTATGTATATACCAAACAGCTAAATTCTATCATTGCTGAGTGCCAGCAGCGATTTAGAACTTTCACTTTCAATAATAAAAATCTGTCATTCAAGTTCAGGCTGACAGATATTCTTTACTTTGAGGGACATAGAAGAAAGGTATCACTATTCACAGTTAATGGTGAATTGGAGTACGGCGGCGATTTTTCAACTGTGTGTGGCGAGTTGTTAAAGTACAATTTCGCTATTATAAACCGTGGAATACTTGTAAATCTTGACCATATACAGAATATTACCAAGTACGATATTATTCTAAGCAACGGCAGAAAAATCCCCATAGGCAAAACATATAAAGATGAGATAGTTGCTCGCTATCTTAACTATGCAACAGGGAGATGATCGAGTTGCCCGTATTGATTGAAAATATCATTGAGATTGTCAATGTAGCAATTGAAATGATGTTGGTATTCTTATACTTTTCCTTGTTGAGTAAGGCAAAAGTTAATAAAGCAGTTCTTTATCTGTCGTATCTTCTTTCTACTGTAATACTGTCAGCGACAGTTTTGTTGACAGATAATATTTTAGTGTATCTGATTACAACCATTATTCTTATTAGCTCCATGTCCTTTATTTGTTATGATGATTCAATCCGTCATAAAATATTTTGGAACATATTGTTTTTACTGATTATATCTATATCTGAACCTATTGTGATTGGATTACTTTGCATTGCTAATATGGGAACACCAGATGAATTCTTAGAGTCTGGTTTAGGACGTTATCTCGGAATGGTAGGCACAAATATAATTTATTTATGGCTTATAGGATTGATGCACCGCATAATAAACAAAAAAATTCGTGAACTGCCGATAAAATATTGGATATTGATAATAGTTATTCCAATCATAAGTATTTTTCTTTTACAAACAATGCTTGATGGATTTGTTGGCAGCAACACTTATAGTTATGTTTCTTTGGGCGTTTCTCTTGCAGGAATTATCTTTATAAACCTTGCTATGTTTAATTTCTTTGAAAGTTTTGAAGATAAGATAAAGTTAAAATACCTTGAAACAATAAAGCAACAGGAACAGGAAAACTATAAGCTGCTTACCCTGTCATACAAGCAAGTACGAGAGTTTAAACACGATATTGAAAATCAATTTTTAGTTCTGAATGATATGTTGGAAAACAATGATACTGATTCTGCTAAGGAATATCTTGTCAAGCTAAGCTCATTTGTAAGGCTTGCTAACAGACTCTGCTATACTGGTAATAATGCCGTCGATTCTATTGTGAACATCAAGGGTTCTCTTGCTCAGACATACGGTATAGAGTTTATTTGCAAGGTCAATATCATAACAAATATCAAGGCAGACGAATTGGAGTTGTGCCGTATCATCGGAAACGCTCTTGACAATGCAATAGAAGGTTGCCAGAGAGCTGGTGTATCACATAAGCATATTTGGATAAGCCTAATGGAAGAACGAGAGAAGCTATTTATTGTCATTACAAATACATCAGATAAGGTAGATACATCTGTTTTAACATCAACAAAGAAAGAACAAGGGCTTCACGGCATAGGGATAAACAGTATCAAATCCTCCGTTGATAGATTGGGTGGGTTAGTAAGTTTCGATTATGATGACGGAATTTTTAAGCTGAACATTATGGTTCGTAATTGTTTACAAATTTAACTATTTGCATTTCGGGACAAGAAGACGACATTTGGGGACACTTTGAGACCTTTTTTCTCAAAACCTATTGAAAAAATTTGCAACTTGTGTTATGATTTTTGCAGGAAGTGATTCAGAAATGATTTCAAAACTTGCAAAAAGCATAGCACACTTTTTTGTGGTTCAGAACATAACGGAAGAATCCAAAGAGGTGATCTACGCATATGGAATGGAGCTGCTGATCTCTGATGTGCTGAATACCATTATCGTCCTGCTGATTGCTCTGTTTTCCCATACGCTGCCTGCGGTTGTTGTATTCATAGCCGTATTTATGGGGTTGAGACAGTTTGTAGGTGGGTTTCACGCTAACAGTCATCTTAGTTGTATAGAGCCAGAAGAGCTGAGAAACTATGTAAACAAGAAATAATTGGCAACTGTGTGTTGCAGAAAGGTGGTATGAAATGGTTAAGAATAAGATTTTGAAACGTATCGTGGCAGGTCTTAGCTGTATTGCGTTATCTACAACTATGCTTACGAGTTTACCTGCTTTTGCCGATGATTATGTTGACGAATATCAATATTACTCAACGTTAGATCCTAATGGTGAAGAGTACCAAGAATGGAAATCAAATCTGGCAAGTTCTGCTGTAAGTGTTCCCCAAAATAGAATGCTTAAAAGTATTCTCAAAAATAATACTTTAATAGCAAATGACTACATTGAGTTCAACACTGCAAGTAATGGTCACTATACTATTGGTACAATAGGAGGAAACCCTAACAGTTCAACTGATGATAATAAAAAGATGCTTTTCGGTCATCCGGGTGGAGGAACATCAAAAACAACAATTGTTGTTGGTGAAAGCATAAATGAGTTTACATCATCAAATGTAACTTATGATGCTGATGGTTCTAAAAGTGTTTCCAAAGCTTCTTATGATGGTGTTGATGTCACACAAGAACTATCTATTATTGAGAATTCGGCGACTGGACGAGATGATGTTGTTAAGATTAAGTATATCGTCAAAAATGATACAGAATACGCCAAACAAGTGGGCATAAGAATTATGATGGACACTATGCTCGGTGGTAATGATGCTGCGCCATTCAGAGTAAACGGATCTGATGTAACAACTGAAACCGTATATTCAGGTTCTAATATTCCGCAAATATGGCAAGCCTTTGATTCCGCAACTAATCCCGGTGTAGTAGCACAAGGTACATTCTACAAATCGGGAGACAGAAAACCTGATAAAGTACAATTTACTAATTGGGGAAATGTAACAAGTACGCTATGGGATTATGTGACTCAGCCAGGACGATCTAATGGAGATAGTGCAGTATCCATCACATGGAACAAAGATACTTTCACCAGTGGTGAAACACGAGAATTTGTTACCTATTATGGATTGAGTGAGTTAGAACAGAATTTAATTCCTCCGTTAGCATTAAGTGTATACGCTGATAATAAGGTTAGTATTTCCAATTTTAATTATGATGATATAAATGCAAATGTATATTTGGATAATATTGGAGATGGCGATGCGACAGATGTATCGATAAAAATCACTGCTGATAACCTTGAACCAAAGTATGGAACCTCACTTACACACAATTATTCGGTAATAAAGCCAAGTAAAAGCTATTCAATTCCTTTGAAATTTATAGTTCCAACAGATTCAAAACATAATTCTGATATAAATGCAAAATTGGATTTTGAATTATCATACAAAGTTGCCAAGACCGGTGATACAGAAGTAAAGCGAATAACCAAAAACATAACAATTCCTAAATTGAAAAGAGCCGTTGTAGTAGTACCGGGAATAATGGGAATAGATCTTGCAAAAACATCAAATGATGAAAGTGTATGGGGATCTTGGATTGAACAGCCAAGTAACTTTGATGATGTTAAAAAAATTCACAATGCGTTCCAGTCGCTCAAATGCGATTACTACGGTAATAGTAATATTGAATTATATCCTGTTAATAATTATGGATATGATGATACTTATAAAGGAATAATTGAATCACTAAATAATGATACTGATATTTCTGATAAGTATGATATCTTATTTTTCCCGTATGATTGGAGAATGGGAGCGCAAATAACGGCTAATAATCTTCATGATCTTATTAGTGATTATAATGAGGTAGTTTTTGTTGCACATAGTATGGGTGGTATTGTTACAGAAAAATACATTTCGGAATATGGTGCTGATAATATTTCTAAACAAATAACTGCCGGAACACCATTTTGGGGTGCGCCAACGATGCTTTGCGTTTTAAGCACTGGTGATTTATCATATATCATAGGAGGACTCGGGGTAGCAGAATCATTATTTACTTCATTTGAACTTCCAAGTGTTTTGGTGAATTTAGGCAGTTGTTATGATTTGTTGCCAAATAAAGATTATACAGATGACTGGCAGTGGATATATTCATATAAACGAACTTATGATCATTGGTATGATTATTTTATAGATAACGGCAATTTTACGTATTTTACATTTGACGAATTTGATGAGCTGATTTCTGATGATTATAATAATTATCTTTGGATAGATGGAAAATATAACCATAGCCGCATAAAAATATCCCAAAACAATACTAATAATCTGAAAAGAATAGCATTAGTAGGAAGTAATAGAAATACCATTTCAACTATTCAACATTGTCCTGGCGATAGAGGATTGCAATTCGTTCCAGAATATGGTATTGGCGATAGTGTAGTTCCAATTGAAAGTGCAACAATGAATTTTAATCACGATCTTTTGGATATAAAAATCTTTGATCAAGATCATATGGGGTTAATACAGAGTCAGGAATGCATAGATGAGATATTAAAAAACATAAAAGATACAAAATCATTTATGAAGCTGCCCATGAGAACAAAAATGGCAAATAACAATCTTACATCTAATGCCATAGAAGAAACCAAGACACTTTCAAATAAGCTTGCTATTTCAGGTTATTTTGATTTATTCTTTTCAAACGAAACCTGTTCATATTATTACACAAATTCAGAGGTTCATGAAGGGAATAATTTTAAATTTGACCCTTTAACATCAGTTGGCAATCCGATTTTACTGGCTCAATTTGCTGATGATAATTATGATTGTAAAATCAATTCACTTGCTGATCAAAACACTGATATTATGTGCAATATTGATGGAAACATCTATTTGTATACCAATATCTCTGTGAATAGTGGATCTGTATTATTCTTAAATTTATCAGATGGTTCATTTTTTATTAACATTGATCTTGATAATGATGGTGAAATAGATACAACTGTTACGCCAACTATCAATCCAGGGGTAATTCAAGATGATGAGAAATCACCTGAAATAACAGTAGAATCTTGCAATGCAGGTATTAGTAACTCAAATACTATAAATCCCAATATAGTTATAACTAACAACTCTGACAAGCCTTTAAAAATGAGTGATATAACTATAAATTATGTATTTAATGCAGACAATAAAGAAAACCTTGAATACCATTGCGACTGGCTTGCTGTAGATAATCAATACTTAGGTAATACTTCGGTTTGTGAATTTGTTAATGACGATTACGGAAATACATATGCAAAAATCAAATTTAATACCGATGTTGAACTTCAACCTAATAAACAGTTTGTAATCCATTTTAGACTAAATGCAGCAGATTGGTCTAATTGGGATACATCGAATGATTATTCAATGGGAACAGAACAGCTATTGCCAAATGATAAAATAATTGTTTTTTATAATGAACAGCTTATAAGCGGTGTCCAGCCTTGAAGTAGAGGTTGAAGCAATGAAAAAAACAATTATAATTATAATTATATCATTATTAGTTACGGCAGGCACTTTTGTTTTATCTAAGTATCACAACAGAGATAAAATGATGA
>OGRQ01003212.1_pt1 | contig 10484 bp, 8 predicted proteins | sample 1553521 | NCBI WGS metagenome assembly OGRQ01 (sample SAMEA2580088, study PRJEB22360) | human gut metagenome | biome: human gut; feature: human-associated habitat; material: faeces | place: Denmark | collected 2008/2010
CTGCTCCCGCTGCTGAAAGAAAGCGGTATTTTCGGGAAACTGGGGGGATAAATATGGTCTGGAATTCTGAGCAGTCTCCGCTTTACCGCACGGTGGAGTCCTTCAATAATTCCACGTGCAAGCCGGAGAAAGATCCCGTTGAACGTCAGTGCGGGGAACCGAAATGCGGAGCCGCACCGGAAGTCGGAAAATGCCGCTCTGAACAGCCGCGGAAATGCTCCCCGCCGCCCGGAAACATCGGAGGAATTCTGCAAAAGCTAACCGGGGACAGGGATTCGCTGCTTATCATCGCTCTTATAATCCTTCTATGGCGCGAAAAAGCCGATATGAAGCTCATTGCGGCGCTTGCGTTCATTCTCCTGACGTGAATTTTTGATGAAAATTAAAAAAAAACGTTGTCACTACTTGAAATTTTTCGCAGGATAGAGTATAATATACTTAATTGTAACAAAGGCTTCGATCAGTCAGAGTACCCGGGTTCCCCTCCCCCAGAGAGCGGCGCATTGGTGAGAGCGCTGCGGAAGGCTCCGGTGAAAGTGCGGCTGTGAGCCCGGCCGGCGAAATCACAGTAGCCGTCTGCGTTTCCCCGCGTTAAGGGGCTTTGAGGGGCATTTGCCCGAAGCGAAGTGGAACCGCGGTAAAACGCCTTCGCACCACACCGGTGCGGAGGTTTTTTTGTACGCGGTGTGCAGTTCCTTTTAGCATGATACCCGGAGGTTACTATGTTTGATCGTCTCAAAGAAGAGATAAATTCGATAAAGGCGCGCGACCCCGCCGTGCGGTCGGCGCTGGAGGTCATATTCCTTTATCCGTCGTTCAAGGCGGTGAGGTCTTACCGCAGGGCGCACTGGTTCTACGAACACGGGCATTTCTTCATTGCCCGGTGGATATCCCAGAGCTGCCGCAACAGAACCGGCATTGAGATACACCCCGGCGCTAAGATCGGCAAGGGTCTGTTTATCGACCACGGCGCGGGCGTAGTTATCGGCGAGACTACTGAAATCGGCGACTACTGTACGCTCTACCAGAATGTCACACTCGGCGGCACCGGCAAGGACACCGGAAAACGCCACCCGACCCTTGGAAACAACGTGCTGGTCGGCGCGGGCGCAAGAGTTCTGGGACCGATGAAGATAGGCGACAACTCCAAAATCGCCGCCAACGCCGTAGTTCTTGAGGAAGTCCCGCCGAACTGCACGGCAGTCGGTGTTCCCGCGAGGGTCGTGAAGCGCGACGGTGTTCGCGTAGGCAACAGCGACCTCGATCAGATCCACATTCCGGATCCGGTTTCTCAGCTCCTCTGCGAACACATGTACAAGATAGAGTGTTTACAGCAGGAGATAGACGACCTGAAAAAACAGCTTGACAGCAAGGACAATAACTCTCAGGAGGAAAAATAATATGCAGATCTACAACACCATGACAAGACAGAAAGAGGAGCTGAAGCCCATCACTCCCGGCACCGTAAAAATCTACGCGTGCGGTCCTACGGTCTACAACCTTATCCACATCGGAAACGCCCGCGCCCTGTGCGTATTCGACACGCTCCGCAGGTATCTTGAGTTCCGCGGATACAAGGTTTTCTATGTTCAGAACTTCACCGATGTCGACGACAAGATAATCAAGAAGGCGAACGAGCTCGGCAAGACCGCTCACGAGGTTTCCGAGAATGCTATCAGAGAATACTTCACAGACGCCGACGGTCTGAACGTACGCCGTGCCGACGTTCACCCGAAGGTAACCGAGAACATGGATATAATCATCGACATAGTAAAAACCCTCATTGAAAAGGGTTTCGCTTACGAGGCCGACGGCGACGTTTACTTCGAGACCTCCAAGTTCCCGGAGTACGGCAAGCTTTCACACATGCCGCTTGAGGATCTCCAGGCGGGTGCGCGCATCGAGGTCGGCGAAAAGAAGCGCGACCCGATGGACTTTGCAGTATGGAAGGCTGCTAAGCCAGGCGAGCCCTACTGGGATTCCCCGTTCGGCAAGGGCAGACCCGGCTGGCACATCGAGTGCTCCGCTATGAGCCGCCACTACATCGGAGACACCATCGACATTCACGGCGGCGGCGCAGACCTTATCTTCCCGCACCATGAAAATGAGATAGCACAGAGCGAATGCGCTACCGGTCAGCCCCTCGCAAATATCTGGATGCACAACGGAATGCTCAATGTTGACGGCGCCAAGATGTCAAAGTCAAAGGGCAACTTCTTCATGGTAAGAGATCTCTCGAAGGAATACGGCTACGAGCCTATCCGCTTCATGCTGCTCTCCGTTCATTACAGAAGCCAGCTCAACTACACACTCGATGTTATCGAAAGCTGCAAGGCTGCACTCCAGAGACTTTACACCTGCCGCGACACTCTGAACCGCGCAATCGAGGCGGCTCCCGAAGGCGAGGCTTCCGCACAGGCTCTCGCAGATGTCAAGGAGGCTCAGGAGCAGTTTATCCGCGTAATGGACGACGATTTCAACACCGCCGACGGAATTTCGACGATATTCGAGCTTGTCCGCAAGATAAATACCGCAGTTTCCGCAGGTAATGCGACTAAAGGCACCCTCAAGGCGTATAACGACGAGTTTACGGCATTGACAAACGTGCTCGGTCTGTTGTATAATAATAACGATGAGGAGCAGATCCCCGCTGAGATCACTGAGCTCATCGAAAAGCGCAAGGAAGCCCGCAAGGCTAAGGATTTCGCACTTGCAGACTCCATTCGCGACCAGATAAAGGCGCTCGGCTGGGTAGTTGAGGAGACCCGTCAGGGCACCATCGTCAAGAAAGCATGATTTGAGGATACTGATGAAAAAAAGAATTATTGCCGCGCTCGCGGCTCTCTCCGTGCTGGGAAGCACTCTCGCTCTCTCAGGGTGCACGTTCACAAGCTCGAACTACAACGCAATGCAGGACTACGATTTTTCAAGCATTCAGCTTGTTCAGCTTGAGGATCCGCAGGAGGGCGACACTATAGCTATATTTGACACCGATCTCGGTGAATTCCGCGCGGTGCTCTACGACGAATACTGCCCGAACACTGTGGCTGCGTTCGTTGAGCGCGCAAACGCCGGAAAGTACGACGGTCTGCCGGTTTACGCGGTGGTTCAGGACACCTATTTTCTCACCGGCGGCCATGAAAACGACAAGGGAGTATACACCGGGCGCGACAGCGACGACGAAGCGCTCGCGCATGAGTACAATGTTGATCTCTGGCCGTTCCGCGGCGCGCTCGTTACCTACTCGGAGCTTCCGGGTTACTCCGACGCGCGCTACCTCGTCTGCAACAACGACGATACAATGACGCAGGAGCAGATCGACGAGCTGAAAAAATCCATGACTGAAAGCGAAAAGCGCACCGACGTTGAAAAAGCTAACCTCTCGAACCTGTTCGACAAGTTCATCGAGGTGGGAGGCGTGTTCGGAATGTCTGGCTCGGTGACGGTTTTCGGTCAGACATACGATGGTCTTGACGTGGTGGAAAAGCTCTGTAATATCCAGTCGGACGAAAACACCTACCGCGCCGTTGATACAGTGCTCGTGAAGTCGGTAACTATCAGTGAATACCATGCGGACGGCGAAAGCTCCGGCACGGCAGAGCAATAAGAAAGGGACGCAAAATGAAGATAAGAAAACTCATGGCATGTATGCTTACAGCGGTATGCGCTGCAGGCTTCACAGCCTGCTCCAGCAACACAAGCAGCGCGGACAGCTCCGTTGTTTCGGAAAGCTCCGACAACGGCGGTAGCGCTTCCTCTGACTCTGCGGCGGCTGAGATGGTGAAAACCGCTCCGGCTACCGGCGAAAATATCGGCGATGTTACGATACAGTCCGGCGATATCGTGGCTGAATTTGAGATCGACGGTTTCGGAATCATCAAGGCGAAGCTGTTCCCCGATATCGCGCCTGTCGGCGTTCAGAACTTCATTCAGCTTGCACAGGACGGTTACTACACCGGTAAGAATATCCACCGCGTGATCTCCGATTTTATGCTCCAGGGCGGTTCTGAGAACGGCGGCGGCTCCGCTGCTTACTCCGGCGAGGGAAGCTCCTCTGATTCCTTCGGCGTTGAGGCTAACGAGAATGCACGCCACTTCTACGGCGCGCTCTGCTACGCTAACGCGCTCGGTCAGAATTCCACGCAGTTCTACATCGTAAACAGCAAAGAGGCGCAGGATATCGGTTCGCTCGATACGAGCCGCATTTCTGATGTTGCCGCGCAGGCAAAGGAGCTTATGGCTTCTGCAGCTCCCGGCACAGCTGAGTACAGCTACTATGAATCCATGGCTAACCAGTACTCCAACCTTGCTGAATGGATAAAGAACGCTTCGGATGAGGTCAAGGAAAAATACAAGAACGGCGGAGTTTACTATCTCGACGGCGGCTACACCGTATTCGGTCAGGTCGTTGACGGATTCGACGTCATCGACAGCATTTCCGGCGTTGAGGTGCAGGAGAATTCCAGCGGCGAAAGCAGCCAGCCTGTAAAGGACATCATCATCAAGTCAGTGAAGGTCTACACAGCCGACTGACGATCTGACGGAAAGGAATAACGCAATGAATATCAAACGCATTCTGCTGAGCGCAGTTCTGTCTGCGGGAGTTATGATCTCATCTGCGGGCTGCTCTTTGTTCGGCGGCGGTTCGGGTGCTTCCTCGGGGAACATCGGGGATATCACCTTCGCGGACGGAGACAAGATAGCGGTCATAGAGTTCAAGGACTACGGCACTGTTAAGGCAAAGCTGTTTCCCGATATTGCTCCGGTCGGCGTTGAGAACTTTATAAAGCTTGCCGAACAGGGTTACTACGACGGTCTGAAGATACACCGTGTTATTCAGGACACCTATATTCAGGGAGGTTCACTCAACGGCGACGGAACAGGCGGCACCGCCGCTTACGTCGGTGAGGACGCTGCCAAAAACGCGACCACCTTCCCGATCGAGGTAAGCGAGAAAGCGCGTAATTTCTACGGTGCACTTGGTTACGCCGCTGACGCGTATGGAAACAACTCCGTGCAGTTCTACATTGTCAGCAACAAGACTCCGGCGGATACCTCGAAGATAAGCGCTGAAAAGGTACAGGCGAAGGCGGACGAGCTTGCCTCCAAACTGGCAAACGAGAGCGTGGCAGAGAGCACTCCGGAAGGGACAGCAGAAACCGCAGAAGCCGCAGAAACCGACAACTCCGACACCAAGCTGCTGACCTACCAGCAGACCTACTACAGCAACAACGCTTCCTTCATCAAGAAGAACGGCGCGGACGCTGCTGAAAAATACAAGAAGGTCGGCGGACTTTACCAGATCGACGGCGGTTATACGGTGTTCGGTCAGGTCTATGAAGGTTTTGACGTTATAGACAAGATAAACGCCGTAGATGTCACTACGAATGCTTCCGGTGAAAAATCCATGCCTATCCAGGACGTGATAATTTCCTCTGTGACCATCGAAACTTACAAGGCAAGCACAGCAGAGGCAACCGCGGAAGCAAGCAAGGCGGATTCCAAGAAGAATTCTTCCGCTCCGGCTTCCTCATCTCCGACAGTCTCTACTGCGGAGGTAAGCGCGGCTGCTACATCTGAAACCGTTTCAACGGCGCAGACAGTTTCCACCGCAGATGCACAGCAGACCGCTCAGGCATCTCAGGCAACATCTGAACAAACTGCCGCTACATCGTCATCGACAGCGGAAATATCTACCGTAGATACTAAAGAAGCCGCCTGATTACACAATCAAGCAAAGCACGACCCCCGCCGGAATTCCAGCGGGGGTTACTTATATTAGCTCAACCTTGTCGGCAGAACACCTGCATTTTATAAATTTCGTTTCAACTCCGGAAGCGGCCGCCTTTGAATATTCCCTGGCAAAAGCCTGGTCAATGGCTTCATTTGGCTCTACAGTCTCAACTCCGTTCAGCATGATAACGAATGCAATTATTGCATGGTACCCCTGCCCCGCCGCTTTTGATAGCTCCCGAAGGTGCTTTGAGCCGCGCTGCGTGGGTGCGTCCGGAAACAGACCGACCCCGTTTTCCGCAAGCGTGCAGCCCTTGACCTCCATAATGTATCGTTCTTCGGAACGCTCCATGTAAAAATCAATGCGGCTCTCACCGAATTCATGCTCCGGGTGGATCAATTCAAACCCCTGTTTGCTCAGCCACTCCCCTGCCATGACATTCGGAGCTAGGCTGTCAATGTTCACCCAGCCATACTGCGGCGTGCTGACCGCAATAAGCGTGAACGGAGTTTTCCTTGACGAGTCAGTGCTCCTCTGCAGGCTGACCTCCGCGCCGGCGGCGATTACTCCGGTACATCTCCCTGTATTGCGGACATGCGCCGGAAATACTTCGCCGTTGACCTGCACTTCGCACACAAACCGGTTCAGCCTTCGCAGAAATATGCCGTGTACGATGTTATCGTAGGTCATCAGTAGACCTCGATATCCTCGTTGCCCCTGACAAATACCGGGATAACATCTATCGGAGCCGGAACGATAACGCGCTGACCTCCCTTGTAAACAGTTCCGGTGCTGCAATCCTTCCAGACTGTTCCGGCGGGGAGGTACACGCTGCGCTCTGCCGCACCTGCCTCCGTTACCGGAGCTACAAGCAGAGAGGCTCCGAGGGTGTACTCGTCCTCGGTCTCCCACGCCTCCGGATCGCCTGGGAATTCATACCACAGCGGACGCATAACCGGCGCTCCGACCGCTGAACACTCGTCCATCGTTTTTCTCATGTAGGGGCGCAGTTTCTCGCGAACGAACAGGTATTTCTTGAGTATCTCGTAATTGTCGTCGCCGAAGCTCCATACCTCGTTATCCTGACCGGACGTAAGCTGGCGCACTCCGTCGATGAACTCTTCCTCGCGCTCGTACCAGGGAGAGCGCTCGCCGTGCATACGGAATACCGGGCAGAAACAGCCCCACTCGAACCAGCGCACCAGAAGCTCCCGGAAGCCCTCGTCCTGAATATTTCCGCCGAGGAAGCCTCCTATGTCAGAAGTCCACCACGGAATACCCGCCACGCTCATGGAAAGACCCGCCTGTATCTGCTCCCGCATAGCCCGGAAGCTGGAGTGAATATCTCCCGACCAGGTGAGAACTCCGTATTTCTGGCTTCCTGCCCAGGCGCAGCGCACAAGGCTCAGCACGTCCTTTTCGCCGGCTTCCTTCAGACCGTCATAGAAGCCCTTCGCGTACATCAGCGGGTAGATATTCGTGCACTGGAGCGCGGTTCCGGCGTAATAACGGTAATTGTCGAAGTCGTACGGACCGTACTCCGGCTCAGCCTCGTCCAGCCAGAAGCAGCGTATACCCTTGCTGTAATAGTTCTCGCGGCACTTATCCCAGACGAACCTGCGGGCTTCGGGATTTGTCGCGTCATAAAACACGGTATTGCCCATCCAGGTCATGTGCAGACCGCTGCCCCGGTCTGCGGATACCAGCATGCCCTTGTCTGCCATTTCTCCGAAATTCTCGCTCCGCTCGTCGATTGTAGGCCAGACCGAAACCACCGTTTCAATTCCGAGGGATTTCAGCTCCCTGACCATCGCCTGCGGGTCGGGCCAGTCGCGGGGTTCAAACTTGAAATCGCCCTGGCGCGTCCAGTGGAAGAAATCCACAACGATGGCGTCCATGGGAAGCCCGCGCCGCTTGTGTTCACGCGCCACTGCCAGGAGTTCATCCTGAGTGCGGTAGCGCAGCTTGCACTGCCAGTATCCCAGACCGAATTCCGGCATTCTCGGCGCTCTTCCGGCTGCCGCAGTGTAGTGCTCGGTTATCTCCGCCGGAGTGTCGCCAGCGGTTATGAAGTAATCAAGGTAACGCGCCGATCTTGCATACCATTCCGTCTTGTTAGTGCCGAACGTCGCCGTCCCGACCGCCGGATTGTTCCAGAGGAACCCGTAGCCGCGGCTGGAAATGTAAAACGGAACGCTTGCCTGGGAATTCCGGTGGCAAAGCTCCAGCACGGAGCCCTTCTTGTTCAGATGGCTGTCCTGATACTGACCCATGCCGAATATCTTCTCGTTGTCGTACGCTTCAAAGCGCGCGGTAACTTCGTAATCGGTACCGCCCTGGCGCGGTTTCAGCTCCCTTGCAACTATACGCAGAGGCACGCAGTAGCGGTTTATGCGGTTGCGGTCGCGCCAGTATTCCTCGGTGAGCACTTCTCCATGCTGATTATAGAATGACATTCTGCCCTCGTTGTCCAGCTTCACGGTGAGCTTTCCGTTGGTGAGATAATAGTCGGTGCCGGTCTGGTGGTACTGAGCGTACTCGTCGCCTTTGTACCACGGGTCGGTGGTATCGACCTCCTCGTTTCTTATGGTGCAGTTATGGCTTACCTGCTCGGTAAGCGCACTGTAGTACGGCGAGCTGCTGAGCCTCTCGTCCTCCGTTATATCGCAGAGCGCGGGGTACATGCGCACTCTGACTGAGCTTTCGCCCCAGGGTTCAACTATGAGCCGTGCGCCTCCGAACGAGGCGGTCAGGCGGTTGTTTTCAGTGTTGACGGTCATGGCGGTATTCCTTTCGTATTATTTCTATGGCAATACCGCACAAAGATTGTGCGTGTATTGCGCAGTCAGTTTTGCCAATAATACGCTTCGCTTATTGGCAAAACTCGATTTTTCGTCAGATTGTACAATGAGGAGTTGTTGACGGAAGCGATAGCGTTTTCAGCGGCATTGGCTATCCGACCAGTAAGTTTGCGGTAAACGGCATGACCAAGAGCCTTGCGCGCGAACTCGGACGCAGCGGCATACGCGTAAATGCGGTCGCACCTGGCGTTACAAGAACGGATATGGTCGCGGCGCTTCCTGCTGAGATTGTGGAGCGCATCTCCGCGCCGATACCACTGGGGCGTATCGGCGAGCCGGAGGAAGTCGCAAATGTGTTTCTGTTCCTCGCAAGCGACATTTCCAGCTATGTCACTGGAACCGTGATCTCAGTGGACGGAGCCGCTCAGACCTGATGACCAGTCGCTCCGCTTAAATCAAAGAATTGACCGCCAGGCTCAGAGTCTGGCGGTTTTGCATATTGAACCAGGGTAATTAAAAAGCTATTCCCGCTCTTCCTTGAGACATTCCACCATGTCTATCTTTTTCAGCTTCCGCGCGGAAAGCGCAAGGGACAGGACGTAGGCTGCCGCTATGAAAACGGCGCTGATCAGAAGCGTTTTTCCGGTCAGCAAAATTGACATCATTACACCGCCAGAAGCTGCGTTTGCGCGGGCTATCATGTCTGCAAGCGCAAGTCCGAGTGGGATTCCCAGCGCAAATCCCACCGGCACCAGCAGGTGATTTGGAGACAGTACCAGCCGGCGTAACTCCTGGTCGCGGTAGCCGAGCACTTCCAGCGTGGAAATGCTGCGGCGGTTCTCCTCGATTATCATTCCTGAAAGCAGTATCACTACCAGTATGCATATGAGCGAGCCGATGACTTTCACGATGGAAAGGACTACCCGCGCGGTGTTAAGAGCGCTTTCGGTGCTGCGGCGGTAATCCTCCAGCGAGGCGCTTTTTCTGAGAAGCTCCGGCGGGATATTGAGAGGTCCTTCGCTGATTATCACGTTGAATCCTTCCGCGTTCCTGCCTATGATCTGCGCGACGTTCGCTTTGCTGGTTATCATCAGCGAGAGCACGTCGTTTTCTACGATGTCGCTTATCGTGATGGTGGTGTGCTCCATTGATATCAGATCGTAGAATGTAAATTCATCGCCGGATTCCACGCCGAATATCCTTGCGGCGGAAGATGTCATATAGAACCCGCCGTATTCCATGGAAGCGCCGGAGATTGTTTCAGCTGTAAGCAGTGGGCAGCCCTCGTCGTATCCTATCAGATTGAACATGCTGTCAGTGCCGTCCACCCCGAAAGATACGTCCATGATACCATATCCCCCGTAGTTGTTTTCGGACTGGAAATCCCTAAAGCCGTACTCGTACTGACCGCCCATCATAGCCAGCGGGACTTTGTTGTCAAGCATATCATCGTAAGCGTCCTGATACACTCCGGCTAAAATTACCGCCATCGAAGCGACCGCGATACCGACTATCATGGTAAGGCTGCGTGAAATGTTGCCGCAAAGACTGCGAATGCCGTACAGCAGCGGAAAAGGCAGCCTGCTACGGCTCAGCATATGCGCGGTCTTTCCCTTTGCGGAGCCTTTCAGCAGCGGGACGATATCCTGTCCCAGCGCCCTTGCGAGCACTAGCAGCGCGCTTGCCCCATAGGCGGTGGGAGGAATTAGCAGCGCGGCGATAAGTATTCCGACAGGCACCTGCACCTGATACACGATGTGCTCCGCAAAGCTGAACATATACAGATTGAACAGCTTCGCAAAGGGATAGCACAGCGCAAGCCCAAGGACGTCTCCGAAAACGGCGGGGATAAGCGCGTACCACATATAGTGCCGAATAAGTTCGCCCCGACGGTATCCCAGAGCCATCAGTGTGCCGATGGTCCGGCTTTCCCGCCTGACTGTCCGTCC
>OGRQ01003216.1_pt1 | contig 10472 bp, 3 predicted proteins | sample 1553521 | NCBI WGS metagenome assembly OGRQ01 (sample SAMEA2580088, study PRJEB22360) | human gut metagenome | biome: human gut; feature: human-associated habitat; material: faeces | place: Denmark | collected 2008/2010
CGCTTTGCAAGGATGTCAACCCTTATGTAGCCCCGCAGCCCTCCAACTGCGGGGAAAATTTTAGAGTTCTGCCAGCCGGGAAAGGATCTGCCGACCAATGTCGATCAGCTCGTCCAGCCGTTGCCGCAGGTCCTCCATGTCGGCAGCGTAGACCCGACCATTTTCGTTAGCGACTTTGGCATATTGGTTCAGGTTGTTGCTGCACATCTGCAAAAGATACGCCATGCGCCTCAGTTGCGGCAGGTCAAGGTTCAGGCAATAGCCGTCCAGTGCCATCTTGCGGATATAGGCACTCAGGCTGCGGATGCCCATGCTCAGCATTTTCTCATAAATGCGGTTTTTTCCGCCTTTGTGGTTCTCAGGATGATGATCTCGTCCCGCTTTTCCCTCACCGGGCATCACCATCCTTGTCGTAATAACTGCGGAAGGGCTTCACCGGCTCCGGCTTGTCCGACTTTTCTTCCAGCGCTGCCAGCACCGAGGGGCGGCGAGGTGCATCCTCCTGTTCTTCCTCATCCTGTTCCGGCTCATGGCTCTTTTCGTCCACATCCAACTGGGCGTTCAGCTCTGCAAGGCGGGCTGACTTTTCAGCCAGTTCTTCTTCCTGCGGGAAGGGCTTTTCCACCTCAATCTGCGCCGCCGCCTGCTGCTGATGCAAGGTGGCTAGTTCATTCTCAGCAGAGTTAATGCGCTCCGGGAAGTTGTTCAGCGAATTATCCAGACGGATAATGTTGCCCAGCGGGTCGGTGCCCAGTGCTACCGGGTACCTCCGCTGACCCTTCAAAATAGCCTGATACTCGCTGCGGAAGGTATCAAACCGCAGGGACAGTTCAAAGCCCCGGTAACTGCCGATGACTTTTTCCTCGGCGTTGGGCAGTTCGGAACAAGCGAGGACCAGTCGCTCACCGGCGGTCTTTTTCTCGTCGTAGGTCACGCCCTTGATGACCATGCCGCAGAACTCTTCTTTGCCCTGCGGGTGGGTGGCGGCAAGCTGTGCATCCGCTTTCAGCCCGGCAATATAGGCGTTCGTTTCCTGAATGTCTGCCGGGAATTTAGTCAGCAGCTTGTCCTGCAAGCGGAATTTCTGGCTCTGGTGGTCGGCTTTCAGCACCTTCAGCTTTGCCACCTGCACGTCCAAATCCATTTTTTCTTTAATCAACGGATTTCCAGCACACAATGCTTTGATCTCCGCATAAGAAAGTGCCTGTTCGTCTACGTCCTCGCAGGAGCGCACTGGAGATTTGGAAGTCATAATTTGGCTGATAAATCGCTGTTTATTTTCAAGGGTCTGAAAGAGGTAGCTGTCAAATGTCCCTTCCGTGACGTAATTGAACACCTTGACTTCCTTATTCAAATTGCCCTGCCGGATGATGCGACCATTGCGTTGGGTCATGTCGCTGGGCTTCCAGCCAACATCCAGATGATGCACCGCCACAAGTCGGGACTGGACGTTGGTGCCCGCTCCCATTTTCGCCGTGCTTCCGAGCAAAACTCGCACATCGCCGGAGCGCACTTTGGAGAACAATGCCGCCTTTTTCGCTTCGGTGTCGGCGTTGTGGATAAACTCGATCTCATTCTCCGGCACACCGGCGGCAACCAACTTCTTGCAAATGTCATCGTAGACATTGAAGTTGCCGTCATTTTTCGGGGTGGAGAGGTCGCAGAACAAAAGTTGGGTCAACTTCTGTTCTTTACCCTCCTCCCAGATTTTCAACACATTTTGAACGCATACGTTCAATTTGCTGTTGGGGTCATCCGGCAGCATGGGGTTCATTAGGCGCACATCCAAGCCGATCTTTCTGCCGTCGTTGGTGACACAGAGCATATTGTCCACGGATGCATCCACGGTGCCGGAGTGGATTTCTGCCGCACGCTTGCTCAGTTCCTGCACCATTTCTTTTTGGATCTCCGAGGGTTTCGCCACCACGGTCTCAAACTTTGCTTCGGGCACCGGCAGATGAAGCTGGTCACTGGTTTTGATGTCGGCCACTTCTTTGAACATGGACATCAGCTCCGGGAGGTTGAAGAACTTGGCGAACCGGGTGCGGGCACGGTAGCCGGTACCCTCCGGGGCAAGCTCAATGGCCGTGGTCGTCTCACCAAAGGTGGATGCCCAGCAGTCGAAGTGGGTCAGCTTTTTCTGCTGTAAGGTGCTGTACTGCAAATACCGCATGACCGTGTACAGTTCGGTCATGGAGTTGCTCACGGGCGTGCCCGTGGCGAACACCACGCCCCGCCCGCCGGTGATCTCGTCCAGATAGCGGCACTTGCCGAACATATCGCTAGATTTCTGGGCTTCGCTGGTGGATAATCCAGCGACATTCCGCATTTTTGTGGTCAAAAAGAATGTGCAGCACCTCTGCGGCTGCGAAGCAGTCCGCAGAGTAGTCTGCTTTGTTGTGATAGGTAACTTTTTGAAGTAATCTCCAAGTTTTCCCCCACCTCACGCCGGGCGTGCACCTTTCAGCGCACCCGGCGTACCATCAAATCGATTTACTTTCTTCCTTCAGATTTCAACACTGCTGTGTTCTCACGGACACAGAGTGGTTGTAAATTTCACAGTTTAAGTTTTTCGCGGTATTTCATGATTTTGCCTACCGTCTTTGCATCAAGTTCAGGCGGTATTGGACTGTTGTGAACCATGCGGTGGCATGGTTCACACAGCCAAACCAGATTTGGCACTTTATTGATTCTATCAAGTGGAAGCTTGTTTTTAACGTGGTGACAATGCTTTTGAAGCACGGGTGAGAAGGCATTTCCACAGCATTTACATTTTCCTTTGTCCCTGCTGTAAGCATACTCCCGGTTCATATAATACTCAAAATTCATCCTTCCCTTTGCGTATGCTGACATTGCAATATCGTTCGGGGAGTTAACGGATGGACGGTCACATGGCAGTGGCTTGTGCTTAGCACGATAGCTCACATACCGTCTGCGCCCTTCCACTGTATACGGCGTCATTTTCTGGTCAAATGGCTTGGGTTCATAGTGACTATGCGTGATGAACGCATAAGTTATACCAAACCATTTTCCTTCGACCCATACAGCAAATGTCTTACTGTCGTAGCCCTTGTGTCGGTCAGGAAGATTGCAAAGCACCTTCAGCGGCACCTGCATGGAGTTGTACCGTTTGGGGTACAGCTTTTTCCATACAGTCAGTGCAGCGTTGTTTACTCTGCGGTCTATCGCATGGTAGGCATGAGAGCAGATGGATGTCTGCAAGTACTGTGCCATACCCATAATGACAGAGTTGACGTACTGAATTTGCGCAGCCTGCACATTGACTTTTTGACAAAGTTCTATGCGGTGCACTTCTTCGAGCAGTTTCTTAATCTTCTTTCCTAACCGTTCCATATCCGGCAGCGGCTTTCCAACCAGATGTTTCGTCCATGTTGCCGGGTCAGGAGTTTTCCGTTTTCGTTCGGCCTTTACCACAAAGCCAAGAAAGTGTATACCGTTTGTCCGCAGGTCTGTTACATAGGTCTTTTCCTGCGACAATTCGAGTTTCATTCTGTTCCGAAAATATTTTGTCAAGACACGTTTCAAGCGGAGTGCTTCCTTCTCCGTTGACGTCAGAATCACCCAATCATCGGCGTAGCGATAATTGTACTTTGGCGTTACACCAGCCCATTTCAAACGCCTTGTGTCGTTGCCTTTATGCTTGCACTGTCTGTGCGGCTCCATATACATACGACCAACATACCAATCGAAATCGTTGAGATAAACATTGGATAAAAGCGGTGAGAGGATTCCTCCCTGCGGTGTACCAAGCTCTGTTGCATGAAACAGGTCATTTTCCATATATCCAGCTTTTAGCATCTGACTGATAATTTTCAGCACACGCTTGTCATGGATACCGATTCTCCAGAGTTTTTGGAGCAGCAGGCGGTGATTGATATTGTCGAAGCATCCCTTGATGTCACCCTCAATAGCCCACACGGGTTGGTCGGGCGATTTACATCCAGCATTTATGACATTGATGATACCCCGGATTGCGTGTTTCTGTGCCCGATAGGGGCGAAAGCCGTAGCTTTGCGGATAAAATCTCGCTTCACAGATCGGCTCGATAATGATACGCACGCACTCCTGTATGATCCTGTCCAATACAGTGGGGATACCCAGCGGTCTTTTCTTGCCGTTACTCTTTTCGATATATTCACGGCGGGCTGGTTTGGGGCGGTAGTTGCGAAAACTCGATTGAATCAATAAAATAAGCTCATCTTTGGGCATTTGAAGGTATTTGTCCATTTTTATCTTATCCACGCCAGCAGTTCTGCTGCCTTTGTTGGACTTGATATTGTGGACGGCAGTTACAATGGTCACTTCATTAGCCATCGCTTCCACCAGACCGGTGAACGATACTCCTTGACCGGACTTCTCATAGAGAAAATCCTGAATCTTTTTAAGTTCCGTTTCCGTTGAAAATCTGACGTTCAAATGCACAAGGTTTTCACCTCGCAGTTCGTCACCCATCTTTCAGGGAGTTATAGGATTTTCGTTTTGTGAAATTTACAAATCGATTTGACTCGTATCCTTCGCCATGGAATATTTCAATTCCGTATGACTGGCATTACCCAGCCCAGACTACTATGATACGGCTGACTTCCTGTTGTTTTCAATGCGCTGTAACGCTCCAACAATAGGCTCTCAAACGTTCCCTAATCTCTATCCTTATTCTGAAACCCTTAGGCCGCTACCTTACACCGGGAAAATCTAACCGTGCTTTGAACCACAGTTGCTGCACGGTTCCTGATGGGGATTTCATCCCACAGGGCGTGTACGGAAAAACCAGCCACACACACTTTTTCCAAGGTTCACCCTTTCGGATGGAGTCAACTCTTACGATGCTGCATAGCTTTCCCTAACGGATAGCCATGGGTTTCGGAAGCCCGCACCATTATTGTCCATGCCTCTTTGCAGAGGTTTAGGTTTTCAGGTTACGCCTTCACCACGCTCTGTACAATGCACACTTACAGGTGGCAACGCACAGTGGAGTATTAGCTCTCGTACTGTCTTGAATTTTGACCTATTCTCTGGAACTTTGTTCCTCGACATTGGTTCTGTACGGCAGAGGAATTTCACCCCTGATTTTGAGATTAAAGTTCTCTGTGATATTTTCTTATTGCTAAGTGCAATCACATGGTGCTTTTCGTCCTTGCTGTCAACAAGGGCTTATGCACAACGTTTCGCACGGTTCTTGTAGTTCTGGCTCTCGTCCACAAAGAGCCTGTCAACGCCCAGTTGCTCAAAGGTAATTACATCGTCCTTGCGCTCATCGGAGCGCAGTTTTTCCAGCTTGGTTTCCAGCGTTTTCCGGGTCTTTTCTATCTGCTTGATAGAGAAATTCTCGCCTGCATGGGCTTTCAGTTCGTTGATGGCGGCAAGGGTCTCGTAAATCTGCTCCTGAATAATGCGCTCCTGCCGCTCAAAGGACAGTGGAATGCGCTCAAACTGACTGTGCCCAATGATGACAGCATCATAATCGCCGGTGGCGATGCGGGCGCAGAATTTTTTGCGGTTGACGGTTTCAAAGTCCTTGCGCCGTGCCACCAAAAGTTTGGCGTTAGGGTAGAGGTTCAGAAACTCGCTTGCCCACTGCTCCGTCAAATGGTTGGGCACGACAAAAAGGCTTTTCTGGCACAGTCCCAGCCGTTTTGCTTCCATAGCGGATGCCGCCATTTCGTAGGTCTTGCCCGCACCAACTTCGTGTGCAAGCAGCGTATTACCGCCATAAAGCACATGAGCGATGGCGTTACGCTGGTGCTCCCGGAGGGTGATTTCCGGGTTCATGCCAACAAAATGGATGTGGGAGCCATCGTATTCACGAGGGCGGGTAGAGTTGAACAGTTCGTTATACTGTTTCACCAGCGCAATTCGCCGCTGGGGGTCCTGCCAGACCCAGTTGGCGAAAGCATCCTTGATGACCTGTTGTTTTTGCTGTGCCAGCATGGTTTCCCGCTTGTTCAGCACCCGTTTGGGCTTGCCCTCGGCATCCTCGATCGTGTCATAGATGCGGACATCTTTCAGGTTCAGGGTCTCCTCCAGAATCTTGTAGGCATTGGCACGGGATGTGCCGTAGGTCTCGGAGGAGATAATATCGCCCCGTCCCGTAGCGGTCTTGCCCTCCACGCGCCACTCTGCGGTATAGGGAGAATAACGCACTTTGACAGCATGGCGCAGATAGTAGGGGATCTGGAATGTCTCGGTCATAAACTTCTGGATAATGTTCGGGTCCAGCCATGTTGCACCCAGCCGCACATCAATTTCAGATGCTTCCAGTTCTCTGGGCTGTGCTTTGGTCAGTGCATCCACGTTGACCACAAATTCCGGGTTTGTCTCAGCGGCAAACTGCGCCATCCGCAGCTTTGCCCGGACATCGCCGGACAGGTACTCGTCTGCCATCTGCCAGCCTGCTTCCGGGTCGGTAGGGTCGGCGGCAGGGTCTTTGAAGATCACACCGGAAAGTTCGGTGGTAATGCGCCCGTACTCACCGGGGGTTCCCAGCAGTTCTGCCATATAGGGCAAATCTACCTTGCCATGCTCCCCAATGGACACCGCCAACGCTTCGCTGGGGGTATCCACGCTGGTGACGGTGCGCTCCGGGCGAATGGTGCGCTTGGTGAACATTGCAGCCTTGCTCTTGAGCTGCCCCTGCTCGTCCAGATTTTCCAGCGAGCACAACAGATAATACGAGGAATCCTGCTCAAACAGCCACCCGTTTTTGCGGTCGTTCAGCAAGCCGTACTTTGCGGTAAAGGCATCGTAGGCGGCGTTCAAACGCTCCTGTGTTGCCTTGATATCCTCGTCCGGGTAGTCGTTCAACTGCTGGTCGATCAGGTCGTTGACGATCTGGCGCAGTTCCACCATGCCGGTGACGCGCCCCTTGGCGGTGTCGGAAAGTTCCACCTGCGTCATGACCGAATTTTCCCGGTAGAACACCTCGCCGTCCACTACGGTGTAGGAGAAGTTCTTCACCTCTGGGTCGGCAGGTAGAGTGCGCCGGGTGGCTTCTTCTTCAGCAATGTCGGGAGCATCCACCTCGGCGGCGGTGTACTGCCCCTCGATGTGCTGTACCGCCTCGGCAAGCTGGTCTGCAAGGTTTGCACCCCCGATGGGCGCAACGGTCAATTCCTCTCGTCCGTACTGGGTGCTTTCGGTGGTCAGTTCGCCCAGCACCATCTCCGAGTGGTCTACGAAATACTGGTTGATGGCAAAGCCGTCCCCGGTCTTGCCAAGCTGCACCCATGCAGGCTCAATGTCCGCAGGACGGTCACGCTTCTGCAAAAAGATAATGTCACTCACAACATCCGTGCCTGCGTTTGCCTTGAACGCATTATTCGGCAGACGGATAGCACCCAACAAATCGGCACGCTCTGCCATGTGTTTGCGGGCGGTGCTGTCCTTGCTGTCCATGGTGTATCGGCTGGTGACAAACGCCACTACGCCGCCCGGACGCACTTGGTCGATGGCCTTCGCAAAGAAATAATTGTGGATAGAAAACCCCAGCTTGTTGTACGCCTTATCGTTGACTTTATACTGACCGAAAGGCACATTGCCCACCGCCAAATCGTAGAAATCACGGCGGTCGGTGGTCTCAAAGCCAGCCACGGTAATGTCTGCCTGCGGATACAGCTTTTTGGCGATGCGCCCGGTAATGGAATCCAGCTCTACGCCGTACAGCCGGCTATCTGCCATGCTGGTGGGCAGCATTCCAAAGAAGTTGCCCACACCCATGGACGGTTCCAGAATGTTGCCACTGCGGAAACCCATGCGCTCCACGGCATCGTAGATACTACGGATGACGGTAGGGCTGGTATAGTGGGCGTTCAGGGTGCTGGAACGGGCGGCGGCGTACTCGTCCTCGGAGAGCAGCCCTTTCAGTTCAGCGTATTCCTTTGCCCAACTATCCTTGCTGGGGTCAAAAGTGTCTGCCAGACCGCCCCAGCCCACATACTGCGAAAGCACCTGCTGTTCCTCGGCGGTCGCACCACGGTGTTCCTCTTCCAGCTTGAACAGGGTGCGGATGGCTTCAATGTTCCGCGCGTACTTCTGCTTTGCGCCGCCCTCGCCCAGATGATCGTCCGTGATGTGGAAGTTCGCGGCAAGTTCAAGTGTGGGGCGTTCCGCTTCAACTGTGGGCGATTCTGTGCTTATCGTCTGAATTACAATGTCAAACGGCAGATTGTTTTCCTTGGCGGGGTATACGGCAACCGTTTTTTCAGTGCGAACTGGCCGGGTAGAATTTGGTTCGTTCTGCCGCAGACCGTCCTCAAATTGTTGCTTGTTGATAACCTCGTTATCCCACGACTGCCCCTGTGCGCTGGTGTCGATGCGCACATCGGTTTCGCCTACATAGCCGATTTTGCCCTCGATGGTTCGTGTGAGAAGGTCCACCACAACATCGTCCCCGACCTTATAATCAACGGCCTTTTCGGGAGCAGCGTCAAGGGCCTCGTCCTGCTGTTCGTACAATTCCCGGACAACAGATAGCGGTTCTTCCCGAAAAATTGGCATCCGCAGGTCGGCCAGTGCCATATCCTGCAAGGAAACCTTGCCCTTATCAAAATCCACTCCGTCAATCCGAAATTTCCGGCCATCCATATTGATGATGGAGCCGATGGGCAGATAGTCCTCTTTGTGCAGATGTTTAGTCTGGTGATGAGTCCCATCTTCGTTCAATCCGGCAAGGTAAACATCGTTGCCCGCAGACCACAATTCTTTTGACTTTCTTGCCCATAAGCTAGGTGGAAAGCCTGTGACCTGAACTTCGCCCAGTGCTGTTTCTCTCGTAAACAAAGCACTGTTGAGAACTTTTGCGACCTTGGCAGCATCTTCTCCATAGAACATAAAATTGCCGCCAGCTTCAAATCCAACCAGAGTATCCGGGTGCTGCGCCTTTAATGCAGTGTATTCAGTTGCACTGGTGGCGTTCAGTTCAAGGGGAAAGTCGATGGCTCTTCTTTCTTTGTCCGACAGGTAGCGGTCAGACTGAATCATCAGATCAATATATTTTTCGACCCGATCCCAGCGGAGAAGCACTTTCTGATGGTCGGGATAATGCTCAAACGTCAGACCCTTGCTGTCATGGTCAAGCCAACCACTGCTTCCGTCCAGATAAGTGTGTGAAGAACCGCCGGGGCCATACGGTGCATATTCGTTGGCAAGAGCTTTTGCCCGGAGTTTTCGGTCAGGCTGGAGCTGATAAATTTTCCAGATGCGAAGTTTGCTGTTTTCAAAGTTAGAACCTCTCCGCAGCGCATTTTCGATCTCAGCCTGTGACAAAGAGAAAGCGGAGGGCGATTTTTCGCTCTCCGCTTGGTCGATGGATTCAATTTGTTCAGCTTCGGTGGGAATGTGTGCATCGAAGAAACTTAGCTGTAAATCAGCTCGTTCATCACCAGTTCCTCGGCCTGTGCTTTCAGGCTGTTCATGTGCTGCACCCACTCCATCTGATACTGCTCCTTGTTCGGAGCCGGGTTCTGTTTCAGCAACTCCTGCATGGTCTGCCGCATCCGGCTCTCTGCGGTTTGCTCCACCTCCAACAGGTGCGGATGCAGAGTTCCCGACAGAAGCATCGAGTTGTACAGCACCGGGCGATGCTTCATCAGGTAAGTCCGGCGCAGTCGCCCGTACTTGCCCAGTATTTTCTCCTGCCGGGGCAGGGTCAGGTTCGGGAGCTGATAATCCCCGATGGTCGAGTAGGTCACGTTCCTGCTGTTCATATTCATACTGGCTCCTTTCTACATTGCGGCGGCGGATTGTCGTCTTTACGGTTCTTTCGATGTTGCGCAGCACCTCCCGGCTCATGTCGCTGACGGCTGCGCCGAGGGCAAAGACGGCATCCGGGGTGGAAAAATTGTAGATTGCCTGAAAATCGTCCTTGTCGAACCACCCGGCAGGCTCAAACCCGCAGCGTTCCAGCAGCGTGTAGGTGACGCTGATAGCGGCAGCGGACTTGAACTGCATCTCCACCCCGGCTTCATCATAATCCATCAGCAGCGTGCCGTCAACGATGGCACGGATGTCCCCGCCGTTGTTGTCCCAGTAATCCGCCACCAGCTTCCCTGCAACGTCCGCAAGCTGCTGGCTGATACGCTCTCCGCAGATGCCATAGGTGGCGGCGAGCATTTCCGAAGCCGGCTGTTTCAGGTCATCGTTGTACTGCCACACCTCCGGGTCACGGGAATTGCGGCGCACCCCGGTGTCGCTTACGTCAAAGACGTAATGCAACCGAGGGAATCCGCCGGATTCGTCCAGCAGGGCGATGCCCTTTGCACCCCGGCGCACATAACGGTTCATCCGGTTGTTCCAGATGTCAAAGTCGGCGCAGGCGGTGGCATCCGGGCGCTGGGCATAGATCATCAACTGGTCCGCAAAGGGGTACTTGTACAGCCGGGACGCAGTGGTCAGGTAGTCCGTCCAGCTTTCCCAGTACCGGGTCAAGCCGTTGGCTGTGCGCTGGGCAAGGGCGA
>OGRQ01003242.1_pt1 | contig 10412 bp, 7 predicted proteins | sample 1553521 | NCBI WGS metagenome assembly OGRQ01 (sample SAMEA2580088, study PRJEB22360) | human gut metagenome | biome: human gut; feature: human-associated habitat; material: faeces | place: Denmark | collected 2008/2010
AAATAAAACAAGTCTCAAAACATATTTATAAAAATGAATATAACTATAAATATAGTAAATAAGACAGAAAGTCAAAGGAGAAAAAATGGTACATTTTATTGGAGCGGGTCCTGGAGACCCAGAGTTACTGACAATTAAGGGAAAGAAATTAATCGATCAGGCAGATGTAATTATCTATGCTGGTTCTTTAGTAAATAAGGAAGTTCTTGCCGGAGCCAAAGAAGGCGCAGAGATTTACAACAGTGCGACAATGACTTTAGAGGAAGTTATTGAAGTAATGAAAAAGGCTGAGGCTGAAGGCAAGATGACAGCGCGTGTTCATACAGGAGACCCTGCAGTTTTCGGTGCACACAGAGAGCAGATGGACGAGCTTTCCCGTCTTGGAATTGATTATGATGTCATTCCAGGTGTGAGTTCTTTCCTCGCAACTGCGGCAGCTTTAAAGAAAGAATATACTTTACCGGGAGTTTCCCAGACAGTTATTCTTACAAGAATGGAAGGCAGAACACCAATGCCGCCAAAGGAAAAATTAAGAGATTTAGCAAAACATAATTCTACAATGATTATTTTCTTAAGTGTAGGAATGATTGAACAGCTTGCAGATACTTTAAAAGAAGAGTACAGAGAGGATACACCAGTTGCTGTTGTATACAAAGCTTCCTGGGAAGATCAGAAGATTGTTATCGGCAATCTGACAAATATCGCACAGAAAGTAAAAGAGGCAGGAATCACAAAGACAGCTCTTACAGTTGTAGGCGATTTTCTTGGAGACGAGTACGAACTTTCTAAACTTTATGACAAGACATTTACACACGAATTCAGACAGGCAAAAGAGTAAGCCATGTGGTTTTGCTGGAGGCATAAAATAAGAAATGGGTATACAGATAATTAGTATCAGTCATAAAATCGCACCTCTTCATATAAGGGAAATGTTTGCATTTACAGAGGAGCAGCAAAAACATATGATGCAGGAGATCACAGAGCATTTGGAAGTTTCAGAATGCATCGTGTTATCTACCTGCAACCGGACGGAAATGTATGTGTATTCTGATTCGGAAAGCAAGGGATGTGTATTTAATCTGATGGAAGATGTGCTGCTTGGTGAGGCAGGAGCACAGGATGAAGAAGATATCGGAAATTATCTTTTATTTTATCATGGAAAAAAGGCGATTCATCATCTGTTTCAGGTAGCGGCAGGGCTTGATTCCATGGTAATTGGAGAAGACCAGATTCTCGGTCAGGTAAAGACCGCACATAAGCAGGCAAGAGAGGCTGGAACAACGGGAGTATATCTGAATACATTTTTCCGTATGGCAGTCACAGGAGCAAAGAAAGTAAAGACCGAAACAGAACTTTCAAAAACTTCTGTATCAACAGCGACACTTGCACTGAAAGTAGCCGAAGAAGAACTTGGAACTTTAAAAGATAAAAAGGTTCTTATCATCGGTGCGACAGGTAAGATTGGCGGTATTGTTCTGATGAATATTCAATCTCTTCATCAGGCAGATATTTATGTTACGACGCGTAAGAATAAGCTCATCCAGACAAAGCATGGAAATGACGAGTTTACGACAATTGATTATGAAGATCGTTATGAATATTTAGATCAGATGGATGTCGTTATAAGTGCGACATCGAGTCCGCATTACACACTGACATATAGCAAGATGAAAAAGCAGCTTACGACAGCGAAGCGAAGAGTCTTTGTCGATCTGGCTGTGCCGATGGATATCGAAGCAAAAATCAGTGCGGTGGACGATACCTGCTACTATAATATTGATGATTTTACAAGAATCGCAAGGGAGAATAACCAGAAGAAACTGAGAGAAGCAGAGGCCGCATCAGGGATTCTTGATGAGTATGAACTTCAGTTTGAACAGTGGATGGTATTCCAGAAGTCTTTATCCGTTATGGGAAAGGTCAGAGATAACTTTGTAAAAGTAGCAGAGCATAAAGGTGTGGAAAAGGCATTTGACCATTTTTTCTATTGGGTGAGAGAGAATAACACACCGGAAGATTTGGAAACATTTTTCCAGTGCCTGGATCATTAAAAACAGACCAGAATATCGGTTTTAGAAGGAGAAAACAATGGGTAAATTATATGCAGTTGGGTTCGGTCCAGGTGGATATGAACACATGACAGCAAAAGCAATTGATGTAATTAAAAATGCAGACATCATTACAGGATACACTACATATGTAGAGATGTTAAAGAAGTTTTTCCCAGAGAAAGAGTACGTGGCAACACCGATGACAAAAGAGATGGATCGCTGCCGTATGGCAGTTGATTTAGCTGCCGAAGGGAAGACAGTTGCAATGGTAAGTTCCGGAGACAGCGGAATTTACGGAATGGCAGGAATTCTTTTAGAGATTGCCAATGAGAAAAAGGCAGATGTTGAGATTGAGACTGTTCCAGGTGTGACAGCAGCGAGTGCAGCGGCATCTATTCTTGGAGCACCGTTAATGCACGATTTTACGATTATTAGTTTAAGTGATCTGATGACACCTTACTCTCTTATTATGAAGAGAGTGGATTGTGCAGGACAGGGTGATTTTATCGTATGTCTCTATAATCCAAAGAGCAAAAAGAGAGCGGATTATGTAGAAAAGGCTGCAGAAATTCTTATGAAATATCGTGACGGCAAGACTCCAGTTGGTGTTGTTCGCCATGCGGGCAGAGAAGAGGAATCTTCCTATATTACAACACTTGATGCAGTAAAAGATGCACCGATTGATATGTTCAGTATCGTTATTGTCGGCAATTCCAACACATATGTACGCGATGGTAAGATGATTACCCCAAGAGGATATGAAGACAAATACGGATTCGCGAATGTAGAATAAGATGAGTATGTAAGCGTTTTTTTTGCTTACAAACTTATTATACGAGTGGAGGAATAAGATGAAAAATATCATCAAAATCGGAACGAGAAAGAGTAAGTTAGCTCTGATTCAGACCGATATTGTAAAAGATAAAATTAAAAAAGCTTTTCCTGAAATAGAAGTGGAAATCGTAAAGATTGACACAAAGGGAGATCAGATTCTTGATAAATCCCTTACTTCATTTGGTGGAAAAGGTGTATTTACTGCTGAACTTGAAGCCGAACTTCTTTCTGGTGCAGTAGATATTGCGGTTCACAGTGCAAAGGATATGCCGATGGATTTCCCGGAAGGGCTTGGAATCGGTGCAGTCCTTGACAGAGCGGATGTGAGAGATACTTTTGTTACTACAACTGGTAAAAAATTAGAAGAATTAGAGCCAGGAAGCATTGTCGGAACAAGCTCTCTTCGAAGAGAATTATTAATTAAAGAAATTAATCCCTATGTAACGATTAAGCTTCTCCGTGGAAATGTACAGACTCGTTTAAGTAAACTTCGTGACGGTCAGTATGACGGAATTATTCTTGCGGCGGCAGGAATCGAAAGACTTGGATATGAAAAGGAAGAGGGACTTCACTATCAGTATCTTGACCCGGATGTATTTCTTCCGGCCGCAGGTCAGGGAATCCTTGCAGTAGAAAGCCGCGTAGAAGATGCGGAGATGGCAGAAATCCTTGCGGCGATCCACAGTGAAAAAGCAGAATGTCTTTTAATGGCAGAGAGAGCATTTTTAAAGACAATCGGTGGAAGCTGTAACGCACCGGCGGCAGCACTTTGTCGTGAGGAAAATGGTGAATTTTCCATGCGTGCCATGTATGTGAAAGATGGAATTCATAGCAGAAAGACGTATATGACAGTGAATATAGAAGATGCTATAGCGGAAAAAGATGCAGACAGCAAGCCGATAGTTGGGACGGCTGTGGCAGCCGTTTCTGTCGAAGAAGCTGTTAAAACAGACAAAGAGATAACAGAGAAAGATACGGCAAGAAAAAGTAAAGTAGAAATAGCAGCAGAACTTGGTATCAGCGTTGCTCATGAAGTAAACAAAGGCATGGTATATCTTGTCGGTGCAGGTCCTGGTGATGAGGATCTGATGACGAGAAAAGGACTTAAGCTTTTAAGAGAGGCAGATGTCGTTGTATACGATAACCTTGCATCCAGTTCCCTTTTAAATGAAGTGAGAGATGACGCAGAACTTATTTACGCAGGAAAGCGTTCTTCAAATCATCATTTAAAACAGTATGAGACAAACGAGCTTTTAGTGAAGCTTGCATTAGAAGGAAAAAATGTTGTCCGCTTAAAGGGCGGTGACCCATATATCTTCGGCCGTGGCGGTGAAGAAGGACAGGAACTTAGAGAAGCTGGTGTTGACTTTGAAGTTGTACCGGGAATTTCTTCTTCTTATTCTGTTCCGGCATACTGCGGTATTCCAGTGACACATCGTGATTTCGCATCTTCTTTCCATGTGATTACCGGTCATGAAGGCAATCATAAAAATGGTGTGAGTGTATTAAACTACGAGACACTTGCGAAAGAAGAAGGAACATTGATTTTCCTTATGGGACTCAAAAATCTTCCTAATATTGTAGCTTCGCTTATTGAGAATGGTAAAGATCCTGCGACTCCAGTCGGTGTGCTTCAGGAGGGAACAACCGCAAGACAGCGTGTTGCAACAGGAACACTTGCTGATATTGTAGAAGTTGTAAAGCGCGAGGGAATTAAGACTCCTGCCATTACAGTTGTAGGTGATGTTGTAAGTTTACGTCAGGTACTTGACTGGTATGGACACAAACCTTTATCCGGCAAGAGTGTTCTTGTGACAGGAACAACTTCTATGGTAGACCGACTTTCTCCGATTCTGAAAGAGGAGGGAGCAGAGGCCATTTCCTTTAGCTTAATCCGCACTGAAAGAATGAAACTTCCAGAGCTGGATGTCGCATTGAAGGAAATAGATAAGTATAACTGGATTGTATTTACCAGTGCAAACGGTGTGGAATGTTTCTTTGAGGAAATGCAGGAAATCCGAAAAGATATCAGAGATTTAGCGCATGTCCGCTTCGCTGTTATTGGAGACGGAACGAAAAAGGCATTGGAAGAACATGGAATTTTCTGTGATTTTATTCCGACAGCATATTCTTCAAAAGATATGGCAGAGGCGATGGTTCCTCATATCGGAAAAGATGAAAGTGTTCTTCTCCTTCGTGCAGAGGAAGCAAACAGAGTGCTTCCAGATGCATTAGAAGAAGCTGGAATTTCCCACACATGCATTTCTCTTTATCATACCGTAACGGATGAGAGAAAAGCAGATGAATTGAATCGTTTGATTAAGATGGCTGACTATGTAACATTTGCAAGTTCCAGTGCAGTTCGAGCCTTTGTATCTATGGTAGATAATCTTGACGAGGTCAAAGGAAAATATATCAGTATTGGCCCGGTTACAACAAAGACTGCACAGGAAAATGGTCTCTCCATTGCAAAAACTGCTGTTGTATATACAGCAAGAGGTATGGTAGAAACAATGATTCGGGATGCAGTGGAAGAAGGTCAGAAATAAATGAAAACTCAGATAAAACGTTTTTTGTTAACACTTGGCTTTATGACAAGGATTCCTGTCAATGTAGATCTTGGCGAAGTAAAAGATGAAGACATGCACAAAGGATTTTTATATTATCCGGTAGTCGGTCTGATTCTCGGACTTTGTGACATGGCAGTATTTCTTCTTGTAAGTCTTATTTTACCAGAAGTATTCGGAATCCTTTTTGCAATGCTTGCGAACCTCTGTCTGACAGGAGCCTTTCACTTAGACGGTCTTTCGGATACCGCAGACGGAATCTACTCTGCAAGAACGAGAGAACGTATGCTTGAAATCATGAAAGACAGCCGCATCGGAACAAACGGTGCGGTAGCGATGTGCTTTGATCTGGCATTAAAGTTTGCCGGAATTTACTACAGCGATATAAGATGGCTGATGATTCTTCTTATGCCAATCGCCGGAAAAATGGTACAGGGAGCGATTGTGTATAAAGCAATTTATCCTCGTGAAAAAGGAATCGGTATTTATGTAGGAACTGTCAGTCTTGGAACAGTAATCGGAACCGTCATTCTTGGACTTATCGCAATGGTACTTGCCTTCTCTTGCTGGGGAGTCCTTATCTTTGCGATTCTCTTTGGATTCGCTTACCTTTTCCGTGTATATATCACAGGGAAAATCGGTGGAATCACCGGAGATGTTATGGGAGCAGGAAACGAGCTTGCGGAAGTATTATTACTGCTTGTTGTTATTGTTCTTACAAAGTATACAGGAATGACACCATTATCATTATTTCCATTTTAGTTTTTAAAAATGAGATAATGATGAGGGAAAGTTGTAGAAAAAATTATTGATATTTATTTATATATGAAAGTAGAAAAATATAAATTTATGAAATGGAAGCAAGACTATACAAAAATATGAACAATATATGTTGGTATTAAAGTAGCAGAAGGGAAGATGGTTATGACTCTGGAGGAAGCAATCAAAAAAATTCAGCCGCTGGATGAGGAGGCAATGGAGTACACTCGTGCAAGATGGAATACTCTTGGGAAGCCTCTTCACAGTCTGGGAAGACTCGAAGAAATGGTGACACAGTTCGCTGGAATTTACCGCGATAAGAATCCGCATTTAGGGAAAAAAGCGGTTATTGTCATGGCAGCAGATAACGGTGTTGTAGCGGAAGGAGTTACCCAGACAGGGCAGGAAGTGACAAAGACAGTAACAGAAAATATGACAAAGCATAATGCGACAATCTGTATTATGTCCTCCATGAGTGGAGCAGATGTGTATCCCGTAGATATCGGAATTGCAACGGATTGTGACAATCCGGGTGTTCTTCCAAGAAAAATTAAATACGGAACAGGCAACATGGCAAAAGGCCCTGCAATGTCGAGAGAAGAAGCGGTAAAAGCAATTGAAGTCGGCATCAGCATGGTAGCTGATTTAAAAGAAAAAGGCTATAACGTTCTTGCTACCGGAGAGATGGGTATTGGAAATACTACGACAAGCAGTGCTGTCTGTTCTGTTTTACTTGACCAGAGTGTAGAAAAGGTAACCGGAAAAGGTGCTGGTCTTACAAACAAAGATTTAGAACATAAGATAGAAGTCATCAGGCAGAGTATCGCACTCAATAAAGTAAATGCGGACGACCCGCTTGATGTACTTGCTAAAGTCGGAGGTCTTGATATTGCCGGAATGGCTGGCTGTTATATCGGTGGTGCGGCGCTCAATATTCCAGTATTTATTGACGGATTTATTTCATCCGTAGCAGCGTTAATTGCGATTCGCTTAGTACCGGAATGTGCGCCATATCTTTTCCCATCCCACTGTTCTAATGAACCTGCTGGACGTATGATACTGGATGCTATCGGCAAACAGCCATATATCTTTGCCAATATGTGCCTTGGCGAGGGAACCGGAGCGGTTATGGGATTTACGATTGCAGATTATGCATTTAAAGCATACTGGGAATTACCAAGCTTTGAGCAGACGAACTTTGGAACTTATGAAGAATTGAACTAAATATAAAATGCAGGAGGAGAAATGTTAGATAAAATTCAAATCGTAAAACCTGCCGAAATCGAAAAAAGAAGTATGGAAATCATCACAAGCGAATTAAACGGAAGAACCTGGCCAGAGCCGGAGTTCTCTATCGTAAAAAGATGTATCCACACTTCTGCAGATTTTGATTATGCAGATAATTTATGCTTTTCTGAAAATGCTGCGAATATCGGTGTAGAAGCTTTAAAAAATGGAGCACATATCGTAACTGATACAAGAATGGCATGGTCAGGAATCAACAAGAAAAAGTTAGCATCTTTCGGAGGAGAAGCTCATTGCTTCATGTCTGATGATGATGTGGCAAAAGAAGCAAAAGAACGCGGATGCACAAGAGCAGCTATCTGCATGGAAAGAGGAGCGGTTTTAGCAGAAGAGAAAAACATTATTTTTGCTATTGGAAATGCACCGACAGCTTTAATCCGTTTATATGAGCTGATTAAAGAAGGCAAGTTAAAACCAGCATTGATTATCGGCGCACCAGTTGGCTTTGTCAATGTAGTAGAATCCAAAGAACTGATTATGGAAGCCGGAGTTCCTTTCATCGTTCCAAAAGGACGAAAAGGCGGCAGCAACATTGCGGCAACGATTTGTAACGCGATGTTGTATCAGTTGTAAAAATTATTTTCTAAAAAATGAATTTGAATAAATCATTTTAAGAGATTATTTTCATGAAAATATATTGGAATTGAATTTATGAAAAAACTAAGAGAAGGAGTTTCCACTGGCTCCTGTATGACCGGTGGAGCGGAGGCTTCCGTGATCTGGCAGACAACGGGTAAATGTCCTTCAGTAGTGAAGGTGGATACCCCAATCGGGAAAACACTTTATCTTGATATTATTCCAAGAGAGTTCGGAGTCTGCGGCGTGGTAAAAGATGCCGGGGATGATCCGGACGTAACAAATGGAAGCGAGATTGTCACAAAGGTTGAGCTGTTTGAGGAAGAGGGAGACATTTTCTTTTTCGGAGGAGAAGGAGTCGGCATTATCACGCAGGAAGGATTAAAGATTCCTCCGGGACAGCCGGCGATTAATCCCGTTCCCCGCCAGATGGCAGAAAAGGCAATCCGAAAGATTATCGGCAATAAAAAGGCAAATGTAACAGTAAGTATTCCCGGTGGAAAAGAACTTGCCAAAAAGACATTTAATCCAAGGCTTGGAATTGTAGATGGACTTTCAGTTCTTGGAACGACAGGGATTGTCCGGCCGATGAGTGAGGAAGCGATGAAAGATTCTCTGATTGCGGAACTTGATATGTATGCAAAACAGGGACATAAAACCATTCTTTTTGTACTTGGAGGAACGGGAGAGACTGCATTAAAAGAACAGTACGGCGAATTTCAGTGCATTTTGCAGGTAAGCAATTACATCGGCTTTATGATAGAAGAAGCGGTGGAAAGAGGCTTTACTGATATTTTAATCGGAGGTTTTGTCGGCAAACTTGTAAAAGTAGCCTCAGGCACAATGAATACGCACAGTCATGTGGCAGACGGGCGAATCGAAACTATCTGTACCCATGCAGCACTTCACGGTGCACCGACTTCCGTTATCAAAAAGATTTATGACTGTCTCACGACAAAGGCAGCAATGAAGATTGTTGAAGAAGAAGGCCTGATGGATATCTGGCCGGACATGGCACAGAAAGCATCGGAGTATTGCGAGAAAACCGCCCACAAAATGGCGAGAGTAGGCATCATTTTCCTTGATGGACAAAATGAAATTCTGGCGGCGAGCGAGAATATAAAAGAAGTACTTTCAGCCTGCAGGAAATGATTAGTAATGTATAGCTTGAAATAATTGCAGAAATCAAAAATGTAGGCGAAATCAGAAAGAAAATAATTGCAGAAGTAAAATAACTGTGGAGGTTAGAATGAGCAAATTAACCGTAGCTGGAATCGGACCAGGTGAAGCCGATTACATTTTACCGGCAGTAATTGAAAAAATGAAAAAAGCCCACACCGTAATTGCGGCAAAGCGAGTTTTACCGATTTTAGAAGAATTGTGCCAGGATGTTAGTGATTCAGCGTCTGTATTGCAGCATGATTCTATGTCTTTTTTCGCAATGGGGAAAATTAAAGACACGCTAGAGCAGATTGGAAAAATTCTTTCCGAGGGACATGATGTTGTAATGGCGGTAAGCGGCGATCCGCTTATGTACAGCCTTTATCGCACAATCTGCAATAATCCGATCAGCGAGAATTGGGATATGGACATTATCCCTGGCGTTGGTTCCTTACAGATGCTCGGTGCAGCATTCGGAGAAACAATGGAAGATGCATTGATCATCAGTGTACATGGAAGAGCGAAAACAGCAGGTTCTATTGCACTTGCGGTAACAGAACATCCGAAAGTATTTTTCCTTTGCAGCAAAGAACAGGGCCCGGCATGGCTTTCTCGGATTATGCTGGACTATCAGCTTGATGATGTGACTGTCTGCGCCGGAGCGAATCTTTCCTACGAAGATGAAATCCTTGCATCCGGCACACCTGCTGAAATGGTAAAAAAAGAGTTCCCCTCTCTTTGTGTCGCAATGATTAAAAATCCATCTCCACGCCAGATTGTTCGTCCATGTTTTTTATCAGATGAAGATTTTGAGCGAGATAAAACACCGATGACCAAAGAAGAAATCCGCATACTCATTTTACATAAAATGAAGTTACATCCTGATGATGTTGTGTGGGATGTTGGCGCAGGAACAGGTTCTGTATCTATCGAATGTGCAAGACAGGTTCCATTTGGAACAGTACACAGCGTAGAGCGAAGCGAAACTGCCGTAAAATTAATTTACAAAAACAAAGAAAAATTTTCGGCAGATAATTTAACCGTCTACGAAGGGGATGCGGCCGAAACCGTAGCAAAGCTGCCTGAACCTGACAAAGTATTTATCGGCGGCAGCGGCAAAGAAATGTCTCAGATATTAGAGACAATCGCGGCATTTCCT
>OGRQ01003250.1_pt1 | contig 10380 bp, 9 predicted proteins | sample 1553521 | NCBI WGS metagenome assembly OGRQ01 (sample SAMEA2580088, study PRJEB22360) | human gut metagenome | biome: human gut; feature: human-associated habitat; material: faeces | place: Denmark | collected 2008/2010
TTTCCGGGGTAATATATTATTTCCTTCTTTAAGTACTTCTACAAATTTTCTCAGACGTCTGTATGCTCGAATACATAAATGGAGTTTTATTCTACATTTCCGTAAATTCGTTATTTCTTTTCCTCTCAGCTTCCGGAACGGAGGAGCCTGAACCGGAAGAAAGTAGGTGTTAGTATTCAGAGTCGTCTGAATAGTCGGAGTCATCACTGTAATCAGACTCATCGCTGTAGTCGGATCCATCGGAGTCATCTGATGAGTCACTGTAATCGTAGTCGTCAGACGAGTCGGAACTATCATCAGAACTGTCTGAGGACTCATCAGAGCTGTCGGAGTTATCGGCAGCAGTATCACTCTGGGAAGAGGCTGCACTTACAGACCAGGTATCGTCTACGTATTCTCCATTGGAGTTTACCATATCGCCGTCGGAGTTGAAGGTAACATCAAGGAGATCGGTGTTGGTGGAAGGTTTTACGCTCAGGGACATGATTTCTTTAAAGCGGTTCTGAAGGTTGGCAAGTGTAAAGGAATCATCTCCAAGGACTGTTCGTACTTCATGCTGTGAAGCAAGTTCTTCGGTGTAATCGGACAGCATGTACGGACTGAATACGCCGGCATCTTTGTTGTAATGCATTACCATTGGCTTTACTTCAGGATCCAGGATTTCTACGGTTGTTTTTCCGTTCTGGACGGTTTTCTGGATAGTGAAGCAGCCCATTCCTTCGAGAAGTGCATCAAAGGACTCCTGAGTGGATACGAAGTTTCCGAGTGAATAGAAGATCAGCATACTGTGGCCTTCTTTATCAGACATAGTTCCGTATGGCTGAAGGGTATGCGGATGACCGCCGATCACAACGTCAACACCCTGCTGCATAAGGAAGGTTGCCCATTCTTTTTCGTATTCAGTAGGCATTGGTTCCATTTCTTTGCCCCAGTGAGCGACAAAGATCAATACATCGCTGTTTTCTTTGGCTTTCTGGATCATGGAAGCTACTTTGTCTTTTTCAAAGATGTCGATCATGTATTCTTTGCCTTCGCCGGCACCGGAATTGTTGGTACCATATGTATAATCAAGGAAAGAAATCTTAATACCGTTTACCTCCAGCACTTTGACGGAATTTGCATCTTCTTCTGTCTCATGGATTCCGAGAACCGGTACATCCGGATGGCTGGTTTTCCAGTAATTCAGTGTCTGTGCCATATAGTCATATCCGTAGTCATCGATATGATTGGTTGCAGACTCGATTACATCGAATCCTGCATTGACCAGTGCATCACCAACTTCCGTCGGAGTTGCAAAGGATGGATAACCACTGACAGCATCATGGTCTGTTGTAAAGACGGTTTCCTGGTCTACCATGGCAATATCGGCAGCCTGGATCTCATCTTTGACATTTTCGTAAATTTTGTCATAGTTCCATGTACCAGAGTCGGATTTGCCGGATTCAATCAGTGAATCATGAAAGAGATTGTCACCGACTGCGACAACAGTTGCAGTGGAAATTTCCGGAGCTTTGGCAGCTGCCTCGGCTTTTTCCTTTTGCTTGGCTGCTTCTTTTGCAGCCTGGTCTGCAGGTTTCTGGATCAGTTGATAATCAAGCTGGTGAAAAACAAGAACCAGAAGGAGCATGACTACAATGGAACAGATCAGGCCAATGCGGGAATTGATCTGTTCTTTCAGGTTTAAGGGGATGTTTTTGTTTTTTTTCATAATAAATTCCTTTGTGTATTTTGTGAGACCTAAAAAAGTCTGTTTATGTTCAATTCACCATTATAGCAAATAGATTACTTTAAAGAAAGAATTAAGTTAAAAAAATAAGTGTAAAAATACTTTGTGCTTCAAATAAAGATACGCTATAATAAAAAATAACGAATACAGAGAGACTGCGCCCAGGGGTCAGGAAGCGGAGGAGAGACGCATGAATTCATATGAAACAGTGAATAATATTCTGGTGAGATTGTTTAAAGATATTCTTGATATTGAAGAACGAGCACTGATCACATCAGAATATAAAGATATATCAGTAAATGATATGCATATTATGGAAGCAATCGGTATACAGGAATCCAAGAATATGTCTACAGTGGCCAAAACAATGTCTGTTACGGTGGGAACACTGACGATTGCAATCAACCATCTTGTGAAAAAAGGCTATGTAGAACGAACCAGAAGTGAAGAGGACAGGAGAGTTGTCCTGGTTTCTCTTTCAGAAAAAGGAGAAAAAGCTTATCTTCATCATAAAATCTTTCATGAGAAGATGGTCATGGCAGTGCTTGACAGCCTGAATCCGCAGGAAACCAAGGATTTAACGAAAGCATTGCTGAAACTGCAGAGATTTTTTGATGATTACGGAAAAGAGTAGGAGGTGCAAATAGCTGCACCTCCTTTTTGTATCTGAATTTACAGCGGCAGAATGGCCGTTTTCTTTGACTGTCAGTTTTTGGAGATGTTTCTGCATGTATTTTTGTAGTACTGGAAACTGGACAGGACCGATTTCAAGAAGATATTGGTGAAAAGCTTTTGGATTAAAGTTGTTGCCGAGTACAGTTTGCCATTCTGTCTTCAGATCAAGAAAACAGAGGTATCCCCAGCAGTATTTCAGATAATTGGCGGGCGTTTCCACGATATACTGGTAGATCTCAGATATTGCATTTGTATTTGTGATTCCAAAAAGTTTCAGCAATCTGGCGGCTTCGTCCTGACTCCAGCCATAATAATGGATGCCGATGTCCAGAAGGGAATAGATGCACAGATTAATACTGCGGTTCAGCCAGGTAAGACAGACATAGTCAGAGCCATCATTATCATCCAGATAATTGGAAGCATACTGATATCCATAAGATTCTATATAAGTTGCCCAGCCTTCGATGTAGCCGCTGGAGGTGATCAGATAGCGGATATCAGAAGGTTCTGTGTTTCCAAAGAAGATAGTCTGATACAGATGTCCTGGAAATCCCTCATGAGACAAAGTTGTAAAAAGTTCCAGGTTACTGCGCTGGTCTGAAGGATTAATATAGATGATATTGGGGGTTCGGGTGTCAAGCGGAGGAGTCAGATAGAAAGCCGGACTCAGGTATTCCTGCATGGATCTATGTACATAGCGTACGGTGTAGTCTGTCTCTGGCAGAGCCGGAAAATCTTTACCAGTTTTTTGGCAGAGAGCAGTGAGAATGTCCTGTGGTTCCATTTCGGGAAGGTCGAAATGGCTGTTCAATTTGCGAAGCAGAGAAGGATTTTGCTTCAGAATTTTCTGTGCATTGTTCATATCAGCTGCAATCTGCCCGGCAAGTCGTTTCTGCATTTCTCTGACTGGTGTATAGGAGCCGGTCTGGCTCTGCAGCAAATATTCATAATATTTTTTTCCTCCATTTAAGTGTGCAAGTCCCTGACTTGGGCGGCCGGTGCCACGGAGGGACTGCAGACCAAGAATCAGATTCTGATAGGCAGGAATTACCTTGTTCAGAAGAATCTGTTTATGTTTTTGGATGAGAATATCCTGTTCTTTTTGAGGAAGTTTTCCGAAAGATTTCAATTTTTCGGCGAAAATATCCAGCATATAATTGGAATCGGGCTCCTTGATAAAGCTACGGCATTGATCCAGAACACGGTCCAGTGTTGTATCACTCATAAAATATCCCTGCTGTGATTTTTCCTGTTCAAAAGCAAGAATGCTTTCAAAATATGGTTCTACAGAGACAAGAAGGTTCAGATAGTCTGCGATATCCTGCTTCTGATAGAAGGCATATTCGGCGAGCAGGACGGGAAGTTGTGCCTGAATTCCAAGACTTGGACTTAAAGGTTCATAAAGGATGGAATAGTCCTGATAGTCAGCCTGTGTTTTGTAATACAGAAGAAGCATGTCGAGTGTGGGCCGGTTGGATTCAGAAAGACCGGAGGTTTTGAATGTCTGAAGCTTTTTGAGCGTTTGGGATGTAAAATCTTCTGCTTCAGAGGAGGTATTGGAAAGGAAGGCAGAAGATGTGTTTGTTAATTGTGAAGAAGGCAGAGAAATTGTACCAAGTGTAGCTTTGGGGCGTTGTATCCCTTTCTTTTCCGGATAAGCCAGTGAATAATGAAGGTTCAGCATATTGCCGGAAACTTCTTTTTGAAAAAGTTCTTCTGTAAATTGCTCAAAACGACTGTCTGCTGAGAGCAGGTGTGTGTTTGCCCAGCCAAGGACAGTTCCAAGCAGAAAAACGAGACACAACGTGCCTGCAATCAGAATACGGGATGTTGGTCTGTGGAAAGATAACTTCATAAAGACCTCGAAGGAGTGCTTTTTACTATCTTATTGGAAAAAAAACGATTGTATGCTAAACTGATAGGCAGCAGCTGTGAGTGAACAGCAACGTAGAAAGTGAGGCGGAAGCTGATGGAAAATAATATATATGATCTGGCAATTCTTGGTGCAGGGCCGGCAGGAATCTGTGCTGCAATCTATGCCACAAGAGCAAAGTTAAATACAATCTGGCTGGACAGAAAATTTGTGCAGGGCGGACAGATCGTGGACACATATGAAGTAGACAATTATCCGGGACTTCCTGGAATCACCGGACTGGATCTGGGTGAGGCGATGGCAGGCCATGCAGAAAAACTTGGACTGAAACCAAAGAGAGAGCCAGTTCTTTCTGTTACAGACGAGGGAGAGATCAAGGTGATCCGGACCAAAAAGAATGAATATCATGCAAGGGCGGTAATCATCGCCTGTGGAGCGACACACCGTCATCTTGGAATTCCCGGAGAGGAAGAACTGGGTGGTATGGGAGTTTCCTATTGTGCAACCTGTGATGCGGCCTTTTTCCAGGAAGGGACAGTTGCAGTAGTAGGAGGCGGAAATGTGGCTGTGGAAGATGCAATTCTTCTTTCCCGGACTTGCAAGAAAGTTTATCTGGTACACAGACGTGATGAACTTCGTGCGGAAAAAATTCTTCAGGACAGCTTATTTGCCTGCCATAATGTTGAACTGGTGTGGGACAGTGTACCGGTATCTGTGGAAGGTGAGGACAAAGTGACGGCACTGAAAGTACGAAATGTAAAAACGGATGAGGAAAAGGAAATTTCGGTGGATGGAGTGTTTATTGCAGTAGGAATCGTGCCGGGAAGTGGAAAGTTCAAAGATCTTGTGAAGATGGATGAAAGCGGCTATATCATTGCTGGAGAAGATGGCGTGACAAGTACACCGGGCATCTTTGCCGCCGGCGATATCCGAACCAAGAATCTGCGTCAGGTAGTAACTGCAGTGGCAGATGGAGCTAATGCTGTGGCATCTGTTCAGCGATATCTTATGGAATATTAAATTTGACAAAACTATTACTTTTGTGTTAAGATACGTAACTGTTGCGCGTAAATTACGTATTGAAACAAACGCAAAGGAGTAATAGATGAAGAAAAAAATAACAGCAATGTTATTGGCAATAAGTTGTATGAGCAGTGCCTGGAGCGTGCAGGCGGCGGATTTTTCCAGTGGTTCTGCAGATGTTGAAATGGAGATTGCAGAAGAAGACCAGGAAGATGAGGATTTCTCTGATGGAGAGGATGACAGTGTATCCGGTGGTGATATCAGTGCGATGGCGAATCAGATCGTGGCACCAGGAGCTGAAAAAAGAAGCGAAGAAATATGCAGATGCGCAGGAAGTGGCAAGACGTGCGCAGGAGATGAAAGAGGAAACTACCCGTATTCGCGAAAAGGCGCTGAAAGAAGCTGCTAAGCGAAAAGAAGAGAAACGTGTGGCGAAGCGTCAGGAAGTTGCCGACTTTGCTGTACAGTTTGTTGGTAATCCGTATGTATGGGGAGGAACAAGCCTTACGAATGGTGCTGACTGTTCCGGCTTTGTTATGTCCGTATTTGCATCTTTTGGTTATGCGCTTCCACGAGTGGCAGCAGCTCAGTATGGTGCTTCTGTGAAAAAAGATCTGAGCCATATGGAAGTCGGGGATCTTGTTTTCTACGGAAACGGAATTTCTCATGTGGCTTTATATATCGGAAATGGCAAAGTTGTTCATGCACTGAATTCCAATAAAGGAATTGTGATTACAGATTATAATTATGATACACCGGTAGGCGTTGGAACCTATATGGAATAAAACAGAAAGAGTTATAGTTCTATGCAATTTGTAGAACTGTAACTCTTTTCTTTTGGCATAATTTAAGAATTGCTTTTTTTATTAAGGTTTAATTCTTTGATAGAATTTTTGAAGAAACTTCTAATACTGTCTTTTACTATCTTTCGATCGTCCTGTAACATAGCAGTTAATATTTTACATCTATAATATACAGCGCTTACTCTTGAAGAGTTAAGAGAAAGGATGTTTAAAGAAGCTTCCATTCGTAAGGTGATAACAGTTTGCATTAGTTTACACAGAATATTGTTTCCACAGAAATTACCAATATTCAAATCAATATCAGCTAAAGTAGCTTCCATTTCTTGAGCACTAATCGTTTCAGTATTTACATTTAAGAGCATGTCTCGCGCTTGCGCAATATAATTACGCGCCGCGTCGGTCATATGATCAAAACATTCCAAATATACTTCTGTTTCAACTAACTTTCTGACGGCGTAAATATTTCCGTATTCATGAAGATTTTGGTGGTACATCCACAATACTGTATTAGCAGGAATTGCCTTTTGAGAATCGGCAACATAGCTACCACCACCGGGACGAATATCAAGCATTCCAATTAAAGAAAGTGATCGAATTGCTTCCCGAACGCAACTTCTAGTGACTTGATATTTTTCTGCAAGTTCTCTCTCGGTGAGAAGTTTATCGCCAGGTTTTAACTCTCCTGAAAGAATAGTCTCTGCAATTTCCTGAATTACTATTTCTGTCGAAGTGAGTTTTTTATCGTTATTTGATGCCATGGTAAATTGTCTCTTTTCTGAATTTCGAATTTCGTTAAATCTACCATACATTGTAACATCAAAGAGAAGTGACATCAAATAATTTTTGGTTCAGGATTTCATCAATTTTTTTCTTTGCTTCCAACGTTAATGGAAGGAGCGGACGACGGACTTCACCGGCTTGGATTCCGTAACGAGAGGCAAGAATGTATTTAATCGCTGCCGGTAATCCGACTTCGAGTAAAACGTTCAAAACAGAAGTGGTATCCTGAACCATTCTGTATACTTTTGAAGACTGAGAGCTGTGGTACACTTCGATAATTTTTCTGTATTGTGGGAGCATGAAATTGAATGTGCTGCCTATAAAACCATTACAGTGATACCCCATCATTGGAATTACGCGACTTTCAAACCCACCAAAGATTGTAATATTGGGATTCAGGGACTTGATTTTATTAACTCTGTATGATTGGAGATTTGTATGTTTGATAGCTGAAATTACACCAGATTTCAAAAGACTCTGAATATCTGGATCATCTGTGTTCAAGTCGATATGTGTGCTTGAAGGAATATCATAGTATAATACAGAATCATTGATTGCGGAGGCTAAATCATAATAGTAATGTGCCACTTCTTTTCGAGATAGACTGAAATAGAAAGGTGGGGTTGAAGCTATATGTTTAATGCCAGCAGATTTAGCTGCGCGTGCCATTTCGATTGCTTCATCAGTAGAGAGCGCGCCAACATGTGCGTAGATATCCAACGGTCGATTAGTAGAAGCAGCAAAACGAGAAGCTTCTTCGAACATATGAATGCGTTCGCTGTTTTTTAATAAAAAGCATTCGCCAACACTTCCACCTATGAAAATACCATCAGCCCCTTCTTCGACTAGTTTATTCCATAAATTAAGCATTTCACTGTCATTTACTTGATTATTGTTGTCAAAAATAGATAGGGATGCAGCAATTAATTTAGTATTTTCCATTTGTGTGTTTTGATCTCCTTTCTTTCTATTGGTAGTACCAAGAGCTGGATTTGTAATAATAATTGGAATTGGTACTACCAAAATAAATCATTTTTTTGATTATAATATAAAGGTGAAATAATGTTCAATAGTGAAAATACACAATAAAACAGAAAAAAATAAGTGAAAATATACATATTGACAAAATACAGAGGGTTATGTATATTAAAATTGGTACTACCAAATGTGGAAAAATAATGGAAATAACAAAAAACAATCAAATTGGTACCACCAAACAAAAAATATTGGTATTATCACATATATTGTAATGGAAGGGAAATGTATATGAAGAAACTGAAAGGAATTACATGGGCACATAGTCGTGGATTTACATCTATTGTAGCAGTATCTCAGAGATATGCTGAATTACATCCGGATATAGATATTACATGGGAGAAAAGATCGTTGCAGGAATTTGCGGATGCACCGGTTGAGAAACTGGCTGAAGCGTATGATCTTTTGATTATAGATCATCCATGGGCTGGATTTGCTGCAAAACATAAAATTCTGTTGCCGCTGCAGGAATATTTAAGTGAAGAGTATTTGAATGATCAGGCAGAGAACTCTGTTGGAGCTTCACATAATAGTTATAATTTTGATGGATATCAAAGTGCATTGGCAATTGATGCAGCAACTCCGATTGCTGTGTACAGACCAGATTATTTCACAGACAAGAAAATACCAGAGACATTTGAAGAGGTTCTTGGTCTTGCCAGACAGGGAATTGTCGCATATGCGGGGATTCCAATTAATCTTTTAATGGATTTTTATATGTTTGCGGACAATATGGCAGATAAATTTTTTACAGATGACTGCATGGTTGATGAAGAGAGCGGATGTGAAATTTTGGAGAAGATGAGAGAACTTGCATCATATTGTCCACAGGAAATGTTTAACTGGGATCCTATTTCTGTTCATGAAGTGATGGCATCAGAAAATAAAATATATTATTGTCCTTTTGCATATGGTTATACCAATTATTCTAGACGCGGTTATGCAAAATATCTTCTTAAAGCCAATGATGTTGTAAGTTTTAATGGAGTTCCACTCCATACAGTACTAGGAGGAACAGGGCTTGCTATATCTGCTAAAACAAAATATACGGAAGAAGCAGTGGATTTTGCAGCATATGCAGCATCCTCAGAAATTCAAAAAACAATATTTTTTGATAATGGAGGGCAACCAGGACATCGATCAGCTTGGCTGGATGGTGAAAATAATAGAAGATGTATGAACTTTTTCCAGGATACGCTTTATACACTGGATCATTCTTACCTTCGACCAAGATATAGTGGATATCTTGAGTTTCAGGATAATGCAGGTGATTTTGTGCGCGAATATGTAATGAATGGTGGAAATCCACAGAAAATAATCTGTAAATTAAATGAGCTTTATCTCATATCAAAGGAGGAAAAAGGTTGAAATTACTAGACGGAATACTTGTACTTGACTTTAGCCAGTATCTGGCGGGACCGTCATGTGCCATGCGGCTGGCTGATATGGGAGCAAGGGTAATCAAAGTAGAAAGACCAGGAAGTGGCGATAGTGGAAGAAAAATGACGCTTGAAAATCTTGTGGTTGGTAAAGATAGCATGAATTTTCTTGCAATCAATCGTGGTAAGGAAAGCTTTTGTGCAAATATGAAAGATCCTGAAGATCTGAAAATTCTGAAAGCACTTATTAAGAAGGCAGATGTCATGATTGAAAATTTCAGACCGGGGGTCATGAAAAAAAATGGTCTGGATTATGCGAGTGTAAGTCAATGGAATCCGGGAATTGTTTATGCTACAGTTACCGGATATGGACAAGAAGGTCCGTGGAAGACAAAACCAGGGCAGGATCTTCTGATTCAGTCGATGTCTGGACTCGCATGGTTAAATGGAAACGGTGGAGATCCACCGGCGCCTTTTGGCCTTTCGGTTGTGGATTCTTATGCAGGGACACATATGGCAGAGGGAATACTTGCAGCATTGATAAGAAGAACAAAGACAAAACGTGGAGGACTTGTTGAGGTAACTCTTATGGAATCTGCGTTGGATATGCAATTTGAGGGAATTAGTACATATCTCAGTAATGGTCATCACCTTCCGGTTCGTGCTACTTGTAATAATGCGCATCCGCTTTTGGGAGCACCATATGGAATTTATGAAACGAAGGATGGATATATTGCGCTAGCAATGGGGTCTTTGGAACAGCTGGGAAGACTTTTAAAAATTGAAAAACTTTTCTTGTATAACTCAGATAAAGATGCATTCATAAAAAGAGATGAAATTAAACAAATTATTGCTGACAAATTAAAAACAGAATCTACCACACATTGGCTTGAAATTCTTCAAAAAGAAGATTATTGGTGTTCAGATGTATATAGCTGGGAAAAAATGATTGAATCGGAAGGATTTAAAAACCTTGATTTTCTGCAGACATTTGTATTTCCAAATGGTGAGTCTATGACTACCACAAGGTGCCCAATTTCGGTGAATGGAGAAAAAATGGGGAGTTCTTTAAGAGGCCCACTTCTT
>OGRQ01003271.1_pt1 | contig 10327 bp, 7 predicted proteins | sample 1553521 | NCBI WGS metagenome assembly OGRQ01 (sample SAMEA2580088, study PRJEB22360) | human gut metagenome | biome: human gut; feature: human-associated habitat; material: faeces | place: Denmark | collected 2008/2010
TGATATAAGTCATGTACGAAATCTGCTCGTGTCCCGGTTTTTAGAGGTTACCTTAAAATTACAGGGCTGAGTACGACCTCAGCCCTATTTTGATATTATTGCACGTACAGTACCAGAATTTAATTGAATCCTCCGGTGATGGATATCTCGCCGGAGCGCAGCGTTTCAATTCCCGATGAAGTTTCAATAACAAGGCAGCCCCTGTCGTCGATTTTCAGAGCCTTTCCGGTGCGCTCTGCGCCGCCCTGCCGGAACGTTACCTCACGCCCCAGGACCAGCGAGCGGCTGCGGTATTTCTCCAGCAGCCCGCGCGACGAGGGATCCTCGGCGTAGTCGAGCAACCTGCATGCGATGTCCGCGCACAGGCGGCTGCGCTCCGCAAATACTCCCACTGAGCCTGCGATTCCGGATATCTCCTCCGGGAATTTTTCCGTGCTGATGTTCACGCCGATCCCGACTATCACGGATTCAGCCATGCCGCTTTCAAAGTCGCTCATTGCCTCGGTGAGTATCCCGGAGACCTTCCTGCCGGAGCAGAAAATGTCGTTCACCCACTTTATTCCGGCGTGAACGCCGCACACGGATTCCAGGCTGTCGATAATGGCGCACGCCGCAGCCATCGTTATCCCCATGCAGTCGGAAAGCGGCTTCTGCGGCTTTAGCAGCACGCTCATGTAAAGTCCCGTGTTCGCCGGGGAATAGAACGGCTTCCCGAACCTGCCGCGCCCTGCGGTCTGCTCGTTTGCGGCGATGAGCGTTCCGTGTGGCATTCCGCGCAGCGCCGCCGCCTTTGCTTCGGTATTCGTGGAACTTGCGCTGCGGAACACCTCCACCGGTATCCCGCGGTATTTTTCCGTCAGGTGCAGGCGTATCCCCTCCGCGGTCAGTACGTCGCTGCCGCTTTCCAGCATGTATCCCCGGTTCGTCCCCGCAGAGATGCTGTAGCCCTCGTCCTGGAGCTGCTTCACGGCTTTCCATACCGCCGCGCGGGATACCCCCAGGCGGTCGGCAAGCTCCTGCCCGGATACTGCCGTACCGCGGCTCTGCTCAAGTATCAAGGCTATCTCGTTCTTTATCGCCATCGTTTTCCCCCCGATCTGTCCTGCTCTATTATATACCATTATTCCGGATTTTTCAAGGTCTGACCGCACTGCTGCGACTTTTTTTCACAAACCACTTGATTTTTTCCGCAGAATAGAGTATAATAGTAAGGTAAGTACAAAACAACAATGAATAAATGCTCTCGCTTATGGGGACAGACCCTGTGCAACAGAGTGCTGTGAACCATGTCAGGCGGGGAACCGAGCAGCATTAAGCGGATTTCTCTGTGTGCCGCAGTCAGCCTGTTCCCATAATCGAGGGCATTTATATTTTTGCTTATCAGAACGGGGGTGCGGCTGTGTATCTGGCATTATATAGAAAATACCGTCCGAGAACGTTCGACGACGTTATTTCCCAGCCTGAGATAGTCACCACGCTGAAAAACCAGATAGCCGAGGGGCAGAACGCTCACGCATACCTGTTCACTGGAAGCCGCGGCACCGGCAAGACCACCTGCGCGAAGATACTCGCAATGGCGCTGAACTGCAAGCACCCGGCAGGCGGAAATCCCTGCCTTGAGTGCGAAAGCTGCCGCGAGATAGCCAACGACGAAACCACTGATATCGTCGAGCTGGACGCTGCCAGCAACAGCGGCGTCAGCGACGTTCACGAGCTTCAGGACCAGCTTGCGTACACGCCGGTTAGCTGTAAGTACCGCGTGTATATCCTCGACGAGGTGCACATGCTTTCTACGGCGGCGTTCAACGCGCTGCTGAAAACTATAGAGGAGCCTCCGGCGCATGTTATCTTCATTCTTGCGACCACGGAGCTTCACAAGGTTCCCGCGACGATACTTTCCCGCTGCCAGCGGTTCGAGTTCCGCAGAATTGAGATTGCGGACAGTTCCGCAAGGCTGCTCAGCATAGCTCAGCAGGAGGGAGTCTCCCTTACTCAGGAGGCTGCGGACATGATATCCCGGCTCTCCGACGGAGGAATGCGCGACGCGCTTTCCCTGCTCGACCGCTGTATCGCAGTCAGCCGCGACGTCACCGAGGACACCGTAAGGAGCTGCGCAGGGGTCGCCGACAATCATCATCTGTATCAGCTCGCAGAAATGACCGCTGCACGGAACATTCCCGGGTGTATTCAGCTCCTGAGCCAGCTCTACAAGGGCGGCAAGGACATCGCCCGCGTGATGGACGAACTCGGCGGAGTATTCCGCGACCTTATGATAAACAAGAGCGCTCCGGCTGAGAAGTCGCTGCTCTCTGCAATGCCGCACGATTATCCAGAGATAGAACGCCTTGCCGGGCTGTTTTCCCTCGAGGATATCCTCCGCTGCCTGACCCTTATTCAGGAATGCACCGACGGTATCGCGAAGTCCCGCAGCCGCAAGACGCTCGCAGAAATGTGCTTCGTGAAGCTCTGCACAGGGGCGCCCACGGCGGCTCAGACCGCTCAGATAGGGCAGGCTGGACAGGTCGGACAGGTCGGAACGGCTCCGCAGACGGCGCAGAACTACCGACAGTCCGAAAGCAAGCCGATGGGAAGCGAGTTCACTCCGATCCCCGACGAAAAGCTCGACCCCAGGCGCGCCGCAACGGTGAACAAGCTACGCGAGATATTCGCGCAGAATGAATCGGCTCCCGCAGAGCCAGCCAAACCGGCCGCTCAGGCTGTTGAGGCTCCGAAACCCGCAGAAGCTCCGAAACCGGTTCAACATGCTCAGCCGTCTCCGGCGGACGAACTTCCGTTTGATATCGACGGAGCTGTGAAGGCTCCACAGGCTGCGAAGCCCACTGAAACTCCAAAGCCAGCGCCGCATGGAAAGCCCGTGAAATCCCCCGAGCCAGTACCCGGGAACGAGATACCGTTCGATATTTCCGAGCCGCCCGCTGCTGTGAAAACGCCTGAGCCAGCGAGCCGCAAGCCCGTTGAGGTTCTGAAACCTACAGCCCCGGCACCAGCAGCGCCTATAGCGCCGGCAGAGCCGTTTGAAGCTCCCATGCCGGAACTTAACAGCGCTCCTGCGGCTATGGACTTTGATTTCGCACCGCCGCCGGAGGAACCCCCGATGGAGTTCATTCCACAGCGTGAGTTTGCTACAGTCCCCGAGCCGGCAGCGCCCGCTCCGAGACCCGTGCCTGCGGCAGAAACGTCCGCTGTTCCAAAAGCGCACAGCGAAACGAGCGCCGCAAAACCGGTGAAGCAGAAGCCTGAACCGAAGCCGGAGCCTGAATCAAAGCAGGAACCGAAACCCGCTGAAAAAGCAGAAACCACCGCTTCCGCCGGATACACCAAGCTGGACAGCATAACCCAGCCGGAATGGGAGCAGATAATAGAAAAGGTGTCAAGTCCGCTGTATGCCGCCATGCTTGACGGCTCAACGGCGCTGGTCAACAGCGACGGCGTGCTTGAGATACACACCGGAAATCTCATGCTGCAGGGCATGATAAGCGACGGCTACCAGGATCTCGAAAGGGAGCTTGGCGGGGCTTTCGGGAAGAAAGTCCGCGCGCTGGTGGTCGGCGAAGAACTGGAAAACACAGCCGAGGACAAAGACCTCCCTGTGAAAGAGCTGCTGGATAAAGCACGGCGGCTCAATATAGAAGTTGACATTAAGTGAAAGGATAATTACCGACATGAAAGCAAGATTACCGCAGGGATATCAGAATTCCGCTCCCAACATGAACCAGATGGTCAGAAAGGCACAGAAGATGCAGGAGGACATCGGCAAGATCCAGGAAGAGCTTGCTGTCAAGGAGTTCACAAAGCAGGTAGGGGGCGGAGCGATCGAGCTGGTGATGACCGGCGACAAGCAGCTCAAGTCCGTTACTATCAAGCCGGAGGTCGTTGACCCCGAGGATATCGAGATGCTTCAGGATCTTATCATCAGCGGTGTAAACGAGATTCTCAAGGAAGTTGACGATTACGGCGCAGCTGAGATGGAAAAGGTTACCGGCGGCGTTTCCTTCCCCGGCTTCATCTGATCGCCCACAAGAAAATAATTCACGGGCGGGTCTTTCGGATCCGCCCATTTTATCTGTATGAACGAAAAGATCACAGCAGAACTCGACCTCCCCGGGGTGGGACTTGGCGCGGGAGTTACCGTCGGCTGCCTTCTCGCGTGTTATTCCGAGCCAATGGTTCGGTGCGTATGGCTTTTTATTGCGGCGGCTGTTCTGGCGTTCTCGCTGTTCACAGGGAAACGCAGATTCCTGGCGGCGGGGCTTCTGCTCGGGCTTGTCAGCATGACGGTCTATCAGACCTGGTACGCCGGGTCGCGTCAGGCGCTCGCAGGGAGCGGGATACGTGCGCAATGCCGCATAATCAGCGTGAATTACTCCAACGATCGTTGGTCGGCAGGAAGAGCGCTGTGCGTCCTTGACGGAAAACCCGCGCTCATAGATATTACGTGTGATTCCGTGCTTGACGTGGGCGATATAATCGACGGCGAACTTCTCCTTGAAACAGCCGAACAGGGAATTTTCACGTTCTCGGACGGCGTTGTGCTTTCCGGCGAGGTAACGGAGCTTCACAGCCGCAGTTCAGATTTCAGCCTGCTGTATCATCTCGGGAATCTCCGCAGCAAAGCCGCTGAGCGGTTCGACAGGATCGGCGGCGACGAAGCGGAGCTATGCAAGGGACTGGTGCTAGGGATCAAGGACGGCTTCTCGTATGAGCTGCGGCGGGATATCCTGCAAAGCGGAGTAAGCTACATGACCGCCGTTTCAGGAGCTCACATCACAATTTTCATTGCTGTTCTCTGCGAGCTTTTCGGTAAGCGCAGGCGCAGACTGACCTCAATTGTTTCATTTGCGGCGGTGCTGCTTATGATGGCGATGTTCGGCTTCTCCGCTTCTGTGGTTCGTTCCGGGATAATGCTTATGATAACGCAGAGCGCACCTCTGTTCTGCCGCAGGACCGACGTTCTGAATTCGCTTTGCGCCGCGCTTCTGCTCATGACGGTATTGACTCCCTTCGCCGCGGCTGACCCGGCGCTGCTGATGTCCGCGCTGGGCGTTTTCGGAGCCGCTGTCGCCGGACCTGCGCTCAACAGTATCCGCAGATTCGGCTGGGAACGCTTCGCGGTTGCTGCAAAGTTCAAGGAAGCCGCCGCGGTATCGCTCTGTGCGATGGTGTGCGTGCTCCCGGTCAGCGCCTCGGTGTTCGGAGGCTATTCACTCGCGGAGATACCCGCTTCCGTTGCGCTCACGCCGTTCTTTTCAGCGGGTCTGCCGCTTGGCGTGATCTACGCTGTAAGCGGGATTCCTGGACTTATGATCCCGCTTCGGGCGGTTATGAGCTGTTTTCGGAGTATCCTTGGATTTTTCGGCGGCATGAATGGTGCGTGGCTTCCATGTGAAAACCGCTTCGCTGTTCTGGCAGCACTGCTGGCTCCCGTACTGCTGGTGACGTTCATTTACGCCGCTGATCACGCGCGGAAGGCTCTCTGGGCATTCTTGCTGGATATTCTGCTTATGCTGTGTCTGAGTTTCTCAGATATTGCGTCGCGCCAGCGTATTGATTTCGTTTCGGACGGGAATTCCGGTGCGGCGGTGGCTTGCTCGGGGAGGAGCGCGGCTGTCCTGATAAGCGGAAAAAGCGCCTGCACGGAGCAGCTCTTCCGGCTGATGACACGGGAGGGAATCACGCAAATCGGCGTGATAAACGCTCCGCAGCTCGAATTTTCCGAGCTTTCCGGGCTTGAGAAGATGCTCAGGGCGATACCTGCGGAATACGTAATGCTTTCCGATGAATGCCTTACAGCGGCAAAGAAATTGAAGTCCTCCGCGGACGCTGAATTCCTCGCGGCTGAGGACGTTATGGAGATAAGCGGTATCACCATGGCATGCGCTAAATCAGGGAGTGAGATTCCGGCGGATATCGTGTTATACTACGGTTATACGCGCTCCGAGCCGGAGATTTCAGGAGCCGCCGGGCTTGCGCTGTACGCTTCGTCAAGGCAGGAGATTATCCCCGATGGAGCTTTTAATATCCACGACCAGACTTTCAGAATAGATTTAAAATAAGGAGACAATATGGCTGAATTTATATCCGCTCCGCTGGCGCTTGCCGCAGAGCAATTCGCGAAACTGCCGGGAATCGGCATAAAGACGGCGCAGCGCCTTGCGTATTACATGCTTAACCTCCCTCCACACGAGGTCAAGGAGTTTGCAGACGCGCTTGTACGCGCCCGCAATGGAGTACAGCTTTGCAGCTGCTGCCAGAACTTCACCGACCGGGAGGTCTGCGAGATATGCTCCGACGAGCAGCGCGACAAGTCGGTGATATGCGTGGTGGAATCCCCGAAGGACGTTTCAGCGTTTGAGCGCTCCGGCGGCTACGAGGGGGTATACCATGTGCTGCACGGGCTTCTTTCCCCGATGGACGGAGTTTCCGCCGAGGATCTGAAAATCAAGGAGCTTATGGCAAGGCTTACCGATGTGCGCGAGGTCATAATGGCGACCAACCCCACAGTTGAGGGCGAGGCCACCGCAGTATACATCAGCCGGCTTATAAAGCCCATGGGTATCAAGGTGTCGCGGCTTGCTTACGGACTTCCCGCAGGAAGCGCGCTGGAATTCGCGGACGACGTTACGCTCATGAAGGCGCTTGAGAACCGCAGCGTTCTCTGATCTTCACGCAAAAAAAGATCCCGCAGACCGTAACGGCTGCGGGAAAGATAATGTGTAAGTCTGCACGAAAAAAGGAAGGAAAACGTACAGACCCTTGATGAATCAATCATCATAAAAAGGGGAGGTAGGTTATGTGAACGCCGCTTTCGCGGCAGCTTGTCGGCAGGTACCCTAACCTTTAAGGTTTCTGCTGTGATTATATAATACACCCCATGTATGAATTTGGGGTAACGGCTATGTGAAATCATGGTGAAATTCACCAGTGTGTTTTTTCACTAAGCCACAGGAAAAAAGAAAGAGTGATAAAATGAGCAACACCCCGGATAGCGCTAATAACCCGCGCTCAGAGATGTTAGGGAACGCCCCGGTAACTTCCCTGATGATCAAATTTGCCGTGCCAAGCATAATTGCAATGCTGGTTGGCGCGCTGTACAACATAGTGGACCAGCTTTTTATCGGGCAGGCCGTAGGTCAGCTCGGAAACGCAGCCACGAACATCGCTTTTCCGTTTTCGACCTCCTGCCTGTCGCTGGCGCTGCTTTTCGGAATAGGCGGCGCGAGCTGCTTTAACCTCAGCATGGGGCGGGGCGACCGCGAACGCGCTCCGTATTTCGTAGGAAACGCCGTGCTTATGATGCTGATATGCGGCGTTGTGCTGATGGCGGTCACGCAAGTGTTCCTGACGCCGCTGCTGAAGCTGTTCGGCTCGCCGGACGAGGTGCTCCCGCTGGCGCAGGAGTATGTAGGTATCACCGCCTGGGGATTCCCGTTCATGATAATAACCACCGGCGGAGGCCATCTGATACGCGCCGACGGCAGCCCGCGCATGACCATGCTGTGCAACCTCCTGGGAGCTGTCATCAACACGGTGCTGGACGCAGTATTCGTGCTGGGTCTGGATTGGAAAATGACTGGCGCTGCCTGGGCTACCGTAATAGGGCAGGTGATCTCCGGAACTGTCGCGATCGTGTACCTCACGCGCTATAAGACCGTTCACCTCGGATTAAAGCACCTGCGAATCCGCTGGCAGTACACCGGAAAAATCATAGCCATCGGCATGGCTAGCTGCATTAATCAGCTCGCGATGATGATAGTGCAGATCGTAATGAACAACCTGCTGAAGCACTACGGAGCGCTGTCAGTTTACGGTGAGTATATCCCGATCGCAGTTTCGGGTATCGTAATGAAGGTCAACCAGATAACATTCTCAATCGTTATAGGGCTTGGTCAGGGCGCTCAGCCGGTAATCAGCTTCAACTACGGCGCGCGGAAGTACTCACGTGTGAGAGCGGCGCTGCGTTCCGCAATCACCGTCGGCGCCGGGGTGGCGGTGCTTGCATTTGTGCTGTTCCAGTTGTTCCCGCGGGAGATCATCGCAATCTTCGGCAAAGGCTCCGACGAGTATTTTGAATTCGGCGTGAAATTCTTCCGGATATTCCTGTTTTTCACCTGGCTCAACTGCCTACAGCCTATCGCTTCCACGTTCTTTACCTCTATCGGTAAATCCTTCAAGGGAGCGTTCCTGTCGCTGACCCGGCAGATACTGTTTCTGCTTCCGCCGCTGATCGTGCTTCCGCTTTTCTGGGGTATCGACGGTATGCTTTGGGCGGGTCCCTTCGCCGACCTGCTATCAGCGGTTGCCGCTATTATCATGATAATTGTGGAGCTTCGCATAATGAAGCGTGAGGAAGCAGATTTTAAAGGTTAAGCAGTTTTTATTGACATCCAACATGACGGGCAGGTCTTATACTTGCCCGTTTTTAGATGTGACCTTCAGATAAACTACAAGATTATTCTGCTTCCGCGCTCAGTGTGTAATAATTCTGATTCGCTGATTTGAAACTACCTCGTTCAGTGTATCTGTTTAATTCCCCTGAGTTTACTATGTATTTGTTCACCATCACTAAACCTGTTGAAAGATTATCATGCGATATGTCAGTTGCATTTTCCCGGGAAGTATGCTATAATGCTAGTGGTTAGGAAACACTAACCGCATGAGAATAGGTCATTGGGAGCCGTTGGACTGGTGCGCAGAACGGCGGCAGCCCGATGAATAGTACCTCCGTAAAACGGAATAATAATGCAAAATACTCCGCAATGCGGATAAGTAAAAGAGAGGTATACAACATGAACTATCTTGAGATCGAGAATGTCATCGGGCGCGAGATCATCGATTCCCGCGGAAACCCTACCGTTGAAGCTGAAGTATGGCTCGCAGACGGCACCATCGCGCGCGGCGCGGCTCCCAGCGGCGCTTCCACAGGCGAGTTTGAGGCGCTGGAACTTCGCGACGGCGACAAGTCCAGATTCGGCGGCAAGGGCGTTTCCAGGGCTGTGAACAACGTAAACACCGTTATCCGCGAAGCTATCGTCGGCATGGACGCTTCCGATATCTACGCCATTGACAAGGCAATGATCGAAGCAGACGGCACAAAGGACAAGAGCAAGCTCGGCGCTAATGCTATTCTGGCGGTCTCCATCGCCTGCGCAAGAGCCGCAGCGGCCTCCCTCGACATTCCGCTGTACCGTTTCCTCGGCGGCGTTAACGCGAACAGACTTCCGGTTCCGATGATGAACATTCTCAACGGCGGCGCGCACGCTGCGAACACCGTGGACGTTCAGGAATTCATGATAATGCCGGTCGGCGCAAAGAGCTTCACCGAGGGTCTGCGCTGGTGCACCGAGGTGTTCCACGCACTGGCTGCGCTGCTCAAGAGCAAGGGGCTTGCGACCTCCGTCGGCGACGAGGGCGGCTTCGCTCCTGACCTCGCAAGCGACGAGGAGGCTATCCAGTATATCCTCAGCGCTGTTGAGAAGGCAGGCTACAAGCCCGGCGAGGACTTCGTGCTCGCAATGGACGCCGCTTCCTCCGAGTGGAAGAGCGGCGAGAAGGGCAGGTACCACCTGCCCAAGTCCGGCAAGGATTTCACCTCTGCCGAGCTGGTTGCACACTGGGCGCAGCTCTGTGAGAAGTACCCGATCTATTCCATCGAGGACGGACTCGACGAGGAGGACTGGGAAGGCTGGCAGATAATGACCAAGGAACTCGGCGGCAAGGTTCAGCTCGTGGGCGACGACCTGTTCGTTACCAACACCGAGCGCCTTTCCAAGGGAATCTCCCTGGGCTGTGGAAACTCCATTCTCATCAAGCTGAACCAGATCGGCTCCGTATCCGAGACACTGGAAGCGATCAAGATGGCGCACAAGGCGGGTTACACTGCGATAGCCTCCCACCGCTCCGGCGAGACCGAGGATACCACCATTGCAGACCTCGCAGTTGCACTGAACACTTGCCAGATAAAGACCGGCGCTCCGAGCAGAAGCGAGCGTACCGCGAAGTACAACCAGCTTATCCGCATTGAGGAGCAGCTCGGCGCAAGCGCAGTTTATCCCGGAAAGAACGCGTTCAGCTTCATGAAGTAAACCTTTCCTCTTCTCCATTACAATGAGCCGCACAATTCGTTGTGCGGCTCAGTTTTTATCTGGTCAGCATGTAGAGCAGCGCGTTAACTATCGCGGCAGCGACATTGCTTCCGCCCTTTCTTCCCCGGGCGACGATATGCGGAACTCCGGTGCTCATTATAAGCTCCTTGGACTGCACCACGTTCACAAATCCCACCGGCACGCCTATCACGAACGCCGGAGAA
>OGRQ01003289.1_pt1 | contig 10286 bp, 9 predicted proteins | sample 1553521 | NCBI WGS metagenome assembly OGRQ01 (sample SAMEA2580088, study PRJEB22360) | human gut metagenome | biome: human gut; feature: human-associated habitat; material: faeces | place: Denmark | collected 2008/2010
AATCGAGCCATATCATTTATGGAAAGATGAGCAGGATCATCAGGCAGGAGACGTCAAAGACGGAGTGCCATTCCATCCAGATTTCAAACAGCAAGAAGAGGTATTTCAGGAGTTTGTAAAACGTTATCCAAATATCAAATGCATTGCAAGACATGTCAGATATGCACATAGCTGCAGTGAAAATAGTCTGATGGCATACCTTTGGTATGATGGAAAAACGTATGAAAGCCAGAAGTTAAGATTTCATATCTTAGACCGCGTTGGTGGAGGAGATGCTTTTGTCAGTGGAATCATTTATGCATTAATGAATGAATACAAACCACAGGATATCGCGGACTTCGGCGTTGCTGCAAGTGCAGTGAAACATACAATTCATGGAGATGGAAACATTACAGATGATATTTCATTGATTGAGCATATCATGCAGATGAATTTTGATATTAAAAGATAGGAAGGAAATGAAAGAAATGAGTTATATCGCAGATAAATTTGAAGAATTAGGTGTTGTACCAGTTGTAGTATTAGAAAATACTAAAGATGCACTTCCTCTTGCAAAAGCATTGATGGAAGGTGGACTTCCATGTGCAGAAGTTACATTTAGAACAGAAGCAGCACAGGAATCCATTCGTCTTATGGCACAGGAATATCCAGATATGTTAGTTGGAGCAGGAACAGTTCTTACAACAAAACAGGTTGATGAAGCAATTGAAGCAGGAGCAAAATTCATCGTAAGTCCAGGATTTGATCCAGAGATCGTAGACTACTGTCAGGAAAAAGGAATCGAAATCTTCCCAGGATGTGTATCTCCATCTGAAGTAGCACAGGCAGTAAAGAAAGGATTAAAAGTTGTAAAATTCTTCCCAGCAGAACAGGCAGGCGGAATTGATATGATCAAAGCGATGGCAGCTCCATACCATGAATTAAGATTTATGCCAACAGGTGGAATCAATCCGAATAACTTAGAAAAATATCTAACATTTAATAAGATTCTTTGCTGTGGAGGAAGCTGGATGGTTAAAGGAGATCTTGTGAAAGCAGGAGATTTTGATAAGATTCAAGAGTTAACAAAAGAAGCAAAAGAATTAGCAAAAAGCATTCGATAAAACATTGTAATGCACTCCATATATCGTATAGAAGAAAAGCAGCTGGTATCAAAAAACGATACCAGCTCCTTTTTTCTTTATACAATCTTAATACAAGAGAACATATCCTTACACTATCTTTTTATCATAAAAGATATAATGATGATAAGATCAAAAAGTCATAAAATAATTTGAAAAAGAGGTAAGATCATATATGCCATGGAAGATTCATAAAAAAAGACATTTAACATCATTTCAGGTGATCATATTAGGGTTCGCAGGAGTGATCCTTTTTGGAGCATTGATCCTGATGCTGCCAATTTCATCGGTTCAAGGAATCATAACACCATTTCATAAAGCATTATTTACGTCAACTTCTGCAGTATGTGTGACAGGGCTTGCAGTCGTGGATACTGGAAGTTACTGGTCTGCTTTTGGACAGACAGTGATCATGTTTCTGATACAGATCGGAGGTCTGGGAGTTATAACAACAGCAACAGCCGTATTTATATTATCAGGAAGAAAAATATCGATTATGCAGCGAAGCACGATGCAAAATGCGATCTCTGCACCGAAAGTAGGAGGGATCGTTCGATTGATGAGTTTTATTTTAAAAGGAACTTTATTGATCGAATTGATCGGTGCGTTATTCATGATGCCTGTTTTCTGTCATGATTTTGGATTACGGGGAATCTGGATGTCGATCTTTCATTCTGTATCAGCCTTTTGTAATGCAGGATTTGATCTTCTTGGAACAAAATGGCATCCATTTGTATCATTGACATCATATGCGGTAAATCCAGTGATCAACATTGTGATCATGTTACTGATCATCATTGGTGGAATTGGATTTTTTACATGGGAAGACATTTATCTCCATAAATTTCATTTTAAGCATTACCATATGCAGAGTAAGGTTATTCTAACTACAACATTATGTCTGATCCTGTTACCAGCTGTTTTCTTTTTCTTTCAGGATTATGGAAATCTATCAGGGATTCACCGGTTGCTTGCATCATTGTTTCAAGCTGTGACACCGAGAACTGCAGGATTTAATACGACAGATCTTTCGATGCTGACAGGAGCATCAAAGGCAATGATGATCTTATTGATGTTGATCGGAGGTTCACCAAGTTCTACAGCAGGAGGTATGAAAACAACAACATTTGCTCTGTTACTTTTAAATGTACTGGCGACCTTTCAAAGTTGTGATGATGTGACAGCATTTGGAAGAAGAATCGATGCTAGTGTGATAAAAAATGCAACAACGATCGCAATGATGTATTTTATCTTGTTTTTTGCAGGTGGAATGACAATCAGTGTGTATGAGGGACTGCCGCTTTCAAGCTGTCTGTTTGAAGCAGCATCTGCAGTTGGAACTGTAGGTTTGACATTAGGAATCACACCAAAACTTCATATTCTGTCACAGATCATTTTGATCATACTGATGTATCTGGGACGTGTTGGCGGTTTGACGCTGATCTATGCAGTATTTTCAGATAAAAATAAACGAAAAGCAAGACTACCACTTGATAAGATCATAGTGGGATAAAAGAAAGAGGGAATTGATGATGAAGAATATTTTACTGATCGGACTTGGACGTTTTGGAAAACATATAGCGATACAATCAAGTCAGCTTGGACATGAGATCATGGCGGTTGATCTGGATGAGGAAAGAGTGAATGATGCACTTCCATATGTTACGAATGCACAGATCGGGGACAGTACGAATGAGGAATTTTTAAAATCTCTGGGGATTGCAAATTATGATATCTGTTTTGTTACGATCGGTGGAAATTTCCAAAATTCGTTGGAAACCACCTGTCTGTTAAAAGAACTTGGAGGCAAAATGGTTATTTCCAGAGCTGAACGAGATGTACAGGAAAAATTCCTCTTACGAAATGGAGCCGATAAGGTAGTCTATCCAGAAAAAATGGTGGCAAAATGGGCAACGATCCGTTATACCGATGATCATATTCTTGATTATATGGAAGTCGATGCCTCACATGCGATCTTTGAGGTAGAGGTTCCGAAGGAATGGATCGGAAAGACAGTGGGAAAACTTGATATTAGAAAAAAATATGATATTAACATTATGGCAGTAAAAGATGATGGAAAAGTAAGTATGGCGATATCTGCGGATACCTGTTTTAAGGAAGATGTTACATTATTAGTATTAGGAGAATATAAAGCGATCAAAAAGTGTTTTTGTATCTGATGTCATGAAAAAGAGGTGAGAGCTTATGTCAGATTTCATTTTAGCATTGGCGGTAATACTGATGTTTGCATTTGTGTTATTCTTTTTGAAAAAAGTAAATTATTTTCTTGGAGAAAATCGGAAAGTAATTGACAGGGAGCAAGATGATGACGATGATTGATGTGTTTATGGATTATTATTGACGATCGTGATATAATGCATCCGATAAGGAAAGGGGGCCAAGATGAGCACAGGAGAATTTGTAGAGCTGAACAAAGAAAACGAACACATTCTTGTTTGTCTTTCTTCTTCACCATCGAATGAAAAGATTATACGTACAGCAGCAAAAATGGCAAGAGATATGCGGGCACGTTTTACGGCATTGTATGTACAGACAGGAAAAAGAGAAAGAGAATCGGACAAAAGAAGACTGGAAGCTCATGTACAATTTGCAAAGGAATCTGGTGCGGAAATCGTAATGACACATGGGGAAAATGTTCCGGTACAGATCGCGGAATATGCACATTTATCGAATGTCACAAAAATCGTGATCGGACAAAGCAGTGCAAAGAGAAATCACTTTTTCAGCAAACAGACATTAACAGAGAAGTTGATCGAGGCTGTTCCTGATATTGATATCCACATTATTCCAGATGCGATGAACTTAGATAATTATCGAAAACCGCATGGAGCGGTTTATGTAGGAAAGCCTACGATGAAAGACAGTTTATTGACATTATTTATATTTGCAGTTTGTACGTTGATCGGTCTATTCATCCAGAAACTTCAATTTACAGATACAAACATCGTTACAATTTATATTTTGGGTGTTTTATTAACGTCAATCCTTACAGATGGATATTTATACAGCATTGGAGGTTCTGTCTTAAGTGTATTTTTGTTCTGCTTTTTCCTTACGGAACCAAGAATGTCATTTCAGACGTATGCAGTTGGATATCCGGTAACTTTTGTGATCATGTTAATATCTTCTGTCATTACTGGAACACTTGCAGCAAAATTAAAAACACATGCAAGGCTTTCAGCACAATCTGCATTTCGTACACAGATTTTATTTGACACAGACCGGTTACTTCAAAAAGCAAAAAACGATACGGATATTTTAAGTATTACATGTACACAGCTTATCAAATTATTAGACCGCAGTATTGTAGCATATGTTGTGGAAGGCGATGAATTGTCAGCACCACATATATTTTCGAATAAAAAGAAAGAACAGACAGAAGATTTATTGACAAGCAGGGAGCAGGAGATCGCAAAATGGGTGTATGAAAACAAGCAGCGTGCTGGAGCAACGACCGAACGTTTTAAAGATGCACAGTGTCTATATCTTGCCATTTGTATTGAGGATAATGTGTATGGTGTGATCGCAATACCAGTTGACGAATATACATTAGATTCCTTCGAATATAGTATCTTACTTTCTGTGATCAATGAATGTGCACTTGCCATGGAAAATAAAAAGAATATTATGGAGAAAGAAAAAATCTCCGTTCTTGCCAAAAATGAACAGTTAAGAGCAGATCTGCTTCGTGCGATCTCACATGATCTAAGGACACCACTTTGTTCCATTTCTGGGAATGCAGACATGCTGTTAAATAGTGGAGAACGTCTTGATGATATAACAAAACATCAGATTTATACAGATATTTATGATGATTCAGAATGGCTGATCAATATCGTTGAAAATTTATTATCGATCACAAGATTAAATGATGGAAGATTAAAACTGAAATTTACAGATCAATTATTAGATGAGGTGATCGCGGAATCATTACGGCATATCAGCAGGAAACATGAAGAGTATCAGATCGTTACAGAATGCGATGAATTGATACTTGCACATATGGATGTGCGGCTGATCCTGCAAGTGTTGATCAATCTGGTCGATAATGCAATTAAATATACACCGAAAGGATCTACAATCCGCATTTGTGCCATGAATGAAAATGGAAAAGCAAAGATTCAAGTAGAAGATAACGGCCCTGGGATCTGTGATGAAATGAAGCCGCATATATTTGAAATGTTTTATACAGGGAAAAATACGATCGCAGACAGCCATCGAAGTCTTGGTTTAGGTTTGGCACTTTGCCGTTCGATCATAGAGGTGCATAACGGGAAACTGGTGTTGGAGGACAATACACCACATGGTTGTATTTTTTCTTTCACACTGCCATTAAGTGAGGTTACATTAAATGAATAAAGCATTAATTTTAGTCGTGGAGGATGACCGGCCGATCCGTAATCTGATCGTGACAACATTAAAAACACATGATTATAAATATATTACAGCAGAAAATGGAAGTTCAGCTATTTTAGAGGCATCTTCTCATAAACCAGAGATCATTTTATTAGATCTTGGATTGCCTGATATGGAAGGTGTGGATGTGATCAAAAAAGTAAGAACATGGTCTAACGTACCAATTATCGTTATCAGTGCAAGAAGTGAAGATGTAGATAAAATAGAAGCACTGGATGCAGGAGCAGATGATTATATCACAAAACCATTTTCAGTTGATGAACTGCTTGCAAGGATCAGGGTTACACAGCGCCGATTAGCATTGATCCAGTCAGGCGAGGAACAAGAACAAGCAGTCTTTGTAAATGGAGAGTTAAAGATCGACTATACAGCAGGATCTACATATTTAAAAGATAAAGAACTGCATTTAACACCAATCGAATATAAATTATTATGTTTGCTGTCTCATAATGTTGGAAAAGTATTGACTCACACTTATATTACGCAACAGATCTGGGGCAGTTCACTGGAAAATGATGTTGCATCACTTAGAGTGTTTATGGCAACATTACGGAAGAAATTACAGCCAGATAAAGATGGCATGCAGTATATACAGACACATATAGGTATTGGATATCGGATGCTTAAGATATAGTAAATAAAGAGTGTCTGCATCATTAAGTGATGCAGACACTCTTTTAGATACCAATATATGAAAACACCCAAAAGAGGCAAAAAAGAGATTGATTTATTACCTACTATTTAAAAATGTGTTCTGAAGGAATTTTTACGCACAACCTCCGCATGCAGCACATGCAGAAGGAGTTGCAGCGCAGCCTCCCTGGGCGGTTTCTCTTAGTTCAGCTGGCAGTCGTTTACCAACGATATACATTGCGTTTAACATTTCGTCAAACGGGATGAGCTGATGGATTCCAGATAAAGAAATCTCAGCTGCGATGATTGCATTTGCAACACCTGCGGCATTACGGTTCTGGCATGGATATTCCACCAACCCGCCAACGGGGTCACAAACAAGACCTAACATATTCATTAAAACGGTAGAGGCAGCTCCAAGACATTGTTCTGGATCACCGCCAAGCAGTTCGACAATGGCAGAAGCAGCCATCGCAGAAGCAACACCGACTTCCGCCTGACATCCGCCGACAGCACCTGCAACCGTTGCATTTCTCATAGCAAGATATCCGATCGCACTGGCATTAAACAGTGCCTGAATGATCTGTTCATCATCTAATTTATGAACTTCCTGAAGCCCAAGTAAAAGTCCAGGAACGATTCCGGCAGACCCTGCGGTTGGGGATGCTACGATCAACCCCATGGATGCATTCGTCTCAAGAGTCGCCATCGCATAGATCATACTTTTTTCTAACAGATCACCACAGATTCCAATTCCAGAATGATACCGGGAAGCAATCTTCTTTGCCTCGCCACCGATCAGTCCACCCATGGAACGAACTGGTTCTTTGATCGGAGTAAAAGCAGCATTTTTCATGATCTCAAGAACTCTTGCCATTGCATCATGAACCGTATCAGCTTCTTTTTCCCCTTCTACGATCTCACGCTGTCTCATCACTTCGGAGATTGGAAGATCATGTTTTTTACATAAATCAAGCAATTCATTTGCGTTTTTAAAATCCATAATATTTCAGTCTCCTTTCTACAGCTGAATGATCATAACATCTGAGACATTTGGGCTTTTCCTAATCTCCTCTGCGATGTTTTCAGGAAGAAGACCATCGGATTCAACGATAGAATAAGCTGTATTTCCTTTAGATTCTCTGAAAAGACGCATAAAAGCGATATTAACATCCTGATCACTCAGACATTTTGTGATATAAGTAACAACGCCAGGTTTATCTTTCTGGATCACGATCAAGGTACTGTATTCCCCAGTAAAATCAACTTCTACATCATTGATACGGCAAATTCTGGCTTTCCCGCCGCCTAAAGATTCCCCACGGATCAAGATGTGATCTCCGTTTTCATTTGTCATTAAGATATCCACTGTATTTGGATGGACATCAGTTTCTATTTCATTTGGTACAAAAGAGAAATCAAGTCCAATGTCTTTTGCAATCTCGAAAGAATCACGGATTCTCATATCATCGGTTCCAAATCCCATGATCCCACCTAATAAGGCACGATCCGTTCCGTGTCCATGATAAGTTTTTGCAAAAGATCCATAGAGTGTAAACTGAACTTTTTTCAGTGTACCATTTAACATTTTTCTTGCGAGAAATGCGATCCTTGCAGCTCCGGCTGTGTGGGAGCTTGAGGGACCAATCATATTTGGCCCCATAACATCAAATGCACTGATAAAAGACATAAATTAAGCCTCCACTGTATCTTCTTTTAAAATAAATTTCTTGTAAATAGAATCTACGACGATTCCAATCGCATTATCTCCGGAAATGTTACATGCAGTTCCGAAAGAATCCTGTGTGATATAAAGTGCGACCATTAAAGCACAGATCGGTCCGTTTGTATCTCCTGCTGTTGTACCAAATACCATGTAAAGGAAAGGCAATGCAGTCATGATAGATCCACCTGGAGCTCCAGGAGAAGCGACCATTGCAACACCAAGTGTCATAATAAATGGAATAACAGTTGCAAGGCTGATTGGTAACTGATTCATCAAACATACAGCAGTTGCACATGCTGTGATCGTGATCATAGAACCTGCCATGTGGATATTGGCACAAAGAGGCACTACAAAGTTACGGATCTGAGCACTGACACCGTCATTCTTTGCACATTCCAGATTAACAGGAATTGTAGCAGCAGAAGACTGAGTTCCTAAAGCTGTAGTATAACCAGGAACCTGATTTTTAATAAGAGAGAAAGGATTCTTTTTGCTGACAGAACCTGCAATTATAAACTGGATCGTGATACATACAAAGTGCATGATGATCACTACAAGGAATACTTTCCATAAGATTCCAAGGATTGCAAATGTTTTCCCTGATTTCGTCATATCAGTAAATGTACCACAGATATACAATGGCAATAAAGGAATGATCGTTTTATGAAGGACTTTATCGATGATCGTTGAGAAATCGCTCATTCCGTTGTAAAGGCTGTTTCCAATCTCTTTACCTTTCATTGTGGATAAGCATAATCCTAAAATGAAAGCAAGAACAACAGCAGATAATGTATCAAACAGCGGTGTGATCGTCAGTGAAAAATAAGGTTTCAGTGATGCATCAGCAGTCGCAGCAATCTGATCTAATGCCCCAGAAGTCATAAAGTGTGGGAACAGATTGGATGATACAAGGTAAGAAGCTGTACCAGCAAGCAAAGTTGAACCATAAGCAAGAGCAACGGTAATTAAAAGCAGCTGTCCAGCACCTTGTGACAGATCAGCGATTCCCATAGTTACATAAGCAAGGATCATCAGTGGAATGATGAATTTTAAGTAGGTACTGAAGAATCCAGACAGTGTTACAACAAAGCGGCAGAATCCAGTTGGAAGGAACTGTCCAAACAGGATACCAATAATGATGGCAATAATGAGTTTTGGTACCAGACCAAGTTTAAATTTTTTCTTTTCCATTTTTAATTACTCCTCTAAAAGCATAATCACATATCATCGTAGTTTGTTTAATGTGCACAAAAAATGTTTGACGTCTTTATGTTTGTATTGTATCATCCACATATAGATGAATCAAATTCATAGATTTAATAATAACATTGAAAATTATTCATAATAGTACAAAGGAGAAAAAAATGGAATTCCGTCAGATACAGACATTTATGCAGATAGCACAAGTGAAGAATTTCTCAAAAACCGCAGAATTACTAGGTTATTCGCAATCTGCCGTGACAGTACAGATCCGTCAATTAGAGACAGAATTGGGAGTGCGGTTATTTGACCGTACAGGAAAAAAAGTGATACTCACACCGAAAGGAAAAGAATTTTTAATACATGCAAATAAGATCATTGATGAAATGCACAAGGCAAAAGATGCAATGAATGATACTGCAGAGTTAAAAAATCCATTACATATCGGAACGATTGAATCACTCTGCACTGTCAAATTGCAGGAAATCGTACAGCGGTTTCGGGAAGAACATCCACAGGTTAGAATTCAGATCACGATTGGTTCTCCAGAACGCCTGATCCAGAAGATGGAACACAATGAACTCGATGTCATTTATATTCTGGATACGCCAAGATGGAATAAAAATTGGGTGAAAGTCATGGAAAAATCGGAGCCTGTGATCTTTGTGTCTGCACCAAATTATAAATTAGCAGGGAAAAAGGATATTGAGATCGAAGAAATTTTAAATGCACCATTTTATCTGACAGAACGAAACGCAAATTACAGACAGGCATTAGAACAGGAACTGGCACTTCACAAACAGACATTATCACCAGTGCTTGAATGCAGTGATACGGCCTTTATCAAGAAAATGTTAAAGACAGGGAAAGGGCTTTCTTATCTTCCATTATTTGTTGTAGAAAAGGATATTGAAGAAGGGAAGATCGCAAAATTAGATGTGAAAGATATTGATATTACAATGTATCGACAAGTGTTTTATCATGCAAATAAATATATGACAAAAGAGATGGAGAAATTTGTGGAGTACTGCAGGTTGTGATTTGTTGGTTGGATAACATGTTAGAAATAAAATTTTAAAAAAATTAGCACTCACCTCTTGACAGTGCTAATAATAGGTGTTATAGTACAACTAGAGCAAGAGGGAAGGGCTTAAGAGAGAAGCCAAAGA
>OGRQ01003290.1_pt1 | contig 10285 bp, 8 predicted proteins | sample 1553521 | NCBI WGS metagenome assembly OGRQ01 (sample SAMEA2580088, study PRJEB22360) | human gut metagenome | biome: human gut; feature: human-associated habitat; material: faeces | place: Denmark | collected 2008/2010
CTCAATAACCTTTTTATTTTGTTCTTTATCGGCATCACCTGACAAGAACAAGCTTAAATTACCCTTCATATATTCCGCAAAATCCAAACGTTCTTTACTGTCATCATCAAACAGCACATTTTTCTCTGTCAGATTTTCATCTGTGCTTTTCATTAGTACCTGACCAAGCGTGTTCGGCCACACCCAATATACGTTCACTTCCTGCGGAACGTCTACTTTACAATCTTTAAACGTCCTTGTGAATGTTTCATCATGAAGAAAATCGGAATATGTGTGATTGTTTTCATCATATTTCTCAAAAAACATGATATGTCCATTCATAAATCTAGTTACTTCTTCTTCAGTAACCTTTTCATAAGAAACAGCGTCTTCGTTTTTATTCTCTGCATACCCCGTGATACTCAGCTTGAACTGTATCTCCATTTCTCCAGACTGGTTCGGGACAACATAAAAAGTAAGCTTTCCATGACTACCAGGATTAATACCATTCGTCATACCGCTTTCTTCATCAAGAAGCCAGTAGATCTTGTCGTTCTCGTCAGAAGTGATGTTGCTCCCATCAGACACCTTAGAGTAGTCATTGCTGTCAAGTATCTCAGCTTTAAGCACATTGGCACTGCCTACTGTTTTCAGTTCAAATGGCGAATCTACGCTTTTCATTCCAAATGAATCAAGATCAAGGGCTTTATCAATGGTAAACCAAGCCAAGCTGACCGCAATAAGTATAAATGCCAGCACTGCAACTGGTATTATTTTTATAATAAGCAGTTTGCGTTTCTTCTTTTCTTCCTCGCTGTCTGCTTTCTCTATCACTTTATGCTCAGCCACTTTGGCGACCTCCATTATTTCATCGAGTCAAGCTCTTTCTGCAATTCTATCATGTGGTTTCTGCAAGCGGTTATCTCGCCTGTGTATTTGTTGAACCACTCAACGTCCATTTCGCTAGGCTCTTCCTGCAAAAGAATTGCCTGAACAAGTGCTGATTGTGAACGTGATCTCTTACGCTCTATCTCCTCGATAGTAAGTCTGCATTTCTTTATTTCTCTTTTAAGCTGCCCTTTACTGCTCACGTTATTGTCCTCCTTGCATTAATTTCCCATTTTATCAACCGAATCAACTATCTCGTTGACTTCCCTATAGCCTTTGTCAAGATTTTCGGTGATATGGTCAAGTGCTTTTTCTACGTCCTCAAGCTTGCCCTGCATTTGTTCGGGATACTTCACAAAGCAATAATGAAGCTCATTTATAGCCTTCTGCTCCTCCGTATAATCGTCGATAAGAAACACCAGCGACCTTGCCGCACCCATGTCCGAAATTATCATGTTATATCTCGTTGGAAGATCCTTGCCGTTTTCAAGATAAATGTCTATTTCCTCAGAGGCGGCAGACAGATTTTCCATATACTTAGCAATATAAGTCTTTCTGACTTCCTCGGACTTGTCCATATAAAGCCCGATAAAAACGAACAGCCCTGCAAGTGCCGCAATACAAATAACGATAGCCGTTATCATTTTAGCCTTCATTATCTTTTCCTGATTCAAAGCTGTTCGCCTCCTTTTTCTCGTTTTCCTGCATTTTCAGCCGCTGAACTTCCTTTTCAACAGCCTCACGCATAAGCTTTTCTTTTTCTTCCTCAGCCGCTTTCAAGGCTTCCTCACGGTTTGAATATATTTTTATCTCAGCGATAGTTTTTACCTCATACACCGCCATGCAAACTGTTGGGATTATCACAAACAGTATGAGGAGCTTCTTTGTTGATGCAAAAGACCCAAGCCACTTGAAAAATCTAAGTTTTCCATAGTATTTTCCAATAATGCTGGCTTTTTGCACCGTCACGCTGTCCTCTATTTTGTTAGCATCGCCTTTAGTAACAAAAGTGCCGTCGCTCAAAACCTCAGATATCCTGTGAGTATTTATCTCGCCTTTAATACTATCATCTTGAGAGTAGAACGAAATGATATCCCCTGCCTTTAAGCTGTCAGTATCCGTCCTTTTGATGTAAATATAGTCACCCTCATGTATAGACGGCTCCATACTTCCGCTCACGACCTTCAGTACGCTGTAACCAAAAATGCTTGCTGTTTTGCCGATACAGCCGCAGACCATTATGTACACCGTGACACTCAGCAGTGCCGCAAACACAGCAGAGCCAAGTATTGTCAAAGCTATTTTTACTATCCTCAACGCCTTGCCGATGATAACGACTCTCCCTCCGTGTTATTGTTTGCTATATTTCTCTTTCAAATGCCTTGCCATTCTGCCAACTGCTGAAACATGATACTCCTTATAGAGTCGTTTCATTTCAGTGTCGATAGCATTCTGCTCCTCAGCGGTGCGCTGTGGCGGAATATATGGTCTTGGCGGTCTGTTCTTTCGCTCAAGACGTTTTCTCTTCTTAAACTGCCTGTTTTTGATACGCCTCTTTACATCATATTTCAGATACGGAGCATATTTTTCATAGATAATCTCAATTTCACGCTCTGCACGTTTTCTCTCTGCCTCAGCCTGTTCTTTTTCCATCTTGACTTTGAGCATTCTGATATAGTCCGGATTATCCGTCACAACAGGTATGATCCCAAATGCGTGAGCCAAAACATATGTTATGCCACGTTTTGCCATGTAATATGGATTTTTGGAATATTCTTTAAATATCTCATTGATATTTTTATTTTCAAAGCTTTCACGTTCAGCTTTAAGACGCTCAGCACGTTCACGCTCACGACGTTCCTGCTCACGCTGCTGTTGTGCTTCTTTCGCCTTTTTTGCAGCGATCTCAGGAGACTCATACTCTGACACAAAGCTTGAAGATACGGCTTCTTCATTCGTGCTGATCTGCTGATCCATAGCAGATCCAAGGCTGCTGCGGACGAGCTTTTTCTCCTCTCGGATCCTAGCTCTTTCCTCACGGACACGCTGCTCCTCTTCACGGCGTTGACGCTCTTCCATTTGCCTTTTGCGTCTTGCGATATGCTTGATCTCTTCCTCTTTTTCACGGCGTTCACGTTCCTCACGCTCCGCCTTTTCTCTTGCAGCCTGCTCCGCCTGCTGTTTTTGGATAAGCTCCAATCGTCTGCGTTCAGCTTCCTCATGCTCCAGCCTTATGCGCTCTTCTTCCTCACGCCGCTGACGCTCCAGTTTCTCCTGCTCGGCACGCTTTCTTTCAGCTTCTGCAGCCGCAAGCTCCTCAGCCCTCTTACGGTCTTCCTCGTCTTTGAGAAACTGCTTTTCTATCTCAACTATACGGTCAAGCTCTGCCGTAAGGTTTCCTGCCTCCTCGGCAGACATACCCATATCTGTCTTACTTGCACTACTTTGTTCACCCTCGCCAACTATGACATCATATTTATCAGACGTCTGCTTATCAAAACGCCTGACAACATTTGGTGCGAGGTTCTTGCTCTTTATGGTTTTAAGCTCCTCCGACTTGTCTGCCCCATGGGTATAGGAGCGGAAAAGCATATAGTTCATTGCGGTCAGACCATATATATCCTCGATATAAGAATCATCAGGTCTTTGTGCAGTATCAGAAACGTTGACCTCGTAGCCTGCCTTATCGTAGCTTTCGATAAACTGCCAAAGGGTAAGACACGCCATAAGGTCCACATTTTTAGTGATAGCGTTTGTTCTCATAACAGGCGGTCTGATAAAAGCGTTGCCGAGAGTGGTACAAAGAACTGAGCCTTTATAACCCTCGATAGCCTTTTTGACCCTTTCAAGCCTTGCCCAAACGTCAGTATCCTTGCTGCCGCCGACAAGACTGTCAACAGTTTCTATCTTAAAACTAATGTTGACCTTTCTCCCGTCGCCGCTGTCAGCCACGGTATCGTAATTAAAAGAATAAGCCTCCTGCGCCTCTGCGGTCTGGACAAGCTTATTGTATCTTATATTTATAAAAATGTATAGCCTGTCGATAAGGGTATTTACAAATCTATTTTCATATGTATCGAGAGTTTCCTCTTTATGAATGTTGAGTATCTTTGACGGAGTTATCTTTCCGGTCTTTTTGTCGATATCCTGAATAAGATCGGTGTGCTGTCCTAGATGTTTTATGGACTCTACCGTTATCTTCCTTGACATAGCGATAGGCACGATCTCTTCCACTTCTTTAATGGTGTTTCTGGGATTTCTTATTACCGTATCAAGATGTGGCAGAGCTTTTTCTATCTCTGTGAGCCAGGACGAATCTATATTCTTCTCGATTATCTTACGATTAAAAGATACAGTTTTTTCGCCCGAAAGAAGCAAAGCACGGGCTGCCGCAAAGCTGTTATTGCCGTCAAACGTCTTTACAGCTTTGTCAAAAGCTGCACGCTGTTCGTTGTATTCGCTCATGCCCGTCCCTCCTCTCAAAGTTTATGAGTACAAATTTTAGTACAGTTTTTGCAATCTTTCAAGATATGCTATAGATTCTTTCATAGTGTTTCTGCCAAAAAGCTTCAGCATATATGTGCAAAGCTCTTTCAGCTCTTCTCTTAGCATTGCCAAGTTAAGCGACTCAAATTTTCTGAATATCTTTGTGGCAAGCACATAGTCAATGCCGTCAAGTTCCTCTCCGCCGCAGGCAACATATACAGGAACAAACAAGTTCATCTGTTTAAGTATACGGTTACCGAAAGCCACTCTCAGCTTTTCAATTACCCACAGGTCAAGCTGCTAGATCTTTTTCAGACTGTCCTGTGAAACAGGATACATTTGAAAAGCTTCCTTGAAGAGTGTGTCAAGATGTTCAAAGCTTAAATTCATAGGCGGCGTGTCAGGTGCGTCAAAGGCAACTCCCTTTGCGTCAAGATTGATAGGCTGTGCACGGTCGTATACCTTATCTGAGATAGTGAACGTGGAATCGTCGTTGTTGGCAGTACCGATATACCAAATGTTCTGCGGAATACGCAGCTTGCCCTTATCCAGGCGAACAGGGTCGGTGCTCCACACATTAGGAACAAGATCAAGCTCCCACTCGGCAGGATCAGGCATTTCAAGAATCGAGAGCATTTCTGCAAAGTAATATTCTACTCTCGCAATGTTCATCTCGTCGAGGAGTATGAAGTTTACATCGTCATTGTATTCAGAAGAATAAATTCTTTTGAGGACTTCTGTTTCATTAAAGTTCTTCGTGAACTCGTTGAAGTAGCCAAAAAGCTCAGTTCTGTCACGCCATGACGGCTGAACAGAAGCAATAGTAGTATCTTTCTGCAAGAACTTACCGAATGAATATGGCAATGATGTTTTACCTGTACCAGAGATACCTTGCAGGATAATGAGCTTTGTTGAAGCCATGCCTGCAATGAAAAGTCGGATAGTTTTTATGTCATAATAAAGGTGCATTCTTGAGCAGGCAAAGTTTCTGTATGCTTCGCAGATACCGCTAAGGGTGATGTCATTATTGTAAGCAGGCGGCTCGTATGTCTTGTAGAAATTGTCCACCTCGATAAGCTTTGAAAAACGGCAATCTGCTGTCTGAACAACGCCGTCCACAATGGTTTGAACTTCGCCCTGTGCAGGCATCTGCTCGCCCTCTGCAAGCTTTGTTTCACCCTCTGCAAGAGCGGTGTTATCATATACGCCAAGCTGAGCCACCTTCATTGCCATGATCTCATCTTTTTCCTTGGTCATTTTGACCACCTGACGCTGTAGGTCAGATATTTCTTCGATAAGATCCTCGTTGCTGACGATAGAGTGTCTGAATCTTATGTACTTTCTCACAGCAAGCACTATCATAAAAATAATAAGCACAAAGATAGCCACAACAACGATAATTGCAAGCACAGAAAGTATCCAGCCCAGCGCACCAAAGTCTGCCGAGTAGGTCTTGAATATCCTTATGTAGTTTTTTATATTGAAGATCTGTTTTATGCCGTTCCACAGACCTTTGAAGATCTGCCCAAAGCCTGCAAGCATTGACGACATGAAAACAAAAAACCATTTCAGAAATCCATTCATAATGTATCACCCAAGCAGCAGTTATTTGTCATTTTTCTCCTGCTGTGCATTTTCCTCTTCCTTTTTCTTCTGCTGTGCAAGGTATTCCTCAACTGCACGTCTTTTTATTTCTTCCTCATCGCTCTCTGTGATAGCAGGACGCTTTATCTCGATTATGGTTGCGATAAGCTTATAAAGCTCAAAGAGGAAAAACAGTGCTATCGGCAAAAGTATGCAAATGAAAAATCCCGTTTTTGTTCTGAGAAAATCCATTACCTTGCCGAAACCGCCTATTTTTGCACCCTTCCACTGACCGATTATATCACCTGCATAAACAGTGTATGTATCATCTACGTTATTAGCATCGCCTCGTGTGATAAAGCCTACAGAGCCGTTATCATTGAGTACCTCTGCGATACGGTGGGTATTCTTCACCTTTTTGCCCTCTATAAGAGTCCAGAAAGTGATAACGTCGCCCTTTTTCAGAGAATTGATATCGTCTATTTCCTTTGAGATAATAAGGTCGCCTTTTTTGAAAGTTGGCTTCATTGAGTCAGATTCAACTGTGAGCGGGACATATCCCAGCAGACTTGCCGTACCATTATTCTTATCAGACGAGAACACGAGAATTGTTATAAGCAGTGCAAAGATAAGCACCACCCATGCGATAACATTAAAAACGATCTTCAAAGCTTTTTTCATAATTCAAAACCTCGGAAACCCGAGGCTTCCTCCCTTCTAATTCTTTAAGTTGTTTCAACGATCTTGAAATTCATACCAAGCTTCATTGTGCCACCGATTATTTTGTCAACACAATCAGGGTCATTTCCCTCAAGCCATATGACTACTGTATACTTGTCTTTCTCACCAGGACCAAGCTTTTCACGTCGGTCCTTCATGACCTCAGTAGAGGAGGCGAACTCCTTGTCACAATCGCTTTCCTTACCGCTGCCGTCAGACTTTGTTTTACCATAAACAGTTTTCTCGCCATTCACGAAAAGCTCCACTCTGATAGCTTCATCAACACCGTTCGTGACGTTCTCGATAGTCATTTCGCTGTCATAGCTAAGTGTGTCTTTACCGGAATTTATGAGATAGAAAGTATAAGCTATATACCCCTCGCCATTATGGCTGCCGTTTATCTTGTCGATATTATCAGGGAGATCTTCGCCACTGATATTTGTTATATCATAAAGGATATCCGCATTGAGCCTTGAATTGCTCGTGGTATAGTCAGGAGTTTCCGAAAGAGTAAGCCCCTGATTTATCATATCATACTTACTTATCTTAACTGTAAAGCTACCATACTTGTCGTAAAAATAAGACACCGCATAAGCCGCCGCCACGATAGCGATAAGTATAATGGCAAGTATTTTAAGCAATCTCATCAATACCACATAGCGTTTAGCTTCCTTGGCGGTCCTGCGAAGTGCAAGGGTATCGACTACTCTTGTATTTTTATCTATATTTTTACCGTCCAAAACCGTATCACCCGTTTATTACTCATTTCTATTGCGAACGTATCTTTCCGCAATATATTTTCCTGCATTTTCTCCCGAATAGTAAAGGCACTGCATACCGCTGAGCTGTTTCACCTGCTTATCATCAGTAATTCCGTCAGCTATGACCTCAGCATAAAGGTCAAAAACGAAATTCAGCAGAGAGTTCACGCAGGTATCATACCTGTCGCTCTTACCAAGAACCTGAGCCACTGAGCCGTCAAGCATGATATTATCTACCTTGAATTCAGCGGTCTTAAGCATTTTAAAGCCCTCAGTGCCGAAGCCTGTAAGCAGAAAATGAAAGCCCTGTCTTCTCATAAGAGCCACGTTATCTGCCGCTGTGCTGTCAGCTTCATCAAGCACATCAGGCGACAACTCAAAGCAGACACGCTCATACTTCACGCCAAACTTATCGCAATAATCTGCCACAACTCTCGGAGCTTCCGTCTGCCTTAAAAATCTTGCAGGCATGAACACGCTTGCCCAATCAACGTCAACTTCCCTTTCGTGAAACTTGCCCAAAGCCTGCAAGAGCTGAACTAAAGCAAGCTTGAAAATGCTAACACATCGGTCGGAAAGCTGAGCCACAGGGAGATAATCCGCAGGCATGAGCGTACCCATAGCAGGAGAATTGAGCCTTGTTTGCGACTGCAAAAAAGTGACCCTGCCGCTGTCGGTATTTTTTATAGGTCTATAGAAAAGCTCCACAGCACGAACGCCGTCAACTGTAGAATTTTCGCCCAAAGCAAAGCCACTTTCTTTCTGCTCCAATGTATTATTATAGCATATTTTCGACAAAAAACAAAGAAAAATCGGGAGATTTCCCCAAATATGGAAAATTATTTTTTATACCCATTTACCAAAAAACGCCGAATTTCTTCGGCGTCTTTTTTGTTTTATTGTTTATTGATTAGTTGCCTGCGTTATCCTTTGCCTGGAAATCGAGCTGAATTGTCCAATCCTGATTTGCAGTTGCATCATTACAGAATTTGCTTTCGCCCTCAATCCATACTCTTACAACAAAGCCCTCAACTGAATACTCGTTGTTTCCTGCACCAGCAAGTTCAAATACAGTAGTAAGATTGTCCAAGCTATCTCTGCTAGTTGGAACGGCTTTTTGTGCTGTACCCTTGGTAAAAGTAATGGTATCAAGTTTAGCACCATAATTAGCACCCTCTGTTGTCTTTATACCCTTATTATCCGTGTAGTTGTCCCAATTAAGACCAAATACACTCGCTTTATCGCCAAGAAGAGTGTACTTTGTATCTGCATAGCCAGCAACTGCACTAGCTTTTGTAACAGATAAAGTATTTGTAACTGTTGTACTATCATTTGCCTCAGTTGCAGTTTTCAACGGCAAAACAGCAACTCTAACTGCTTTTTGCAAATCATTTTCAGTATTATTCTCACTATCCTTATTCTTAATTGTAACACGACACTGAACGTCCTGTTTAGTCTGTTTTGTTGACCTTATCCACATTGGAACGTCAACATAATATCCGTCAGCACCAGAAGCTTCATCTGTTGCAAGAGCTGTATTTGCGGTTGTAGTTCTCGCTGTCAAAGTTGCTTCATCAGTTGCGGCTTTAACCTTAGTATCAGCCATAACAGCTCTACCACCAGCGTATATACCACTATCCTCAGCGTAGAACAAGCTATTACCGTCAACTGTTGAAGCTGGCTTCAATTTTCCAACTTTTTCATAATACTGACCAATATCAACTGTGCTTACCCAAGAAATGTTGTCAGCTGTAGGAGTCAAATCAGATGAACTCAAAACACCATTATCAACCTGTCCGAGTGAAATTTCAAGTGAGCCACCTGCTGTAGCGGCAAGGTTAAGTCCTGTAACTTCAGCAGTCTTGCTGAGCGTAAACCAAGCGTAAGTAGCAGTAGAAAGCATTACAGCGGAAGTTGTGAGCATTGCAACTGCAGGTATAAGTTTCTTCTTAGCAGAAGTATTCTTCTTTTCATTAGTTTTCATATCTCTTCGTCCTTTTCATAATAATTTGTCGGTTTATCCTGTCCGATACAGAGGGCGCTCGTTATAGCCGATTTGCGGTAACATGACCGCCAAGCACCTTTTGTTTATGTCAATCTTATACTAAATTCGACCCGCTTTGTCAATAAGCTACCAGCTTAGTATACATTATATTTATCTTAATACTTATTAACATGTCAGACATATTTTGCTAATTTTCGACATGATCATACTATGTAATAACAGCAGAAAGCACGAAATAACGTCATTTGTTATTCCGTGCTTTTTAAACCGATTATTCAATAAATTTTTATGTTAAACTTCAAACGTTTTTGTACATATTAAGTTTATATATGTACATAAAAGTTACCATGCGTAAAATTTACAAAATATTTATATTCATTCTGCGCTGTCGAGCATTTTAACAGCCTTCATCATGATAGCACATTCAAGACGCTTCTTCTGTATCTGACATGACAGCTTATGCGCATTGTGAATATCACCTGCGTAAATGTAGTTGTTTGCATTGCAACCGCCACTGCAATAGAACTTTGCCCAGCACTTTTTGCACTCAGGCTTGTTGTAAACGTGTGCGTGAGCAAACATATCTTTCATTTCCTCGTTAAATGTGCCGTCATAGAGATTGCCCATTTTGAACTTGGTGATACCAACGAACTGATGACATGGGTAAATATCGCCGTCAGGAGTAACAGAAACATACTCGTTTCCGCTTCCACAGCCCCTAAGTCTCTTTATCGCACAAGGACCCTGATCGAGGTCTATCATAAAGTGGAAGAAGTTTATGAACTTGCCCTCGTCCCTTATCTTCTGTATCTTCTCGGAAAGTATCTCATACTCCTTGAAAATTCTCGGCAGGTCAGCTTCT
>OGRQ01003299.1_pt1 | contig 10253 bp, 10 predicted proteins | sample 1553521 | NCBI WGS metagenome assembly OGRQ01 (sample SAMEA2580088, study PRJEB22360) | human gut metagenome | biome: human gut; feature: human-associated habitat; material: faeces | place: Denmark | collected 2008/2010
TAATATTTATTGAAAATGGTCATGTTTATTTTGTACTATTTATATTCTAACATCAGATTCCTGCAACTACCAATCTGCATAGCCGGGTGTTTATAGGTGCAGAAGCACTTCATACCATCTACGGTGTTAAGAACAGCCCGGTAGAAATAGCTGCAAATAATGCCGGACTCAACTTTGTTCCTGTAAAAGATCACTCAATCAAACTAAATAAAAAGCAACTTACTCTTTATACTGTCAAAGGCAAAAATTCTGCTGTATTAAAATCAGTCATCTCTGGCAGTACATCAACGCCAACCTGGAACAGTTCAAATACAAAAGTAGTTCAGGTCAACGCCACTGGAAAAGTAACAGCTAAAGGTGCAGGAACCGCTTATGTCACAGTAACTCTGGGAAATAAAAGTGCTTCCTGTAAAATTACTGTAAAAAAGCCAGTTCTCAACCTGAAAAATAAAGCAATAACACTGAAAAAAGGAAGCAGCTATACCATCTCCTGTTCTGCAGTTCCAACAGGTAAAATCACATATAAAAGCTCAAATACTAAATGCGTAACAGTAAACACTAAAGGAAAAATCACTGCCAGACAAAAAGGAACAGCTACTGTCTCGATAAAATGTAATGGAATTACTCAAAAACTAAAAGTGACAGTAAAATAAAAAATTTTCTTCAAAAAACTCATTGTTCGGAGGAAAGTCAATGAAAAAGCAATTAAAAAAACACTTCTCATTTATTATCGCAGTATTAATGGTTATTTCTCTAATAATAATTCCACGTACTGCTCAGGCAGCTTCCGTAAAACTGAATAAAACTAAACTGACAATGAATGTTGGTGGTGTTTATCACCTCAAGGTAAGCGGGACAAACAAAAAAGTTACCTGGTCCAGCACTGACAGTAAAGTTGCATCTGTTTCTTCTGGAAAAGTAAAAGCAAAGAAAACAGGTACCGCAACAATTACAGCCAAAATCGGCTCTAAAAAACTGAAATGTCAGATTAAAATAAAAGATCAAAGAGCCTTATATGAAAAGGTTCTGCTCCAATCTGGCGGAAAATGTTTCTATCTAATGGATATTGACAGAAATGGAACCCCTGATCTGATTGTATCAAGCAACCGTGGAGTTATTGTAGATTATTCTGTATATACCATAAAAAATGGCAAAGTAATCTATGCCGGTCAGTGTTCCGGAAAAGGGATGAATTATCAAATTTTACAGTATAACACTCACTACAATGGAATACATATAAGCTGGTGGACCAACGGAGTAGGTGGTTCCGGTTCTGCATTATGGACTTTGTCCGGTTCTAAACTTGTCAGTACATCAAGGGCATACTGTTCTGTTGCTGGTTTTCAAACCGGTAAAGATGAACAGCATATGAAAAATGTAAGCCAAACTTCTTTCAATTCTTACTGTGATAAGCATTTTAGAAATTGTAAACAATATACTATGTGGTCCAATACCAGTGAAAACAGGATAAAACACTTGAAATAACTCTGTTAAGATGAATTTGTATTCTCATCAGATGGCAGATTCACAATTATTCAATCTTATCCCTAAAACACCTGCTATTGATGCTGATATATTTTATCAGCTATCAACAAGCAGGTGTTTTTATCACATATTTTTCTACTTTTCAGATACTTACTTTCTTTAATATGAACTTTTATATTCGTACTTCTTCATCCGCCTTAAGCAACGCACTCTTAGCCAGCTGGTCTGCCTCTTCATTGTAGTGATTGCCCGTATGGGCTGCTATTTTACAAAAAGAAATCTTTACTTTCTTTCCTGCTTCCTGCATATAGGCTGCGTATTTGCTGGTCAGTGGTGTTTTGGCTCTCCACACACCTGTTACCCACTTCTCTACACCTTCGTAATCATAGCGGATTTCCACAGCTGGATATTTGTTTTCTATGGCCCAGTTTACTGCAGTCATGGAACCAAGCATCTCTCCTGCCACATTTCGGATCGCGACTCCTGCAGAATCACTGCCGCTGCCGGATTTACGGATTTCCTGTCCATCCGGTGTAAGGATCACACAACCAAAGGCATATCTGCCAATACTTTTCTCGAAACTTCCATCTACATAAGCAATGACCATATTTTCAGGTACTTCCACGATTCCTGCCGCCTCTTTTGCTTTATCACCGGATACATTTCCTGTTGTCTCCATGTTCAGAAAAGCCAATGCTTCCTCTTTCTCTGTAAATCCCCGAAACTCAGCTCCTGAATATCCGCTTACTGCCTTCTGGCACTCCGCCCATGTAGCAAAAAGTCCTGTTTTATGTCCCTTGCGTACTGCATATATTTTCTTCTTTGCCATAAAATCCTCCTGAACAATCAATATTTTGACTCACATTACTTTACTATATTTTGATTAATACTATATAATCTTTCTTTCTATCAGGCAAGTTATACAATGGAAATTTCTCAAAAAAACAACGTGCAGATACATTTTAAAATCGGGATAAATCTTCAAACCTGAAGTTATCTGTCGACTTCAATGTTTCTGCACGTTTTTTATAATAGCAGATATTTTAATCAATACCTTCTGTTAACCTATAGCAATTACATAAAATACTGCATTCCTCTTTATCTGAATTTATAAAGCCTTATGATACAATTCCACAATATCCTGTTTCCTGGAGGATCTTGGATTTACTGCAATATTTCCGCTCTTCATAGCATCATCTGCCATGGCATCAATCTTGCTTTCAATCTCCTCATCAGAAATCTCTTCTCCCTTCTTTGCCTGGCGGATGGCTGTGGTCAGGTCTTCCGGGATTCCGATATCTTCGTTTAATTCCCTGATGGCATCCACCAGCATCAGTGGTTCGAATTCATCCTCATATGCAGGGATCTGACTGATATAATTATAAATCTTCAGATATCTGCCATGATCTGCCAGCGCATTATATTCTGCAATCACAGGGAGAAGAACTGCATTTGCCACTCCATGTGCCACATTAAAGAAAGCACTTACCGGATGACTCATGGCATGGACATTTCCAAGTCTTGCAAAGGAAAAGGCGATTCCTGCAAAAAGAGATCCCGTAAGCATTGCCTCTGCAGCCTCCAGATCTGTACGTCTTGCCACAAAACGGCGGATATTTCCACCGATCAGCTCCATTGCTTTCTCTGCCATTGCGTCAGAAAAAGGAGATGCTGCTGTAGAAACATAAGCCTCCTCCGCATGAATAAATGCATCGATTCCGCAGGCTGCTGCCACAGATGCCGGAGCAGAAGTGAGAAGCTCAGGATCCAGGATCGCATATGCAGGAAGAAGTTCATAACTGAATACCGTCAGCTTATAATCTCTGCTGTGGTCAGTGATAACAGAAAATGCCGTAACCTCTGAGCCGGTTCCCGCAGTAGTCGGGATTGCGATCAGCGGAACAATTTTTCCGGGAACCTTACGTGCCCCCTCATATTCTGTAATACTGCCGCCATATTTAGCCGTAACTCCCACTGCTTTTGCGACATCCATAGGAGAACCACCGCCCAGCGCAACGATAAAATCTGCACCGGATTCCTTATACGCTTCTGTCGCTTTTTCCACTGTGGTGACAGACGGATTGGCTTCTACATCTGTAAAAATATCCACTGCCATTCCGGCGTCTTTCAGATAATCCGCCGCCTTATCCACAACTCCCATTTTCCGGAGAGTTGGTCCTGAAATCAGCATTGCATGAGAACCTCCAAGCTTTTTGGCACATTCCGGAAGCTTCGCCAGAGTACCTGCACCGACTGTAATATTCTGAGGAATAAAAAATTCAAATGGATTCATTAATTTCTGCCTCTTTTCCTGTATTTTTTCAATATTGCAATGCGCAGGGCATCTACCCTGCACAAATTCAAAACTCTGTTACCCAAAATAATTGTCATGTCATTCATAGCGTTATGCCATAGAGGAAAGCACCCTGTCAATAGCCGCATCGATTACCACATCAAGCTCTTCATCATCAGCCTCCGGCATAAGACTTGCTGCATCCTCATCAGAGATCAGTTCAATAAGTTTACCAAAGTCTTCTTTATATTTACGTTTACAGATCGCATAAAATACAACTCCAAGTAAACTCCAGCTGCCTACCATGATCCATTCCTGAAATACCAGACTTCCACCGGAACCCGGAATACAGTAAACCAGAAGCATCAGCCCTGACATGACTACTGCCATAAAACCTACAAATTTGTAGTGGCCTACTTTGTAAGGTCTTGCCATATCCGGTTCCTTTTTACGAAGGATCAGGAAAGAGACAGAGACCATACAGTATGCAAGGCAGCATCCGAAGTTACCTGCATCACAGATCCAGACCATCATTGTTCTTCCTGCAAAAGGAGCCAGCATAGTCAGGGCACCGATCAGATACAGAGAATTAACCGGAGTTTTGTGCTTCGGATGAAGCTTTGCAAAAAACGGAGGAATCATGTAGGATTCTGCCATAGAGTACATGGCACGGGAACCGCCAAGGAGGAAGGAGTTCCATGATGTAATAATACCACACATTCCACCTACAATGATAACCTTGGCCATAATCTTTGTCCCGAAAGCCTTGGCCATGGCATCTGCTGTTACAAGTCCTGTTCCCTGCTGAGACTCAATGATCTCTGCCGGATTCAGGATAAAACCTACTGCAAGAATCACCAGTGAGTAAAATACAACTGCTAGCACAACAGAGAGGATCATCATTTTACCGATTTTTTTCAGCGGAACATTGATTTCCTCTGCTGCCTGTGGGATAACGTCAAAACCAATAAAGAAAAACGGAGTGATAACTGCAACCTTAATAATACTTTTCATTGCTTCGCCAGTACCGTTTCCAACAAACATCTGTCCCTGAAGATTATCCACACTTCCTGTAACCACAGAAGCCACGATCAGAATAATTCCGGCACCGCCGATAATACAGGTAAGAACAGTCTGCAGAACTGCCGCAGTCTTTGCTCCATTAATGTTAATTATCATAATAAGAAAAGCAATCACAATCGCCACGATCAGCCAGGATGCATAAACATCAAAGCCTGCAACTGTATAGAGATATCCTTTCAGGAACCCCGGCCACAGATAAGTGATGATTGTGGGAAATGCACATGCCTCAAAGCAGGCAACACTTACATATCCAAGAATAATCGCCCAGGTACAGATAAAAGAACCTGTGGAGCCCATTGCCCTGTAGCTGAATACATGCTCACCACCACACTGAGGCATGGCCGCTGTAAGCTCTGCATAGGTCAGGCCTACAAAGAAGATCATGATTCCACCGATTGCAAATGCAATAGCTGCACCAAGCACACCACCGGATTCAATCCAGTTACCGGAAGAAACTACCCAGCCCCAGCCGATCATGGCGCCAAATGCAATTACAAGTATGTCCCATGCACCAAGTACTTTGTCAAATTCAGATGTTTTCTGTTCCATAGGTCAGGCCTCCTTTTTTCCGTATTTTTTTGCGATCAGGTCTTCCAGATATTCTGCTGTTCCCTGAATTCCCAGAAAATCACTGTTAATAAGAATATCCCTGTTATGTCTGTCACCACGGTTACTTCCTGTCAGTGCCAGATGTCTCTTATGATAACGTTTATCCTTCTCATCCAGCAGAAGCTTTGCATCCTTTTCCGAAAGATTATGGCTTTCCATAATGTTGTGAACGCGAACATCATTAGGTGCATAAATAAATGCTCTCACCAGCTGGATTCCTTCTGTATCTTTCAGAATATAATCTGCAGACCGTCCTATGATCACGCAGGCTTCTTTCTGAGCCAGCTTCCGGATAATCTGCTTCTGTACATGAATGGCGCGGTCTGTCAGATCCGCATATTTGGAAAAGGAACCTCTCACATCACCCTGTGCACCTTTACCTGCGATGGTTCCGCCTTCCTCTACTCTGTCCATAATGTCTGTAGGGATGCCTACCTCTTTGATAATCTCATCCACAAGATCACGATCATAAAACTTAATCCCCAGATCCTGTGCAATCTTCTTACCGATGGCATTGCCCTTGGCTCCATATTCGCAGCCAATCGTAATTACCAGATGTTTCATGCTCTTCCCTCTCACACTCAAATTTTTATCAGATTCTGATATCATAAAAGGGCGCACGAATATAATTCGTGACGCCCTTGTCCTGTTACTGTATCACTCCGTTGCCGGATTTTTATTTTTCCAGAGATTTAATTGTATCTTCGATGATTGCTACAGCTTTGTCGCACTCTTCTTCTGTAACAATAAGCGGTGGGATCATACGGATGATATGTGCTCCGATAGCTGTGATCAGAAGATGTCTGTCAAGACAGCCATGTTTTACATCCACTCCGCCGATAGTATCATCAAATTCCACACCTACCAGAAGTCCCTGATGTCTTACTTCTTTTACATGAGGAAGCTTCTCAAGCTTAGCTGCAAAGTAATCGCCAACCTTCTTTGCATTTCCAGCCAGATCTCTGTCCAGAAGCTCATTCACCTCAGCCAGTGCAGCTGCACAGCTTACCGGATGTCCGCCGAATGTAGTTCCATGGGAACCTGCTGTGAAAGCTTTTGCAACCTCTGCTGTTGCACAGATGGCACCGATCGGCATTCCACCGCCCAGAGCCTTTGCCATAGATACGATATCCGGTTTGATACCATAATTCATATAGGACATAACAGCACCTGTTCTGCACCATCCTGTCTGTACTTCATCAATCAGAAGAAGCATATCGTTCTCATCACAGAATTTACGAAGTCCCTGCATGAATTCCATTGTTGCAGGATGTACGCCACCCTCGCCCTGTACAGGCTCAACCATAATGGCAATTGTGTTCTCTGTACATGCATCCTTGAAAGCCTGAAGGTCATTGTACGGTGCATAGGAGAAACCATAAGTCATAGGTCCGAATCCAACCTGGCATCCATTACCCGGCTGACCTGTTGCAGACATGGCACCAAAGGTTCTTCCATGGAATCCCATCTTTGCAGTTACGATATGATAACGGTTTGGACCATACTTTTCAATACCATATTTACGGGCCATTTTGATCATTGCCTCGTTAGCCTCTGTACCAGAGTTCTGATAGAAAATCTTGTCCATTCCGATTGTTTCACAGACTTTCTCAGCAAGCAGCGCCTGCGGGATTGTGTATGGATAATTGAATGTATGCATAATATCATCTAACTGATCCTTTGCAGCAGCTACAACCTTAGGGTTACAGTTTCCTGCGCTGTTTACTGCAATACCAGCATAAAAATCAAGATATGGGGTTTTATTCTCATCATAAATGTACATGCCCTCTGCTGTCTCTGCAAGGAAATCAAATCTCTCATAAGTCTCGATCATGTACTTGTTTACTTTGTCCTTAATGTCCTGAAAAGTTAATCCTGTGTCTTTTAATTTCATAGCTGTGCCCTCCTGCATCCTTAAGATAATAAAAAAAGCAAAGACAAACTGACCCGTATGGGTAAGCGCCTTTGCTTAACTTTTTCTGTGTATTATTTTGTACATCCTTACAATATCACTGCCCTTATGATTTGTCAACATGTTTTTTTGAACATTTACATTTTTTACAGAAAGATCGTTACTGAGAACGGAGTGAACAGTAACGAAAGCTCTGTGTTCTCCTTATTGTATATCCAATATTTCCTGCATATTCATGCGATATTATAAAGGTTTCTCAACAATTCATAACAACACAGCCTCTTCATGAAATGGCAGACTGACAAACCATTACATACATTCTTTCTTTTCAGATATTCATTTCCTGGTGTATCTTTTTCATCATTTTGTGCATTATATTGTACATTTTACATTCATACTTCGGATAAAATCACCTGCTTCACTACTCAGTTCTACACTATGGTAATCCACCAATCATACAAGGGAGACCGCTTCAGCAACAAAACTCCTGATACAACTGCATCAATGATAATCCAGAAAAAAACAGGTACAGCAGGCTTTCTCCTTCCCTGTGTTCCGATAGACATGCTCCTGATCCGTTTCAAACTTAAACACCTGATCTCTGTGGATTTCATACTTCTCACCATGACATTCCAGAGTAAGCCCCCCCTCCATAACAGCCAGATATTCTCTTGTCTTCTCCCCATGGCTGCCACTGATATATTTGCCCCCTGGTTCGATATCAATGCGGTAAATCTCTAATTGGTGATTATCTTCATATGGAAAACATGTCCATACTTTGTATTCACCGATCATTTCTTTTGTTGGTGTCATCTGATCTGGTGTTACAAGGCAAGATTCCATTGGCGGAGCATCAATTAATTCTTGGAATTCGATTCTTAATCCGCTTGTGATCTTTCCTAAAACACCTAACGATGGATTTGCTGTTCCTTTCTCAATCTGAGCTAACATACTTTTACTAACACCTGTTTGTTCTGATAGTACATCAAGACTCATGCCCTTGGAAGTTCGAATTCTTTTTAGGTTGACAGCTACATTGTGAGATAGGTATGATTGATAATCCATAGGAGACTCCTTTTTGCTTTTATTATCAGTTTCTTCATTTCTGCGTGTTCTAATGCAAGTATTATTACTATCCTTATGTTATCTGCAATACTGCTTTAATGCAAGTGCAATTTTTTACATAACCATTCCTTTTTTTAATGCAAACAGTTGCGAAAGAAAGAGGTTTTTATGTAAAAGCTCTTTCAAACGTCTATTCAAATTATGACGTTTGATAGAGCCTTGTCTTTCTGCTGTCATTTCGTTATAATAGGATTAATCGAACATATATACGGGAGGAATTTTATTTTGGATCAATTATTATGCCAATTAAACCAGAAACAGCTAGAAGCTGTTACATCTACAGAAGGTTTTATCCGAGTGATCGCAGGGGCCGGTTCTGGAAAAACCAGAGCGTTATCTCACAGATTTGCCTTTTTGGTTAACGAAATTGGAATTTTGCCAGGCAATATCCTTTGTGTTACTTTCACAAACAAAGCTGCTAACGAAATGAGACATCGGATTCATAATCTCATTGCTGATAACGATACTGGTTATATTAATACCTTCCATGGATTTTGTGTATCCATTCTACAGGAAGACTCCCATGCCGTACAATATCCAAAGAATTTTCTTGTTTTAGACAATCAGGATATTGATTCTATGTTAAAGATCATTTATGAGGAACGCGGACTTACACTTCGTCATAAGACATTTTCAAAGGCAAGAGATATGATCGAGATGTATAAATTAGAACGATATCCTAATTATTATCTTGATCTGATCACAATGTCCCTTGATACATTACGGCAAAAATATTTGAGGGCTACCGATGTGAATGATATCATTTTTTATGGATATTTATATCAGGAGAAGAAATGTTTTGGTCTCGATTACAACGATCTTTTGAAATTTTCTCTTTATATTTTTGAAAAGAATAAAGAGATCCGTTTAAAATGGCAGAAACGTCTGGAATACATCATGATCGATGAGTTCCAGGATATTGATAAGATTCAATATCAATTAATGAAAGTCTTATGCGGATATCATAAAAACCTCTTTATTGTAGGAGACCCAGATCAGACGATCTATTCCTGGCGCGGTGCAGATATCAACTATCTCCTTAATTTTGACAAAGCTTTCCCTGATGTCAAAACGATCATGATGAATGAAAATTATCGTTCTACTCCTCAGATCTTATCGGTATGCAATTCACTGATCGATAAGAATAAAAATCGTATGAAAAAGGACCTTCTTCGGCAATAATGTGGTCTTTTGCATAACCCATATTTATTGCCCAATTTATGTTGTTGGCATCAGGCAATATTCGAGCATACACTCTTTCCTTAAAGTTGTATATTCCCGTATATGCCGGCAAGTCCTTACTGCCTGTAGTCAAAAGCACATTACCTCGGCTACGGTTTACAAGTTTAACAACCTTTAAAGGGTCTTCTGCTATAAAACCTTTCTTAATATCTGCTTTTTCTCTAAGAAGTCTGATATATCTAGCATTAGACAAAGTACAAGCCTTTACAATATTTTCTGTAACCTCTGTTGCATAAGGGTGAGTGGCATCTACAACCATATCCGGAGAAAGTGTGCCTATAATATCTGCCATTTCCATACTTGTCAATCTACCGGTATGTACAACTAACTTACCGTCTTTAGGCAATACTTCCTTGCCTTGCTCTGTAGCAACAAAAACGTGTATAACAACATTATTCAGTTGTTCCAAACATTTTTGGCACAACTCTCTACCTTCCGTAGTGCCACCAAATACAATAAGTCTATCCATTTTTATAACCCCTTGGTGTTACCATTTTTCCATTT
>OGRQ01003304.1_pt1 | contig 10230 bp, 7 predicted proteins | sample 1553521 | NCBI WGS metagenome assembly OGRQ01 (sample SAMEA2580088, study PRJEB22360) | human gut metagenome | biome: human gut; feature: human-associated habitat; material: faeces | place: Denmark | collected 2008/2010
TTGGCGGCTGTGATTTCTCGATCTTTCTTGGCTGTAATGATATGACAACCGCTACCTACTACAGTGACCGGACCGGTGAGATTACAGTTTCAGTTGCTTCTATCCGAAAGAACTTTTTTACGATCCGTGCCACAGATTATGTGCCGGAATATTCGGAATCACGTTCCATTGGAAAACGGCAGCTCCTTTTGCCAGATGAGATCCTTCGTTATCCACTGGATCAGGGAATCCTGATCATCCGAGGACACAATGTGCTTCGGTTTAAAAAAATGGATTATACGGAACATGCAGATGCCGGAAAACTGAAGATGGAAAAGGTTGTGGATCATATTCCGGACTGGTATCGAAAGTGGAAAAAACAGCAGCAGGAATTTCAGATACTGGATGAGCAGGTATATGAAGCTTCGGCTCCATTGGAAAAAAATGAGAGTCCGATAAAAGAAAATGACGTGCAAGAACCACTGACTGTAAATGGGGCTGTTCAAAAAACAAAGAATAAAAAGCGGACAAGTACTGGTAATACGGTCATGAAAGTAGATGAGTCATCCAGTTTTTTCTGGTGGCCTCTTTTTGTAAAAAAATCAAAGGGGTGAAGGTTTGGAAATTAATCTAAATGAAATACGGGGAAATTCACTGGTCCGCTATGGATTCAGAGTTCTGCTTGCCAAAGAATTTGGACTTTATCTGAAGGAGCAGGAGGTGGAAAAAATACTGCTTGCAGAAAGCTGCATTGAAGTATATGAAGATGTAGAGGAATTTCTGGAAAAAAGCGGATGGAGACGGGATAATCCAGAATTGTGCAGTGAATGCTATTTATTTGAAAATCATATCTGTAGAAAAATCCAGGGTAAAATCTGGTATTTTTCAAGAATACAGTATGAAAATGGATTGCGGGGAATGAAGCAGGGCTTCAATTAGAGAATACGCAGTATTCGAAGTGTGAAAGGGCGGTAATATCCTGGCCAAAAGGGTGTTACTGCCTTTTTTTATTGTAAAAAGCCAAAAGCAAAAATAGGACATTTGCTTGTGATTTTCGCTTATTTGAGTTAAAATTATTATAGAAACATTGAAATGATGGATGACAAGTGCTTTGATTCTTGTAGGCAAAAAGAGACGAGAAAACAGGAGGGATGATATGTGCACCAAAAACGAACTGAATAGTATTTTACAAAAGTTGACACAGATTTATCGCTCAGTATATGGAGAAAATCTTGTTCAGGTAATTTTATACGGCTCTTATGCAAGAGGAGATTATCATACGGATTCAGATGTAGATGTTGTTGCAATCGTGCATGGTGACAGGAAAACATTGCAGCAGCAGTTGAAAAAGGTATGGGATTCCTCTTGCGAGCTGGAGTTAGAGTACGATACAATTCTTTCTCCGACCGTAATTCCATATGAAGAGTTTAAACAATACCAGACAGATCTTCCATATTATCGTAACATTTCACAGGAAGGAGTGGTAATTAGTGCCTGATAATCGAAGGGAACTGATAAAATATCGACTGGAAAGTGCAAAAGAGCGTTTAAATTCAGCAGAAGTATTGCTTGCATCGAAAAGTTATAAAGATTCTATCGGAAGATCTTATTATGCCATGTTTACTGCGGTTCGCGCATTGCTTGCAAAAGATGGCGTTGATTATTCAAAACATGCAGGAGTCATTTCCTATTTCCAGCGAGAGTATATTAAAACGCAAAAATTCGAAAAGAAATATTCAAAATATTTGAGTCAGGCATTTCAGATTAGAAACAATACGGACTATGCCGATTTTTTTGTAGTATCATTTGAGGATGCCCGTGAACAGGCTGATAGGGCAAAGGAGTTTTTAACGGCGATAGAAGAGTTTTTAAAAGTAAAAGATATTGGTGAAAACAAATAAAATATTTCATGAAGCAGCTACAGACGGGGTAAGATATATTTCTATACCCTGTCTTTTTTGTATATAAAATTTCTGAAAAGATCCTGCCGAAATGGTAGTATGATACGGGGAATGTAAAAAACGTAGTAGGAGAGAGTAAAAATGAGACTACAGGATAAATTAGTACCGTATCTGGAATATTGCACATATAGAAAGGAACTGGATCAGAAAACAGTAAAAGCATATCGGATCGATCTCAATCAGTATTTTGCTTTTATTGCTTGCGAAGAACCAGACAAAGAGAAGATTGAGGAATATATTACAGAATTACATAAAAAATACAAGCAAAAAACAGTGAAACGCAAAATAGCCTCAGTCAAAGCATATTATAGTTATTTGGAAGAAAATGAATTGATTAAAGAAAGTCCATTTCGAAAAATAAAAGTCAAATTTAAGGAAACTTTGATTCTTCCGAGAATTATACCGCGTGAAGAGATTGAACATTTATTGAATCATATGTATGGCTGTCTGCAGCAGGCATCGGAGGCAGTTTATAAATATTGCCTGAGAGATGTGGCAGTAATCGAGCTTTTCTTTGCAACCGGGGCCAGAGTTTATGAGATATCAAATATACGGGCAGAAAATGTGAATCTGAATACTGGACTGATTCAACTCATGGGAAAAGGAGCGAAAGAAAGATATATTCAGATTGGCAGTACCTCAGTGTTAGATATTTTGCGGAAATATTATGCTGAAAACAGAGTGGCGATTAAAAAAAGTGGATATTTTTTTGTAAATGGCAGGGGCAACCGGTATACGGAACAGTCCATTCGACTGATGCTAAAAAAATATACGGCTCAAGCTGGAATAGAAAGAAATATCACGCCACATATGTTCAGACATTCATTTGCAACATATCTAATTGAGGAAGGAGTGGACATAAGCTGTGTACAACGGATACTGGGGCATTCTTCCATAAAGACAACACAGATCTACATTCATGTGGCAGCCAGAAAACAGGCAGAAATCTTACGGGATATGCACCCACGGAATAATATGAAGATCATAGGAGTAGCGTAAAGAAACGTATAAAGATACATATATAAAATGCAGGAGAGGAGATCGGCGAAAAAGGGCGGTCTTTTTATAATACCAAAATGTTGGATCTTAGTACATAGGAATATAGGACAGGTATGAGTAAGCAAAAATAACTAGATTTTGAGATGAATTTTATGGAAAAAGGTAGTTGAATTTGATATAATTACATAAGATAATACCTAATTATCTTACATTGTTAATTACTTTTGCAGAGTACCTAATAAAAGGGGAGTAAAATATGTTTGAAAATCCAGAGGCTTTAAACAGAATAAAGTCGATGTATTCATTTGCCACGGCAGTAGCAAAGAATCATCAAATACTAATGTTGACAAGCAATGATAATAGAACTACTAATATTTCAGATTATACTGGCAATTCTGTAAAAGCAGAATTCTTTTCAGATGAAGATGAGGCATTAATTTCAAAGGCTTTGAAATCTTTGGGTTTTTCTGTAAAGCATTTTTATAATGAAGATGATTTTATAAAATATATTATAAAAATGTCATCTCAAAATCTTTCTGAATATATTGTACTTAGTTCTGCACAAAAAGGCACGAAAATTGGTCGTAAATCACTAATACCATCATTTTGTGATCTATATAACGTTAAATATATTGGTTCTAATCCATATGTTGTCAGTTTATGCCGAGACAAATATCGTACAAGCTGTATTCTTAAAGAAAATCAAATAAATACACCGCATTCCTGGATGTATGATATTCGATATGGCTGGATTGGCTCCTCTCCGGAAGGGTATCCTAATCAATTGATTATAAAGCCAAATTATGAAGCTTCCAGTATTGGAATCAGTGAAGAAAATATAGGGTATTTTGATGCTGAATTTTTTGAAAAAGTTAAAAATCTAAGTAAAAGTTACCATCAGGAAGTTTTAGTAGAAGAGTTTATTGAAGGTTATGAAGTGGAAGTGCCTGTTATTTGTGATGGAGATCCTTTTTGTGTTTTTCCGGCGGGAATCAATTTAAACACAAAAGACTTTCTTGGAACTCAAATATTAAATTATAATATTCGATACCATGATGCTTATTCATTTTATGATTTTTCAAATAAAAATTTACAATTGGCAAATCGGATAATGGAATGCACGTGCAAAGTCGCAAAGCTTTTAAATATATCTGGATTAGGCCGTATCGATTTTCGAATAGATGCCAATCAAAATATATACATTACAGACATTTCTACCAATCCACATTATACATTACATAGTAGTTATTTTTATGTATTTCAACAATTAGGATTAAATTATGAAGATTTAATAGCATGTTTAATTGCATCATCATTAATGAATAATACGAGGAATAAAAAATGATTACCAATATTTTAAGCAGAAAAACGTGTGCACAATGCAAATATTGCTGTAGTTATACAGATGAAGATTTATGGGATGCTCCTGGATTCACAAAAGAAGAATTCCAGGAGCTTTCAAAAAGTTATAATTTCCCAAACATATTACGCAATAATCTCTACTATCTTAAAATGAGTAAAAATGAAACTGACGAATATACATGTCCACTGCTTACTTCTAAAGGGTGTCAGTTAGATACTAATAAACCATTTAAGTGTGCAATATGGCCGCTTTATGTGATATATTATGAAAACCAAGTAGCTATTGCTGTTTCAGATATTTGTCCAGAGATATCTAAGATTAGTGATAACATAATTTTGCAGGGAATCACTGGCCTTATTCCAACCATAAAACAAATTATCCAGAAACATCCGGAATTAATTGAAAAGTATCGAAAAGAGTTTCGTATAATTTGTTACTTGTAAGTATAATTTTAGGATTCACTCCAAAATTCCAATTCGCCAAATAAATATTTATGTGTATAATAGGTTAAATCATCTGAGCTTTTCCTATCATCAATGTGCAAATTCCTCGAATCATAGCTAAAGGAATCTATGTCAGAATCTTTCAGTGAATTTATAATTGCTTCGGAATGCAGTTCCAGATAATTCTCGTCGTTATCGATACATTCCGAACGCAATTCTTCTAATTCATCTATAGGAATAGATCCTGTATTCAAAAATTTAAAAACTAACAAATTTACTTCTACAAGATATTTATAATAAAATTCAAGATTTCTAATATGTACAATTTTGTTATGTAAATCGGTTAATGTTTCTAATGCTGCTACATGATTTCCACAAAGTCCTTCAAAAATAGAACGATTTACCTTAATTATAATTTCAGTAGATTCCTCCATTTTATAAGCATCTAGTATTTGTTGAATACAGTTATATGCTTCTATTTCTGTAAGTTTACCATTTAAGTAAAAAATTAAAACCGCATTATTAAGAGGCATCTCAAATCGCGGAAACTTTAAATACCCGATGTCTTTAGGAAGTACACTGATTTCAGCAGCACTCTTTAATGCGTCTTCATATTTGCCATTCATTAAAGACGCAGCTAAAAAATTATTAAGTGACATATAATATTCAATGGGATCCAATGGCATGCCACCCGTTTCCTTTGGTGCAAAGAAATCTTTGCTTTTTTTAATTAAAGAAAGAGCTTGTCTAGGTGGATGTAAACTGGTAGCTTTTCTTCGAATAATATTCAATTTATAAGAAGCATCTATGTCAAAATCTATCCTTCTTTTTATACTTATGTATAATTTGGTCTCATATTCCTGAGCCAGTTCGTAATGGTTCGTATGTATACATGCAATAATATATGCTGATACAATACGCTCCCATATTTCAATTTCATTATTTATAGAATCAATCTCCAAATAGGGAACAAGACAATTAACTGCCCTTTTTCGTGATTTAGAATCTAGCCATTTACTTAAAGTTATTGACAATAAATAATTTTTTTCTGCTAATAGTTCCGGAGGATAAATATCTTCGATTTCATCTATTTTATATAAGCATTGTTCGTATTCGTCATCAAAAAATAAATTATATGCTTCTTCCATGCTTTCTGCAAAGTCTAGATACTTTTTACTGATATTTAACTGTTTGCGTAAGTCTGGAGAACACGAATTATTGGTTCTCAATTGTTTTAGAAATTCTAATATTATAATAATTGCTGCATGTTCATATTCCTCAGCATCTCTAAGAACTTGAGCACGCTCTTTATACTTACTTGGATATAATATTTTCAGGCATTTAGCATAACCTATATAATATTTAGCCTTATTTTCTTGAGTTTCATTTTTGTAAGCTTCCCGAATGATTTCATGAATAAATGATGCACCGTTGATATTTCCATTAACTAAACAAAAATTCTGAGCTTTTTTAATTAAATTTCTTATAACACCCTCGCTTTGCTGTAAAATTTGTTTTAAGTCATGATAATAGAATGAAGTTCCGAATAATGATGCATATTTTAGTGTTTCGTTAATCATACTACCCTGAGAATCTACTTTTTTCAAACGTTCTATTAATAGATGTCCAAGATTTTGTTCTGATACGATTTTTTCTATGGTATCGGTTATATCATCCGTTTGGTCATTATTAAGGAGTAAAACTATATCTGTTGACAGTTGGAGATTGCCGCCTGTAATAGAATATAACGCTTCTGTGATTTCTTGTTTCAGATCAATCTTCAGGCCTAAACGTTTTAATGCAAAAGAATAATCCTTTTTGGAAATTATGTTTAGATCATATAAATTATTATATGCTAATTTTATGATTCCGTTTAATTCATCAGGATATTCTGAATAATCTGTATTGATTGTTACTATAAAACGAACTTTTTTCAAAAATACATTTTCATTATCCTGCTGTGAGATAAGTGCATACAAAAGTGCAATAGACTTCTGATCCCAATATTGAATATCATCAATCATAAAAATTATATCGGAATCAGAAGAACAAAAATAATCCAGCGGAAATAAAATATCTAAATCATCTTTTTCAAATATATAATTATAAGTTTCCTTTTTGCATTTTTTTAAATTAGACAGTTCCTGGATACAAGTAGATAAAAAATCATTTCCAAGAGGCGACCAGCTTCCAAGCTGACTACTAACATTAATAATACTATCTTTTACAATTTTGCGATTAATTACCTTCTTACTGGAAATATACCTGGAATTTATAAAATAAAGAAACGGATAATAATCTTTTGACTTTAAATAAAAATCTCCTTCAAGTTTATATATTGTAGCCGAATGGGTGTGAGCCAAAATTTGTCCCAATAAAAAGGATTTTCCAGTACCAGATGCACCTCGGATAACAGAAAGTTTTACTTTAGATAAAATAGCATTAGATATTTTATCTAGGATTATATCTTGATTACTAATATATGTATACATTGCTTACCTCATATCGTGATAATTAAAGGATAATTAGGTATTATCCGTTATTGATCAGGATAATGGAGTTGCAGTCCGGCAGAAGTACTGTTTCATAGATGTGAGACCATCGACGAAGAAATACCTCTGTTTTGGAGTTATGGTAATGCAAGAGAAAATGATAATTGAGTATCTGGTTACTCCTATTATTTGTATCAAAATATGCTGTTTGAGTTAGCATGATATTATGAATAAGCAGAGGAGAGATTGATTATGGAAAATCGTATCAGACAGCTCCGTGAAAAAAGGGGCTTAACACAGGAAACCTTGGCGATAGAATTAGAAATAACACAGCAGCAGCTTAGTAAATATGAAAGGAACATTGCATCTATCAAAGTGGAATCTCTTAAAAAGGTGGCAGCTTATTTTAATGTGACAACGGATTACCTGCTTGGAACATCAGATGTCAAAAGAGATGTAGTAGGTGCAGTAGAAATGGGTAAAACGTTGGAGGAATATTACGATCTGGTTGAATTATATAGAGGCTTGAAACAGTGCGACCAGAAAATAGTTCTGGCGATCATTGCTATTATTAAGAATGCAAGCGGCCGGAAAGAGTGAGAAGAGTTTTGGTATGTTCAAATAATGTGTGCCAGAGAAATAGAAATGTTATAAATTGTAAAGGAGAATCAGGGATATTTTCCATACTTTATTGACAAGACGGATTTGTTTGTATGATAATTTATGAAAAGGGAATTTGGTAAAGGAGCAACTTCGGAAGTAATTACTTGATGATGAACCTGTCATAAGTTGAGAATGTGGAGGGGTACATATGGGCCTGGCATCAATCATTATATCAGCAGCAACAAAAGAGATTGCCGGATTTACGGTAATCGGTTATCTGACGGAGAAAGCCGCGGATATCGGTACCGGAAAAATCTGGACAGAATTGAAAAAGAAAATAGGTGATAGACCTGATTCGTTTGAATGCAGGTTATATGGAGCAATCGAGAAAAGTGTTGGAGAGTATCTTTGCAAAGGGACTACTGAAGATGTATCCGCTGCAATTTGCGAATATATTTTTGATGCGTGGTGCCGGGAAGGGTATTTAACACCTAAGCGGATTTCAAACATATTGCACGGCTATTCTTCATATGCAAAGCAGAATGATATCCTAGCGTGGTATCGCACTTTTCAGGATCAAATCATAAAAGATGACATCTTGTATCCTATGTTTATGATGAATAACATACAGTTAAGTGGCGAACTGCAAAGGGAACAGGATAAAAAAATAGACCAGGTATTGGCATTGTTGCAGACTGTTATGAAAGAGAATAAAGAAGCCCAGCAGGAAAAACCGGAATATATATCTGATCCGCCTACAGATATTGATTCGTTCTATGTGGACAGAACGATACTTGAAAATGAATTATGGACTACCATTGTTTTATCCGGGAAATCGGTACTTCTATATGGGATAGGCGGGATAGGCAAAACGGAAACGGCAAAATCTGTTTTGAAAAAAATCTATTCCATGTCCTGTGATGTTACAGGCGTTTATCAGATTGCTTGGGTTACATATATAAATGGAAAGTTGAAAGATTCTCTGATTGAGGCGTTTCATGATACAAAAGGGTATACAGACAGGGAGGAGGCATGGGAACATATATACAATGTGATACAAACCCAGCGCGAGAAGCTGCTGATTGTAATTGATAATGTGGAAACGATAGAACAGGATTCGGATATTGAAAGATTGGGAGACCTGCCTTGCAGGATACTGGTAACGAGTAGAACTGAAAAGATTGGCGGGCTTTATAGATATTCCGTAGACCATTTGCCAGAGGAAGACTGCCGGGATATCTTTTATCATTATTATGTGGGAGATCACGATAATCATTACTTGGATAAGATTCTGGGATTAATAGAACATCATACGGTAATGCTGGAGCTTTTGGCAAAGACAGCTAATATGGAAGAAAAAACTTTGCAGGAGTTTTATGCGTTGCTTGTTCAAAAAGGATTTCGAATAAGTAATGAAAATGTTGATTCGCATCATCCATCATTGAAATCGGAAAAGAGGATAACAGAACAATTAAAAATCTTATTTACGATTTCAAAGTGTCGTATCCAAGATAAGGATTTGCTGTGCCAGCTTTCCGTGATACCGGCAATCCCATTCCAATATAAAGCTGTGAGAAATTGGATTGAGATTCAACATAAGTCACAGTTGGAATATCTGGTAAAGACTGGTTGGCTTAAAAGCGACGGAAAGCTTGTTTCAACATATATCATGCATTCTGTTATCGCTTCTGCTATACGGTTTCAGAATGAGGAGCATTTATATGAAAAATGCAGATATGTGATCCATTCCATTACAAAAGAAATGGATTGTGGAGAGCAGGAACATGGTGCAGAAAAGTCTTATTTGATTCCGTTTTCATGGTCCATTTCGGATGTGCTATGGAACCATTTGTGCAATGAACAGGATGCAGAGTTCCTGACAAATCTTGCATATATTTATTATGATATAGGAAACTATGATAATGCGTATCAGTTTTTTCAAAGGGCATTAGAAATAGATGAACGAGTGTCCGGGCCGAATTCCATTACCGTTTCTTCAGATTACTACAATCTTGCAGACGTAAGCTATAATATGTATCAATTTTCAAAATCTCTTTCGTATTTGAGGAAAGCTCTGGCAATCCGTAAAAAATATTATTCGTCCGACGATATTGAAGTTGTTGTGCTTATAAAGTTATTGGCAGGAATATATGTAAAACTGAACCGATCGGATCGCGCTGAAGCACTATATTTCTGGGCGGAAGACAAATTTGAACGGAATCCGGAAACCGATATTCTACAGTTGAGTACACATTACTCCGATATGGCTTCTTTTTTTAGGGAGCGTGGATATCCGGGAGATTACGACAAGGCAAGATCCTATTATCAGAAGGCGGAACGGGGGATGAAGCAGATTTATGGGGACAAGCCTCATCCGGAAATGGCTGCCT
>OGRQ01003307.1_pt1 | contig 10219 bp, 9 predicted proteins | sample 1553521 | NCBI WGS metagenome assembly OGRQ01 (sample SAMEA2580088, study PRJEB22360) | human gut metagenome | biome: human gut; feature: human-associated habitat; material: faeces | place: Denmark | collected 2008/2010
ATTACCGAAAACTGTTACGGTAACTTCTTCGGAGACAGAGGAGGCTTTGAGGGAAGCCACCGGGCAGATTGTTGAAGCTGTGATAGCGGTATTGGAGCAGACTCCGCCGGAGTTGTCGGCAGATATACTTGACCGTGGAATCGTTTTGACAGGCGGAGGTTCTATGCTTCGCGGATTAGAGGAATTGATCGAGGAGAGGACAGGCATTAACACGATGACAGCGGAAGATCCGATGAAAGTTGTTGCGATCGGAACAGGACAATTTGTTGAATTTATGAGCGGACGGGGCGAAGTCTGACGTGAAGAGCTGATTTGGCAAAGAGAGAGAAGGAGCAGGGATGTGAGCAATACGGCACATCCCTGTTATAATGTGGATATAAAGCGAAATATTGTGGAAAACAATAACGGAAAGAGGAAAGATCTGTGGAAAAAGTTACGGGATATGTAGGTCACATTGTGTTTCGGAATGCAGAAAACGGATATACAGTGTTTCATTTGGAAAATGATGACGGAGAAGTGACCTGTGTGGGGAATTTTAATTACATTACAGAAGGGGAACTGTTGGAAATAACGGGGGAGTATGTGACTCATAGTGTGTATGGAAATCAGTTGAAGGTAATGTCTCACGTTGTGAAAGAACCGGAAGATCTCGTATCCATAGAACGGTATCTTGGATCGGGAGCCGTTAAAGGAATCGGGGCGGCTCTGGCGGGACGTATTGTCAGGAAGTTTAAAGAAGATACTTTTCGTATCATAGAAGAAGAACCGGAGCGTCTTGCCGAAATCAAAGGAATCAGCGAGCGTAAAGCAAGAGAGATTTCATCACAGTTAGAAGATAAAAAGGATTTGCGAAAGGCAATGATCTATCTTCAAAAGTATGGAATTTCTGCGAAATTGGCAGCAAAGATATATAATCATTATGGTATGCGTGTATACAAAGTGATGGAAGAAAATCCGTATGAACTTGCGGATAATATTGAGGGGATCGGATTTCGTACCGCAGATGAGATTGCGGCACGCATCGGAATCCATACAGATTCCGATTACCGGATTAAAAGCGGACTGTTTTATACATTGCAGCAGGCAGTAGGAGAAGGGCATATCTATCTTCCTCAGGAGGAACTTTTACGTCGTGCAAGAACGCTTTTGGAAGTGGAGATTGACGATATAGAAAAGCATGTGATGGATCTGTGCATTGAGAAAAAAGTGGTTATGAAAGAATGTGTCAATGAAAACAAAAATGAAAATGAAATCAGGATTTACCCGGCACATTATTATTATATGGAATTGAATACGGCGAAAATGCTTCATGATTTGAATATAAATTGTGATATGCCGGAGGAAATGATGGAAAGACGGCTCTGTAAAGTGGAGCGGGCAGAAGAGATCAAATTGGATCCTAAGCAGCATACAGCGGTGATTGAGTCGATCAAACACGGTTTGCTTGTGTTGACCGGAGGACCGGGAACGGGAAAAACAACGACAATTAATACAATGATCCGTTTTTTTGAGAGCGAAGGGATGAGCATTCTTTTAGCAGCGCCAACCGGAAGGGCGACAAAGAGAATGACAGAAGCTACCGGATATGAGGCGCAGACGATCCATCGTCTTTTGGAAGTGAATGTAAATCCCGAAGAAGCGGAAAATTCGGGAGGATTTTTAAGAAATCGGCAGAATCCCCTTGAAGCGGATGTGATTATTATTGATGAAATGTCTATGGTTGATCTGACATTGATGCATGCGCTTTTGTCTGCAGTTATACCGGGGACAAGACTGATACTTGTAGGAGACGTAGACCAACTTCCGTCTGTGGGACCGGGAAGCGTATTGAAAGATATCATTGCATCGCATCGGTTTCCTGTTGTGACACTGACTCGTATTTTTCGTCAGGCAGGAGAAAGTGATATTATAGTAAATGCACATAAAATCAATGCAGGAGAGCCGGTTATTCCCGATAATAAGAGCAGAGATTTTTTCTTCTTACGAAGACAGGATGCAGATACGATCATAGGTATTGTGATCATGCTTATCCAGAAAAAGCTTCCGAAGTATGTAGGGGCAGATCAAAACGAGATCCAAGTTATGACGCCGACGAGAAAAGGACTTCTTGGGGTAGAACGTTTAAATGAAATCCTTCAGAAATACTTGAATCCGGAAGAACCGAAAAAGGCGCAGCGTGAGATTAACGGCAGGCTGTTCAGAGAAGGCGATAAAGTAATGCAGATTAAAAATAATTATCAAATCGAGTGGGAAGTATCTACAAAATTCGGTCTGACGGTAGACAAAGGAACCGGTGTGTTTAACGGAGATATGGGAGTGATTACAGAGATTAACGAGTATACGGAAACGATAGAGGTAGAATTTGACGAATCTCGAAAAGTAAAATATGGGTTTGATATGACAGAAGAACTGGAACTGGCATATGCAATTACCGTACATAAGTCACAGGGGAGCGAATATCCGGCAGTTATCATTCCTCTTTTGCCGGGCCCGAAGCTTCTTTATAACCGGAATCTGTTGTATACTGCGGTGACAAGGGCAAAAAAATGTTTGACGATTGTAGGGAGTGAGGCAGTATTTCAGGAAATGATACAAAACAAAAACGAACAGGCGCGGTATACAAGTTTGGCGGAACGTATACAAGAATTTTAAATCTGCTATATCCGAAAGTATGCCCTTTCTGCGGGGAAATTTCGCCGGAAGGGGTTTGCGCGGAGTGTAAAAAGAAGATTATATACGTCAGACAGCCAAGATGTATGAGATGTGGGAAGCCGATAAAAGATGAATATAAAGAATATTGTTCGGATTGTGCAAAAAGAACATCGCATATTACCCAGGGGCGAAGTTTGTGGCTTCATAAAGAACCGGTATCAACGGCGATATATAAATTCAAATATAATAAGCGCAGTTGGGGAGAATTGTTTGCGGCAGAAATGGCACAAGCTTATAAAGATCAAGTTATAAAATGGGGAATTGAGGAAATTATCCCCATTCCTCTGCACAAATCTCGAAAGAGAAAAAGAGGGTATAATCAGGCGGAGATTATAGCAAAATGTTTGTCGGAAAAGACAGGAGTGTCTCTAGTGTCAGATGCTTTGTTTCGAGTGAAAAAAACGACGGCGCAGAAAAAGTTGGACAGGCAGGAACGAATGGGAAATCTAAGGGATGCATTTGCTTTGTCAGAAAGATGGAAACCTGTGGCGAATGTGCTTCTGATCGACGATATTTATACAACGGGAGCGACAGTAGAGCAGGCAGCAAAAATATTAAAAAAGGCAGGGGCGCAAAATGTGTACTTTTTGACTATAAGCATTGGACAAGGTATTTAAATATATGATATAATAATCATACATATGTAATTATTTACCGTATTTGGAATATAGTATATGGATTTCGGAAAATACATAGGAGGACGGGAAGACGTCATGTTAGATAAGAGGAAAATACGTTTGATGACTCGGGCTGCTATTTATGAAAAAAACTATGGAGAAGAAGATTTTAAGATCAGCAGCTATTATAAGAAAGATTATTCGAGTTTAAATACATGGGTCACGCTTATTTGGATCACAGTCGGTTATGGATTGGCGGTTGCAGTGCTGTTTCTCGGTTGGGGAGAGGCTGCGATGGAAGGCATCACGCTTGCAAAGTTATTTGTTTTTGCCGCGGTGGCGATAGGCGCTTATGTGTCGCTGCTGATAGCATATGGAATCGGTGCGGGAAGCTTTTATAAAAATAAGCATATCAAGGCAAAACAGAGAGTAAAAAAGTATCTGAGAGACCTTTCCAGAATCGAGAAGATCAACAATAAGAAGGAGATAAATTAATCATGAGTACATTGCTTGTTTGGAGAGAAAAGCTGCAGAGAATATATGCGTTATATTCAATTTATATTCAAAAAGGGCTGCAGTTTGTGACAGGGCTGGTTTTGTTTTGGGTTATCAACTCTAACATAGGTTTTATGAAGCCGGCATCTTCAGTTTTTTGCACATTGGGATTGGCAGTGATCTGTACATTTCTTCCGATGACAATTACCGTTTTAGCGGCGACAGCATTGATACTCGCACATTTTTATGCGTTGTCGCTTCCGATTGCGCTTGTGGCGCTCGTCATTTTTATTTTAATGTATATTTTCTATTTTCGTTTTACCCCGAAAAAAGCATGGCTTGTGTTGATTTCGGGACTTGCGTTTAGTTTGAAAATCCCGTTTGTAATCCCGATTGCATTCGGTCTGCTTGGATCGCCGGTGTGGATTGTTCCTGCATCATGCGGAATTATCACCTATTATATGACAGATTATGTGAAAGTATCCGCGGCAGCGCTAAAGGAGGCAGATGCATCCGGTATAGCGGCTAATTTGATGAGTTTTACAAAGCAAGTGCTTGCAAGTAAAGAAATGTGGCTTATGGTCATGGCAGTGACGATAGGAATTCTTGTTGTGAATTTTGTCCGTACAAGAGGTGTGGATCATTCTTGGAAAATTGCGTCGGCAGCGGGAGCGGCAGTAACGGTTGTTGTTTCAGCGGCAGGTAATATTGTATTAAGTACAAATATATCTTATATAGAAATTATATTGAGCGCGGTTCTTGGCGCGGTGACAGGACTTGTGCTGGAACTTCTTTTCTTTTCCGTAGATTATTCTCGTACGGAGAATATCCAGTTTGAGGATGATGAATACTATTATTATGTAAAAGCCGTTCCTAAAGTCGGAGTAGCCGTTCCGGAAAAGAAGGTAAAACGGATTACTGAAAACCAGCCTCAGGAAACGACGGTGATCAGAGAAGATGCGGATTTGAACAATATAAATACAGAGAATGATGCGGATGATATTCTTTTGACAAGAAGTTTGAGTAAAGAACTCGGTTTGGAAAAACAAAGACCGGAGTAAATCGAAGTAAACGGTAAGGTGGTGATTACGGTATGTTAGATTGGATAAAAAGTATTTTAGACAATTATACAAATGGAATGTATTTTCCTAACATCCATATTAAAGATGTGATCGAAATACTGATCGTTGCCGTAATCGTGTATGAGATCATGCTTTGGATCAAGAATACAAAAGCGTGGATGCTTCTTAGAGGAATTATTATGCTGGGGGTATTTATTCTTTTGGCATGGATTTTTCAGATGCATACGATTTTGTATTTGGCGGCGCAGTCGATCAACGTACTGGCTATTGCGGCTGTAGTGGGGTTTCAGCCGGAACTGCGTCGTGCGCTTGAAAAACTCGGAGAGAAAAACCTGCTTAGCAATATTAATCCGTTTGATAAAAACAGAGAGAATGAACGTTTTTCTGATCAGACAGCAGAAGGTATAGTGACGGCATGTTTTGAAATGGGAAAAGTATGTACAGGAGCCTTGATCGTAGTAGAGCAGGCGATTCAGCTTACAGAATATGAAATGACCGGAATTGAATTGGACTGTAAGGTGTCACCTCAGGTTTTGATCAATATATTTGAACATAATACACCGCTTCATGACGGAGCGATTATTATACGAGGAGACCGGATTACTTCGGCTACATGTTACCTTCCTCTTTCTGATAATATGCGCATCAGCAAAGATCTCGGAACGAGGCACAGGGCGGCTTTGGGAATGAGTGAGGTATGTGATGCTCTTGTAATCGCGGTGTCGGAGGAAACAGGTCTTGTTTCCGTAGCTATGGGCGGTCAGCTTGACAGAGGGATTACAAGGGAAGAATTGAGAAAGCGTCTTAGTCAGATTCAGTATAGAAATGCCGAGTCAAAGCGGTTTTTCTTGCGGAAAGGATGGCGCAGAAAATGAAAAAATATAAGTTTACGGATAATTTGGGATTAAAGATCATAGCGGTTATTTTTGCGGCGTTCTTATGGCTTATTGTTGTGAATCTTGATAATCCCGTAAGTACACAGACTTTCAGCGAGGTTCCGGTAACGATTATAAATGAGGATATTATTTTATCGGCAGGCGATACCTATCAGGTGCTTGGGGAAGAAAAAGTAAGTGTTGTTGTATCGGCGACAAGACAAGTGCGGCAGAAACTGACAAAAGAAGATATTGTCGCGACAGCGGATATAAAGGAGATGGATACAAGTACAGGACTTGTTCCGATCAAGATTTCCATACCGAATTATGCCGGAAAATATGAATCTGCGGAGGCGGCGCCGAGAAATCTTCAGATACAGAGAGAAAAATCGGGAAAGAAAGTCCTTTCCCTTACGGTAAGCACAGGGGATTCTAAAGTAAGAGATGGGTATATTTTAGGTGATATGACGGTTAATCCGGATAAAGTGACGATCACAGGACCGGAGTCGATCCTTGACCAGATTGATCGGGCGGTTGCTCTTATTGATGTAGAGGGATTGGCAAAGGACAGCGAGGAGACAGCAAAACTTGGGTTGTATGATATCAGCGGCAACCCGATCAGTCAGACACGGCTGGGAAATAATCTTGGCGAGGGCGGCATTACTGTGTCTGTTGAAGTGTTAAAGATCAAGAGCGTTCCGATTTCACTCAGTGTTTCGGGAACTCCGGCAGAAGGCTATAAGTATACAGGGTACAGCAGTGAACCGGAAACTGTTCAGATTTACGGGGAAAAAGATGTGGTCGATAAAATTGAGGAAATAGATGTTCCTGTTATTGATGTCAGCGGAGCTTCACAACCGATTCAGAAATCTGTCAATATCTCAGAATATCTGCCGGAAGGAGTTCAGCTGGTAGATGAGAAAACTGCCAATATAACAGTTACTGCAATGGTGGAAGAAGAAGGAACGCGAACGATCAATTTTATGGTAAGTTCGATCCAGATCAATAATCTGGCAGAGGGTCTGCAAGTATCTTATGAGCCGGATGCGGAGATAGCGCTTCGTTTTAGCGGTGATCAGAAAGCATTGGAAATGCTGGATATCAGCAATGCGGTTTCTGTGGATATGTCTGCATATGTAGTGCCGGGAGTATATGATGTGCATGTAGATGTGGATATTCCGGAAGGAATTACATTGATGAAGAAAGTGACAGTTCAGCTTACTGTTGCGGAGAAAGAGCAGGAAGGCGGCAACGAAAGCGATACGAATACAGAACAAAAAGGACAGTAAGCTGCTTTTGGAACGGAAGATGGCTGTTATGAATGGAAAGTAGGCGAAAACAGAGAAAAAGCAGCAGCATAAAGGGAGACGGAATAATGGTAAGAAAAAAAATAGTGATCGATAATCCTACAGGACTGCATTTGAGACCTGCAGGAACATTCTGTAAAGCTGCGATTCAGTTCGAGAGCAAAATCACAGTTCAGAAAATTACAAAAAATGAAAATGTAACTGCAAATGCCAAGAGTGTACTCAGCGTACTTGGGGCGTGTATTAAAGATCGAGATGAAATAGAAATCATCTGTGAAGGCGAAGATGAAGAAGAAGCTTTACAGGAGATGATCCGAGTTGTAGAAAATGAACTTATTTGAATATAATATCGTGTGATTGAAGAAAGAGGAGAAAAAGATGAGCAGAGCGACATTGGTTATAATGGCGGCAGGAATAGGGAGCAGATTCGGAGGGGGAATTAAACAGCTTGCCCCTATAGGACCGAACGGAGAGATCATAATGGATTACTCCGTTTATGACGCGATAGAGGCCGGATTTGATAAAGTTGTGTTTGTTATAAGGAAAGATCTGGAGAAAGATTTTAAAGAAGTAATCGGAAATCGGATCGCACAGAAGGTTGAAGTTGCGTATGCCTATCAGGAAGTTTCGGATATTCCGGCAGAATATGCCGAAAAGTTTGTAGGAAGAACAAAACCGTGGGGAACAGGTCAGGCAATTTTGTGTTGTAAAGATGTTGTTTCTGAACCGTTTCTTGTAATTAATGCGGATGATTATTACGGCAAGAGCGCTTTTAAAGAAGCGTACTCTTATTTGACAAGTATTCCCTCTGCTGATAAAATACAGGTTTGTATGGTTGGATTTGTATTGAAAAATACCTTAAGTGAAAACGGCGGTGTGACAAGAGGAATTTGTCGTGTTGATGAAAACGGAATGCTTCAGGAGATCATTGAAACACATAATATAGAAAAAGACGGAGATAAAGCGGTTGTTCGGGAAGGCGATATTGAAACAGAGTACGATGCAGACTCTCCGGTATCTATGAATATGTGGGGATTAACGCCGGAATTTTTTGCAATATTAAAGAACGGATTTGAACAGTTTTTAAATAAAACAGATATGGAAGATTTGAAAGCTGAATACTTACTTCCGACGATTATAGGCGAACTGCTGAAAGAAGGAACTGTGAGCGTAAAAGTGTTGAAGTCTGAAGATCAATGGTTTGGAGTGACATACAAAGAAGACCGTGAAACGGTTGTGGAAGCCGTGAAAAGTCTGATAGATAAAGGAATTTATCCGGACAAGCTGTAAGGCTGAACAGGGTACACATAAAAAACCGTACATTTGAAAAACGGAAAAAGGAATTGCTGAAATGTCAAAGAAACAAAAACCGACCGGAAATACCGGACGAAAAAATCAAATTAAGGGAAAATATGCGGAGAGATCCAGAAAAAATGGTTTCGGAAAATTCTGTCTGATTTTGCAGGTTATTATGAGTGCGGCATTTATGGGAGTACTCGTACTGCTTGATATGCTTCCTTTGAAATATTTGGCGCTTGCCGCGCTGATCCTTTTCTTTTTGTGGTGCATTACATTTACGACACAGGCAGTTAGAAAGAAAAAAGGAGTGACGGGAAAAGTATACAGTATTCTTCTGATTGCTGTTTTAGCTGTGGGCACATATTACATTGCAAAGACAAATGATATGATCGCGGCAATTACAAGCGGCGGTTCAAAAGTTGATAAGATGGTAGTGGCTGTTTTAAAAGATGATCCGGCAGAAACATTGGAGGATGCATCCGATTACGAGTTCGGAGTTCAATTTAATACCGGAGCTGAGAACATGAAAGCTGCTGTTATGGATATTCAGGATCAGATCGGAGATATATCCACAACAGAATACAAGTCTGTTCAGGAACAGGCAGAGGCGCTTATTTCGGGAGAAGTGGACGCAATTATATACAATCAGTCTTATACAGAATTGATGGAAAATGCTGTTGAAGGCTACAACGATCAGATCCGGATCATTTATAAGCACGAGATTGAAACGAAGTTTGATTTCGGAGGTTCGGCAAAAGACGACAGTTTGACTAAAAAGCCATTTACTGTGTATATTAGCGGAATTGATACATACGGAGACGATGCGGACGATGACCGTGATTCCATACGAAGTGATGTGAATATCATTGCAGTCGTAAATCCGACGACGCATCAGATTTTGCTGATTACGACACCGCGAGATTATTATATTCCGATACCCGGAATATCCGATGGAATGAACGATAAGCTGACACATGCCGGAACATATGGAATAGATGTGTCCATGGAAACGCTCGGTGCGTTGTATGAAACGGATATTAACTATTATGTAAGATTAAACTTCAGTTCCCTTATTGAGATTGTAGATATCTTAGGAGGAGTAGATGTTTACTCGGAATATGCATTTACGACAGGATGGGAATCCGGTTATGAGATGGAAGTACAGCAAGGAATAAATCATTTTGACGGAAAACAAGCGCTTGCTTTCAGCAGGGAACGGCATGCATTGGAAGGCGGAGACAATCAAAGAGGTAAGAACCAACAGGCTGTTATAACAGCTATGCTTAAAAAAGTGCTTTCACCGACGATGCTTTTGAAAGCAAATTCGATCATTAATCAAGTGAGTCAGGATGTAGAGACAAACATTTCACAGGGACAGCTGAATTCTCTTGTGAAAAGCCAGCTTAAGTCAGGGGCAAAATGGACAATTCAGTCTGTGGCGGCAAGCGGAACAGATGGGGAGGATTATTGCTACTCTGTGCCGGACATGCCTTTATATGTGCTCTATCCTGATGAAGAAGTTGTGAACAGTATTGTTGAATTGGCGAATATCGTGGAAGAAGGCGGAAGTCTTGAAAGCGGAGAGGCGTTGAATTAATACTGATTATAAAGAATGCATAGAAATAACGTTACTGTTATATTTGAATTATAAAAGAAATAGATGAAAAGCAGAGCTGTTTACAGGCGTGGAATAGATAACTGTAGAAAGCTCTGTTTTTTGTTATCTTGAGTACGTGGAAAGAAATTATGAAATGATATGTAAATAGTATGGCGCTAAAAAGTGGTGGTAGTGGTTGTATCTATATATGTAAAAATCAGTTGACATTGATTTT
>OGRQ01003316.1_pt1 | contig 10187 bp, 5 predicted proteins | sample 1553521 | NCBI WGS metagenome assembly OGRQ01 (sample SAMEA2580088, study PRJEB22360) | human gut metagenome | biome: human gut; feature: human-associated habitat; material: faeces | place: Denmark | collected 2008/2010
CCATCGGCTCGGCGAATCACGGAATCGCCTACCTCGCGGGCCAAATCGTAGTGCTGTGGACTATAGACACGGTCGTTAAAGCATGCGACACCATCAACGATTCCGGCATCGCCCTGCTGTTCCGGCGGCACGGCTCCCGACAGCGCAGCGGAATCGTCAGGCACTGTACGTTGCTTTTCTCCCGCTGCCGATTCCGGCATGGCGATACGGATGGAATGCTGGTCGCCGCGAACCAAACGGGCACGGACCTCGTCGGGATGGTCGTGCAGCAGGCGGCGGCACGTGCCGGGGGACACCATGAAGCCGTCGCCCTCGTTGGGGGCCGAGGCGGCGCGAATGTCGGCACGCGAGCAGAAACAGGGGTACAGCACACCTTGCGAGCGCAGGCATTCGAGAGCGTATTCGTATCGTTCAGTGCGCTGGGATTGGAACATCGGTTCGCCATCCCAGTCGAGGCCGAGCCAATGCAGGTCATCCATCATGAGCTGGTCCGCACCGGCGACCACACGCGGCTTGTCCACGTCCTCGATACGCATCAGCATGCGGTCGCCACGCGAGCGGGCCGAAAGCCATGCACCCAACATGGCGTACACGTTGCCGATATGCATGCGCCCCGACGGCGTCGGCGCGAATCGTCCAGTCACTGGCCCTCCTCGTATGAAGTTCAGCACCATGGTAGCGAAAAGGCTCTCCTCCTCAGAGGAGAGCCAATATAGTGAAGCTCGCCAGCCCGAACTCCCCTCAGTCAGCTTCGCTGACAGCTTTGCTCAGAGAGGGGAGCCAGTGATTGTCACTTGTCTTCGGTGACGTTGTCCACGCTCACGTCCGGATTGTCGGAGACAATCTGGTCGCTCGCCCAAGCGGAGAGCTCCAGATGTTCGCCGCCGGTCTGGTCGACGAGCACGGTGTCACCGTCGTGGACCTTGCCGGCCAGCAGCATACGGGCCAGCTGGTCGCCCACTTCGGTCTGTACCAGGCGGCGCAGCGGACGAGCGCCATAAGCCGGGTCGTAACCGGTGTTGGCAAGCCATTCGCGAGCCGAGTCGGTGACGTCCAGCGTGATGCGGCGATCGGTCAGACGCTGGGACACGCCAGCCACCTGGATATCCACGATGCCGCCAAGCTCCTCGCGCGTAAGCGGGTGGAACATGACGATGTCGTCCAGACGGTTCAGGAACTCCGGCTTGAAGTTCATGTGGACAGCGTCCATCACGGCCTTTTTCTTGGCGTCGGCGTCCATGTCCTCGTTCACGAGGAACTGCGAGCCGAGGTTAGAGGTCATAATCAGGATCGTGTTCTTGAAGTCCACGGTCCTTCCCTGGCCATCGGTCAGGCGACCATCGTCAAGTACCTGCAGCAGCACGTCGAAGATCTCCGGGTTGGCCTTCTCGACCTCGTCGAACAGCACCACGGAATACGGGCGACGGCGCACGGCCTCGGTCAGCTGGCCGCCCTGCTCGTAGCCCACGTAGCCCGGCGCCGCGCCAATCAGGCGCGAGACCGAAGCCTTCTCCATGTATTCGGACATGTCGATGCGGACCATGGCCTTCTCGTCGTCGAACAGGAAGTCGGCGAGCGCCTTGGCCAGCTCGGTCTTACCCACACCGGTGGGACCAAGGAACAGGAACGATCCGGTCGGACGGTTCGGGTCGGAGATGCCGGCACGCGAGCGACGCACGGCGTCGGAAACCGCTTGGATGGCTTCCTTCTGGCCGATCACGCGCTTGCCGAGGTACTCCTCCATGTGCAGGAGCTTCTCGTTTTCGCCCTGCATAAGACGGCCCACGGGGATGCCGGTCCAGTCGGAGACGATTTCGGCGATGGAGTCGGCGTCGACGCGGTCGGGGACCATCGGCACGTCGGCGTTGGCATTGTCGGCTCCGCCCGATTCCGCCTCGTTCTTCTCGGCTTGGGCGATTTCCTTCTGGATGGCCGGGATTTCGCCGTAGTTGATGGCTGACGATTTCGCCAGGTCGCCTTCGCGCTCGTACTTTTCGGCTTGCGTACGCAGCTCGTCGAGCTTCTTGCGCAGGTCGCCGATACGGTTGTGGCCGTTCTTTTCGGCGTCCCAACGCGCTTTCAGCCCGTTGAGCTTTTCGCTTTTGTCGGCGATTTCCTGGTTCAAATCGGCGAGACGGTCCTTGGCGCTGTCGTCCAGTTCCGCTTCGGCCTTTTCCGCGGCCTTGTCGTTCTTCGGATTGCCCAGCAGGTACGACTTCTCCATCTTGAGACGGTCCACCTGGCGGCGCAGTTCGTCGATTTCCTCAGGCGAGGAGTCGAGTTCCATGCGCAGGTGCGCTGCGGCCTCATCCACCAGATCGATGGCCTTGTCCGGCAGCTGGCGTCCGGAAATGTAGCGGTTCGACAGGGTTGCCGCCGCGACCAGCGCGTCGTCGCCGATGGTCACCTTGTGGTGGGCCTCATACTTCGGCGCGATGCCGCGCAGGATGGCGACGGTGTCCTCCACGCTCGGCTCGCCGACGAACACCTGCTGGAAACGACGTTCGAGCGCCGGATCCTTTTCGATGTTCTCACGGTATTCGTCCAGTGTGGTGGCGCCGATCAGGCGCAGTTCGCCACGGGCCAGCATGGGCTTGAGCATATTGCCCGCGTCCATGGAGCCTTCGGCCGCGCCCGCGCCGACGATGGTGTGGATCTCGTCGATGAAGGTGATGATCTGCCCGTCGGCCTTCTTGATCTCCTCAAGCACGCTCTTCAGACGTTCCTCGAATTCGCCACGGTACTTGGAACCAGCCACCATGGAGCCCAGGTCAAGCGAGATAAGCTTCTTGTTCTGCAGGGTGGTCGGCACGTCGCCGGCGACGATGCGCTGCGCCAGGCCTTCGACGACGGCGGTTTTGCCGACGCCAGGCTCGCCGATCAGCACAGGATTGTTCTTGGTACGGCGGGACAGGATCTGGATGACGCGGCGGATTTCCTGGTCACGGCCGATCACCGGGTCGAGCTTGCCTTCCTTCGCGGCGGCCGTCAAATCGGTGGAGTACTTCTCCAAAGCTTTATACGAGCCTTCCGCGTCGGCGCTGGTCACCTTGCGGTCGCTGCCGCGCGCGGCGGTCAGGGCGTTACGCAGCTTATCCGCGGGAAGACCGTTCTTTTCCAAGATGTCCGCGCTTTGATTAGGTTTCGCGGCCGCGATTGCGACCAGCATGAGGTCGACGGTGACGTACTCGTCTCCCCTCCGTTGCATTTCTTTTTCGGCTTGCGATAGCACCGCCGACAGCTGCCTGCTGACGTCCGGCTGCGTTGTGGTCGATCCGCTGGCGCTCGGCAGCGATTGCATCGCCTGATGCACTTCGGCGCTCACGTTTTGCACGTTGCCGCCTGCCGCTTCGATGAGCGCGCGGGCCATGCTGTTTTCCTGACGCAGCATCGCGTCCAGCAGGTGCAGGGTGTCTACCTGCGGATTGCCCAGCGCCGCCGCGTTCTGAACGGCGTCCGAAAGCGCTTCCTGCGCCATCTGCGTGAACTTCTGTTCCATATCATCCTCCATGGTTCGCGCCCGGCCGCCCGGCCTTCGCTACCGGGCCGGCGTTCGGACGCATATGTCGTTGTCTGATATGCTCAACCGACTTCATCGCCATTATATTCCCAAAACTTGAGTCCCACAGACTCAACTTTTTGCGTTTCTCAAAACCGTCTTTCGACACAGGACGGCAGTCACCGACAATCACCAGCGCTCACCGGCAATCGCAATACATACGAAAAAGGCGGGCAGCAACGTAACGAAATCACGAAACGTTGCAAACCCGCCTAATCCAAAGTCCGCCAGCAAGCCGAAAATCAGCCGCGCACCACCACGTTGCGCAGATCGCCGATGCCCTCGACGTGCACGATCGCCTCGTCACCCGGATCCAGATGACCCGACGCGTTCGGCGTACCCGTCATAATCACATCGCCCGGCAGCAGCGTGGTGAAACTCGTAATCGCCGCGATCTGCTCAGGAATGCCGTGAATCAGATTCGCCGTGGTACCCGACGCCATCGGCACATCCTCACCGTTGAGCGTGAAGGAAATCTTCGCATCCTTCCAATCCACATCGTCACGCGTCACAATCCACGGACCCAACGGGCACGCCGTATCAAAACCCTTCGCACGCGTCCACGTCGGATCAAGACCCTGCAGATCACGCAACGTCACATCATTCACGCACGTGAAACCCAGCACATAATCCATGGCCTGCTCCACCGGCACATTCTTGGCGATACGACCCATCACCACAGCCAACTCCGGCTCGAAATTCATATCGTTCGAACACGGCGGAATCACGATCGGATCATCGGGGCCGATCACGGACGTGCTCGGCTTGGTGAAAATCACCATATCCTCCGGCGCATGCTTGATATCGGAATGACCGGCCTCATGCATGAACTGCGCATGCGCCTCATAATTCTTCGCCAAACCGTACACCTTCGACGGAATCACCGGAGCCAGCAGACGAATGCCGTCACCATCCACCGGATAGCGCTCGCCGGTCGGCTCGACGGCCTGGCCGGACAGCGGATAGCCGTTCAAGGCTACGAGATAGTCCTTGCCGTCGTTCTTGTCGGTCTGAACGAAGGCGTACTGCGGTACATCATTATGCGTAAAACGTGCGATTCTCATACCCGCAAGTCTACCCGCTCGCCACGCCCGCCGTTCTCGACATGCGTCGCTTTGCGGACGATGCCGATTGCTCGCATTTTTACGATTTTTGCGATTATTTGCGATGCAGTTCCGCCCGCAACGCCGCCACCTCGCGTTCCAGCTCGTCGATGCGGCGCACCTGCTGGGCGATGAGCAGGTCGCGCACGTCACCTCCCGACAGAATCGGGACTTCGGCTGCGTTGCGCGGCGCGGGCAGCGTCGCATTGTTTTGCGTTTCCGCTGGTTGCGTTGGCTGCACCGGCTGCGATACCGCAGATCGAGCAACCTCCGCAGATTCCGCCGACGGCGCCACATCCGCCGACGCCGATGGCACCACTCCACCATTCCCATCAACCGATACCAGCCGGTCCGTGCCCATACGGCAGGCAATCTTGCGCCAGCGCGCGAAACAACGTTCGATGCGCTTATAGCCGATCAGCGATGGGTCGAGTCCGGCTTCGCGGAACAGTTCGACCGGCGATTCGCCCGCATGGTACCGGCGCATGCAGTTGTGTTTGAACGATTCCGTGTAGGTGATGCGTCGCGACGTCGCTTCGGCCACCACCGGCAGCGAGCGCAGATATTCGACTTCTTCCGGACTGAACGCTCCCCCACCGTTGCACATGATGTTCCCTTTCGGCTTGGCGTGCGGCGGCTCCCTTCCACCGCACGGCAGTCGAATGGCCTCCGTCATGCCATTCCCCTGTTCGGCTTGCGATTCGGCTTGCGATGCGCGCTTGCGATACGTGTTTGCGATGCAAGGCCGCAATCCGATTCGTTGTTCGCTTCGTGTTCCATCATACCGGTACGAATGGCGTTTTTCCAACCATTTCAGGCGGTACTAAACCCTAAATCACCCGTATTCGTCACAGCAAAAGCGGGTGAACCGTTGATCGCTCAACGACTCACCCGCCCGAACAAGCCCCGTTGCCTGTCTGCTGGCCCGCTCAGACCGCCATCGGCGTATCGGATTCGCGGAAGCGCAGCACGAGCGCCAGTCCGGCTCCGGCCATTACCAGGGCCGCGATGGTGAACAACACGGTGCCCATTGCGCCGGTGAGCGGCAGCTGCGTGACGTTCTTCACGTTCTTGACCCAGATCACCTTGTCGACCTCGCTTGCCAGACCAAAGTTGTTGGCGCCGACCAGCTTGAAGGTCGATTCGCCGTTCTCCTGATTCACGGTCAGTTCGACGGTGAAGGTCGGCACGAAGTTCTTCGCGTAGCCGTCCGCGAATCCGGTTTCCTTCAGCGTGTACTTGCCGGACTTCAAGCCCATGATCCTCACATTGCCGGTGGTGGAGACCACGTTCTCGGTAGTATTCTTCTCGTTCGCCTCGGCAAGGCGGTATTCGCCATCCACAATCTTGATGAACTTGAGCGGGGTCTGCGAAACCTCGGTTCCCTCGAACACGTGGAACTTCGCTCCTGCGAGACCATTGGCATCGCTTCCGACACCGTACTTGTGGAAGGAGAAGCCCCCGGTATAGGAGTCGAATTCGACCGGCGTATTCCACACCTCGGTGTCACGGGACACGACCGCCTTGTTGGTAACCTTGTTGCCCATGTCGATGATGTCCTTGTTGACCACGGCGGTGTAGGTGATGACCAGCTGGCCGCTCTTGTTGGCCAAGTCGAATTCCAGCACGGTGGTGGTCTTGCCGTCGGCCCCAACGGTCGGAACGGTCACGTAGGCGAACGGCATATTCGTTTCCGTGCCATCCGCGGCTCGAACAACGGCCTTGAAGTCCCTGTTGACCGTCAGGCCCTTGGATGCCACGTCCTTCACGAAGTACGGATACTTGTCGTAGCCTTCGGCCGCGTTCGGAATATCCAGCGTGATGGTGTAGGCGACGGTCTGCCCAATGCTCACGCCTTCAGTGGTGGTAATCGTATCGGCCGTCTTGCCCGGCTGGTCGGGCTCGTTCTCGTTCTTGGCCACAAACATGCCGACAGCGTTGATCTTGCCCTGGCCGGTTGCCGGATCGCCCTTCACTTTGAATGTGGCGGCCACGCCGTTCAGCGTGGTGGCGACGATGGCATTGGTTCCCCGACCGCCGTCCTTGTCCACATCGGTGATGAGATACCAGCCTTCTTCAAGCGAACCGATGGCAGCCGTACCGCCGTTGCCTGCAACGGTTTTGTCGGCAACGACGCCATCGCCAACCGCCAACGAGGCCGCGAATGTGCGGAACCAGGCGGCGTCGTTATCGCCGGTCTTGGTTGCGGCGAACGCGGCCGGATTGCTGTCATATTCGGAGGGCATGCTGACAACGGGGTCCATGTTGTTGTTGGCGGCGGCCACCGCGTCGGTCACAGCAGTCACCCAATCGGCGTCGGTGTCGACCTGCACGGCGTCGCCGTCCACCGTCAGCGAGGCGAACTTGTACGCGGAGTAGGTGTGCCCCTTCTGCGAATGCCGCACTTCGATCGATGCGCTGCCGGCCGCATACGCTCCGGCGGTGCCGAGCGCCATACCGCCCAGCAACGTTGCCGCCGCGGCGATTACTGCACAAAGCCTTCTCGTCTTCATGATGAGAGACCTCTCTTCCTTGGTTTGGTCGGCCTTGTTACCGCAGCCGATTGGTTGGTTTTATGGGAAGTTTCGTATATTGTGTTGCTCTTTAGTTGTGATTGAAAAATTGCGATTGCCGGATTGCGATCAGAGAATTGCGATTGCCGTCCGGCAGTTCCGTCACGGCCGTCCGCGCCCGATCAAAGCCAGTCCGACGATGCCCGCAAGCAGCAGCACCAGTGCCGTGACGCCGGCCACGGCCAGCCAGGTCCGTCCTTCCGATGCGCCGGACAGCGGCAGCACGGCCACCGTCTCTTTCACGTTGGTGAACGAGGCTTCGTAGGTGGCGGTCTGTCCCTTGTCGAACGCGCTCCACATGTCGGCTCTGGTGATGCTGATCGGCACTGAGGTGACGTTGCCTTTCGCGTGATAGCCGGCGATGTTGCCTTCCGTGACGGTGTAGTCGCCTGCCATCACGCCACGGAATGTGTACTGCCATTCGCCGGTAGGCAGCTCGTCATCTTCGGAAAGGTCTTTGCCCAGCTTCGATGCGCCGCCCTGCATGAAATCGATGCGCAATGTGGCTCCGCTCGCCGGCATTCCGCCTTCCCAATGTTTCGTCACGACCACGTTGGCGGACGGCACCTGCAATACGGGATGCTGGTAGGCCGCGCAGGCGGACTGCTTGTCGAAGGTGTAACAGACCTGCGCCGACGCGTTCGATCGGAAGCCCGGCTTTCCTGCGGAGGCCGTGCCGGTGCCCGCGTCGCCGGTCGCGTCGTAGTTGATGCCGCCGTCGACCATATTGACCCGCGTGTAGGCGCTGTCGGTTGGCACGATGCCGTACGAGAGCGTGTAGGTCGCGTTGTGCAGCAGCTGGTAATCGCCGGCGAATTCGACGCGGATCTTGCCGTTGCCGGCGTCGCTGTACCACAATGTGTAATCACGTTCCAGCACTGGAGGCGTAGCCCCCGAAGACAGATTCGTCACGTTGAGCGTCACGCCGCCGGTCACCCGGTAGTAGGTCGCTCCGCCGAAGTTCCGCATGCTGGCCATGTTCCAGACAACGCCATCGACCTGCGCGTATTCGGACAGCTCGTCGACGATCGAGACGCCGCTGTAGGCGCTTCCCGTGGTGATCTCCTTCTGGATGTCGTCGAAGATCTTCGTCAGGTCGTCAGCGCTGTTGGTGGCCTTGTAGTAGCCGAGGTTGCTGCCCGTACCCCAATTGGTTTTGTTGTACGCGGTGGCGTTCGGATAGTTGCTGGACACGGCGTGCATGAACTGGTTGGCTTGGTCGTTCTCCCTGTTACCGAACGATTGCTGCTCCGGATTGGCGCCTTCGAAGATGCCGATGCTGTAGATGAGCGTGCCGGCCGATTTCATGGCGAGCGCGGTTGTCACGGCGTCATTGGCGACTCTCGTGCTAAAAGTGTTTTGCGTGGTCGGCACACCGTCCGCGAAGAAAATGACGACTTTCTTCGCGCCTGGCCTTGCCCGCAGCAATGCCGTCTGCGCGGCGGCCATGCCTTTGTCCGCAGGGGTCGCGCCATTGGCGGACAGCCTGCTCACCGATGATTTCAGAGCGGCGGTATCGCTGGTCAGGGAACTCACCACGCCGGATGTCTGCCCGAATTGAGCGATGGCGATTCGCACTTTGCTGTTTTCGTCCTGGATGGTGTCGTTGGTGGTCTCGGTGGCGTCGATGAAGCTGGTCGCCGCTTCTTTCAGCGCCGTCAACCGCTTCGGATTCGATTTGTTGCATCTTCTTTGGCTTCCGTCCATGCAGTAGTTCATCGATCCAGACGTGTCCAGTACGAGCACCACTTCGATTTTCTCCGTGGTCTCATGGCTTTCGCGGGTATCCTTGCCCACCACGTTGAGGTTCAGCGTGTATTTGCCGCCGTTGTTGTATGTGATGCTTTTCGTGTGGTCCGGCTGCGGCACGGCGACGTTACGCGCGGCACGCATCACGGTTTTGCGATTGAAGGTGAAGCGATCGCGCATGATGTGTTCGGCATCGTCGGCATCTTCAGCAGTGTTGCCATCGTTGTCAGCATCGTCCGCATCGCCGGTTTTGCCGTCATCGGCTGTCGCGCCCGCATCGCCATTCGCCACAGCATCCGTGCGATTTTCGCCGGCATGGTCGTTTCGATCGCCGTCTTGAGCCGGTGCAGCACCATTTGCAGGTACGTCAGCGTTCTCAGCCGTCGGCCGCCTAACCACCTGCCGTTCCTGCTCCTTCTGCTCATTCGGCTGTTCCGTCTTATCGCACGGCTGCCGCTGTTCCGGCATCGTCTCCGACGGTTGTTCCGGTTGCGATTGCGACTGCAGTTGCGATTGCGCTTGTTCGTTCGATGGCTGCTGCGATTCGCCGTCGTCCGTAAGGCATTGTGCGTCGTCATCGTCCGTTGCGGACTGTCCGGCAACATCTTGCCCGGCAATGTCGGCAACGTCCGATCCGACTGCGTTTTCAGCATCGGATTGTTGTGTCGATTCCGGCTGGCTCGCTGCGGATTCGGCGGCCACGTTGCCGCCATCCGTCACCGTTTCGTCGGCGAACGCGGTCGCGCCGGCTCCCGTGGTGCCGGCCAGCATCGCAATCGTGACAAGCAATGCGGTGAATTTTCCCATCCGCGCGCCACACCGGCTTATGAAGCCGGCAAGCGGGTCCTTCATCCACTTCATGACATGTCCATCTCTCATGGCGCTGTGGCGAATTGCCTATGCGCCTCCATGCCTTGAACCTTATGGATGAACGTTTTGAAACCCGTCCCCTCCATTGATGGGTTCGGGGAACGTGCGGACCCGCGAAAATCGCGGCCTTCCCCCTTATCCTTTACGCGGCCAGGTGGAAGCGTGCCGCATGATTCGGTGTCGGGGCCGCATCGACCGCACGACCATGCAGCACAACAGCATGCCGCCCATCGTGCAAACGATGGTCATGGCGAGCGCGCCCAGTTCGGTCGCGCGTTCGTCGCGCACGTCGGCCGGATCTGGCGCGGGCAGCGGTATTGCGACGCGATGCCC
>OGRQ01003321.1_pt1 | contig 10179 bp, 7 predicted proteins | sample 1553521 | NCBI WGS metagenome assembly OGRQ01 (sample SAMEA2580088, study PRJEB22360) | human gut metagenome | biome: human gut; feature: human-associated habitat; material: faeces | place: Denmark | collected 2008/2010
GGAGGCCGCTTTCCGCAAACTGCCCGGGCTGGTGCAGGCCGCCGAGGACGACGTGGACCTCTGCCCCTTGCAGGGCCTTCCCGGCGTGGTCAACGTCCGCACGGTCGCCGACGTGGCCGCCGCCCTCGCCGCTCCCAAGGCCCCCGACCTGCCGCCCGACTACCTCGCCCTCGATCCCGAACTTCCGAGATGGAAGGAACGGTTGGGCCTATAGCGTATGAAAGGGGGGCGTTCAGAGCCCCCTCTTTTTTGTTTAAAACGGTTTGCCCCGGACAACGTACCCCTTCGGAACATTCCGGTTGTTTCACAGATTTCTTTTAAATGCAGCAAGATGAAGCACACTGGATTCTTCCTTGATAAGGGGTAGGCCGTTATGTATGGTGAAGGCATCTCATACCCGCGTTCTCCAAGCGGGCACAAATAGGGGGCTGTCTGGGATGAAAAAACTGTTGCGCGCGCTCAAACAATGGACACTCCTCATCGCCATCGTCGTGGGAGCCGTGGGGCACAGTTTTTTCTCACAGTTCACGTGGCTTGCGCCGTGGCTGCTCGCCTCCATGCTCCTGCTGACCTTTTGCAACATCTCGCCGCGCGATCTGCGGTTCCATCCTCTGCACCTCATCCTGATGAGCCTTCAAATCGTCATGAGCCTTGGCCTCTACGCGCTGACGCTCCCGTGGCATCCGGCCATCGCGCAGGGCGTATGCATGGCCGCCCTCACGCCCACGGCCACGGCGGCGGCCATCATCACCGGTATGCTCGGCGGCAGCGTGGCCTTCCTCGCGGCCTATGCCTTCCTGAGCAATCTCGCCATCGTCGTGCTCGCGCCGCTGGTCCTGCCGCTCATCGCCACGGGGCAGATCGACACGCCCTTCCTCGAAACCATGTCCAACGTGTTCATGCGCGTGGGGCCCACCATGCTTTTCCCCCTGCTGGCCGCTTGGCTCATCCAATACGCCGCCCCCAAGGTCAACGCCGTGCTGCTGCGCTGGGGCATTCTGGCCTACTACCTGTGGGCGGGGATGCTCATCATCCTCATGGCCGGCACCTTTGAACAGCTCCTGAAGCCCGGCGAAAAGGACTACCGGCTCGAAATCTTCCTTGCCCTCACCGGGATCGCCGTCTGCACCGCCAACTTCATCCTCGGCAAGTCCATCGGTTCCCGCTTCCACCGCCGCATCGCGGGCGGGCAGGCGCTGGCGCAAAAAAACATCATCCTGCCCATGTGGCTGACGTTTCAGTATCTCGATCCCATCGCATCCGTCTCGCTGGCCGCCTACTCCATCTTCCAGAACATCGTCAACGCAGTCCAGATATGGCTCAAAGGACGCCGCGACGACCGCATCATCCAGCGCCTCCACGACTTCCACGAGAAAAAGCACGCCCACATACAGGCCGCCCGGCAGCTTGTCCCTCAGGAAGAACACGCCGAACTTCTCTCGGAGCTGCCTACCCGCGTCAAGGACAGGCTCAAGAAGTAACAGGGCGACCCACGCTCAAACGGAGCGCGCTTCGGAGCACACAGGGAAATCACGGGCCCCATCCGTGCAGGCCTTTATCACGGAATGCCTTCCCACGACGCAACAGGCCCCCGCGAAGCCCGCAGCCCCCAACGGAAAAGCCCTTCAAAAAAGGCTCTCCCGTCACAACGCCCTGTCGGGAAGCGTTCTCCTCTTTTCAGCCCGTCACGCCGCACCGAGTAAGCCACCCCGTCGCTCCGCCCTTCACCTCCCTTCTCCAAATCCAAAACAAAACGCCCGCCGCACGCAAGCGACAGGCGTTGTCCTCCCCCCGAAGGAGGGGACATTCCCCTTGCGGCCTTTGCCGAAGGGGAATGTCTGAGGGGAGGGAAGATGCGGCATCCCGGTTGGGGACAGGACGCCGCGATTTGGGGCTAGAAGGGCCAGATCATCGGGATGACGAACACGCACAGCACGAGGCTGATGAGCTGAAGCGGCCAGCCCGCCTTCATGTAATCAAGGAAGGTGTAGCGGCCGGGGGTCAGCACGATGGTATTCGGAGGCGTGGCGATCGGGGTCAGGAAGCAGGCGGAAGCGGACATACAGATGCCCATCATGAGCGGCAGGGGCGAAATGCCGCCGCCGACGGCGATGGGAAGGGCCAGCGGGGCCATCAGGGCCGCGGTCGCGGTGTTGGACATGAAGTTGGTGAGCAGCATGGTGAGCGCGCAGGACACGAACATCAGCATGGTCGGCCCGGACACGTTGGAAACCACGGCGTTCGCCACCAGCGCGGCGGCTCCGGACTTCTGCATGGCGGCGGACATGGACAGCATGCCCGCGAACAGGAAGATGGTCACCCAGTCGATGCAGTGGAACGCTTCCTTCATGGTCATGCAGCGGGTCGCCACCACAAGGCACGCACCGAGCACGGCGGCGGTCGTCAGCGGCAGCGCCCCCGTCACCATCATGATGACCACGAAAGCAAAGATCCCCATGGAGTAAGGCATTTTCGCTGTACGGCGTTCCTTCAGTTCAGAACCGAAGGAATGGTCTTCGCCGCCCTTGTCCTCGGGAAGCAGACGGTAGCCGAAAGCCCAGTAATACAACATGCCAACGGCGAACAGGATAAGGCCGAACTTGCCGAATTCAAAGAACCCGAACTGCGGAATGCCGACCTGATCAAGCATGGAGTTGATGATGCCGTTGGGGGGCGTGCCCACGAGGGTCACAGTACCGCCGAGGGACGAAGCGAAGGCCACGGGCATCAGAATCTTGCTCGGCGCGACCTTGGCGGAGGCGCACATGCCCATGATCATGGGGACGGCCACGGCGGTGGTGCCGGTGTTGGAAAGCACGGTGGACAAGCCGCCGACAGCGATCATGGAGAAGAGCAACAGCTTCTTCATATCGCCTTTGGACAGCTTCAAAGCCATCTGACCGACCTTATCGGCAAAACCGGTGACGAACGTCGATTCGCCGATGATGAACATGGCCATGAACAGCACTACGGTGTTGTCGCCGAAGTAGCTGAACGCCACTTTGGAAGTCAGAACCCCCGTACTGGAAAGACCCACGGGCACGAGCATGGCCGTGATGGGCAGCGGAAGCGCTTCTGTGACGAACAGCAGCGCGGCTACGATGAGGATGCCAAGGGTAATATAGGCTTTGGTGCGATCGCCGGGAACGGCGGCGCCCGCGGTTCCGGGAGCGGCCGCAAAGCAGTCCAACCCCCCGGCCAGATACACGCCCACACACGCAACAATCAAAAGAGCCAAGAAACTCCATATAAACCGTTTCATACAAACCTTCTCCCCTGCTTGCCAAAAAAGCAAAAACAGTTAGTGTATGAAAGTCATCAAACTGGTGATGCCTTTGACGGAAACTCTCCCCAAGGACGGCCTTATTCCTCCCAAAACACAGCCGTCCTCCCCGATAAGGCGCCCGTCCGCTCCGCTGCAACGGCGCGGACGGGCATTTTTTTATTCGTAAGAAGCGACGAATGGCCGAATGCGATCGTGCGAGGCCTTCACGCGCCGTTCCAGTTCACGGGCGTATCCGTCGAGATCTTCAATACGCTTGCGGGCAACCCCCGTATCCATCGCCGCCTTGGCGACGGCGGGCGTGATGCACGTCAAAATGCGCGGATCAAGCGGCTTCGGGATAATGTAATCGAAGCCGTATTCAAGGCTGTCCACATTGTAGGCGGAACAGACTTCCGCCGGGACCGGTTCCTTCGCCAGCGCGGCGAGGGCCTCGGCGGCGGCGATCTTCATGGCCTCGTTGATTTCCGTGGCGTACACGTCCAGCGCCCCGCGGAAAATGTAGGGGAAGCCGGAGAGGTTGTTGATCTGGTTCGGGAAGTCGGTGCGGCCCGTACCCATGATGCAGTCGGGGCGGGTTTCCATCGCCAGCGGATAGGCGATTTCAGGATCAGGGTTCGCGCAGGCGAAAATGACCGGATGGTCGGCCATGCCCTTGATCATGTCGGGCGTGAGGAGATCCTTCTTGGACAGGCCGAGGAAGAGATCCGCGCCCTTGAGGGCTTCGGTCATGGTCATGTCTTCGGACAGGGCGAACTGCGCCTTATATTTGTTCAGATCCGTGCGCCCCTTGTGCAGGATGCCCTTGGAGTCGAACATGCGGATATTCGCGGGATCGATGCCGAGCTCGGTGTAGAACTTGGCGCAGGCGATGGCCGCCGCTCCGGCCCCGGACACGACCACGATGAAGTCTTCGGCCTTCTTGCCGGTGATTTCCAGCGCGTTGATGAGGCCCGCGCCGGAAATGATGGCCGTGCCGTGCTGGTCGTCGTGGAACACCGGGATATTCATTTCCTTCTTGAGCACCTCTTCGATGTAGAAGCACTCGGGGGCCTTGATGTCCTCAAGGTTGATGCCGCCGAAGGTGGGCTCAAGGGCCTTCACCACTTCGATGATCTTGTCGGGATCGGTGAGGGCGAGGTTGATGTCATAGGCGTTCACGTCCGCGAACGCCTTGAAGAGCACGCTCTTGCCTTCGTTCCACGCCTGTTCAAGTTCGGAAGACACGTCCGTCAGGTGCGGGATGATGCGCGGCGCGACGGCCATCACTTCATCGAACACGGCATCCACGGCAAGAGCGTCGATGCCGTACAGTGCCGTGAACAGGACATTCTTTTCCTTGAGGGCGGCGGCGATCTTCGCTTTGAGCAGTTCGGGATCGGCCAGATCCGAGGCGCGCACACCCACGCGGCCCACCTTGTCTTCATAGCAGGGCCCGATGCCGCGGCCGGTGGTCCCGATCTTCTGGCCCTTTTCGAGCTTGTTCTCGCGGGCCTTGTCCAGCACCTTGTGGTACGGCATGATGAGGTGGGTCTTCGAGCTGATCTTGAGGCGGTTCGGGGAGACGTCCACGCCCTGCCCGATGAGGGTATCGAGTTCTTCCACGAACACGACGGGATCAAGGACGACGCCGTTTCCGATCAGGCAAGTTTTGCCTTCGTGTAGAATGCCCGAGGGAACAAGATGGAGCGCGACTTTCTTGCCGTCCACGATGACGGTATGCCCCGCGTTGTTTCCGCCCTGAAAGCGGACCACATAGTCGATCTCCTGAGCCAGAAGATCGACGAACTTGCCCTTTCCCTCGTCGCCCCACTGGACGCCGACGATCACCACATTGGACATGGGTTACTCCTTGATACCTGTATTCACTGTGCTTCGCGTTTCCGATCCGTCAGGATCGCTGGGGGGAAGCCCGCAACAGTCCATGAAGATCCAGCTTGGAGTCTACAAAGGTTCAGCGGGATCGTCAACGTGAATCGGGCGGAAAAAACGGTTTTCCTGCGGCCTCAGCCTTTTCCGCCGGGCTCTTCGGAGGCATCCTTCTCTGGACTGCGGTGCGGGCGGAACTGGATAATCGCGGCTTTGCGCTTGGGCTTCGCAGGAGCAGGCCTGCCCGTTGGGGGGTCCAGAAAAAAATCCGGCTCCGCGACGGGCTGCGACGCCGCGCCGGGATGCACCTGCGCCGACCAGCTGTAATTGAACAACTGGTTTTTCCACCGCTTGGCCTGAATGAACGAAAAAACCAGCGCCGCTTCCTCCCAACGCTTCGTGGGTTCGAAATGGGAAACGATGACGGCGTACTTATCCCAGAGCGCCAAAAGGGAAGCCTCGTCCAGCGCATCGAGCTGACGGGCCATTTTGATCAAAAGTTGTTCCATAGGGGGGATTCCTCCTCGAACGGGATGCAAGGGGCGGCATAAGCGCCTCGGCGGTCTTTCGGGCAAGGCGGCGAAACATCTTCCGGCACCTCTCACCATTGCCGCACACCAGCGACATGCTACGCCAATCCGCCAAGGGGTTCAAATGGAATTTGCCCGTCAGCGCGGGTTATGATAGGGAATGCCGATCCGCTTTTACCCGACCAACCTCAGGAGACGCCATGTCCAGCCTCAAAGATATGTATCGGACCGTATTGAAGGACACCTTCCCGGACACCATGACCATCACGCTCGGCGACGCCGTGCTCACCTACAAAAAGCGCACATGGCACATCGACGGCGAAACCAAGGGGCTGCGTTACGGCGAAAACCCCGATCAGCCCGCCGCCCTGTATGAGATGGAATCCGGCAAACTCGTCATAGACGGCGTCGAATGGCGCGGGCCGCAGGGCATCATGTCCGCCCTCACCGAGGCGCAGATGCTGCAGGCCGGGAAGCATCCCGGCAAGACCAACCTTACCGACGTGGACAACGGCTGCAACATCCTCCAGTACCTCGCGGAACGCCCCGCCGCCGTCATCCTCAAGCACAACAACCCCTGCGGCGCGGCGTGGTCCAAGGAAAGCGTGGGCGACGCACTGGCCAAGGCCTTCTGGTGCGACCGCATCGCCGCCTTCGGCGGGGCCGTGGTCGTCAACCGCCCGCTGGACATGCAGGCCGCCGACCTCATCGCCGCCAACTATTTTGAAGTGGTCGCCGCCCCCGACTTCGAAGAAGGCGTGCTCGAAAAACTCGCCGCACGCAAAAACCTCCGCATCTTCAAGCTGCCCGCCCTCGCCTGCCTCGGCGAACTCGCGGGCGTTCCTTTCCTTGACGTCAAGAGCATGGCCGACGGCGGCATCATCCTCCAGCAATCCTTCGTGAACCGCATCCGTTCCGCCGCGGACTTCATCCCGGCAGTCGCCACCACCAAGGACGGCCTGACCGTCTCCGCCCGCAAGCCCACCCCGCAGGAAGCCGACGACCTCGTCTTTGCGTGGGCCGTGGAAGCTGGCGTGACCTCCAACTCGGTCATCTTCGCCCACAACGGCGCCACGGTCGCCATCGGCACCGGCGAGCAGGATCGCGTGGGCTGCGTGGAATTGGCCATCTTCAAGGCGTACACCAAGTATACGGACACGCTGGCCTTTACCCGCCACGGCATGACGCTCTACGAACTCAAGCTCAAGGCGAAGGAAGACGCCGAAGCCGCCGAACAGCTCGCCGCCATCGAAGCGGACACCCAGAAGGCCAAGGGCGGCCTCGCCGGTACGGTGCTCGTCTCCGACGGCTTCTTCCCCTTCCGCGACGGCGTGGACGTGTGCATCGCGCAGGGCGTGACCGCCATCGCGCAGCCCGGCGGCTCCCTCCGCGACTACGAGGTCATCGGGGCCGTCAACGAAGCCTCCCCGCAGGTGGCGATGGTCTTCACCGGCCAGCGTTCGTTCAAGCATTAATGAAGATTGGGAAGGGGAAGGAAAACCTTTCGGAATAAAGGATTTCCCCCCTTCCTCTCCCAAGAGTTCCGTAAGGGAAAAAGGAAGCGAATGTTCAGGCTACAGCCCTTCCGGAGCCCTTGTGTGTACGGAATCTTTTCATGAGATAAAAAAAACCGCCGCCTTTCCCCATCACCAAAACGTAGAAGCCTTTGGAAGGAGAGGGGGTTCGGGGGAGGGAAGAGGGAACCTTTCTCCAGAAGGTTCCCTCTTCCCTCGGCAACAGAAGGATTCAAGATGGTTCAAGGCTTGGTTCGTTACCCCGGCGCGGGGTGTGTGGTTGAGTTCATGCAGGGCAACGCGCCCCAGATCGCATGGGTGCTGGAGGAACAGAACGGCAGGCTCCGCCTGTTGCTTCCGAACCGCCGGGAAACGGCCCTGCAAGCCGCGCGCATCCTGCCGTGGCCCGGCCCGGCCTACGAAAAGAACTGCTCCCGCGATGCGGCGCTGGAAATCCTCGAACGCCACAAGAGCCGCCGGGAAGTCGCCAACGTCGATCCGCTGGAACTCTGGGAACTGGCACAGGGTGAAGTGGAACAGGCTCCGGCCCAGTGGTTTGCGGAACTCGCCATGAGCGAGCCGGACATGGACGCTGTGGCGGCCTGCGGCCACGCGCTCATGCTGGCCAAGAGCCATTTCAAGTTCAACCCGCCGAATTTCGAGGTCTACCCCGAAAGCGTCGTCGCCACCCGCATGGCCGAACTGGAAGCCGCCCGCAGGCGTGAGGAGCTGGTCAACAAGGGAAGCGCCTTCATCCGCCTGTTGTGGGAGATCCATCAGAAGAAAAGCACGCAGTCCCCGGGGCGGGGCGCCGAATCGCTGGACCCCGATGTCCGCGAACGGCTGCGCCGCACCATCATGAACCGCATCGCCGATCCCGAGACCTCGGAAGACGACGGACTCTGGAAACTCATGGTCAAAGGGCTGCCCGACGATCCCTTCATGCCGCTCCACCTCGCGCAGGCGTGGGGGCTCGTGGAGCCGCACCACAACTATTGGATGGACAGGGCCGGATACGCCCCCGGCAGCGGCTGGTGCGAAGAGCACCGGGACGAGCTCGACGCCCTGCTTGCGCAAGCGGCGGAAGACGAACGGCAAGAGCCGACCTTCCCGGGCAGGCCCATCATCAGCATCGACGCCCCGACCACCCGCGACGTGGACGATGCCTTTTTCATCGAAGCCAGGCCCGACGGCGGCTGGAACCTGACGCTGGCGCTGGCCTGCCCCGCCTTCCGCTGGCCCTTCGGGGGGAAGCTGGACAAGGCCGTCTTCAACCGCGCCACCAGCATCTATCTGCCGGAAGCCACCCACCACATGCTTCCGGAAGCCCTCGGCACGGGAGCCTACAGCCTGCTGGCCCAAAAGACGCGGCCTTCCCTGCTCATCGAATGCACCGTGGGAGCCGACGGCCTCGTGACCGCGTGCGAACCGCGCGTCGGCTATGCCCGGCTTGCGGCGAACCTGTGCTATGAGGATTGCGAAACCGCGCTGGACGGCGGGGAGTCCCCGGCGTCTCCCTATCTGGAGCAGCTCCGGCAGGCCCTCGAACTTGCGCGGGCCCATCAGGAACGCCGCATCGAAAAGGGCGCCGTCATCATCGAGCGCCCGGACATCACGATCAATCTTGAAGGGGCTGGCGAAAACATCACCGTTTCGCTGGATGAAGATCCGCTCGCGCCCAAGGCCCACCTGCTCGTTTCCGAGCTGATGGGCCTGACCCACGCCGCGCTGGCAGCATGGGCCAAGGAGCACGGCATTGCCCTGCTCCACCGGACGCAGGACGTCGCCATCCCCAAGGAATTCTCCGGCATCTGGCAGACGCCCCTTGAAATCGCCCGGGTGGTCAAGGCGCTGGCTCCCGCCGTGCTGGAAACCAATCCACGCCCGCACGCCGGCCTTGGGGAAGCGATGTATGCGCCGTCCACATCCCCGCTGCGCCGCTATCCCGATATGATCAACGAAACGCAGATCATTTCCCTGCTCCGGGACGGCAAGCCGCGCTGGGGCAAGGAAGAGCTCGACACCCTGCTTCCCCTGCTCAACGCGCATCTCGACGCCGCCGGGCAGGTACAGCGCTTCCGGCCCCGCTACTGGAAGCTGCTCTACTTCAAGCAGCAGGGCGACCGCTGGTGGCCCGCCGTCATCACTGATGAAAACGACGCCTTCGTCACCGTCAACATGCCCAAGGAGCAGATGATCGTCCGGGCGCGCCGCCAGTTCTTCGGGGAACGCGCGCATCCGGGGCAGGAGCTTGAAATCCGCCTCGGCAAGGTGCATCCTCTGCAAAACGACTTCCAGCTTCTGGAAACCCGAGAAATCTAAGGAAACGCCATGTTCGACATCCTGTGGATCTGCCTTACCTACTGCATCGGCTCCGTCCCGTTCGGCCTGGTCTTCGCCAAAACATTCTGCCGCATCGACCCCCGCACGGCCGGGAGCGGCAACGTGGGGGCGACCAACGTAGCTCGACTCTGCGGCAAGGCATGGGGGGCGGCCACGCTTGCCTGTGACCTCCTGAAAGGCACCATCCCCGTCTTCATCGCCATGCAGTACTCGACGTCCGAGCTCGTCTGGACGCTCACGGCGCTGGCGGCGATCCTCGGGCATCTCTATTCCTGCTTCCTCGGCTTCAAGGGCGGCAAGGCGGTGGCGACCTCCATCGGGGTGCTTATCCCTCTGGCGTTCTGGCAGCTCCTCATCGCCGTCTGCATTTGCCTGTTCCTGATCTGGCGTTCCGGCTTCGTTTCGCTCGGCTCGCTGGCTCTCGTGACGTCCATGCCCATCCTGCTGGCGCTTTCCGGCAAATTCAGCCTCCTGCCCCTCTCGCTGATCATCCTCGCGCTGGTCTTCTGGAGCCACCGCGAAAACATCCGCCGTCTCGCCAAGGGCGAAGAAAAGACGTGGGTTAAGAAGTAACCGATATGGAGAATCGGGGGAAGGGAGGAGGAAGCCTTTCTGAAGAAAGGCTTCCCTCCCCCACGCC
>OGRQ01003322.1_pt1 | contig 10177 bp, 3 predicted proteins | sample 1553521 | NCBI WGS metagenome assembly OGRQ01 (sample SAMEA2580088, study PRJEB22360) | human gut metagenome | biome: human gut; feature: human-associated habitat; material: faeces | place: Denmark | collected 2008/2010
GAGACCGACGAAGAGCTGATGATGAAGTACCTGGAAGGCGAAGAGCTGACCAAGGGGGAAATCAAGGCTGCTCTGCGTAAGGCTACTATTTCCAACGAGATCGTTCCTGTTGTCTGCGGCTCTTCTTACAAGAACCGTGGCGTTCAGAAACTGTTGGATGCAATCGTTGATTATATGCCTGCTCCGACCGACGTTGCGGCCATCAAGGGCACCAACCCGGAGACTGGCGAGGAAGAAGATCGCACTTCTTCCGATGATCAGCCGTTCTCTGCACTGGCATTCAAGATTATGACTGACCCGTATGTTGGTAAGCTGTGCTTCTTCCGCGTGTACTCTGGTACCGTTGAGGCTGGCACCACTGTTTACAACTCTGTTAAGGATCAGGACGAGCGTATCGGCCGTATCCTGCAGATGCATGCAAACAACCGTAAGGATATCGACATCTGCTACGCTGGCGATATCGCCGCTGCTGTTGGTCTGAAGAACACCACCACTGGTGATACCCTGTGCGATGAGAAGCATCCCATCATCCTCGAGTCCATGAACTTCCCCGAGCCGGTTATCCGCGTTGCCATCGAGCCCAAGACCAAGGCTGGCAGCGAGAAGATGGGTATTGCCCTGTCTAAGCTGGCTGAAGAGGACCCGACTTTCCGTACCTGGACCGATGAAGAAACCGGTCAGACCATCATCGCCGGCATGGGCGAGCTCCACCTGGAAATCATCGTGGACCGTCTGCTCCGCGAGTTTAAGGTCGAAGCTAACGTTGGCGCACCTCAGGTTGCCTACCGTGAAACCATCCGCAAGGATGCTAACCAGGAAACCAAGTACGCACGTCAGTCCGGTGGTAAGGGCCAGTATGGTCACGTTAAGATCAAGATTGAGCCCAACCCGGGTAAGGGTTATGAGTTTGTCAACGGTATTGTTGGCGGCGCTATCCCGAAGGAATACATCCCCGCTGTTGACAACGGTATCCAGGGCGCGATGAAGTCCGGCATTCTGGCTGGCTATCCCGTCGTGGATGTCAAGGTCACTCTGTGGGATGGCTCCTATCATGAAGTTGACTCCTCTGAAATGGCGTTCTCCATCGCCGGCTCCATGGCATTCAAGGATGCTATGAAGAAGGCTGATCCCGTCATTATGGAGCCCATCATGAAGGTTGACGTTGTTGTTCCTGACGAGTATATGGGCAACGTCATTGGCGACTTGAACAGCCGCCGCGGCGCGATCCAGAACCAGGAATCCACCGATGGCACTGCCCGTGTCACCGCTATGGTTCCTCTGTCCGAGATGTTCGGTTACGCTACTGACCTGCGTTCCAAGACCCAGGGCCGTGGCCAGTACTCCATGGAGCCGGCTGATTACCAGCAGGTTCCCAAGAGTGTTGCAGATAAGATCATGACCGAGCGCAATAAGGGCTGATTCTGCACAAATTCGCGCAAAATACTTGATTTTTCTTGAAAAATCTAGTATGATAGCCTTATAACAGGCTATTTTATCTGTTTGAATTAAAGGAGGATACTTCCAATGGCTGAAAAGGAAAAATTTGACCGCTCTTTGGAGCATGTCAACATCGGTACCATCGGTCACGTTGACCACGGCAAGACCACTCTGACTGCCGCTATCACCAAGGTTCTGGCTCTGAAGGGCGACGCCGATTTCATGGATTACTCCAGCATCGATAAGGCTCCTGAAGAGAAGGCTCGTGGTATCACGATCAATACCGCTCACGTTGAGTACCACACCGCGAAGCGTCACTATGCCCACGTTGACTGCCCGGGCCATGCTGACTACATCAAGAACATGATCACCGGTGCTGCTCAGATGGACGGCGCTATCCTGGTTGTTGCTGCAACCGATGGCCCGATGCCGCAGACCCGTGAGCACATCCTGCTGGCTCGTCAGGTTGGCGTGCCCAAGATCGTTGTGTTCCTGAACAAGTGCGACATGGTTGACGACGAAGAGCTGCTCGACCTGGTCGAAATGGAAGTTCGCGAACTGCTGGACAGCCAGGATTTCGACGGCGACAACACCCCGATCATCCGTGGTTCCGCTCTGAAGGCTCTGGAGAGCACTTCCAAGGATCCCGATGCTCCGGAATACAAGTGCATTTGGGAGCTGATGGACGCTGTTGATAGCTACATCCCGACTCCGGACCGTGCTGCTGATAAGCCGTTCCTGATGCCCGTTGAGGACGTTATGACCATCTCCGGCCGTGGCACCGTTGCTACCGGTCGTGTTGAGCGTGGTACTGCTCATGTCGGCGATCAGATGGAAATCGTTGGTCTGAAGGAAGAGAAGCTGACCACCACCATCACTGGTCTGGAAATGTTCCGCAAGAGCCTCGAGTTCGCTCAGGCTGGCGACAACATCGGCGCTCTGCTGCGTGGTATTGACCGTGACCAGATCGAGCGTGGCCAGGTTCTGGCTGTTCCCGGCTCTGTTCATCCCCACACCACTTTCGATGGCCATGTTTACGTCCTGAAGAAGGAAGAAGGCGGCCGTCATACCCCGTTCTTCAACAACTATCGTCCTCAGTTCTACTTCCGTACCACCGACGTTACCGGCATCATCACCCTGCCCGAAGGCACTGAGATGTGCATGCCCGGCGACAACGTTGATATGCACGTTGAGCTGATCACCCCGGTTGCCATGGAAGAAGGCATGCGTTTCGCTATCCGCGAAGGCGGCCACACTGTTGGTTCCGGCGTTGTTTCCAAGATCGAGAAGTAATTTTCGGCTTGTGATATAGCTTTCAAGGCTCCTGCTGTTAAGGCAGGGGCCTTTTTGTTGTGTACGACTTATGGGACGAGGAGGGGGCAAAGGCCGGGTGTGGAAGCCCAAGGAAGGCATCATGAAAACATCAGAAATTGTAGATAGGGGAGAGGACACCATTCGGAACTTTGAAAAAGTGGAGCAGGAGGGGGCACTCACACCGCCCTACCTTGGGAAGGTGTATTTCAGGTCGCGGTTAAGGGGCAAGGGTTGATCTATCCCTAAGTTTTCGGAACGGTCAGGAACGCTCTCTACAGTACAATTTATAATGGGCAATTCTCAACCTCCAATTTTCCCTTCAAGTTTCCTCCAATCTCTGCCAAATCTCTCAACAACAAGCCAAACCGAAATGGCAAAAAATGCGCGATTACAATACCGGGTGATTGGATTAAGAGATTGCAAAGAACATTATCGGGGTAAATGTTTAATCATTTGATAAAATCAGGAATAAACCATTCAAAAATGTTAATAAATACCGTTAAAGAGCCACCGCACCGCAACGCAAATAATGTGCGAAAAACAGGTTTCAGTTGATTCAAGGACAAAAATTTACCTAGAAACCGCTCTAATGAACTATGCAAATTCTGGCAACTGTGATATAATGTATATACCTAGATGTGTCGGAAAGGTTATCATTTGCGGGATCAAGGCATGCAGCCGGTACAACGTTTTGTCAGCCGCTGTGCCGGGGCCAAAAGCCCCAAAAGCAGGCCGCAGCCCGGCAAGGGATCGCCAGACCGAGGGGAGCACAACCAGGCGTTTTGCAATCAACACCTGCAAAGTGCCGCACATCTGCCGTACCACTTTTCACACAAAAGGGGAAAGTAGTAACACTTAAGGGAGGATAAAACTATGAAGAAAATCCTTCAGCGTTTTGGTGCATCCGTGCTGGCAGCAGCCATGGTTGCCCAAAGCGTGGCGCTTCCCGCAGCAGCCGAAACTACCAAGATTGATTCTTCGGTAGCGCAGTCTGTTGCAGCTAGCGCAGCAAGCGCGGCCAGCGCTGTGCAGTCCCTGCCCAAGTTCACCAGCACCGCAGACCTGATCAAGCAGACAGCCCAAACGCTGGCTGCCCAGGGCGAAGTGCATGAACTGGAGCAGGACGATGCCAAGCTGGAAGCGACTGCACAGAGCAAGGCGGGCATGAGCCTTGCAGCGTTGGAAAATGCACTGGCCGATGCTATGTACGCCAACGCCGCAGCCGGCAAGATCAACACCGAAGCCTATGGCCTGAACAAGGACGAGATGGCATCGGTGATGGCTGCCACCATCAAAACGTATCATCTGTCCAGCGCCGTTACCGACCTGGGCTATGAGACGAACGCCGCAGGCGTTGTGACCGCCGTTACCTTTACCGGCAGCTCCGGCATGACCTCTGCGATGGAGTCCATGACCAACAGCGATGATGAAGTGATTGCGCAGCAGGCTGACAGCTACGCACAGGCTTACGTTGCTGAAAACTCCGATACCTTTGCGGCCAGCGCCGCTGCGGACGGCCATACCTATGGCGAGCCGAAATGGTACTGGAATGACACCAACCCGGAGGATGGCCACACCCATAGCTGGAAGGAAACCCCCGATGGTTACTGGACCAAGACCGATGACGGCTGGGCTTACACCGCTGTGTATACCTGTGAAAAGGGCGATGCCTACCAGAAGGTAGAAGGCACCGTAACCAAGGATACCACCGAGGCAAAGCCCGGCGCTGCCGGCAAGACCGTTTACTCTGCCAGCGTGCCCGCTGACAAGAGCCCGGTTAAGAAGGAATACAAGGAACCCACCACCCGCACCGACGACATTGCCGCCCTGCCCTGCCAGAACCATGCCGTGCCCAAGGATGCAGATGGCAACTTTGTTGCTACCTTCAACTGGGAAATGAAGAAGGTCGAGGGCAAGCTGGCCGATGACTACAGCAACGCCCAGCTGTTCTATGACAGCGAAACCGGCAAAATTTCTGCCGGCGCTCCCGTTACCATTGACTGGGAATGCACCAGCGTCACCTTCAAGTGCGCTGTCTGCGGCGAAGAAATCAAAACCCAGCCGGTAATGACCATGCCGGTCAGCGTTGTGGTAGACCAGAATAACAATTCCGTCTACATCAATGTGGGCGGCACCCCGACCCTGGATACCACCTCCGGCGGCACCGGCGTTACCCTGGTGTCCGCAATGGATGGCGGCAACTGGTACGATATGCAGAACAACCCGGTTGACGCAAGCAAGGTGAACTTCACCTATCAGAGCGGCGACAACAAGGGCAAGAACAGCCTGCTGCTGTACGACAGCCAGAAGACTGCCGTGTATGTGGACGACCAGGGCAACCAGGTCACCAATACTTACGATGTCTCGACTGCGCAGATGAACTACTACTACTTCCAGCTGTCGCAGTTCAACCAGGACGAAGCAGAGTACTTCGGCGTGGTTGCCCCGTTCTGGACCTCCAAGGGCGTTCAGAAGCAGGGCGAGGATGGCAGCATCACCGGCACCATGGGCGCAATCAAGATATTGTGCAGCATTGATCCGAACGATGATGTCCCGCCGACCACCATGGCATTCATGCTGAACATGCTGCCGCAGGCGTTCATGTCTTACGTCATGAACTATGGCGAAGCTCTGAAAGCCATCCGTGACGCAGGCTTGGCACAGGTTGCCAAGCTGGGTGACAGCGCTGACTATGTCACCAAGCTGCTGATCCTGCACGACTGGATCTCCCAGGTTGCAGAATTCGATATGGGCTCCATGGGCGATATCACCGGCGGCGGCAACAACGACCCCATCCAGACGACTGCTTTCGGTGCCCTGCTGGGCGGCGAGATCGGCGCTAAGGGCGTTGAGTATGGCTGCATCTGCCTGGGCTATGCAGCTGCATTTAACTACATGGTCCAGAATTTGCCTGACAACAAGAGCATCTATAAGAATGATGACGGCAGCTGGAAAACCCCCGATGAAGTAGGCGATAACGCTGTTGTTGACTTTGCCCAGATCCTGTATTACTGCGATACTTCTGATACCAGTGTTGCCGGTAATGCGTTCGGCGGCGGCATGTTCAACAACGTCCACTACTTCAACGCAGTCAAGGTCAACAAGCTGCAGGGCGACAGCAACTCTGCTACGATGACCACCGGCGAAGCCAACAAGAACTGGTACTATGTTGACGTCTGCTATGACGACGTGAACACTGAGTGCATGGCCCAGACCCGCGTTGAGAACGCAGGCGACATGCGCCATGTCAACTTCCTGGTTTCTCCCTCCGGTCTGGAAGGCCGTTACAGCAAGTACTATGATTACATTGACTCGCTGTACGATGGCTACACCTACACCAAGAACAAGAATCCCGATGTGGATGATGACGGCAATGTTGTGTTGAACAACGGCAAGCCGCATTACTCTTACACCAAGGCGGAGAACAAGAACGAGACCCGTTACACCGATACCTGCTACGAGGATACCTGGTTCACCTCTATCTGCAGCCCCATCTACTTCGACAATAATTACTTCTATTACGTTGATACCACGACCAACCAGAACCTGTACAACAACATGCGCCGCCAGCAGTCCGAGAACGGCAACAGCGGCAGCTCTGGTTCCGGCAGCTCTGGTAACAACTCCCAGATGCAGCAGTTCATGAAGAAGATGCAGAACCAGGGCCCCGATACTCTGGAAGCACGTCCGCGTAATGCGAACTACTATATCCGCAAAGAGGATTCCAGCAGCAGCAGGCCCGGCGGCTTCAGCATGAGCAGCTTTACCAAGACGGATGACCCGTTTGATATCATCCTGATGTACTACAACGATCTGAAGGAAACCAGCAGCAACTTCAATGATGACGACAGCAATGCCAAGGTTCTGGCCGAAGCTGGCACCATCTATAAGATCGATACCAGTGCAAAAGATAAGCATACCAAGGTTGAAAACAACCTGAACACCGAGTGCCTGGCAGACGCTGCTGCAAAGCGGATCTACCCCGCACTGGTACACTCTACCGCACTGTATGATGGCAAGCTGTACTTCAACGTCAACAACGCCATCTACCGTATGGACCCGACCACCGGCGCAGTGGAAGAAGTGAAGGAATACAACACCGTCTATGGCGGCATTAAGCTGACCAAGGATAAGGACGGCAACATGGTTCCCGATACCCACTTTCCCGGCATGAGCATGGTTATCATGGATAGCGCCCAGGATACCAGCAGTGTGAAGTATCTGGGCACCTTCATGAACCATCCTCTGGCGGGCCTGACCCTGCGTGACAGCTACAGCTTTGCTACCACCACCCAGCAGGGCCAGACTGTGATCACCGGCATCAACACCACCAAAGATCAGCTGGTCGTTTCTGTCGGCACCAACCTGTCCAACACCTATAAGGAACTGGTGGACGGCAAGGCAGAAGTCAAGACCGATGCCTCCGGCACTTCTTATGCAAACCGTAAGAGCTACAAGACCGAGTCCTGGAACTACAACCCGAGTTACAACCAGAACATGGGCAGCTCTGACGAGAAGAACAAGAACGAAGAGTTCATGTGGTGCGCTAACCTGGTTGAAACCATGCCGATGTCCGACATGGTCAGCGACCTGAGCAGCGGCGCAACCACCGATGTTTCCGTTGAAGCATGGTGCGATACCCCCGCTTACACCCAGGCCCGCACCAACAAGTACGGCCTGACCAAGGGTGAAAAGAAGTACGCTGACGGCGCACTGCCCAAGGGCCATACCTGGGCTCTGGACGAGCTGGAAACCAAGTCCGTTGGCAACAATGTGTACCTGTGCTCTGATTGCCATACCGCAACCGAAAGCACCCCCCACACCGTTACCCTGCCCGATCCAGTTGAAGGTGTTACCCTGACCCTGGGCACCACCAGCAACACCTACATCAAGGACGATACCGTTACCCTGACCGTAGAAAAGAAAGGCACCGATATCGTTACCGTTACCGCAAAGAACGGCGATACCGATGTTGCTCTGACTGAAGTTCAGGAAGCAGCGCAGGACGAAGCCGCAGCCCAGGCTACCACCGAAAAGGCGAAGACGGTTTACACCTTCACCATGCCGGACGGCGATGTGACCATCAGTGTTACCAAAGCCGCTAAGACCTATGCGGTCAAGGTGGCCGATGCTAACAAGGATACGTTGAAGATCACCAGCCCCGAAGCTGACCTGGATAAGGTTGCTGAGGGCACCAGCGTTACCGTTGTGGCTACCCCGAAGGATGGCTATACCCTGACGGCTGACGGTGTGGTGGTTACTTACGGCGACAATCAGACCCTGAAAGCAACTCCTGACACAGAAAAGGCCAACACTTACACCTTTGCAATGCCCGCTGGCGATGCAACTGTCAGCGCAGCGTTTGAAGAGGTTAAGAAGTATAACGTTACTGTGGCGGGTACTGTTGAAAACGGCACTGTGGGCGTAGAGCCGAAAACCGCAGCTGCGAAGGATGTTGTTACTGTTACCGTTACCCCGAATACCAACTTTAAGTACACGGACGGCAGCCTGAAAGCTACTTATACGGATGGCGGAACGAAGAAAGAAATTAACGACTTTAAGGCAGTAGACGGTAAGGAAAACACCTACACCTTCGAGATGCCTGCCGCTGATGTTACCGTTGATGCTAAGTTTGAAGCTATGCCGGATAAGACTTATAGCATTACTTCTGACGTGACCAACGGTGCCGCAAACCTCAGCGTAAAAACTGCAGCTATGGGTGATCCGGTTGAGGTTACCTTTACGGCAAATGGCGAAAACTATAAGCTGGAAGAAAGCTCTGTGTGTTACGAAAAGAAGGGTGATCCTTCTACCGCAAAGCCACTGACACCGAACGATGGCAAGTATAGCTTCTACATGCCGGACTATGATGTTGTTGTTAAGGCCGTATTTGCAAAGACTACTCATACCGTAACTTGCAATGTAACCAATGGTACTGCTACTGTTAACCCGACCGGTGAAATTAAAGAAGGTACGAGCGTTACTGTTACTTTTAAGCCGGATGAGGACAAGGCAAATTATGTGCTGAAAGAGAATCCGAAGCTGGATTCTGGCAACCTACACACCACTTTGAATGTAAGCGATGGCGTTGGAACATTCAATATGGACAAGAATGATGTCATTATCACGGCAGAGTTTGTGGAACCCACCACTCCTAGTGAGGGTGACAACACTAGTGATAATACCAACAACGGCGGCGAAGAAACTCAGGCTCTCGAAGCCGAGGAGCGCACCGCTCACGGCGCTGCTGAAAAGACCACCATTACCGCAATGGCTGTCTTTACCTGCACCGATAAGAACTGCGCAAGCGCTCAGTTCGTGGATGCAACGGTAAAGCAGACCAGCGGCGTTACCACCGCTGCTGTCAACTTCAACGGCAAGGACTACACCGCCAAGTACGGCGAGAAGAACGGCTGGGTTGAAGAAAACGGCAAGAAGTACTGGTACGAAAAGGGTGTGAAGCAGGGTACCACCGGCCGCGGCAAAGAGATCTATGATCCCGATTCCGACGCCTGGTACTGGCTGGATGCTGTCCAGGGCGGCGCAATGACCGTCAACAAGGACGTTTACCAGGAATCCGCCGCCGGCCAGTGGGCTGATAGACCCGATGGCACCGGCAAGTGGGTCCGTTACGATGAGAACGGCCACATGATCAAGGGCTGGCAGACGACCGAGAAGGGCACTTACTACTTTGACCCGACCTTTGGCACCATGGCCAAGGGTGTTACCGAAATTGACGGCGTACCGTGCGCGTTCGATCAGAACACCGGCATTGGCCTTGATAAACAGTGGGTAACCATCAATGGCGCCGATTACTGGTACGAAAATGGCGTTCGCCAGGGTCTGGAAGGCCGCGGCAAGGAAATCTATGACCCGGCTTCCGATGCTTGGTACTGGCTGGACTCTGTTGATCAGGGCAAGAAAGCCACCAGCAAGGATGTCTATCAGGAATCCGAAGCTGGCCAGTGGGCTGATAGGCCCGATGGCACCGGCAAGTGGGTCCGTTACGATGCACAGGGCCACATGATCAAGGGCTGGAGCGCTGACAAGCGTTACTATTTCGACCCGATCTATGGCACCATGGCTAAGGGCGATGCAGTCATCGATGGCCGCACTTATCATTTCGATAAGAAAACCGGCATTCGGCAGTAATCCCACAGCCTGAACAATGAGCTGTAACCCAGCCCATTAACCCCTAAATAGAAATGCCGCAGCAGATGTAACAGTCTGCTGCGGCATTTTTGTATTTTGGGGCATAGGTTCAGTGAAATATTTGCCGGGCCAGTAGGGCGGGGGACACCACCCTGCCGAAATACTGGGAACAATACACAATTTAAAAATTGCAATATACCTTGCTATGCCGTAGGGGGCGGCGTCCCCGACGCCCCGGAGGAGCGTATAAATTACAGGCCTTTTGTTGGTAACT
>OGRQ01003329.1_pt1 | contig 10152 bp, 7 predicted proteins | sample 1553521 | NCBI WGS metagenome assembly OGRQ01 (sample SAMEA2580088, study PRJEB22360) | human gut metagenome | biome: human gut; feature: human-associated habitat; material: faeces | place: Denmark | collected 2008/2010
TGTGCACGCCGGTGTACATGGCCTTGGTGCGCTCGTCGAGCTTGACGGCCTTGGCCAGGTCGGCGAACAGCTGCAGGGTCTCCGGCTTGATCAGGTTCTTGGACAGATCGAAGTGCAGGTCGCCTGCATCGAAGCTCAGCTTCTCGACGCGCTCGGCGTCATCGGCGAACCACTGCTTGAGGCTGATGCCCTCGGACTGCAGCTCGTCGTAGTGCTTCTGCAGCGCGGCCCACTCCGGGGTCTTGGTGGCGTCAACGGGAGGATTGATGGCCATGTTGATAGGTCCTTTCATCATCACTGTGAAGCGGAACGTGACGGTGGAATCTCGTTCGATTTTCCACGGCACGAGCCGTTTTCTTCACCTCACAAGATACTCACAAAAGCCGACAGAACAACACAAAAATGTTTCCCGAGTTAACACATTCGGTCGGAAGCGCGATATACCGCGGTTCCGACCACTTTTCAGCGGCGACATGCCAGATAAACGACGATTACTGAAATCGTATGCAACGTTCAGCGGAAAAGCTTCAACGCACGTGAAAACGGCTGTCGTATGCAACGATCGCATTACGATTACGTACGCAACTTACGCACGACCACGCACGCGGCTTACGCAAGTCAGGCGATGGCGGCGAGCAGGAAGTGCGCGCCGGTCATCATGACCAGGCCGATGATCGCGGACACGGACAGCGAGAAGCCGGCGAGTTTCGCATTGCCGAGCACTTCGTCGGTGAACAGGGTGGAGAACACGGCGATTGGCGCGAGGCAGCACATCACCACGGCTTCGCGCACATTGGCGCCGAACGGCAGCACGAACCATGCGCAGACGGCGGACAGCAGGCCGAATGGCAGTCGCAGGCCGATGATCTTCAGCAGCTTCATCACATCGTCACGGCCGGCGGGCAGGTCCATCAGCATGCCGACCATCAGCATGGCGACGAACGAGTTGGCGTTGGCGAGCGGCTCAACGAACGTGGCCACGACGGCGGGGATCTTCACATTGGCAAGCATGAGCACGATCATGACCAGGTAGGTGTCGAACGGGATGGAGCCGAAGAAGCCTTTCGCCACGTTGCGTAGCAGCGCGTGGCGTGCCAGCCGGCGGGCATCGCGATCCTTGGGTTTCGTATACGGCAGCACCGGCGCATGCCCCTGGTACTGCTCGTCCAAGGTCTTGCCGGGCTGGATGTGCAGGAGGGTCTGCGTCATGACGTTCGTGCCGGCCGCCACCATCACGCAGTTGCCGATGTCGAACATGGCCGCTGGCACGATCGCCGCGGTGCCGAGAAACGCCTGTACCACGGGGAAGCAGAAGCAGCCGATGTTGAAGCCGGAACCGTTGAGCATGGTGAACGCGCGATCCTGCACAGGCGTGTGACGTGTGGTGAGGAAGATGAGCACGGGCGGGATGAACGCGACCACGAAGCCGAAGACGGAGATCCACAGCATGCTGGAATCATGCGGGTTCGTGGCGAACGAGTAGATGATGGCGCAGGGCAGAACCAGGTTGAACAGGGCGACCTGCATGATGCGGTAGTCGCGGTTTTTGAATTTGCCGGCGCGTTTGAACAGGTAGCCGGTGAGGATGATGGCCAGCAGCGCGATTGGCTGAATTAACGTGGACATGTGCGCGAGATGGGACTTGAACCCACACGTCAAAGACACAGGAACCTAAATCCTGCGCGTCTACCAATTCCGCCACTCGCGCAATCACCATCCGCGCACGGCGAAAACCGATACGCACGGATGCACATATGCAAAACCCTAGATGCTCGGAAACCCTCCGAACATCTAGGGCAGTGGAGCCACTTGACAGAATCGAACTGTCGACCTGCTCATTACGAGTGAGCCGCTCTACCGACTGAGCTAAAGTGGCGCAATGCCCGGTAAGCATACGCTAGCCGCGCACAAGAAACAAAGCATAGCGGAAAAACCGGACGAGCACAAATCGCACGCACGCCATCCAGTGTCGCGCGCCACGGCAAGCGCCCGTCGCGGCCGTCATCCGATGTTATTTGACCAGCGCTTCGATCGATGCGACCAGCGCGCGCAGCGCCTTGCCACGATGGGAGACCGCGTTCTTCTCGGCCGGCTCCATTTCGGCGGACGTGAGCTTTTCGCCGGCGTCGACCGCACGCTGCGGCTGATCGTTCGGCACAAACAGCGGATCGTAGCCGAAACCGTTGGCGCCGCGCGGGGCACGCAGCAGCACGCCCGGCATTTCGCCGACTTCGACGGTTTCGCTGGCGATCGTGTACGGCTTATCATCATCCGCACCGTCCGTCTTGCGCTCTCCTGGCACGACCAGCGCGGCGGCGCAGCGGAAGATAGCCCCGATGTTGGTGGGATTCATGACATTCTCCAGCACGGCGATGCGCCGGGCGTTGGCGCACACCTCCTCCACCGTGGGGAGGGCCGGGCGGCGCATGGCGCACAGCACGCCCCGGGTCAGCACATAGCCGGTCAGCACCTGTAACACGCTGCGGTCGGCGGTGTAGACGGTCGCATCCGGGCAGCGGGCCAGCACCCCGGCAGCCGGGCCATCAATCTGGCGGCGCTCCATCAAAAACGAGAGCGGCTCGCACCCGGCATCCAACGCCGTACCGATGACCTTGGGGCTTTCGGCGATGAAAATACCCTTTTCGGGTTCCAGCCTGTTGCGCAGCTGGGATTCGGTCAGCTTGGTGTAAGGGGCAAGCTCGGGGATGGACAAATCTGTAATTTCAATAATCTGCATGATGGCTTTTTCCTTCGTTGAGGTGTAGGGGCCGGGTATACCCGGCCCTGCCGTGTAAGGCAGGTACGCAGTAAAGGCAAGGTCACGGGCCGCATATGTGCGGCCCTTACAACTCTGCCTCGCGGTTTTTATAATAAGCATACAATATTTCAAAGCAAATTGCAAACAAAACCGCCGCCCGCGGGGCTTGCATCCCATGGGCGGCGGTCGTATTCAAATCCCTATATACCCTCTAAAAATGCTTTGCCGGATTACTCCACGGCGGCAAAGGCCTGATCAAGATCAGCGATGATATCGTCGACGTGCTCGGTGCCGATGGACAGGCGGATCGTGTTCTCCTGGATGCCGACGTCAGCCAGCTCCTCGGGGGAAAGCTGGGCGTGGGTGGTGGTGGCCGGGTGGATGACCAGGCTCTTCACGTCGGCAACGTTGGCCAGCAGAGAGAAGATCTGCAGATGGTCGATGAATTCAAAGGCTTCCTTCTGGCCGCCCTTGATATTGAAGGTGAAGATGGACGCACCGCCATTGGGGAAGTACTTCTCATACAGGGCGTGGTCGGGGTGGTCAGGCAGGCTGGGGTGGTTGACCTTCTCCACCTTGGGGTGATGGGTCAGGTACTCCACGACCTTCTTGGTGTTCTCGACGTGTCGGTCCAGGCGCAGGGAGAGCGTCTCGGTGCCCTGCAGCAGCAGGAACGCGTTGAACGGGCTGATGCAGGCGCCGGTGTCACGCAGGATGATAGCGCGGATATAGGTCACGAACGCGGCGGGACCGGCAGCATCCACGAAGCTGACGCCGTGGTAGCTGGGGTTGGGGTCAGCAAAGGCGGGAAACTTGCCGCTGGCCTTCCAGTCGAACTTGCCGGAATCGACGATGACACCGCCCAGCGTGGTGCCGTGGCCGCCGATGAACTTGGTGGCAGAGTGGACAACGATGTCCGCGCCGTGCTCGATCGGACGGATCAGGTACGGAGTGCCGAAGGTGTTGTCGATGACCAGCGGGATGTTGTGCTTGTGGGCAATCTCGGCGATGGCGTCGATGTCGGGAATGTCAGAGTTGGGGTTACCCAGCGTCTCCAGATAGATAGCGCGGGTGTTCTCCTTGACAGCGCCTTCGACCTCGGCCAGGTCATGGGCGTTGACGAAGGTCGTCTCAACGCCGAAGGCAGGCAGGGTGTGCTCCAACAGATTGGAGGTGCCGCCGTAGATGGTCTTTTGGGCGACGATATGGCCGCCGTTCTGGGCCAGCGCCTGGATGGTGTAGTTGATGGCAGCTGCACCGGAGGCAACGGCCAGGGCAGCAACGCCGCCCTCGAGAGCGGCAATGCGCTTTTCAAAGACATCCTCGGTGGTGTTGGTCAGGCGGCCGTAGATGTTGCCGGCATCGCGCAGGCCGAAACGGTCAGCGGCGTGCTGGGCGTTGTGGAAAACGTAGGAAGTGGTCTGGTAGATAGGCACGGCGCGGGAATCGGTGACAGGGTCAGCCTGCTCCTGGCCGACGTGCAGCTGAAGGGTCTCAAAATGCAGTTTACGCTCGCTCATGATAAAATCCTCATTTCTGTTTTTATTCTTTAAGTTGTTGACGCAAAAGAAAAGCCGGGGGTCGTACAGCTACAACTCCCGGGCAGAAAATACAGTGCGGCGCGAAATTTTACAGGCAATGCAAAGCAAGCCCACGCGCCCGGACGTTTTCCACCCGGGAGTTAGGCATTCGGCCACAGCGGAAATTCTGACGCAGCAGACTGCCGAATACATGGGCCATATGCTTTGCACCTCCTTTGAATTTACTAAATAACCTATAATTTCCGTAGGTTTGTCTGTATTATAATACGGATAAACCGATATGTCAATAGGGAAAAGAGGAAATTTATAAATTCCTAAGCCTTCCCCCTTTGGGGGAAGGTGGCCCCGCAGGGCCGGATGAGGGGCGCGTGTGCGGCGTCAACCCATAAACGGGTCATGGCGGCGAGGAGGCCCCTCATCAGTCAGCGGTCGGGGTCGCTGACAGCTTCCCCCTTGGGGGAAGCCTCGCTCTTTACAAAATCGTCCCCCCGCCGACGACCACATCCCCGTCATACAGTACCACTGACTGGCCGCGGGTGATGGCGCGCTGGGGTTCGTCAAAGACGACCTTGACCAGGCCGTTGTCCAGCGGGTAGACCGTGGCAGGCTGCTCCACCTGGCGGTAGCGGGCCTTGGCCTTTACCCGCATCGGCGCGGTCAGCCCGGGAATCGAGATCCAGTTGAAATCGTCGGCGATCAGCGTTGTGGTGAACAGTGCGCTCTCGGGGCCGACGGTAACAGTGTTCTTCTCCATGTCCTTGCCGCAGACGTAGACCGGTGCACCCAGCGCCAGCCCCAGACCCTTGCGCTGGCCGTTGGTGTAGCGCACCGCGCCGTGGTGGCGGCCCACGACCTTGCCGTTCCTGTCAATAAAATCGCCGTCCGGGTAATATTTGCCGGTGTAGCGCTCCATAAAGCCGACGTAATCGCCATCGGGTACAAAGCAGATATCCTGGCTGTCATGCTTGCGGGCGTTGCAAAAGCCCTGCTCCTCGGCAATTTTGCGGATGGAGGGCTTGTCCATGCCGCCCAGCGGGAACTTGGTGTGGGCCAGCTGATCCTGCGTCAGCACGTACAGAACGTAGCTCTGGTCCTTGTCGGCGTACAGGGCCTTTTTCAGCAGCCAGCGGCCGGTGTCAGGGTCTTGCTCTATGCGGGCATAGTGGCCGGTCACAACGTAATCCAGGCCGTTCTCCCGCGCAAAGTCCAGCATCTTGTCAAACTTCATCGTGCGGTTGCAGTCGATGCAAGGATTCGGCGTGCCGCCTGCCTCGTAGGTGGCAATGAACTTGCCGATGACTTTCTCGCGAAATTCCTCAGTATAGTTCACGACCTGGAAGGGAATGTCCAGCTGGAATGCCACATCGGCGGCATCCTCCACATCCTGGGCTGAGCAGCAGGTGTGGAAGCCGCTCTGGCCCAAATCTTCATTCTGGTACAGCCGCATGGTCGCGCCCATGCAGCGGTAACCCGCCTTTTTCATCAGGTAAGCGGCAACCGTGCTGTCCACGCCGCCGCTCATCGCAATCAGCGCACCGGGGGTAGTAGTCATGGAAAACCTCCTTGTATAAAAAATGTGCAGCACAAAACCGTGCTGCACATTGAAAATTGTTGAGTTGTAGGGGCGGGGCATACTCCGCCCGCGGCCTTGCCCTGACAGGGCATTGCCGGGAAAGCTGAGGGCCGAACCTGTCCGGCCCCTACGGCCTCCACTTTGTATGCAACAGTACCCTTATTATAGCAAAGGTTTCCTGTTATTGCAATCAGTCCGCGAACAGCGGGGTGGACAGATAGCGGTCGCCGGTGTCGGGCAGCAGGGCCACAATGGTCTTGCCCTTGTTCTCGGGGCGCTTGGCCAGCTGGATGGCAGCCCACAGCGCAGCGCCGGAGGAAATACCTACCAGCACGCCCTCCTTGTGGCCGACCAGCTTGCCGGTGGCAAAGGCATCCTCGTTGGCAACGGGGATGACCTCGTCATAGACCTTGGTGTTCAGCACGTCAGGTACAAAGCCGGCACCGATGCCCTGAATCTTGTGCGCACCGGCGGTACCCTTGCTCAGCACAGGGGAGGTGGCAGGCTCGACGGCCACGACCTTGACGGCGGGGTTCTGGCTCTTCAGGTACTCACCTGTACCGGTGATCGTTCCGCCTGTACCAACACCTGCAACAAAGATATCGACCTTGCCGTCGGTGTCCTCCCAGATCTCGGGGCCGGTGGTGCGCTTGTGGGCGTCGGGGTTGGCCGGGTTCACAAACTGGCCGGGTACAAAGCTGTTGGGAATCTCCTTCGCCAGCTCGTCAGCCTTGGCGATAGCGCCCTTCATGCCCTTGGAGCCGTCGGTCAGCACCAGCTCGGCACCGTAGGCCTTCATCAGCTGGCGGCGCTCTACGCTCATCGTCTCAGGCATGACGATGATGATGCGGTAGCCGCGGGCGGCGGCGACGGATGCCAGGCCGATGCCGGTGTTGCCGGAGGTCGGCTCAATAATGACGGAACCGGGCTTCAGTTTGCCGGTGGCCTCGGCGTCATCGATCATCGCCTTGGCAATGCGATCCTTGACGGAACCGGCGGGGTTGAAATATTCCAGCTTGGCCAGGATCTTGGCGTCCAGTCCTTCGGCGGCTTCAATGTGGGTGAGTTCCAGCAGGGGGGTGCGGCCGATCAGCTGGTCAGCGGAAGTATAAATCTTGCTCATGGTAGTTTCCTCCATCGTCATTTCTGTTTATTTACAATGTTACGGTTTTTACAGCGTGTGACGGCGACATCGCGCGTATGGTGCAAATCCCTTTCGCATATCAATTCATACCTTTCTTGTAGGTTGATAGGATTGTACAACATATTTTCCCATTTGTCAATAGGGAAATAGGGAATTTTGGCAACTTTTTTTGCGGCAAAGGGGTTGCTATCCTATTTACCAACTTGTATAATAGGAAATAAGAAAACGAAGGAGCAAAAACCAAATGATGATTTCAACGAAAGGCCGTTATGCGTTGCGGGTCATGATCGACATTGCCGAGAACCAGCACGACGGCTACATCCCCCTAAAAGAAATTGCCGCTCGGCAGGAAATTTCGGAAAAATACCTGGAGGCCATCGTCAAAAGTCTGGTCAAAGCGCGTTATCTGACCGGCCTGCGGGGCAAGTCCGGCGGCTACCGCCTGACCAAAACGCCCGGGGAATACACGGTGGGGAATATTTTACGCCTGACCGAAGGGAGCCTGGCCCCGGTGGCATGTTTAGGACAGAACCCGGTGGAGTGCCCCCGCATGGTGGAATGCCGCACCCTGCCCATGTGGCGCAAGCTGAACACGATGATCAACGACTACTTCGACGGCATCACCCTAGCCGACCTGGTCAACACCGCCCAGCCGGGAAATGATTATGTGATTTAAAAAAAGGAGTTATACCCGGTGCATGGGTATAACTCCTCTTTTTTATTGCATCGCCGGGGCAAGGGGAAACTACTGTTCCTTTACAGCTTTCCCAGCGCGTCCTTCACGCGGTTGAGGGTTTCCTCTTTGCCCATCATGGCGGCCAAATCGGTGCCGCCGCCCGGGGTGCGGGCCTTGCCGGACAGGGCAATGCCCAACGGGAACAGCAGCCAGCCGTTCTTCTTCTCCATCTGCTCGGCCAGCGTCTTGCAGGCCTCAAAGATCGCATCGCGGGTCCAGTCGGTCTGGGCTTCCAGCACCGGAAGCAGGGCGGTCAGGGCCTCTTTGGCGGACTCGGGCGTCGTTTTCTGCTTCTTGTTGCGGTACATTTCCGCATCAATGGGCAGCACGGCATCAAAGAAATCGAGCTGCGGCGGGATATCCTCCAGCACCTCGCAGCGGGGCTGCAAATTGGCGCAGAGCAGGTCGCGGTCAATATCGCAGTGGACGGCGCTGTCAATGAACGGGTCGGCCAGACGGCGGAACTCCTCGGCAGGCAGGGCGCGGATGTAGGCGGCGTTGATAGCGCGCAGCTTCAGCGGGTCAAAGATGGCGGGAGACTTCGAGATGCGGGACGGATCCCAGATCTTGATCATTTCATCCAGGCTGAAGATCTCCTGCTCGCCCTCGGGTGCCCAGCCCAGCAACAGCAGATAATTCAGCACGGCGGCGGGCAGGTAGCCCTTCGCCACCAGGTCCTGATAGCTGGCGTCGCCGTTGCGCTTGCTCAGCTTGTTCTGTGCATCCTTCATAACGGGCGGGCAGTGGATGTAAACCGGTTTCTCCCAGCCGAAAGCGTCATACAAAAGGTTATACTTCGGCGTCGAGGACAGATACTCGCTGCCGCGGATGACGTGGGTGATGCCCATGAGGTGGTCGTCCACGACATTGGCAAAGTTGTAGGTGGGCATACCGTCAGTCTTAATCAGAATCTGGTCGTCCAGCTCCTTGACATCGACCTCGATGTGGCCGTAGACAACATCGTCAAAGCCCGCCATGCCGCTCTCGGGAATTTTCTGGCGGATGACATACGGCTCACCGGCGGCCAGCTTGGCGGCGACTTCCTCGGCGCTCAGGTTGCGGCAATGCCCATCATAGTGGGTCATCTCGCCGGCCGCGCGCTGGGCCTCGTGCATCTCATTCAGGCGCTCCTCGGTGCAGAAGCAGTAGTACGCTTTGCCGGCCTTGACCAGTTGCTCGGCATATTGCTTGAACATGCCCATGCGCTCGCTCTGGACATAGGGGCCGACAGGGCCGCCGATGTCGGGGCCCTCGTCCCAGGTCAGACCGGTGGCCTTCAGCGTGTTGTAGATAATGTCGGTGGCGCCCTCGACCAGACGGCCCTGATCGGTGTCCTCAATGCGCAGGATAAAGGTGCCGCCGTTGTGGCGCGCCTGCAGATAGGTATACAGTGCGGTGCGCAGGTTGCCTACATGCATATAGCCTGTGGGGGACGGCGCAAAGCGAGTGCGGACGGTAGACATAGTTATTACCCCTTTTTATAGATAAAAGATAATAGATAATACATAAGGTGCGGGCACAGCCCGCCAGAATTATTATAAAACGCAGAGCCATGGGATGTCAACGGGAAAACACACCGTAGGGGCCGGGCATGCCCGGCCCGCAGCCGAAAGGCAGGAGCGCATTTGCGGGAAAGTTGAGGGCCGGACATGTCCGGCCCCTACAGAACGATTAAAGCAGGTATTCCTCAAACCTATGCAAATCGTCGATTTTTACGGTGGCGCGGTAAAAAACGCCCTCCTCGCGGTATTCCTCCTCGGCGACGCTGCCGCGGCTGCGCAAGATATCGGCCAAGGCCAGCTTGTCATAGGGCAGCACGACCTCAATGGTGCGGACGCGGTGGTTCAGCACCTCGTCGATCTTCGCCAGCAGCGCGTCCAGGCCATAGCCGGTCTTGGCGCTGGTCAAGAGGATATCCGGGTCAAAGGCCACGGCATTGGCGACGTCGCACTTGTTGTAGACCACCAGCTGGGGGATGCCCTCGCAGTCGAGGCTGCCCAGAACTTCATCGGTCACGGCCAGCTGCTCAGCGGCCTGAGCATCGCCCGCATCGGCGACCTTGATGATAACATCGGCGAACGCGGCTTCCTCCAGCGTTGATTTGAACGCCTCCACCAGATGGTGCGGCAGGCGGCTGACGAAACCGACCGTGTCCACCAGGATGATTTGCAGCCCGCTGGGCAGCACCAGCTTGCGGGCGGTGGGGTCCAGCGTGGCAAACAGCATATCGGCCTCAAAGATCTGCTCGCCGCACAGGGCGTTCAGCAAACTCGACTTGCCCACGTTTGTGTAGCCGACCAGCGCCACCACCGGCACGTTGTTTTTCTGCCGTGCCCGGCGGGTCTCGCCGCGGCGCTTTTCCAGCTCTTTCAGGCGACCTTCCAGATGCTCAATGCGGTG
>OGRQ01003375.1_pt1 | contig 10008 bp, 9 predicted proteins | sample 1553521 | NCBI WGS metagenome assembly OGRQ01 (sample SAMEA2580088, study PRJEB22360) | human gut metagenome | biome: human gut; feature: human-associated habitat; material: faeces | place: Denmark | collected 2008/2010
GAGAAGCACCCCTCGCATGAGGTCACCTCGTGAAGGGCACGAGCTCTGTTTCTTAATCCTAGTAATTCGCTATACTTAACCGAAAACACTCGGGCGCCCAGGCTTCGCGCCGCCCGCCCGAGCCGCCAGCGCGGCGGTGTCGGGCACGGACGCGGAAAGCACCATCGTGTGGGGCCCATTTTCACAGGCGCAGCGCCCGGCCCGCAGCAGGTCTACCAAAACCTGATAGGCCGTGTGGCAGATGTACAAATTCGGTTTCATGGCTTACTCCTGCACCAGCTTGACCGGCGGGAAGTGGATGCGCCCCCAGCCGGACGCCCACTCGGGCATCGTCAGGTCGCTGTTGGTCACTTCAAAGGCGAACTCGGTCACAGGCTTGTCCAGACAGACCGCGTGAGCCAGTGCGCCGTCAAAAATATCAAGGTAGAAGAAATACTGTCCCTCGCCCAGCAGGCTCGGGTCAAACTCAAACACCGAGGCGTAGACCTTGCCCGGCTCGGCAGGGCCGAGGTCCATCGGGTGGGTGATGCCCACCGGCGTCGAATCCCGCGCGTGGAGGTTCATCTTCATGTGGATGCCCGCGAACGGCTCCGACACGCGCCAGGTGATTTTCACGCGCATCTTCTCGGTGTCGGCAAAGACGCTCGATTCTTTCCCGACGAAGTCCAACGTTTCCAGCCGGAACCGCTTGCCGGCACTGCCGGTCATGCGGGCCACATCGGCCAAATCGTAGTGGACGACGTTGACGTCGGTGGTGTCCATGTAGACCGCGATAGCCTGCTCGACGTCGCCGTCAAAGATGACCTTGCCCTTGTCCAGCACGACGCAGCGGGTGCAAAGCTGACGGATCGTTGACATATTATGGCTGACATACAGCACCGTGCGGCCGTCCTGGTTGGCAACGTCGCTCATTTTTCCTAAGCATTTCTGCTGGAATTTCATGTCGCCGACGGCCAGCACCTCGTCCATGACCATAATTTCACTGTCGAGGTGCGCGGCCACGGCAAAGGCAAGTTTCACGAACATACCGCTGGAGTAGCGCTTGACGGGGGTGTCAATAAAATCGCCGCACTCGGAAAATTCGATGATCTGCGGCAGTTTTGCATCGATTTCGGCGCGGGTCATGCCGAGAATCGCGCCGTTCATATAGATGTTCTCGCGGCCTGTCATTTCGTTGTTGAAGCCGGTGCCGACCTCCAGCATCGACGCCACGCGGCCGCGAATCTTGATTTCGCCCTCGGTAGGGGCCGTGATGCGGGAGAGCAGCTTTAACAGCGTAGATTTGCCCGCGCCGTTGCGGCCGATGATGCCCAGCGCCTCGCCCTGGTAGACGGTCAGGTCAACACCGTTCAGTGCCATAAAGGTTTGCCCAAACAGCCGTTGGTCGGTGCCGATGACGGTGTTCGGGTCCTCCTTCCCGCGCACGCGGGCCCACCAGCTTTGCAGGTCATGCGTCAGCGTGCCGCCGCCGATCTGGCCGAGCTTGTACTGTTTTTTCAGCCCCGAAACTTCGATGATAGGGCGTTTTTCTGTTGCAGACATAATTCAAGCGCCCCTTTCTTACACCGTATCCATAAACGTTTTTTCAATGCGGCTGAACAGCACAACGCCCAAAACCAGCGCCGCAGCGGTAAAAATCAGACTGTACACGATGCCAAACACCGTGACCGTGCCGGTGCCTAAGGTCGCCATGCGGAAAATCTCGATGGGCGACGTCATGGGGTTTAGCTGGACCAGCACTTTCAGACGCGGGGAATTGTCCAGCATCGACAGCGGGTAGACAACGGGGGAGGCGTACATCCAAAGCTGCACGCCGAAGCCCACGGCGATGGCCAAATCGCGATATTTCGTCGTTAAAGAGGAAACGATGATGCCGACGCCGAGGCCCAGCAGCATGACTTCCAGCATGACGAAGGGAATCGCCAGCGCCCACAGCGTAAAGGTGATGCCGCTGCCCGTGGCGAAGAAATAGCCCCAGAAAATCAGGTACATGGCCGCCTGGATGCCAAAGTTGATAAGGCTTGTCAGCACCTGGCTGATGGGCATGGTCAGGCGGGGGAAGTAGACCTTGCCGAACACCTGCGAGTTTGTTACAAACGTATTGGCCGTGTTGTTGACGCAGTTGGCGAAAAACGTCCAGACCGTGTTGCCCGCCATGTAGAACAAAAAGCCGGGTACGCCGTCGGTGGGCATATTGGCCATGCCGCCGAACACAACATTGAAGATGATAGTGGTGATAAGCGGATTCAGAATGATCCACGCCGGGCCTAGAATCGTCTGTTTGTACAGCACGGTAAAGTTGCGCTTGACAAACATCGTGATGAGGTCGCGGTAGCGCCACAGCTCGTTCAAATCAATATCGAACCAGCCTGTTTTGGGCCGTATAACGGTGGTCCAGCCCTCCTCGGCCGGGCGGGTGGTTTGCAGATTTTCAGCCATAAAAATACCTGTTCCTTATGTGTAAAGTCGTAGTCGCACAATTATCCATAGTAATAGTGCTATTTTACCACATTATGCGCAAAGAATCAACTTGCCAAAGCGTTTATAATAATAGTAGAGGCCGGGCATACCCGGCCCGGTCGTGAAAGGCAATGGGCGTTTCCCGGAAGGCTGCGGGCCGCACATATGCGGCCCCTACAACTCAACATAATAAAAGCGAAAAGCGGCCTGCCGAAAATCTATCGGCAGACCGCTTTTTCTATGCAATTACAGCACCTTCGACAAGAATGCTTTCAAGCGCTCGTTTTCGGGGTTGGCGAAGAACTCCTTCGGGGGTTTGTCGACCTTGACGACGCCCTCATCAATAAAGATAATTCGGTTCGCCACCTCGCGGGCAAAGCCCATTTCGTGGGTGACGCAGACCATCGTCATGCCGCCGCGGGCAAGCTCCTTCATCAGTTCCAAAACCTCGCCGACCATCTCGGGGTCAAGGGCGGAGGTCGGCTCGTCAAACAGCAGCACGTCGGGGTTCATGGCCAGCGCACGCACGATGGCGATGCGCTGTTTCTGGCCGCCGGACAGCATGTTGGGGTAGGTGTCCGCCTTGTCGGCCAGACCGATGCGCTCCAGCAGCTCCATGGCCTTGGCGTCGGCCTCGGGCTGCTTCATCAGGCCCAGACGCACCGGGGCCAGCGTGATGTTCTTCTTCACCGTCAGGTGGGGGAAGAGGTTGAAATGCTGGAACACCATGCCCATCTTCTGGCGCACATGGTCAATGTCGTGATCGGTGACTTCCTTGCCGTTGAAGATGATGTGGCCGCCATCCGGCTCTTCCAGCCGGTTCAAACAGCGCAGGAACGTGGATTTGCCGCAGCCGGAGGGGCCGACCAATACAACGCAGTCACCCTTGTTGATGGTCAAATCTACGCCTTTCAAGACTTGCAGGCCGCCGTAGTTCTTTTTCAGTCCTTTAACGTCGATCACTTTGCGCCAGCCTCCTCTCAAATTTTGCCAGCAATGCGCTGAACAGCATGACCAGCACCAGGTACACAGCCGCAACGCCCAGCAGCGGGAACATAGGCTCATAGGTACGGTTCATGATGCCCTGGGCGGCATACAGCAGCTCCTTGCCGCCGATGACGGTAATCAGGGAAGAGTCCTTCAGCAGCATGATGAACTCGTTGCCCAGGGACGGCAGGATGGAGCGGATGGCCTGGGGAATGATGATCTCAAACATCGTGGTCATGTAGTTAAGACCCAGGCTGCGGCCGGCTTCCATCTGGCCGGGGTCAACGGCCATCAGGCCGCCGCGGATGATTTCGGAGACATACGCGCCGGAGTTGATACCCAGCGCCAGCGCACCGACCATCGTAAAGTTGCGGCTGCTGGCGAAGATGACCATGCTCATGATGAGCAGCTGCACCATCATAGGCGTGCCGCGGATGACCGTGACATACACCTTGCACACAGCGTTCAGCACGCCAAGGATGGGGTTGCGGTGGTGGGGTTTCTGCTGGGCGTGGCCCACGCGGATCATAGCCACGATGGCCCCCAGCAGCACGCCTAGCACCAGCGCAATGGCCGTGACCAGCAGGGTGGTGCCCACGCCCTTGATATACTGCTGCCAGCGGTCGGAGTAGAGAAATGCCTGGTAGAATTTTACGAAGAAGTCCTGCCCGAAGCTGAGCTTCTGGCCACTTTTGACCAGCTCTGAAAGCGCTTCAAACTGTGCCTCCATCCGCAACACAACCTTTCTTTCTGTTTGAATTCAGCACACCTGTAGAGGCCGGGCATGCCCGGCCCGCGGCTTTCCGGCAAACTCTTGCCTGCGGGAAGGTTGCGGGCCGCATATATGCGGCCCCTACAGCGCGATATTTGTATTATACCATATTTCCGGGAAAAATCACACTAAATAAAAGAAAAGCGCGCCGGGGCCCGGCGTGCCTTTCTGTGCGATACAAAAGCGCTTATTCAGCGGTGATGTACTTGTCCACGATGGCCTGCAGGGTGCCGTCAGCCTGCAGCTCTTCCAGGGCACTGTTGATGGCGTCCAGCAGAGCGGTGTTGCCCTTGGCAACGCCGATGGCATAGTCTTCCTGGGCGTAAGCGGTGTCCAAGATCTTCAGGCCGGGGTTAGCCTCCACGAAGGACTTAGCCGGGGCGTTGTCGATGACGACGGCGTCGACCTGACCATTGTTCAGGGCCTGCACAGCGGTCAGACCGTCGTCGTAGGCGATGACGTTGTCCTCACCGAAGTCGTCGGTGCAGTAGATGTAACCGGTGGTGCCGCGCTGGGTGCCGATGGCCTTGCCTGTCAGATCGTCAGCAGAGGCAATGTCGGAATCCTCGGGCACGATGATGGACTGGATGCCCTCGGCGTAGGTGTCGGAGAAGTCCATGACCTTCTGGCGCTCGTCGGTGACGGTGACACCGGCCATGACGATGTCGCTCTTGCCGTTCTGGGCAGCCAGCAGGGCGGCGTCAAAGTCCATGTCATCAACCTGCAGCTCCAGGCCGAGCTTCTCAGCAATGGCACCGGCGACCTCAACATCGATGCCCTCAAAGTCACCGCTGTCGGTGGTCATCTCATACGGGGGGAAGGCGGCATTGGTGGACATCGTCAGCTTGCCGGCGGTGACGGTGGTCAGTTCGGCAGCGTCGGCAGAAGCGGCCTCCTCGGTGGAAGCGGCCTCAGAAGATGCAGCCTCGCTGGAAACAGTCTCGGTGGAAGCGGAACCGCCGCAGGCGGCCAGGCTCAGCATCATAGCGGAGCTGAGCATCAGAGCAGTGATTTTTTTCATGATGATCTCCTCGATTCAATGTATCTCAAATGTTTGTACCTTCCCAAGCCCTCACTTGGTTGATGTATACAGTATAACTGCATAAATATGTAAAGTCGATGTATATTTAATAACTTCGGCGTTTTACATGGGCAGAGCAGGGGAGTGGAAAGTTTTTTGTGCAATCTGGCGGAGGTACAAATGTAGGGGCCGGGCACGCCCGGCCCGCGGCTTTATGACAGACGCCTGCTTGCCTTTACGTTGCGGGCCGCACATGTGCGGCCCCTACAGCCTCAACATTCCAAATTTTTCTACTTGACTTAAAGCCGCACTTGTGCTATAAATAACTTAACTTCATCCTGTACAAAGCCATGAGGCAGACAACCGGGGTGCAGGGTCCTGTATCAGAGACGGTCGCCGTGGTTCGCCACGTGCTGCAAGCGGCCTTACAGCAGCCCGCAGCCTTACCACTGCCGAGCGCGGGGGCGAACCTCCGCCGGGTACGGCCCGTTACAGCCGACACGAGCGGCGCTTACCTTATATATAAGCGCAATTTGGGTGGAACCGTGGAGCTTACCGCTTCATCCCTTTTTGAATGTGAGGGATGGAGCGTTTTTTATTGCACAAATGCAAAAGGAGCGTACAATCATGAAGATCATCTACAAGGACGGCACCGTTGCCGAGTGCCCGCAGGAAGAAGAACTGCACGTTCTGCGCCACACGGCAGCCCACATCATGGCCCAGGCCATCAAGCGCCTGTACCCGCAGGCTGACTTTGCCTTCGGCCCCGCCACTGAGAACGGCTTCTACTATGACGTCGACCTCGGCGACACCAAGCTGACCGACGAGGACCTGGCCGCCATTGAGAAGGAAATGAAGAAGATCTGCAAAGAGAATCTTCCCATCAAGCCGTTCATCCTGCCCCGCGACGAGGCTGTCAAGCTGATGGAGGAGCGCCAGGAGCACTACAAGATCGAGCATATGGCCGATCTGGCCGACGAGACCGAGTTCAGCTTCTACCAGCAGGGCGAGTACGTTGATATGTGCATCGGACCCCACCTGACCTACACCAAGGCGCTGAAGGCGTTTAAAATCACCCAGCAGTCCGGCGCGTACTGGAAGAACGACAAAGAGAACAAGATGCTGACCCGCATCAACGGCGTGGCCTTCCGCAATCAGGAGGAGCTGGATGCCTGGGAAAAGCAGCAGCAGGAGGCCCGTGAGCGCGACCACCGCAAGATCGGCAAGGAAATGCGCCTGTTCATGACCGACGACCTGGTTGGCCGCGGCCTGCCCATGTTCCTGCCCAACGGCTACATCATCTGGCAGCAGCTGGAAGATTACATCAAGGGCAAGGAGCGCGAGCGCGGCTACCTGCACGTCATGACCCCCTGCATCGGCACGGTGAACCTGTACAAGACCTCCGGTCACTGGGATCACTACCGCGAGAATATGTTCCCCGCCATGGAGATGGAGGGCGAGAGCTACGTGCTGCGCCCCATGAACTGCCCCCATCACATGATGATTTACGCCAACCAGCCCCACAGCTACCGCCAGCTGCCTATCCGCATCGGCGAGATTGCCCACGACTTCCGCTATGAGTCCTCTGGCACGCTGAAGGGCATCGAGCGCGGCCGCCACTTCTGCCAGAACGACGCCCACCTGTTCTGCACGCCCGAGCAGATCAAGAGCGAAGTTGCCAATGTCTGCGCCCTGATTTTCGACGTCTACAAGGACTTCAACATCACGGATTATCGCTGTGTTCTGTCCCTGCGCGACCCCGCTGACAAGAAGAAATACCATGACGACGACGCCATGTGGAACCATGCCGAGAACGCCCTGCGCGAGGTTCTGACCGAGCTGGGCATCCACTTCACCGAGGAGATCGGCGAGGCCGCGTTCTACGGCCCGAAGCTGGACGTCAACGTCAAGCCCGCCGTCGGTGCCGAGTACACGCTGTCCACCTGCCAGCTGGACTTCTGCCTGCCCGCCAAGTTCCACCTGACCTATGTGGACAAGGACGGCAGCGAAAAGACCCCCGTCGTGCTGCACCGCGCCATCCTCGGCTCTCTTGACCGTTTCATGGCCTACCTGATTGAGGAGACGAAGGGCCGTTTCCCGACCTGGCTGGCCCCGACGCAGGTCAAGGTGCTGCCGGTCAGTGAAAAGACGCTGGACTACGCCAAGGACGTGGCCGCCAAGCTGCAGGCCGCCGGTGTCCGCGTTGTGCTGGATGAGTCCAACGAGAAGATTGGCTACAAGATCCGCCAGGCCCAGCAGGTTGACCGCGTACCGTATATGCTGGTTCTGGGCGCGAAGGAAGTCGAGGCCAACAACATCAGCGTCCGCGACCGCAAGGGCGAGACCACGACGATGGAGCTGGATGCCTTCATCGCCAAGGTTGTTGATGAAATCAAGAACCGCGTGAATAACGGCTAATATCGGTTTATAAAAATACCGCTGTCAGGAAATTGACAGCGGTATTTTTTATTGGTAACAGCGGCAATGTGCCAAAGCCCCCTCCGGCCGCGAAACCGGCCTGAGGGGCTTTTCCCGCTACACCGCTCCCGCTCTCCTTGCCTTTCTCCTGTACTCCGTCGGTCCGCAGCCGTAGACCTGCCGAAACGCGCGGGCAAAATAGCTGGCATCCTGGAAACCGCACTGCGCCGCGATTTCTGACACCTGTAACCCCGTGCCGCACAAAAGCTCAGCGGCACGCTGGGTGCGCTGGTCCCTCAGGTATTGGTTCGGCGTTGTGCCGATCATGTCATGGAAGCACCGTAGGCACTCGCTGGGGCTGATGGCCGCGCTGGCCGCAATCTGCTCCACCGACACGTCCTCGGCGTAATGCTCCTGGATGAATTGCAGCATCGTCTTGATGCGGTCGGCGCTGCGCAGGGCTTTTTTCGGCAGCGCCTGCACTGCCGGGGCGTGGCCCACCAGCTGGAACAGCATTTCCGACAGCGCCGCGCGGGCCTTGAACTCGTACCCGGGCTGCTCGTTGACCACCGCGCGGAACGCCCGCTCCATCTGGTTCATCGCCTCACGCTGCCATTCCACACCGGGACGCAGCACGGCGCAGGGGCGGCTGGGGTCGGTCAGCAGCGGCTGCAAATATTTCTGCCAAAAAACGCTGTCCGGGCTGCCGCCCACCAGCCGCGGGTGGAACACCATGCTGTGCAGGCGGCATGGCCCAGCGTTCAGCGGCCAGTCGCCGTGCAGCACGCCTGCGTTGATAAACAGCCCCTCGCCCTTTTCCAGGCGGTATTTTTCCCCGGCAGCAGTGGCCAGGATCGTGCCCTCGCTGACCACCAGCACTTCCAATTCCTCATGCCAATGCCAAGGGACCGGCTCGGTCTGCAAATCGTCATGGTAGCAGGCGATGGGGAACGCTGCCGTGCCATGTTTCAGCAGTTCCCGGGCAAAATCGTCTATGACCGTTCTGCATACAGACAGTGCCATCTTCTGTTCATCTCCATTTTTGGCGAAATTATACCGGAATTCCACGGGAATAGTGCCTTTATTTCCCACCGTTTGATGATATAATCATAGTATCGCAATCACAAAAAGTCAAGGGGTATTTACTATGGTTTCTCTGCTTCTGCCCATCATCTATCTGGCCTTCATTAGCCTGGGCCTGCCGGACGCGCTGCTGGGTGCGGCGTGGCCCAGTATGTACCCGCAGCTGGGCGCGGGCGTCGCCTGGGCAGGCGGCGTATCGATGGTTATCTCCGCCGGGACCATCGTGTCCAGCCTTGCCAGCGAGCGGCTCAACACCCGCCTCGGCACTGGGCGGGTCACGGCGCTGAGCGTGGCCACCACCGCCGTGGCACTGTTCGGCTTTTCAACCTGCACACAGTTCTGGCAGCTGTGTTTGTGGGCCATCCCTTACGGCCTCGGCGCCGGCAGCGTAGACGCTGCACTGAACAACTATGTGGCCTTGCACTACGAGAGCCGCCACATGAGCTGGCTGCACTGTATGTGGGGCATCGGCGCGGCGGGCGGCCCGGTCATCATGGGCTGGGCACTGGCGGGCAGCACCTGGCAGAACGGCTACCGCATCATCTCGATTCTGCAAATCGTCTTGACGGCTGTGCTGCTATTCAGCCTGCCGCTGTGGCAGACCCCCGCCGATGCCGGGGCAGGGGAGAACTTCACCCCCGAGCATCGCACCCTGCCGCAGCTGATGAAAGTGCCCGGCGTGCCGGAAGTGATGTGCTGCTTTGCGCTGTATTCGGGCGTCGAGACCGTTACCGGGATGTGGGCGGCCAGTTATTGCACATTGGTACGCGGCTTGGATGCCGCCACCGCCGCCAGCTGGGCCAGCCTGTTTTACTTAGGCATCACGGTAGGCCGGTTTTTGAGCGGCTTTTTGACGATGAAATTCAACGATCACCAGATGATACGCATAGGGCAAATGCTGATCGCCGTCGGCATTGCGCTGGTGTTTCTGCCCGCCGGGAACACCTGCCTGCGGGCCGGGCTTGTCACGATTGGGCTGGGCTGTGCGCCGATCTATCCCTGCATCATCCACGAGACACCCGCTAACTTTGGCAAGAGCCTGAGCATGGCAATGACCGGCATCCAGATGGCCGCCGCCTACACCGGCACGACGCTGTTATCGCCACTTTTCGGCGTCCTGGCGCAGAATATCACGATGCAGCTCTACCCCTGGGCGCTGCTTGTCATGCTGTTGCTGATGGTGGTACTGTCGGAACAGCTGCACAAAAAGACAGCCGCGCGTCGGGCAAAGAACTCCTAAGCCTTCCCCCGAGGGGCTGCGCCCGCA
>OGRQ01003383.1_pt1 | contig 9985 bp, 3 predicted proteins | sample 1553521 | NCBI WGS metagenome assembly OGRQ01 (sample SAMEA2580088, study PRJEB22360) | human gut metagenome | biome: human gut; feature: human-associated habitat; material: faeces | place: Denmark | collected 2008/2010
CCTTAGCAGGGGCGCCTCTTCAGCCTCTTGAGTATTTCTCCAACAAAAATGATTATACTAGAGGTTTACCCTAATGTCAATCATTTTTTCACTTTATTTTTCAACTTTATTTTTTACCTTATTTTTCAATTCTGACTTTCGGCTGATATTTTCAAATTCTTACTTCACATTTACGCTGGCTCAATTTTCTTTTCTCTGAGTACTCTTATGCTCTTTTGTCAATGAAAATCCGCGTCCGCTGACTTCTCTGACCTCACTTACGATTACAAAGCTTTCTGGATCAATATTCTTTACAATACGCTCCAACTGAGGCAGTTCACGATTTGACACAACAACGAGAAGCACCTGGTGGTCTTCCTGTGAATATCCACCCTCTGCACGCAGAATTGTAAGTCCCCGGTCCAGATGCCCGATAATCGCCTGACGAATCTGCTCCGGATTTCTGCTGATGATCTTAACCTCCATTTTAGATCCACCAAGGAGTAATACCTTATTCAGCACTGTTGTATAGATTATAACAAGAATAACTCCAGACAGATTGGATAGGTAAATGTACTTACAATAGTCGTAAATGCGAATTTCTTTCCAAGAAAAATAAATCCGACCACCAGCATCACAATATTAAATCCCAGCACGAACATCGAAACGGATAATCCGGTCAATCTGTTCACTAAAAGTGCAATACCTGTCGTTCCTCCGGTCGGCAGCCCTGACGGAAACAGAAATTATTCCCCGCTGTAACTAAAAAAGGTCCACCGGACCTTTTTGTCGTATGCTTGGCAACAGAAAGAAAGACCTTGAGTTCATTATAAACTCTTGGTCTTTCTTTTTTTGGGACTATTCTTTTTTCACAGCCCCCTCAATCATTTACTTTATGAATTTTTTCTTCTGCGAAGTACGATAATCACAACTACAATTGCTGCAATAGAAAGAATTGCAAATAATCCAATCTGGGCTGTATCTCCTGTTTTCACAGTTTTTACTACATCCACAAATTTTTGATTATGATTTTCTTTCGTATTTTTTGTTACTTTTGTCACGCCAAGTTTTTTATCATAGATCCTTAAGGCTGTATCACTTGTCTTCTCCGCATCCGGACCTGATATAATGCTCAGAATTCCATATGCATCAATTATAAATTCTGTATCTTCAGCAAGATCATATCCTTCTGGTGCAGATACCTCACGTAAAATATACGATGTATCAACATTCAATTTTCGTTCGAATGACTCGGCTGAATCTCCTGTCGTCCACTCTGCTACAATCTTACCGGAGGATTTCTCAAGAATCTGCATCTTGGCTCCTGTCACAAATTCATGATTTGTATAATCCAGTTTTGATACACTAAGTTTTGTCACTTCATCACTGACTCCCGGTGCCTCGGCAAGTACTATAGCATCTTTGTTATCGTCTGCTTCAAGGGCACTAATCTGTGCATCTTCCGCTGTCAGAGAGTCAAGACTGAACATCACTGCCTGTGTACTTCTACTACTTCTTTTTGCTGTCAGTTGGTTAATCGTACCATCTGCAGATACCGTGAATTTCTTTGTTGCATATTCGTCAACAGTATGACCTGCTGGAGCTGAAACTTCTTTGAAGTAATAAGTTCCTGGTTCTACATTTTCAAATGTCATATAACCATTTTCATCCGATATCTGTGTGCCTATCAGAATGTCGCGGCCTTCACCACTAAGTACTTTATACAGTGCATAAGTTGCTCCCTTAAGCGGATCTTTACTGCCGTCTTTAGAAGTCTTCTGTACGCGTATGCTGATTGGATTATATGTATTTACAAATGTCGGCTCTTCTGTCGGTGCATTATCTTCAAGATAAGTAATGGCCGCCTCAAGATTTCCTGTTGTATCATCCTTTGTTACACTTACATTGACCTTGATTTCTCTGTCATCATAAGTAATTTGTCCCGGATCTGACGGAATCAATTCTTTAATTGTGTAATTATAATCTCCAACTTCATCAAATATAATGGAATCAAAGAGTACAGAACCATTGTCTGTATTTTTCTTAGTATCAATCAAGTTGTTATTCTCATCAAATAACTGGAATGTAAATTCTCCCGGCTGAAGTTCAGCATTATTTAATACTTTCTTAACCGTTGGATCAATAGCTGCTGCTGTTACAAACATCTTATTTTCAAATGAGATTCCATCTACACTCTCGAATGAGTTATCCACATTTGTTCCATTTTTTATGTAAGTTATAGACGTATCCATGTTTTCATCCACATTTACCGTAACGGTATATACAGACGGATCATATTCAATATCGCTAACGTTATTTTCACCCTGCTCATTAATCTCTTTTACAGTGTAAGAATAAGTTCCTGCTGTATAATATGGAATTGTACGGAATGTAATCTTACCGGAAGCATCGTTTGTTTTTGTGTCAATCAATGTTCCATTTGAATCATACAGTCCAAATCGGAATTCTCCGGCTTCCAGATTACCACCTGTCAATGTCTTAGTTCCTGTAATCGTGGCAAGAGCATAATCCATACTCATTGTCATAAAGTGATAGTTATTAAATATCAGGAATTCATCGTCCTCTACTGGCTCAAATGTATTTCCGTCATCACCTTCGTATCCATCATAAGGAACAACGCTCTTCTCGACTGTTACCTGACCGTCCTTACTTACTGTTACCTTTGCCCTGTAGACAGCCTCGTCATAGTACATATTAGCTTCCTGCTGTTCTGGTACATTTTCAGAAATCGTGTAGTAATAATCTCCAGGTGTATCGTAGTTGATCTCTGTAAATGTAATATTTCCAGCTGCATCATTGGAAACCGTCTCACTGTATGCATCTTCGCCTGTCAATGCATTTGCATATGTATCATCTGTTCTTGTAAGGGTAAAGCTAAATGCTCCGGCTGTTGATGCCAGCTCACCATCTACATATTTCTGTCCTGTAAATGATGTGGATACTTTGATTCCGTTATTGAATACAACCGACTCAACATTTTCTGTTGTTGTCTGTCCGTCTGCACCAGTTACAAGTTTCTTGTACTCAGATGCTGTTGCTGTTAATGCTGCTGCCGTATCATCCTTTGTCACGTCCACTTTTACAATATAAGCTGCATTGTCGTAAACAATATTGGCTTCCGGATTCTCCGGAGCTGCTTCACTGATCTTGTAGTAATGCGTTCCGGCATCTTTGTATGTCAATTCATCAAAGGTAATGAGTCCACTCTTATCATTACTTGCTGTAACTACTTTTGTTCCAGCTGTTACATTTCCATTTTCGTCACACTCTTCCATCTTGAAATCAAATTCTTTTTCAGATGGACTTCCTGCCAGATTCTTGGTTGCTGTCAGCTGAATCTTTGCGTCGGAATATGTGATTGTCTGGTTATTAAATGTAATGTCTTTTGTATCTGATACCGTGTTGTTGGCATCTGTCTTCTTAGTATCTGTTACTGTAGCCTTAAGAGAAACTTTTCCGTCTTCTACAGTCTTAGCAACGGTTACAGTTACAAGATAGCTTGATGTATCATACTTGATTCCTGATTTCGGATTATTCTGGTTCTCTGTAATCTTGTAATAATGCGTTCCCTCGTCTGTGTATGTGTAAGCCGGGAATGTAAACTTACCAGTGTTATCATTGGATACTGACTGTGGTGCTTCACCTTCAAGTGCATCACCTGATGCATTTGTCTCAACGATGTCAAAACTATACTCACCAGCTTTGGACACTTTCTTTCCATCCAGTGTCTTCATACCTTCTAAGCTTACAGAAGCACTCATGTTATTTGCAAATGTAATACTGTTATTCTCAACCTTTGTTCCAGTTTTTGTTTTGTAGTCGAAATCTTTGTAATATACAGCGTTTGTAGTAAGACCTGTACCACTTTCACTGTTATCATCTTCAACCACTACAACCACCGTATATACAGTGTTGTCGTAAGCAATTCCAGTGGTATCTGCGCTGTCATTTATTTCTCTTACATCATAGTAATGGATTCCGGCTTTCGTATAAGAAATGGCTGGGAACTGGATTGCTCCGTTCGCATCGTTTTTAATAACCCCGCTCTTGTAACCATCCTCTACGATTCCGCCATCTGCTGATTTTTCAACAACTGTATAACGGAAAGCTTCTGCTGAAGGTTTATCATTCAAAGTCTTATTACCTGTAAATGTAATGGAACCATAACGTACACGGTTTGTAAATGCTGCAACATTATTATTGGCAATCTCTGTTCCGTTGACGGTTGTACCATTCTTATCTTTCAGAGCTGTCTGATCTGCATATTTTACAACGTCCTGAATCTGTGCTGTAAATGCATCTCCTGCCTCATTATTGGCAACTTTTACATGTACAAGATAAATGCTCTCATCGTAATCCATTCCCGCTATTGCCGGATTAGATGACTGCTTTTCAGAAATTCTGTAGTAGTAATCTCCTGTGGCATTATACTCGTAATCCGGAAATGTAATGCTTCCGTCTGCCTTATTCTTCACTGTCTTAATTGAAGCATCTTTTTTAACTGTTCCATTTGCATCAGCTTCTGCAATGTCAAATGAAAATTCACCATCCTGAAGTGTTAATGCTGCTCCAGTTGACTGATTTTTTCCAAGAAGTGTCTTCTGTCCATTGAGCTGAATACTTGTCTTATTCTGGAATGTCATATCTGCTGATGACTGGTCTGTAATCTGACCTCCATTGACATTCTTGTAATACTGAACACTTGCAGAAAGATTTAATCCATTCTTTTCTACCGTTACAACTGCTGTGTAGTAAGATTTATCATATGCGATATTCTCCTTGTTTCCAGCTTTCTCTGTAACCTTGTAGTAATAAGTTCCCGGTGCTGTAAATGGAATATCTTTGGATTCGATTGCTCCATTTGCACCATTCTTTACTTCTTCTGTGTATCCATTTGCAACTGCTGTTCCATTTTCATCGACCTGGATAATGTCAAATGTAAATGCATCTTTTTTTGCCTTATCGTTGTCAAGCATCTTCGTTCCGTGAAGTCGGATGCTTGTCTGCATCTTATTGGCAAAGTCTAAAGTACCTTTGCTTTCTTTATTCTTGGATGTATCAGAATAATTGTAATCTTTATAATACTTTGTGCTTGCAACAAGTCCGTCTGCAGTCTTTGTGACTTTTACAACAGCTGTGTATGTTGTCTTGTCGTAATGAACACTGTTGCCTATCTGTGAATTCTCACTGATCTCATAGTAATGAGTTCCGGATTTGGTGTAATCGATAGTCGGGAACTGGATTGCTCCGTTTTCTCCCTCACCAGTCTTGTTCGTAATGTTATCGGAAATTGTATTAACTACATTTCCGTCTTTATCTTTTTCTACAACTTTGAAAGAGAATTTATCTTTTGCCTCAGAACCATTGACTGTCTTATTACCAGTAAATGTTACCTGTGCTTTTAATGTCTTATTTACAAATGTAATCTTATCTGCATTTGCTGCTGATTCCGAATTCATCTGATCAGCACTTGCATATTTTCTGTATGTAACAGAAGCTGTCAGGGAACCATCATTCTGTGCTGCTACTGACACATGTGCAATATATACACTCGGGTCATATTCCATGCCATCAGCATTTGCATTTACCTCTGTAACTTTATAGTAATAATCGCCTGCGGCATTGTAAGTAAATTCTGGAAATTCAATTGCTGCGGTTTCTGTTGTATTATTTGTTACTTCCCAGCTCTGGGCGTTATCTTTCACTGTTCCTTTTTCATCAGCTACTTCAACGACCTGATACTTATATGCTGCTGTTGACGGCTGGCCATTCAAAGTCTTATTTCCTTGAAGGGAAGCCTTTACTTCTCTTACAATTGATGTATTTGAAAATGCTGCTCCTGTATCACTATTAACCAGATTTCCGTCCTTATAGTAGGCAACTGTTGCAGTCATGTTCTCATCTACAGTCACCACAACTTTGTAAACAGATGCATCATATCTGATATTCACATCACTGCCTGATACTTCTGAAATCTTGTAATAATATGTTCCAGGTGTCGTGTAAGTAATCTCATCAAAACTGATCTGACCATTCTCACCATTCTTTACATTCTGCTGATAGCCATTTTCAAGTACTGTTCCATTTTCATCAGTCTGCTGAAGAAGGAATGAGAATGCATCTTTCTGGGCGGAAGTTCCGTTTAAAGTCTTCGTACCTTTCAAAGTAACCTTCACAGATGTTGGTTTCTGTTCATTTCCTGGTTTCCATGGATTCTTATGAATCTCTCCGCCAATATTTTCTACTGTATCTGCAAACACAGAACCATTATGTGTTGTTGAAATATATACAGTTGCGTTCGGAGCAAGAATTGTTCCAGAATATAATTCTCCAAAACTTAAAGCTCCTTGTTGTGTACCAAAGTTCAGAAGGATTCTTCCTCCTGTTACGTCATAACCACCTGTTTCAGTTCCATTAATTGTAAAATATGGTTTTGTAAATTGTTGTGCCACATCATACTTGATATTAAATGTTACAGAGCCAGTATCACCAAGACCAGTAATCTGAACATTATCTGCCCATTTTTTTAAATCACTTGCTTTGATATTAATAATATTATTAATATTCGGTTTGCACTGAATCGTTTGGACATTATCAGATTTCGTCGTTGTGTTTCCATTAGGATTTTTAAATGTCACACCTTTTGTATCTGATTTTCCGTACATTGCACTTGCATATTGTCTTACCCCAGCCATTGCAGTATCAAAATCAATTTTGTAGGAAGAGTTTTTGATATTAACAACATCTGTTACATTTCCAATTTTCTTTGTTACACCATTAACTGTAAGTGTAAAATTGCTATCCTGTGTTCCAGGTGTATATGCATCTCCAATAATTAATGGATTTCCACTTCGGAAAGCCTCATCCTTGTTCAATCCTCCTACAATATTCTCAACATAACTAATATCATAATCATGACCATCTTTAATGTTTCCAGTCATTCCCATTGTATGTGAACCAACTGTCCAATTTTGAACTGCTATGTTTCCTTCCATATCATTGGAATTTTTATAATTCTTAGCAAATACTGCAAAATCATTAACACTTCCAAGTGATGTTGCTGTTGGATTTGTAAATGTTTTGTCGTTATAAGAGGACTCGTAGTAATCGGAAATATTCAGTGTAACTGTTCCGCTTGCCACATCCACTGTTGCCTCTGTCTTTATAGAGTTCTTGCAGTCAGCGCCCTTTGTAACCGTAATCGTAAATGCATTTTTATTAAAACCATTTACATCATATGTTCCACCTCTGTTCTTCATCAGATTGCTTGCTAAGCCTTCTGATGGATTCAGGTTAGAGGCTGAAATCTTTTTATTATTTTCTGTATTTCCTGTATCAAATTTGATATTGAATTTTGTATTATTCTGATTTGTAATTCCATCTGTATTAACTACCAGCTTAATACTGTCATACCCGCTTCCGTCTGTATTAGCAGCCAGTGTTGGAGCAACATCTGAAGCAGTTACAGTTGCAGCTGCAACTGCATTTTCATTTGCCTGTGCGGTATCTGCCTGATTCTGCTCCGCATTGTTATCTGCGGAACTGGAGGCTTTTGCATCTGCCTGAGTATTTTTACTTTCTTCTGCCTGTGTGGCATCATCAGAAGTATTCTGATCTTCTTGAACTTCTTCGACCTGAGCACTTCCGGTACTTTTCGGTTCTTCTGTATTAACAGCTTCCTGTTTCTGGTTTTCTTCACTCTGAGTTTCTACTGCCGCCTGATCTTCCTTTGCATATAGGGATGTTCCTAACTGATAAGATGCATTTGCTGCGACAAGTGCAATTGCAAGTATCAAGGCGAGCCAACGTCTTGTATGTTTCATATTGTCCTACCTCCCCTTCTCATTGCGTTTCTTAGTTGCCATAAAGATTCCAAAGATGACCAGCAGCAATACAATTGCAACTGCGATGGCCATTCCGACTTTGTTTTCAAGCAATGTTTGAGCTAATGGTGTTCCTTCGTCTTTGGATGTCTTTTTGTTATCGAGTTTCTGATCTGCCAACGGCACCTGATCATCTGCACTCTGTACAACCTGAGATGTAGTGCCTTCTGTGTTGCCATCACCAAGTACGGTTGTGGATGCTCCTACTGTTTCACCAGTTGCTGCATTCGTTGTTCCTGGATTTTGTGCAACTGCCACGGTTGTTCCCGGTACCACTCTGTAGATTACATCATCTACAGTAATCTCTCCACCATCTACTACCACATAAGTAATTTCTGTATCTGCATTGATAGTATCCTGGCTATCACGATAGTAGATCGTATACTGACGGATATTTGAGTAGTAGCTATGACGGATTGTATCACTCTGTCCTTTCAGACGAATATATGTATGGCCGTTGTTCTGATATTCAGCCGGACAATCAATTACTGCATCTTCTTCATTTGTCACAGTAATTGTCTGTGTCGTAATCTGCGAGCGATCTGCGATGTTCACATATTTGACTGTGATATCGTATCCATTTTCAGGAATCCATTTTTCTTTGTTATAATAATAGATGTTCGTCGTTCTGGATTTATCGCCGTATGTATGTTTGTAAGATGACTGCATGGAAGAATCCAACGTGTAAGTTACACCATCGTTTTCAATGGTGGATGCTACATCATAAGTTTGTGATTCATCAACTCCAATCTGTTGCGTAACAGTCTTAAGTGTCTTACCAGTCATCAAATCAATCAGATTGATGTTCCAGTCATAAGCTGTCTGACTATCTACTTTTTGATATGCAATCTTTATACTCTTACCATTGTCTTCTTTTTTTAGAACTGCCTGGGCTTTTTCGTCAACTGCTTTATAATAATTCACAATACTCTTACCATTTTCATCGGTAGATGTCTGGCTGAAGGTTTTAGGTGCCTGATAAGTATATGTTCCGTAATATGTAATATTTTCAGAACTAAGTACATTTCCAGAATCATCGGTAAGCTGAACTCCGGCCTTATAAATATTGCTGTTTTTTGTGGAATCATGTTTCACATAGTCAACACTGTAACCGGAACTGGATTTATTATCGTCGTAACCGACAGAAACATTTCCATTTCCATTCAAATCATAATCAACATCGTTCACTACGCAAGATTCACTTGCCTCATATGTTCTGCTTTTTTCAGCTTCGCTTACAACTCCATTTGCCATCGGCACGTTTGTACTTGTATCACCTGTTAGATTTGCCTGCACTTGATAAAGTTTTGCAGAAGCTTTAATATTCTTGTCGACCCCATATACCTCTACTGTATATACAGAATTTCCGTCATAATTCTCCAGGTCAAGTACAAGAGTATCTCCTTTGAATGCCTGCTTCTTAGTGATTTCTTTATTATCTTCTTTTAAATCATAAAACAGAATATCTTTTCCTGTCTCATTATCAATCTGCATACTCCAGTGATTCTGCTGGTTTTTAGCATCCGAAGACCCTTTCAATATCTCCGTTGTATTTCCTGTAATGGTTATTGATTTCGCTGCATCCTGTGCATAAACCATGTAAGGATTTACGGTTGCTACGCCTGTAAATGTCAAAATTGCGGCTGTGATTGCAGCTATTCGTTTTCCACGTCCTGCATTTCCTTTCATCTTATTCATTCCCTTCTCTTTTATTTTGTACACGTAAAGTTTGAATATAGTTCCATTTTACGAAACATAAATACTATTATTTTCTTCTTCACTTATATTAAGACTTTTTCATAATTTTCTTTTTCCCTGGCCAAAGCCCAGTTATAAGCAAATCTTGAAGCACCTGCGTACTGAAACATCTTAGTTTTCTGTACATTGTTTGGTATCAACATTACTTTTATGGCTTTTACCATCTGTTTCCTCCTGTATCAGTTCACGGATAAGTTTCTTAGCTTTATTCGCTCGTTTTCCTTGTAATTTACAACTGAATACTGTGATTATCTGAACCAGATCTTCAATAAGTTCCTGCTGTTCGGATTTTTCAGTATTATCAATAATCTCAATCTCACAATTATAAAGTGAAGCGATATATT
>OGRQ01003390.1_pt1 | contig 9976 bp, 6 predicted proteins | sample 1553521 | NCBI WGS metagenome assembly OGRQ01 (sample SAMEA2580088, study PRJEB22360) | human gut metagenome | biome: human gut; feature: human-associated habitat; material: faeces | place: Denmark | collected 2008/2010
CAGCCGTTTTTCATACACCTGCTGCGCCGTTTTTACGTCCGGGTCGAGCTGTACAATATAGCGGTGCAGCTGTTTCATATAAGTTTCTTCGTCAAGCTCCCGCAGCAGGCATTTCAAGCAAGGCTTCTTCTGTGTGTCCATTTTCAGGAAATCCGCAGGCAGATGACGCTGCACGCAGGAATTTCCAGACTCAGGGTACCGTCCTTTTCCGCCACACCCTCAAAGGATTCTTCCTTCACAGCATCCGGCTCCTCGAACGTGTTATGCGCATTCATTGCGCCGGTCAGGATCTTTGCAGAAACAGTACGGTTCTTCTTTTCCGTCAGCGCGATTTCCACAGGATAGCTCTGCTCTGCGGACAGATTCGCCAACGTAACCGTGATCGTGCCATCTTTCTGCACGGATACGGATTCCTGCAGCGCCGGAATGGAAAATTCGCCGTTTTGGATTGTGTCGACGCCGGTTAAGTCGCTGCGCAAAAGCTCTGCATCCTGATGATATTTATACATATGGAAAATTATTTTCAGGGAGAAATTATTTTTGAAGGCAGATATCCAAGAACCCAGAAAAAGGATAAAATGTATCATGGTTATGGAACTCACAGTATCCGATATTTAGCGGAAAAATATGATGGGGATGTTCAAATGAATGGGGAAAATGGTATTTTTATGGTGGATATCATGATTCCTAAAAAATAAATCGAATATGAATTTCAAAAAATATTAAAGTTTATTATGTGAATATATGTTTTAAAGCAGTTGTCAGAAAATATGATGACTGCTTTTTTTTGTGGATAATGTGAAAAACAATATAGTAAATGTACATTAAGCTGTTAAAAATGCAGATAGAGTTGTTTCTATTGTAAAAGGGACAAACGAAGGATAGACTATGAAAAACAGAAGGGGACGTGGAAAATGATTTCGGTTGCAATTGTTGAAGATGATGAACACTATGCTGTAATTTTGAAGGAATATTTGAAAAAATATGAGGAAGAATATCGGGAAGCTATCGATGTTACACGATTTGAGGATGGAGATGAAATTGTAGAAATCTACAGAAGCCAGTTCGATATTATTCTTATGGATATAGAAATGCGTTTTATGAACGGAATGGAAGCTGCAAAAAAGATAAGGGAAAAGGATAGTCAGGTAATTATCATCTTTATTACCAATATGGCTTCATACGCAATAATGGGGTATGAGGTGGATGCTCTTGACTATGTTTTGAAACCAATTTCATATTTTGCATTTAGCCAGAGACTGAATCGGGCTGTGAAAAGAATGAAAAGGAGAAAAGAGAAATTTATTGCAGTAAATACGAAAAATGGAGTGCATAGAATACCGGTTTCCGGATTGTGCTGGGTAGAAAGTCAGGGACACAGATTGACCTATCATACAAAAGAAGGGGAATACGAATCCACAACCAGCAGCATGAAAGAATTGGAACAGGATCTGGGTACAGTTAATTTTTTTCGCTGTAATAAATGTTATCTTATCAATTTGTTTTTTGTCACCGGAATAGATGAAAATGATGTTCTGTTAAATGGACAGAGGATTCAGATCAGCAGATCTAAAAAGGGAGACTTGAAAAAAGCATTTCTGGAATATATGGGGGAAACAATGAAATGAAAAATACGATTGGTCTGGTTCCGGATATTCCGAAAATTTATACGGCTGTTGCGGAATGGCTTGCCTGCATGATCTATATTTTTCTGTATCGAAAGGATCACGGGCTGCCATACTTTTATATGGGAAAAGACTGGAAGAAAGCAATTGTTTCGTTGGGGGCGCTTTCTGTTTTACAGATTATTCTGGGAAAGGCACCTCTGGTATTGTGGCTTCCGGGAATGACTTTGGCAGTAGGAATTATGTTCTGCTTTCTTAGAACTATGTGTGATATTTCAAAAAGGGCAGCTGGATATTGGCTGGCTGTGGTTTTTGTTCTGGCAGAAATGACTGCAGCACTGGAATGGCAGATTTATTATTTTTTTGCCGGAGAGGAAATGCGGTATATAAGTGGAAAATCAGTACTTTGCATGATTTTTATATATGCCACAGTTTTTGGTGGAGTGTTCTATTTTGAGACAAAAAGAAAACATCACTGGGAAGAAATTACAGGGCGCGAAATGATAACAGCGGCGGTGATCAGTCTGATCGCTTTTTGTATGAGCAATATGAGTTATGTTTTTTCTGATACGCCGTTTAGCAGCTCTCTGGCAAAAGAGGCATTTAACATTCGAACGATGACAGAAATTGGTGGCTTGGCTATCCTTTTGGCATATCAGCGGCAGTGCTGTGAACATCATATGCAGATGGAGCTGGAAGCCGTAAATACCGTTTTGAAAACAAGATACGCGCAGTACAGACAGTCAAGAGAGAGCATTGAACTGATCAATCATAAATATCATGATCTGAAACATCAGTTGGAAATTCTGAGAAATGAATCGGATATAAAAAAGAAAAATGATTATCTGGATGAAATTGCAAATGGAATTCGTCAATATGAGGCACAGTATAAGACGAAAAATTCTGTGCTGGATACTATTCTTACTGGAAAAGGAATGTTTTGTTCACAGCATGGAATTACACTAACCTGCGTGGCTGACGGCAGTCTTTTAGACGGAATTTCTGTAATGGATACATGTACGATCTTCGGAAATGCTTTAGACAATGCAATTGAGTGTGAACTTTTAATTGAACCAGAAGAAAAGAGACTGATACATCTGTCGGTATCGGAGATGAATCAGTTTGTATTGGTGAGAATTGAAAATTATCTGGAAGATAATCTGAAATTTGTAAACGGATTGCCGGTAACTACCAAAGGAAGCAATAAAGACCATGGATTTGGACTTAAAAGTATGCAGTATCTGGCAAAAAAGTATGGAGGAACTATGGGAGTGGATGTAGAGCAAAACTGGTTCGTTTTGAAAATAATGTTACCGCTGAGGAAATAAAGATACCGATTATGCAATGGATGCTCCAGAAAGAAAAGCAGGTGTTACAATGCTTTCATCAAGAAAGATGGAGGGAAGCGTATGACGAAACAGGCCGTGAATCCTTACCTTCCGGAGTATGAATACATACCGGATGGAGAGCCGTATCTTTTTGATGGAAGGGTTTATGTCTATGGTTCACATGACAGATTCGGTGCACCAATGTTCTGCATGAATGATTATGTTTGCTGGTCTGCACCAGAAGATGATCTTGGAAACTGGAGATATGAAGGAGTTATTTACCGGAAAAATCAGGATCCAAAAAACAAATTGGGATTAAGGCTTTTATTTGCTCCAGACGTAACAGTAGGACCGGATGGCAGATATTATCTTTATTATGCATTTGATTTTATGGGAATCATGGGAGTTGCAGTAAGCGACAGACCTCAGGGACCATATGAATTTTACGGCCATGTGAAGTATTCAAATGGAACTTTATGGGGCAGGAGAAAAGGGGATTCTTTTCCCTTTGATCCAGGAATCTTCGTAGATGACGATATGAGGGTCTATTTGTACTCTGGGTTTTATACCCCTGTACCTTCTGTTGTCACAGGTGGTAAAAAATTAAAGTTTGACGGTGGATATGTATTGGAACTGGAGTGGGATATGCTTACGATCAAAACACCAGAAAAACTTTTGTTTCCCAAAAGTGGAGACAAGGCATTTAAAGATCACGAATTTTTCGAAGCAAGCTCTATGAGAAAGTATGAAGGAAAATACTATTTTGTATATTCCTCAAGACATAACCATGAATTATGTTATGCAGTCAGTGAAAGTCCAACGGAAGGATTCCGATACGGAGGTACGCTGGTGAGTAATGGAGATGTATTTTTAAATGGTCAGGCAGATGAAAACTACGCCTGTAACTATATTGGAAATACACACGGAGGAATGTTGAGACTTGGAGAAAAATTTTATATTTTTTATCACCGTCAGACCAACCGAAGCTCATATGCCAGACAGGCATGTGCGGAAGAATTAAAAAAACTTCCGGATGGCAGCTTTATACAGGCAGAAATGACAAGTTGTGGCCTTAATGCCGGTCCATTAATTGGAAAAGGAACTTATGGGGCACGAATTGCATGTAATTTATGGTCGTCGCAGGGAACGGGCAGATACGACGGAAGTAGTCCTGCAAAAAGGCTGAGAGAGCACCCTTATTTTACACAGGACAAAAGAGATGGAGATACCAGTGCAAGGCAATATATTGCTAATATGCAGGATGGTGCCGTTGCGGGAGTAAAATACTTTGATATTCAGAATCTGACCAGAATTTCAGTTACGATCCGGGGAAAAGCAGATGGAAGTATGGAAATTGCAACAGATTCTAAATTTCAAAATCGTATAGGCAGTATTTTTATAAGAACTGATGACAAGGAATGGAAGACATTTTCAGATTTTGTGGAAATAGAAAACGGAATTCATCCATTATATTTCCGCTTTAAAGGTCAGGGAAAACTGGATTTTCTGGAGTTTAAGCTGATGATTTAATGTCTGGAGAAAATTTATGGGAGTGATGAAAGAAAATGGAAAAAATAAAAAATGTCTGGGCAGGATTTTCCGAAAAGCATCCAGGTGTTGCTCAGTTCCTTATGTTTTTTATTGTGTGTAACGGAGTAACAGTTCTGCAGCTGCTTCTGATGCCGTTTTTTAAATGGCTGTTTGGATTTACCTCGATGGTAGATACCAATTTTCAGGTCCTTCATGTGGGACAAAATGTGAATGGAAGTCCCTACTATATTTTTGACTATGCAGCAGGAACGATTGCCAATGGAGGCGGAGGCGGTCTTGCGTATTTTATGGCAGTAGAACTTACCATGGCAGTTGCACAGGTGATTAATTTCATTACACAGAGAAAGGTTACTTTTAAGGCAACTGGAAATGTCTGGAGAGCTGCGTTCTGGTATGTTCTGGCTTATGTAGTGATTACGATTGGTTCAGCTGCATTGCAGGGAATTTATAAGGCTCCGCTGTATGCATTTATGATTGGTCAGATGGGAAGTTCTACTGGAAGTACCGTAGCGGATGTTGTAACAATGATTATTAATTGTGCAATTTCCTTCTGGGTATTTTTTCCAATTATGAAACTGATTTTTAAACAAAAATAAAATTTTAAAATGAAATAATTCCCGTTAGGTATGGCGGGATTATAAATAATGTAAAGGAGAAAAAGTATGAGCAAAAGGAGATGGAAGGTAAAAAGTGCAGTAGCGTTGTCGATGGCGTGTTGTATGGCAGCAACGGGAATTCCGGCTTATGCGGAAGAGGAAACAGAAATACGACAGCTGGATACCCAGACCGTGGATCCTACAGGTGTTACGACCGGTGATCTTGCTGCACAGGGAAAGTTCTACGCAGATTACACATCTGTGGAGGAAGTGGCAAAAGCTGGAAATGATGTGCACAAGCAGATGGTGGAAGAGGGAGAGGTTCTTTTAAAGAATGAAAACAATGTACTTCCATTAGCTTCGGACGAAAGAAATGTCACATTCCTTGGAATTGGAACTGTGGATTATGTACGAGGTGGCGGTGGCTCCGGTTCAACAAAAGGAACTGAGTATGCACTTGACTGGAAAACCGCGTTTGAACAGGAAGGTTTTAATGTAAATCCGAAAACAATGGAGCTTTACGAGAATCTGTTTACCTTGAATAACGGCAAACATGATGATTCGGCATCGGGTGGCATTCTGGAACCAGATATGTCTTATTACAGTAAATCCGTAACAAGTTCATTTTCAGCGTACAATGATGTAGCTGTTGTCTGCATTTCACGTTTCGGACGCGAAAACATGGATCTTAAGACCAATAACGTAGACGGACATTCCAATGAAAATGATCATTATCTGCAGTTGGATGATAATGAACTGGAATTGATCAAAATGGCCAAAGCAAACTTTAAGAAAGTTGTTGTAATGCTGAATTCTTCCATGATTATGCAGATTCCGGAATTACAGGCCGGAACAGATACTGATTATGGTGTTGATGCCATTTTGTGGGTTGGTGGTCTTGGCGACCAGGGTACTCTGGCGGCAGCAGAAATTCTTACCGGTGAAGTGAATCCATCTGGTCATACAGCAGATATCTGGTATTCTGATTTTACTCAGGATCCTACATTTACAAACTATGGCGATATGTCCCAGAACGTAGATGAGAATGGAGAGCGAATGAATTCCTGGCTCACATATCAGGATGGAACAACTTCTGTCTATTCAGATGTGGAATTCCGCGAAGGAATTTATTACGGATATCGCTATTATGAAACGAAAGCAGATGATATGAATGCTGCGGAGGAGGGCTCTGGAAGTGAGTGGTACAGTGCCAATGTCCTGTATCCGTTTGGATATGGTCTTTCCTATACTTCTTTTGAATGGAAGCTGGCAGGAATCAACGCAGACAGGACAATTTCTACAGCAAATCAGAAGATCACAATGGAAGTTGAGGTACAGAATACAGGCTCCGTCGCAGGAAAAGATGTTGTAGAACTGTATTGTACACCACCATATTATAATGGCGGAATTGAGAAATCTTCTGTAGTATTAGTTGGATATGCAAAAACAGGACTTCTTCAGCCGGGGGAAAAAGAAACCGTAACAGTGGAATTCGTAGCTCAGGATATGGCTTCCTTTGACTGGGACGATGCAAACGAGAATGATTTTACAGGATATGAGCTGGAGGCTGGTGATTATGTGATTACAGCCCGAAGAAATTCTCATGATGTAGTTCTTTCTGAAACATTTAATATACCGGAAACAATTCTTTGCATAACCGATTATACGACTGGGGCAGAAATTAAGCCAATCTTTGTGGATGATTACGATACAACAAGAGAAGACCTTCTGGAGAATATGATTACACGTGCGGATGGTGGACTTACACAGCCAAAGGCACAGACAACAGAAGAACGTGTAATGGAAGACTGGGAAGCTGACGTTCTTGACGCAGAAGAAACCTATTATCCTTATATGGATGAGGAAGGTCAGCCCTGGTATGTAAGTGAAGTACCGGAAAATTGGACACAGGAAGCTGAAAGAACAGTTACAGAAGCTGAGCTTGCTGGAAAAGTTTATACAGAGCCAACTGTAACAGATGGTGTGGCAGTTGCAGCGACCGATGAAGATTCCGCAGCATGGGATGCATATATGAACTCCCTTACCTGGCAGGAAATGGTTGATATTATAGTTGGAAGCAACGGCGCTTCTGAAGGTCCGGTTCAGTTTGCAAACGGAACCTGTTGGCAGAGTGCTCCGATTACAGCTGCTACATGGAACCAGGAGCTGGTAGAAAAACAGGGTATGATTTATTCAAATCATGGTCTGCTTACTGGAAATTATGGATGGAACGGTATTGCGTGCAATATTCACAGAAGCCCATTTAACGGACGTACCTTTGAATATTACAGTGAGGATCCACTTCTTTCCGCAATAAACTCTGCGATTATTGTAAAGTGTGCTGCAAGCAAAGGTATTATTACTTATGCAAAACATTTCTTTGCAAACGTTCAGGAACATAACCGTGCTGATTACGGCGGTGTGTGTACATTTGCAACAGAGCAGACATTCCGTGAGATTTATATGAAAGCTTTTGAGGCTATGGTAAAAGCTGGTGCCATGGGTCTTATGACATCCTTTAACCGTATTGGATATGTTGTAAATTCTAATAACTGGGCTGTTCATGAAACATTGCTTCGTGGTGAGTGGGATTTCAAAGGTGGTACGGTAACAGATGCCTGGTGTCGTGATTACAACTCTGTAGACCTTATGGTACGTGCAGGAGATGATGTACTTCTTGCTGGAAATGCTGGATTTACAAAGACCTATATTACAAACGGTGAGTGGGATCCTACTGCAAGAGATGGAAAGGGTATGGTTCTGGTACCCTCAGAAGATGGAAGTGAAAATCTGGTATCACCGACACACTATTATGCAGTAAGAAAATCAGCACAGCGTGTATTACAGACACAGGTTAATTCTAATAAATATAAAAACTTTGCAGATCAGTACAAGCTTTCTGCAACTGTATATTATGGAACCGGAAATGTTGCAGCAATCCAGTGTGATGATACAACCGACTTTACTGTAACTCTGGCAGAAGGTCAGACATTGCCGGATGGTATGACTGTAGAAGGATTTGCAGTTAACTATGCAAAACCAATCGTTGGAGAGTATCAGGAAGGCGATGAAGGATATCAGACAGGATTTAATGCGGATAATAACATTTATGGCGACTATCCAACAGAAGGTACTTATCAGGTGCTGGTAAATATGACATGTGATGGATATATCACTGTAGAAAATGTAGAACTTACAGTTAATGTTGTCAGCCCATTCCAGGTAAATGGAGAACTGGTAATGAGTACTGCTGATTCGAATCCTGTTATTGAAGTAACAAGCGGAGAGGCAGCAGACATTACAATTGATTCAGATCCATTTGCTTATCAGGAGTTTATTTCTGAAGGCCAGATTACAAACTGGTATACCAAGAACGAAAATAAATACCTTCGTGATGAGGAAAAAACTCATGCAGATGGAACTACAATTCCATATTCAGAAGTAGAAGAAAAACACGAAATCAATTATACCTTAACTGGTGACCTTCCAGAGGGACTTTCAGCAGAAGTAATAACTGGTACTGCATATGGTCTTCGTACAAACAAATCATTTGAAATCGCTACTGGACTTCGCATCAGTGGAACTGCAGTAACTCCAGGCGAGTATCAGGTAACTGTAAGTGAAAATGTTCCATATTGCCGTGCAGGAGCTGGCATCTGGCTGTCTCCATCCGGTGAGAAAACTGTAGAACAGACATTTACAATTGTAGTAAAATAAGCTTTTTTACAGTGGGGCTTTGGTTTTTACCAAAGTCCCATAAAAGAAATATAGCAACTGTTCAGCAAGGAATATCAAGAAGCGGCTGGATGGCTGCAAAGTATTAGAAAAAGGAGAAAAATATTATGAGAAATGGAAAAAAAATCAGTGGAATGCTGGCAGCAGTATTAATGGCAAGCAGTCTTTTTTGCATTCCGGTATATGCAGAACTTGCAACTGAATTAAATGCTGAAAAAAAAGTAGATAAAATTGAAGTTGGAAGTGATCCGGAAAAGACGGCTTATGTATCAGGAGAAGAATTTTCACTGGAAGGTGGTACGATCATCGTAACTTATGATGATGGAAGTACAGATGAACTTCCTATGACAGCAGATTGCTTTAAAATCAAAGAACCTGGATTAAAATCATCAGGAACAAAAACTGTTACTATCAAATGCGACAAAAAATCTGCACGATTTACAGTAAAGGTGGCGGACAGTAATTTTACCGTGACTTATAATCAGAACTACGATGGCGCGCCGGAAGCGGAAGTTGCAGAAGTGGTGAAAGGACAAAACGCTGAAGAACAGACCCCTGTAAGAGATGGATATGAGTTTGTTGGGTGGTATATTGATCCGGATTATACAGAGGCGTACGATTTTAGTAATCCGATTACTGATAATGTGGAATTATATGGATTGTGGAAAAAAGATGGGGCAGACTATGTGGATGTCACCTTTGATTATGACTATTATGGAATTAAAAAGAGTCAGTATACATATCCGGTAGAAAGCGGAACAAGTGTAACACAGCCGGTAAATGAGCCTGTACGTGAAGGATATACTTTTGCTGGATGGATAGACGAATCCGGAAATGCATATGATTTTTCAGCAGCGGTAACTGGCCCGACAACAATCAAGGCTTCCTGGGAAAAAGCGGTATCCGGAGTACAGACTTATGTATTTGAAGCCGAGGATACTAACCTTTCAGGTAAAACTGGCCCGGCAATTTCGGGAACAGCAAATGAGGGTGGTATGATTGTAGTAAGTGAGGGAATTGGTGCAAGTAATGACAGAAGTGTAGGGTATCTGTATCAGTATGGAAACTCACTGGAATTCTATATTTCATGTGATGAAGAAGTAACAGATGCAACACTTTCCTTAAGTCTTTCCGCTGAGAT
>OGRQ01003392.1_pt1 | contig 9974 bp, 6 predicted proteins | sample 1553521 | NCBI WGS metagenome assembly OGRQ01 (sample SAMEA2580088, study PRJEB22360) | human gut metagenome | biome: human gut; feature: human-associated habitat; material: faeces | place: Denmark | collected 2008/2010
GCCGCCCACAGCCAGGGCTTGCTGTCATCGCCGGTTTTCGGGGTATCGCGCAGCTCATTGTGCATTTGCGCCACAGTGGTCTTATCCGCCAGAATCGTCACCTTTTTATCCGCAGGCAGCACATAGTTGGCGCTGGCCCCATCCGATACCTCGGACACGGTGTAATCGCCTACGCGCAGGCCCTCGATGAAGATTTCGCCGTTTTTATCCGTTTTGAAGGTCTGGTCGTAGCCGTTGGCCCCGGTCACGCGGAAGGAGAAGCCCTCCACCTTGCCGTCGCTGGACGTTTTTTCAATCCGCAGGGAGCCAGTCTGGGCCATGTTGGTGAAACCAATCCCGGCCTCGTTCTCTACCTCGTAAATCTTGCCGTTCTCGGTGATCTCCACATAATAGGCGTTTTCATCCAGCAGGAAGCCCTCCGGCGCTTTGGTTTCCCTTACGAACACGCCGCCGTAGAGGATGTGGGACATCTCGTAAATGCCGGTGCTGGTTTCCTCCAGCTTGCCCAGCAGCTCGTCACCCTCGTCCAGCTCTTTGTTGCCGTTGGTATCGCGGTACACTTCAAATTCAGCGCCCGTCAATTTGTTATCGGGATAATCCTTATCCACCTTGGTGAGCCGCAGATCACCATACACACGCTCATTGGCAAGGGAAATCTCTACAACCTGTCCATCTTCCTCCACAGTAACGGGAATCACTTCATCGGAGAGGATGAACCCTTCCGGGCTTTCCAGTTCTTTCAGCACCCAATCACCGTAAGGCACATTGGTGAAAGAAAAGCTGCCGTCGTCCGCTGAGGTAGTGGTGGCAAGGGCGTTTTCGGCGGTAAACTCGGTTTCATCGGACTTAAACAGACCGATTACAGCCCCGCCCAGGCCCGTGCCGTTCTCATCGGTTTTGAGGCCCTTGATTTCGCCGCGGATCAGCTCGTTTGTGACAGCCTCGCCATCATTAGCGGAAATCTCTACCACGGCAACAGAAGGCCCGCCGTACTCAAAGGTGAACGGGAAGGTTTCGCCATTCAGCAGGTAATGGCTGTCAGTGGAAAGCTCCTTCAGGTAGAAGCTGCCGAAAGGCAGGTCGGTGCTGCAAACGGCCTGGCCGTTCTCATTCACAGAAACGATCTCCAGAAGCCCGTCTGCCGGGATCACGGAACCGTCTGCTGCGGTGATGTCCTCCTGGGCATAGAGGCCAAAGGTCACGGCGGAGATCTCGCCATTCATGCCAATGCCAAAGGTTTCATCCTGCTCCAGCACCTTGTCAAGCGTCACAAGGGCTTTCTGGCGCTGGTTGTAGAAGCTGGCAGAGGTTTCGGTGACTTCCACCTCCTGGCCTGCGTACACCAGCTCCACGTTGGTGACGTTCTCGCCGGTATCCACCATGCCGTGAGGGAACTGGATTTCCTTCACCTGGAACTTGCCCAGGTAGAGGGGCTGGCTCTGGGCTGTCCCGTCCTCGCCGGTGGTGATGGTGTCCACTACCTCGCCCGCAGAGTAGCGCAGGGTGCCGTCCAGGGTGTAGACGTCCTCCAGGGCGGTGATTTCAAACACCGCACCGGGCAGGCCCTGCACCTCATACACCGGCTGGTAAACGCCCTCGTTTTCTGTCACAGAGGAAAATACCTCGCCGGTCTTGCTGACTTTGATGATTCCTTTCTGGGCCATGTTGGGCTTAGTGACTTCGATCACCGTCACGCCGCCTTCCACGCTGGAATTGTCCTCGGTCACATCAAAGTAAACCGGGGTGCTGTCCAGCACATAGCCGTAGGGGGCCTGTACTTCAACCAGGGAATATCCCGCGCCGTATTCCAGCTTTTCAGGCGTTACCAGATAGCCCTCGGAATTGGTGTAGAACGTATCAATGGTGGTCGGCGTCGGGTAAGTGAAGGTCATTTCCACCTTGCTGCCATCGGGACGGTAAATCTGGAACCCGGCCCCCGCATAGGGGATGGTGACGCCGGTTTCCGCGTCCACCTTGACCACCTTGATGAAGCTCTCAAAGTTGGCGTTGTTGATGAGATAACGGTAGGTCTGGCCGTCCTGAGCGATATACACTTCAAAATCGTCCATCAGCTCGCGGCCTTCCCAGCCCTTGGTCTGACGGACGATATAGGTGCCGTAGGGCAGCTTCTTCGACTGTGCAAAGCCGTTCTCATCGCAGACGAGGACATCGCGCTCAGATTCCTTGGCATTTTCATAGCTGCCGGCTGATTTCAAAAACACCTGGAATTCCGCGCCGGATTCCGGGGTTTCGATCTGGGTTTCCCCGTAGGGTAGGAACCGGACGCCTTATCATATTTCTATGACAGGATTTCCGAGAACCTCCCTCAGAACCGTACGTACACCTTTCGATGTATACGGCTCCCCAGCCATTCCTAAAGCATTTTACAAAGTTCCATTATGAAGATTGACGTGGCAGTCATGGCATAAGACGAGCGTTTTGCGCTTCATATAGCTCATCAGCCATACCCAGTTAGGCATAGGCGTTCCACGTTTTCGGTATTTCTTCACAATGTCCTTAAGCTTCCTTACATGATGAATCTCCAAGGCACAATGTTCTGCTCCACATAATTCACATACATCACTGTTGAGCCTTTTCATTAACTGACCACCCTTTAATACCTGTCCGAATTGGTCGGAGATTTCTCCGGCAGGTCGGCTAACCTTTTTTAGACTGTCATTGAAGTAGGTCATCGTTTTAGGGCCTTCTTTCGTATTGTATCTGATACCAACAATACGCATGGTGCCAGTTCCATTTTTTCTGGGAACATCAATTCCATATTTCTGAATAACCTTTTTGACCGATGATTTTTCCTTTCGGGCGATTGTCTTAATCATGCTGAAATAGTGATAATACTGAAATGTGGATATTTTCGTGCTGACATCCGTTGCTAAGCAATAGTAATTGTAAAGCCCTCTGATTTCTGCGTTGTACTGACTGATAATTTCAATCACGGGCAGATTAACTCGTGCCCCCACCTGATAGGGTTTTCCCTTTTTAATGAACGGCTTGAGCTTTTCCCGAATAACATCTCCCGGCACAACTAACTGAATTGTACCGTTTACAGAGCGTTTCTTTCGACCGATTGAATCAACCACTTGCTTTGTGTTCTCTTGAGATTTTGTAATTTCGTATCCCAGAAAACGCACTCGTTTATCCGACAGATTGGTGATTTTCGTTTTTTCCCGGCTCAATTCAAGATGAAGTTCCTTTTGCATGAAACCTGCAATTCTTTCCTTGATTTCATTCGCTGTTGCCTTGCTGCCGATGATACAGACCACAAAATCGTCCGCATAGCGCACATATTTTACACGCTGATAGTTTTTATCCATAGGGTCTAAGGCAGGGATATTCTGCATTTGCCGCAGGTACTCATCCGCTTGTTCCTGATTGCCTTTCTTTTTTGCATGGTTTCGTTTGTATTGGAGAATCTGATATTCACGATATGGTCTCCGCTGTTTCCCTTTGGTGTATTCAGCAGATATTCCTTCCATGAACTTATCAAACTCGTGCAGATAAATGTTGGCCAAAATGGGGCTGATGATGCCGCCCTGCGGTGTTCCCGACAGCGAATTGTACTTCTGGTTGAATTCCAAATATCCGGCTTTCAGGAATTTCCGAATAAGCTCAAGAAATCTACCGTCATCAATCTTCTTCGAGAGTATCTTTAACAATATTTCATGGTCGATATGGTCGAAGCACCCGGTGATATCGCCTTCAATTACCCAGTTGGTTCCCCTACAGGTGCTTTTAATTTGATACAGTGCGGTGTGACAGCTTCTATTAGGCCGAAAACCGTGCGAATTATCGCTGAAAATTGGCTCGTAGATTGCCTCTAAAATCTGCCGTACTACTTCCTGTACCAGCTTGTCAGCAAAGGCAGGGATACCCAAAGGTCGCATTTTACCGTTCTTCTTGGGGATATATGTCCTTCGGACAGGTTTTGGTTGATAGCGTTCCCATTTGAGCAGTTCTATCAGTTGAGAAATTTGCTTCCTGCTAAAACCGTCAATGGTTGTCCCGTCTGTTCCGGGCGTCATATTGCCTTGCTTAGCATGGATTTTTTGATATGCCCGCAAAAAGAAGTCCTCATTGAAAAGATTTCTGTAGATACGGTCATACCGGTGTGATTCATCTTGTTTGGATTTTTGCTTTAGTATTGATAATACCGTTTCAGCTTTTTGCATTTCGCATACCTCCATTCGATTATCAATAGAATGACCTGCCGCCCTTCGCCATGTATGCGGCTTTCCCGCACTCGGACTACTATGGCGGCTCCGTTGCCATGCCGGATATTCAGTGTCATCTCCCTCGCTTTTCACACTTGGGATTTATCGCCATAGGGCATTACACATAGCATTTCTGCGTTCTGGTTTAGGCAATCTCCGTTTAGTCGTATTGATACATTGGGTGTGGTTTAGGTTTCCGTTCATTCCTTTTACATACTTCCTGTATGCCGGGACATTTTCAGAGAGTATCAGTGACGACAACGGTTTCACTGATAGAAATTGTCCATGTGCGCAATCAGTCTTCGCACATCTCCACACTTAGAGCAAAGAAACTGGATTTAAAGCAGTTTAGCCTTAACCATGCCACGCCTTTGGTCTCGCATATCCCGCTTATACACTGATTTCAAACGTATATGCTTTTCCGCCATGCTCTTGTCCCCTTTATCTTTCGATTCCGGGTTAGGCGGCTAACCAACTGGATTTCTCTCCAATCCAGTACCTCTTTAGGCATTATCAATACGCCCTTACGGACGCACGTCGTCGGTATGCTTGATTATGGCAATGTCGCCCTTGATGACCTGCTCCGTCACATCGTTGGCGGTGTCGTTCAGCTCAATCTCATACAATTCCGGTTCCGCGCCTACCTTGTGGATAGAGGAATCCAGCAGGTAGCCCTCGCTGGGGTTGATTTCACGGATTGTCCAGTCCGAATCGCAGACGTAATATCCGGTGGTGAACTGGCCGTTCTCATCGGTGGTATAGCTGTCGATGAGTGTATCTCCCTTATACAACCCATAGGTTGCTCCGGCAAGAGAACCGTCGCCCTGGGGCGCGCCCGTTTCCACATCGCTCTTGGTGACAGTGACACGGAACTTTTTGAGGACATTGTTCACGCTCTTGTGGGTCACTTCATTCCACTCGATGGTGGCTGTCTGGGAATCCGGCACCACATAACGGATGGGGGTATCCACCTCCTCCAGTACATAGCCCGTGCCGATGAGCACGTTTTCAAAGCGCGCCACACCGTTTCCGTCTGTCACCGCATACTCATCCACCGGCTGCCCGGAGAGGGATGTGCCGTACAGATGGAAGGTCATGCCCTCCACCAGCCCGTCCTCGCTGGTTTTCGTCACTTCCAGGCTGCCGCGTTTGAGCACGTTGCTAAAAGTCACGGTGGCGGTCTGGCCGCTGACGATGGTCACGCGCTGGCTTTCCTGGGGTTCGTATTTGTCAATCGACTGCTCGGTTACGGTATAAACGCCGGGATTGAGGTCGGAGATGTCGATCTCGCCCGCCTCATTGGTGGTCTTGGTGGCGCTGTATCCTTCGCCGGTAATGGTGAAGCTGATCCCGGCTACCTGTCCATCCTCGGAAGTCTTGACCAGCTTCATATTGCCGGTTTTTACTTCCAGGTTCAGATAGCCCACCATATAATCGGACACGGTTTCCCCGTAGGTGGCAAAGTCCTGCTTGCCGCCGCCGATAATCCCATCCGTCCATACCACTACGCCGCTGCGCTGGGCGGAGATTTTTTCTGCTTTTACCGTTACAGAGCCTTTGATGGCCTGGCTGGAAGTGATGGTGAGCTGGTTTCCGTCCACAGAGAAGTTCAGGCCGGTAATATTGCTGGTAAAGGTGTAATCTCCCAGCACGCCGTTGGTATCCGTGAGAGTGAGGGAATACTGCTGGCCGTCCCATTTCAGCTCGTAGGCCCCGGCGTCTGCGGTGCTGCTGAAAAAGCTGGGCAGCATGGTATGGCGTTTTACCGCGCTCTCAATAGCGGAATACTGGCTGAAGATCTCGCTGTAAAGGGGATTCTCCGGGCTGGTATATTCCGCGATATTGTTCTTGCCCTGGGCGTTGGCGTCCACATGGTTAAACTGGCTGTCGCGCTCGCCTACGACGGTTTCCCAGACAAGAAGCTGGGTGGCGATTGCCCCGGCCATCTTGCTGGCGTCCTCCGGGTCATCGGTCATCCATGAGGTGCTGGCGTTGCCCTGCCATCCATAGGTCATAATCCGCCCGATATATTCCTTGATGGTGTCCGGTGGGATAGTGGGGTTCAGATCGGACGGGTAATCATCCCAGAAATCCTCGCCCCGGCCAGTAAACTGGTCGCCGGAATGAACGCTGACGCCGGGTTCGATACAGTAGATGACTTTCCCGTTAAAGGAATCCTGCGTGTGGATGGTAAAACCGTTATTTTCGCCGGTAGACCATCCGCCCAAGAAATTCATAGCGGAATGTCCCCAGCCTGCCTTGTTGGGGTCGCTGGCACGGGGGAACTCCACCATATACGTCGTCATGGTTTCCCCTGCGGCAAACGCTGTGGTTCCCGTCCCTGCGAATATGCCCAGGCACATGAGCATGGCCATGAACAGGGACAGGGGCTTTCTCAATGCTTTCATCGTGTTACCTCCTTGAAATGGCCGCAAAAAAGCACACCGTTTCCGATGTGCTGCGGCTTGTGTTGGTTACTGTCTAAAAAAGAGAGGCCCGCCCGGTTTTCCTCGCAGCCCGATGTCTGCCTGTGGAAAAGAGGCCGGAGCTTTCTATATACATCCAGGCTCCCCAAATATCTTCTTTTTTTAGGCTGTTTAGGTTGTTTGGAAGGGGTGAGGTGTGGAGAGGGGGAACCGGCACAAGCTGCCGTTTCCCTGCAAATGGGCGCACTTCCCCCTTGTGAGTGGGCTATCTCTCTAAACTGCGCTGGCGTTTGCGGTAAAGTTCCAGCGCCTTGACAATGGTGTCCTCGATCTTCTGCGTGGGCGTCCCCGGCGCAAAAAACCGGCTGATTTTTTCTTTTGGAATTTTGAACTGTTCTTTTTGATTGGGCTTTTCCTCCTTCATAATGGAAACAAGGGCGTCTTTGGCCAGCCGTTCCCCTCCAGTCTTGGCTTCGGACATCTGTCGCATTTTGATGGCTTGGGCGTGGGACGGGGTGCAGTCCATCTCGTCCATGATAGCGAACAAGTCGGCCTGTTCTTCTTTTCGCAGGTAGGACAGCTCCACCGCAGGGCGCATGGCAATCTGGAGCATTTCCTGGTCTTTAAGGACTGAGTTATCTACCAGCTCCAGAATTTCCGGGATAAGGTGGGTAAGGCGGATATACCTATAAATCTGAGGTTGACTATCTCCGCTATCCCTGCTGATCTGCTGGGCTGCTGTAACGCCTTTTAACTTATTATCCAGTGGAGAAGAAGTTAAATCCGTCCGCTGACCCTGTCGTTTTAATGCGTCCAGCTTCATTTTGTAGGCAAACGCCTTCTCCGAGGGCAGAATCTGCTCCCGCTGCAAGTTGGAGTCCACCATGATAATCGTGGCTTCATCATCGGTGAGCTGCCGCACAATACAGGGGATTTTCGCAAGCCCCGCTAAATCCGCCGCCTTTTTCCTGCGGTGTCCGGCCACCATTTCATAGCCGCCCTCCGGTTTGGGGCGCACCAGGGCAGGGACCAATACGCCGTACTGCTTCACGCTTTCCGTCATTTCCTGCATAGCTGCGTCCATCCGCACCTTAAACGGGTGGTTCGGGAAGTCGCTGATTTCCGTGGGCGAAAGATTGACAACTTTTTCAAGCCGTGCCTCAGCCCGCTCTTCCTCCGTGGAAAACAGGTCATCGACTGAGGGAAGATTGAAGTTTAGCCCGTTGCTTTTCGCCATCCGCCAGCACCTCCTTTGAAAAATCCGCATAAGCCTGGGCCACCTTGCTCCCCTTGTCGTAGGCGTAAATACTCTTGCCTGCGGCGCTGATTTCTGCGGCTTTGATGGCTACGGGAATCTCGGAACGATAAATTTTCAACACGCTCCCGTAACTCTGCCGCAGTGTATCTGCTGTCTGTCTGGCAAGGTTTGTGCGCCCATCCACCAGAGTGAGCAGCACCCCGTCCACCTTCAGAGCCGGGTTGATCTGCCGTTTCACCTTATTGATGGTTTTCATAAGCTGGGTCATGCCCTTGGCGGGGAGATAGTGGGCCTGCACCGGGATAATCACGCTGTCCGCCGCAGCCAGGGCGTTGATCGTAATCATACCCAGGGACGGCATACAGTCAATGAGAACCACGTCATAGTGCTTCTTGGCTTCATTGACATAGGTCCGCAAAGTAAACTCCCGGCTCATGGCGTTGACCAGGCTCATTTCCAGCGCGGACAGCTCAATGTTGGCGGGCATAAGGTCTACGCCCTCGCTGTGGTGCAAAATGCCCTCATCCGTGGTGAATGGCTCATCCCGGATCACTTTTTCCATAACGGTGGCCAGGGTGGTGGGCAGGCTGTCTTGGTCTTGCCAGCCTAGGCAGGTGGTGAGGTCGCCCTGTGGGTCTGCGTCAATGAGCAGTACCTTTTTCCCCAGACGGGCTAAACCAATGCCCAGGTTCACCGTCGTGGTGGTTTTGCCTGTGCCGCCTTTCTGGTTGGCCAGCGCGATCACGCGGCCATCCCTGGGGCGGCTTCTTTGTTCCGGCATTTTCATGTCCTCCTTCTTCTTAGATTTAGCCGCCCGTTGGCAAGACGGACGGCTATGTATGAGAAAATCCGAAAGATGGACATGAAAAAAGCCGCTTACTCTTTCTGAAAAGAATAAGCGGCTCATCTGGCAGCGATATGTAATTTTACATCTTCTTCACCGGGGCGCACATGGCTTTGAGCAGAAGTTCATCCAGGCAGCCGGTGTCCCGGTTTTCACGGAGCATAGTATTGCGCAGGTGATTAAGGCTCTGGATCACAATGCTGTTTTCGGCGGGGGTGAGGTATATCTTGAATTTCCGTTTTTTCATAGGGCGTTCCTCCTTTACGCTTTCAGTATATATGGAAGGAACACTGCGCCGCAAATGTGCGAGAGTTCATCCACTTGAAACACAGCAGCGGCAACTCAGAAGGACAAGATAAACTGGATTCGGTTTGGTCAAATCCTGACAAATCAGGACATCCCCTTCAAAAGAAAAACCGTTCACAAAGGCCGTCATGGAATCGAAAAAATGACGGGGAAAATGCCCTCTAAAACACCCCGATTTCGGCTCGCAGTTGCCCCATTTTTTAATCATAACGGGGTCAAAAAGGGCCTGTTGCCCCATTATTAATCAAGAAAAACCGGGTCAGGCAAGGTCAAATCCTTCCAAAATCGGACAAAGGACAACAGACTTTTTGGAAAGGAAAAAGCCCGGAAAACCGCATGGTTCCGGGCTTTTTGAGCATTTTTGAATTGGTTTGTCGGGCCTGTTATCTCTTGGAGAACTGAGGCGCACGACGGGCAGCTTTGAGACCGTATTTCTTACGTTCTTTCATACGTGGATCACGTGTTAAGTATCCGGCTTTTTTAAGAGTCGGTCTGTAATCATTATCAGCTTTTAATAAAGCTCTGGAGATACCGTGACGGATAGCCCCTGCCTGGCCTGTAAAACCACCACCACGTACGTTTACAAGTACATCGAACTTATCAACAGTCTCGGTTGCTACGAGCGGCTGACGTACAACTACTTTCAGGGTCTCAAGACCAAAGTACTCGTCGATGTCTCTTTTATTGATTGTAATCTTGCCGGTTCCCGGTACAAGGTATACTCTAGCGATAGATTTTTTTCTTCTGCCTGTTCCGTAAAATTTGTTAGCCATTATTGTTTCCTCCTTCCAGTGCCTTTAATTAAAACTTGATTTCTAAAACTTCCGGCTTCTGAGCTGCCTGCTCGTGCTCCGGACCTGCGTATACATGAAGTTTCGTAATCATGCTTCTTCCTAAAGGTCCCTTTGGAA
>OGRQ01003402.1_pt1 | contig 9950 bp, 10 predicted proteins | sample 1553521 | NCBI WGS metagenome assembly OGRQ01 (sample SAMEA2580088, study PRJEB22360) | human gut metagenome | biome: human gut; feature: human-associated habitat; material: faeces | place: Denmark | collected 2008/2010
CCAGCGGGGAAGGCGCAGTTTTCGTCTACGAAAACACAACCTTGCCTTCCTTAAATCTTTACCCCTTTCCGACACGGTGGTTCAATTTCCGCCCTTTCCGCTTTCAGAGCTTGCAGATTATTCCGACAAGAGTGATCTTGCTTATCGGATATAGTTTTCGTGGTCTTAGGTCGGTCTTTTATGCGGGCGATCAGATAGTCGTTTACGTCCTTGTGCCCGCTGTAAAAATGCCTTTGGTCGATTACCTCGCTGCGGGGGCAAAGACGGATCAGATCGGAGGTCGTTTTACGCCCGGCTTCGTCGTTGTCAAAGAAGGCGTGAATCACCGGATGCCGGGAGAGAAACGGGATGGCTTTGGGCAGGTTGACGACCGAGTTCAGAACCGCGGCGTCGATGCGCAGTCGTTCGGGATGTTTCAGCGAGAGATAAGCGAGAAAATCCATAAATCCCTCGAAAGCGATCACCGTGTCGGAACGGTTGTCGAGGGTGGTGATGTGTTTGGGCGAGGAGCCGCCTTTGAACCGCTCGGAGCGGAGCTCCCACCCTCCGGCATCGTTGCGGAACCCGACGGCGAAAAAGGCGCGGCCGTTTACCTCGTAGCGGACTTCGCGGCAGAATGCCGCGGCGACAGACGGGACGATGCCGCGCGAGACGAGATAACCGATCAGTGCCGGATGACGGAGCGGGTCATCGGAAAGGATGCGGAGTGCGGGGACGGCGGCTAGACGCACGACCGGCGAGGGCCCTCCGACAGCTGGACGCTCGCCAACACTCGGTGAAAGAGAAGCGGAACCGGCGTCCCTTTTTTCACCGTTTTGCAGCCGTCGGACAGCTTCACGGCTGTCGCACCGCTCCAACCGCATCACGAGGGTGAGCAATGTGCCGCCTTCGCCCAGTCCGAAGTCGTACCAAAGATTTCGCACGTAGTCCACTTTGAAACTCGGCGTGCGTTCTTCCCGCAAAGGGGAAAGATACATACCGTAGCCGTTGCATTCGTACTTGGGCTGAATGCCCCGCCGTGCGAGGAATTGCCTGATGCCGATATTTTTCAGATCATTCATAATGTTTGTTTTTCGAAGTTTAGCGATATTGCCTTACTACCTACTACATTCGCGTAATCGTTTGATAAACAATTTGCTATGCGTAGTAATGAAGTGCATGGCAGCTTACTACCGTAGTAATTGACGTAGTAGCGTCGTAAGATGCCGTAAGGTGTTTTTTTACATCCTACTACACGCCTGCGTGTTCTTTTTCAATGTTTTGCAGCTGTGTGTAGTAGCGTAGTAACTACAATCCGTAAGAGACGAAAGGATTGGGTGTGATCTTCTCGATGACCCAGCCGTAGACGGGATTTCCGTTGACACGTTTCGAGCGGCGCTCGAACCCAGCCTTGCGCAAGGCTTCACCCATACGTTTCTCGGAGAGGTTCAGCGATGAATAGCTGCGCAGGTAGTCCAGAATCTCCACGGTGGTCATAAAGCAATCCGTGACGGCATGTTCCGGAGGTTTCTCGAACCCTTTCAGCAGCATTTCGTATTCGATGGTCTGGACATGGAATGCGGCGTTTCCCCGGTGCAGTTCTTCGATTTCGGCGTCGTCGAACCAATAGCGGAATCCGTTGCTCAGGAGTGTTCGGGCTTCGGCATATACCCGATCCATATTGACCCATATCGCCCGGTCGATGTCGATGGATAACACCTCGAAGGGCAGGAAGCGCCGCGAGCCGGTCGGATCGGTCAGAAAGTCGTTCCCGTTCACCGAGGCCATGAAGCTCGCCAAGTGGGGATACTCTTCGATGTAGACGTCGTAGGGCCGCCGGTATTTGACCGAAGGAGCCGTGATGAGGTTCTTCAGCTCGTTTTCATCCCGTTTGTTGAGCGCCTTCAGCTGGTCGTCGATGTTAATGAAGAGGTATTCGGCGACCAGCGTCAGCACGTCCTTGTTCTGCGGGTCGATTTTTCCCGTGAAAAGATAACTGGCGAGTGAGCGGGGACAGAGGTTGTCGAGCCACGTGGTCTTGAACTTTCCCTGCTCGCCGGTCAGTACCAGACAGACATGGTTCTGACATCCGAGGTCATTCATCGCATTGGCGACCACGCCGACGAGCCATTTGGTCAGGTACTTCGACCAATGCAGGGCATTGCGCACAGTGACGGTCGCGGCCAGTTCGCCGATCGCCTGCGTTCCCGTTGCTGGCGGCAGTTTATGAAAATACGCCTGCACGGGATTTACACGCTCGGAAAAGTCGCTTTCGAGCATGCTGCGCAGGTTCTCCGCCGAGGTGGAGATGCCGATGGTGCGGTCGAGCTCCCGCCGGAAGGAGTTGAGCCGGTATTTGGTCACGGGGAGGAACTCGCCGTCGCTGCTGCGGAACTCCGCACGGCTTTTGACCGTGTTGTAGCGAAAGGCGTAATGCTCCCGCAGGAACTCCTCGATACGCTCGTTCCGGGACTGCTTGCCGGGGACTGCAACGCTGTCTGACGACTTATTTGCCATCGCGCTCGCCGAGAATCCGTTGAATGTCCGAGGTGCGGTAGCGAACCTTGTTCCCGACCTTAACGGCTTTCAGATATCCTTTGCGGTTCCAATGCCAGAGCGTCGCATCGCAAACGCCGCATAGCTCTTTGACCTGTTCTTTGGTCAGGTAACGTTCCTTGCGGGCTTCGGCGACTTGTGCAGCCAACTCTTCTTTGGCGCGGTCGATAAGGCTTTTGGAGAAAGCCAACAGATCCTCGCCGCTTACCTCCAGCCGGATGCTGCCCGGAGCATCCCGGAGGATGGATAACAAATCTTTCATACATTGCTTTCCGCTCATTGTGAGGCGCAGCCTTCCGGCGGTCGGGAAAGCAACGCCGCCGCCCGGAAATCCGAGCGACGGCGCAAATATAATGTTATGATTGAGCGATATTTAAGCGTTTAATTCGCGGTATGTTAAGACGGATTTAACGAGCCTTATTGCGATAGAAAATCTTTTATTTCCCGGATGATGAGGGCTTCGCTGCCCCGGCTGCCGACGGTCGATCCGATGAGCAGCGGTTCCGTCAGGCGGCTGTATGCTTCCTGTATGCCCCGCTCGTGGACGATGCGGATGTCAGATCCGTATTCTGCTTGCAGGGCATTGCGGAATGGCTTGATATTGATTGGAACCACCAGATAGCGTAATTCATCGAGAGCGATCTTCAGACGTGCGATGTCGGTCTGGGTGTGTTTCCTCGTGAGGTATTCGCCGATCTTTCTTCGCAACTCAGCGGGATGTGTGACAATTGGCGAAAACATTTCCACCAATGATCTGGCTGCGCTCGGCCTGCCGGGCTTCCTCTTTTCACCTGCATCTTCGACAAGAAGAGTGCCCGTTGCCCATTCCAGCACTCGGTCGCTTTCGGCCAGCCGTATCGCTTCGCGGTGGGCATCCCAATCCTGCTTGGTGCGCAGTTCTAATTTGATGGAGCGGGAGATTAGCAGTTTGATCGTGGCACTCATGGTCATTTTCTGCAAGAATCCCAGATCGGGCGAACGCCGCAGTTCTTCGCAACGCTCCACCATCCGTTCGAAACTCTTGCCGAAGTAGAGCCAGCAAAGCATCGCCGGAAGGGTGGAATCCTTGCCGGGCTGTTCGCACTCCCGGATGATCTTGCCGGCAAGGTCGTGTTGTCGGGCCGCCTGTTCGATCTCATCGACATGCTCGAACAGTCCTTCATTGGCTTTGTCGGACATGAGGCGCCGGTACCGGGGGATAAGGGACATGGCTTGGAATATGACCGACTGGCACCCTGCATAGTCACGGGCGTTCATCGCCTCTTCGAATGCGGCGTATTCGTCGGGGTGGGTGTTCATCCATTCCCGCAACTTCGCTTTGAAAGCCTCGTATTCCTGCTGGCCCATAAGTCGTTTCCTGTTACAATCCGATTTTCAGGTAAGAATCCCGCCGTCCGAGATACATATTCCGGTAATTCTCTTTCAATTCATCGGATAAATAGGAGTTGGCGATCAGCGTATCTAAAAGCGGATAAGAGGTGCAGAATTTGTCGAGTTCCCGTCGGATAGTTTTGTCGGGGAGCCCTAATCTTTTGCCGAATTCCCGGAAAGTTGTGCTGTTGGTCATTCCATAAGGCATAGATTCGGCGGCATTGTCTTTCAGCAACCCTTTGTCGAGAGCGAATATCCGGTCGTCTACATGCAGTTTGGTATTTATCAGGTCGTATGCCGGGGACAGACGGAAATCGCCTGATTCGGTTTCGAGTACCGAAAAATTTTTCAGATGGGCGTCGCCGTTGCAAATCAGAAAATTGAATATGATGAGATCGAAAAATTTCAGGGTCTCTACTTTCCATGCGGGCAGGTATCGTCGAATTAACTCTCCGCATTCTTCGTATGTCAAGTACTCATATTTGTAATTCTTACCGCCGTTTTGCGTAGTCAGTCCGGCGAGCGATGCGAAATCTTCTTTTCTGCGCTTTGTGCCGTCGGGTTTGACATCGAACCGTTTGGTGATATAAGCCGGTTCTCCTCCTTTGAAAAAGCAAAGTCCGTTTGCGGCGGTTTCGATTCCGAATACCTGTGACGCGATTTGCATGGTCAGATTCTCATTCGCGGAACTATATATCCGGTTGCGGAAATCGCTTAACTTCGGTTTGAGGATATAGTGGCCTTGTTCGCCTTTTTGAGTTAAAGCCAGTTTACCGTTGCGAACGATCATCGAATATTTGGGTTGTACTCCCGACAGCGAGATTCGCTCCTGATTGTGCAGAAACTCTTCTTGGGCTGCGGAATTGTTGTCGTCATCAATGGGTGTATAATCCAAAAATGGAGACACTTGCCGGCCGTCGAACAGATGTTTTATCGCAATCGGAGAGTAGCTGTCATATCCTTCGGCCAATGTGGACGGGCAAATCGTAATCGGGTTCATTGTTATAGGGGTTTTACGGTTACTGCTCCGGCAACATCCGTTTGCGCTGTTGCCAGCAGAATGCCGAAATGGTCGTTTTCATCGATATGCAGCATGCGGGATTGAACGATGCGGTTGCGGCCCTCGGAAAGCATGTTGCTGAAAAAGGGGAACAGATAGGCTGATCTATACTCCTGTTGTGTTTTGGGTAATGTCAGACTGACGGCTGGCTGCATATCATCAGCATAGTATGTATCATCGTATTTGAAAACATATTCAGTCGGCGATATTTCTGTCAATATGCCGGCTAACTTGCCATTCATGTATACTGCCCCTTGTCTCATAATTCATTCCGCTGTTTGATTCCGATTTGTAGTTCCAGCCCCAGTGTATCGAGTATTTTTTCAAGAACTTCGATCGTGGGATTCCCTTCTCCGCGCTCAATTTTTGTGAGCGTATTGATACCCACACCGGCCAATTCCGCAAGTGTCCGTTGCGTTATTTTCAACATCTTTCGGCGCTCTTTTATTGCATTTCCGATTTTGTTCATAAATCCCAATTTGATGTGATTTTAATGCAAATATAGCGCAATTTATGGATAAGTCAAATAAAATCACTGTTTGCTGTGATTTATGATTGCGGGCTAATGTTCGTTGCATTCCGACCGCGCTGCGGACGCAATCATCTCCTTTACGACAACAAATTTACTAATTCTTTTTTCATTTCATCGTCAATGGTGCGGTAACGTGCGAAAGCCTTGCTGCCTTCCTTATGTCCGCTCAAAGCTCCGACCAAATTGGGGTCTTTGACCTGCTTATACAGATTTCCGACGAATGTCCGGCGGGCCAGATGCGACGAGGCGATCTCGTAAAGCACCCTCTTTTCTTCTTCGCGGGTGGTGGGGTTTATGACCGTAACCAGCCGTTTCAATCCGGCGGCTTTGAAAATCCGCTTGATCGCCAGATTGTATTTCTGCTCGGAGATGAAGGGCAGCAGCTTGTCGCCATCCAGACTTTTGTAACGGGCTGCGATCTCTTTGGCTGTTTGATTCAGCGGAACCCGCACGGTCAGCGGTCGCCCTTCCTTGGTCTTGCGCGGTATGTATTCGATGGCTCCGTCGATCAGATTCGATTTCGTCATTTTCAGCAGATCACCCACCCGGCAGCCGATCAGACATTGAAAAACGAAGATGTCGCGCTGAACGGCCAGTTGCGGATGCCGCATCAGATTCGTGCCGTAAATCTTGTGCAACTCCTCGACCGTGATATAATAAGGCGTTCCGTATGTGCATTCCTCCAACGGGAAATCATCGAACGGTCGGTTCCGGGTCTTTTTGTTGCTGTTGCACCAGTAGAAGAAAGTTCGGATGCGCGAGAAACAATCCAATAACGTATTCTTTCCTCTGGGTTGCGGTGTGCGTGCTTCGGGTATAGCTTTGTAGATTTCCGGGTAAAGAGCGCAGTAGCGGTATTCATTTTCCAAAAAATCCCAAATATTCCGCAAGGTGTCGGCCGTTACTTGATCGATGTCCAATACGAATGCTTTTTGCCCCCTCTTGGTTGTCCGGATATAAAGTTCATACCGCTGTAATCCTCGTTTGATGACCCGGTAATTCTTTTTGCGGACATCGGAAAGACGGTGCTTTTCGAGAAATTCGTCGAACAATGCGATCAATGTCGGTTTGGCTGTTTCTTCCGTGGCCGTTTCGACATTGTACTTTTGCGGATTGTAATATTGTTCCAAAGCCTCTTTCAGCCACTCTTTCTGCGGTTCTGCCGTCTGTCGGGACTGATAGGCTTTTTCGAGGTAGGACTTGAGTTTGCGGGCTTCATCGTTGTAATAGGAACGCATTTCGTCGTCGCAAACGATTTTGCTTTTGACCTGTTCGGCCTTGTCATCCCAAAGATTGGGGTTGATGGTGAGCCGGGTCGGTGCGACCATATCTACCTGCCTGCCGTCCCGCAGGCGTGCGTAAATGGTCGCCTTCGATTCTGTATCATAGCGTTTTACGCTCTTTTTGATGATGAGAGTTATTTTCATAGTACCCAGATTCCGGATTGACAGAGTAAAAATACGAAAAATTCCCCACATTTTCCCCACATCTGCTAAAATATGTTCAATCGGAATTTATCTGGTAAAATGATTAAATATTTATATACTATTGATAATAAATAAAATAAATATAAATTTATTCATTCTTGCCTCTATTTAAGTTTAATAGAATTTAATATATTCAAATGCGGCTCCGGGTACTGATTAAGGTGTCAAAACTTTGATTGTCAAGGTTTTGACTCCTTTTCTTTTTTGCCATGCCCTTCTGCGGCGGTTTGCTTTTCGCAGATTTGTTCGGGCGGTGCCGCTTTTTGAGAAGGAGCGTGATTTTGCCCGTTCGGGAAATTTCCTGCGGCGGAGCATGATATGCGCTTTCGCGTTATGCCGCCTCTCCGGTGCGATTTTGAGTTTTGATACTTAAGTTTGCCATTCGAGTTCAATTTTTGCATTAAAGAGGTGCGGGGAAGGCGAATGTCGTATATTTAATGCAATAAAATCAGCATGCATCCTAAATTCCAAATATATACCGATATTTCGTCTCTGCCGATAAGCGAACACGAGGCCTATCAGGAGGAGGGTTTCTGCGGTATTTGCACGGGAGGTACCGCTGTGATAGAGGTTTTTTCGGTGCGCAGTCCGATTTCCGAAAACGATATCGTTACGATTCTGCCGTTGCAGCTGGTGTCGATCCGCGAGGTCAGCGACGATTTCTCGATGACCTTTTTCAAAGTAGACAAGGAGATGTTCCTCGACATCATGAGCGGGCTGGGAAAAATAACCCCGGATTTTTTCTTCTATATGCGGAAGAATTTCCTGTACAGCGTCAACGACGTGGACCGAAACCGGTTTCTGGGGTTTTGCCGGACGATCGATCTCAGGGGCAGCAACGACGATCCCGTTTTCCTGCGGGAGACCATTCTGCACCTGCTGCGGATTTATTACTGGGATTTCTATGTCCTTTTCCAGCAGACGACGAGCGCCAAGAAGCGCCCTTTCGTGAATACCAACAAGGAAAATATCGCCATGCGGTTCGCCATGCTGGTCGGCGAACACCACAAAACGCGCTGGGAGGTCGCTTTTTATGCCGATAAGTTGTGCATATCTCCCGTATACCTGACCAAAGTCGTTTTGGAGGTAAACGGCCAGTCCGCCCATGAGATGATTGCCGACTATGTCGTTATCGAGATCAAGACCCTGCTCCGGGACGCGAGGCTCGACATAAAGGCCGTGGCGCGGCGCGCCGGCTTCGCCAACCAGTCTTCGCTGAGCCGCTTTTTCCGCCTGCATACGGGCATGTCTCCCACGGAATACCGCCGTACGATCCACGTTACAAGATAAACTCTTGTTCCGTCCACGGTTTCGGAATCCCGTATCGTGCAAACCCGTCCGATGACCGATATGCGGCGTTCGTAAACAGACGCGCCGATTTTTCTGCCGCTGTTCCGATCGGCTCCGGCCGTGGGTGGTTTTGTTCCGGGAACCGGAGGTAAATCGTTGTATGGCAGACAACGCTTAACTAATCTCCTATGCTCCGGTTCCCCTGAACAAAACGCCGTTCCGTTTACGGTTTGTGACGGAATTGCTCCGTAATGTCTTCCATTGCGCCCGCAGGACCGATTCTGTAGAGCCGCTGATTGGTCGTCGGCGAAGTCAGCGGCCCCAGCGACTCGACCCAGCCGCCCAGTTTGATGTAATCGAACACCTGCGGCGCGAATCCTTCCGGCAACTCCTGCCGTCCCGAATACCAGCCGACGTGCAGGACCGGCAACTCCTGCCGCACGACCTCCGCCAGCCGGGCGATCCGGTGCGGCGCGGCATCCCCGCCCATAAAGCAGACGCAGGTCACCGAACGGCCGTACCGTTCCAGCAGGGCGCGCAGTTCCGCGGCGTCGAGCACATGCCCCGCGTCGGCCTGCAGGTGGGGACTATGACACCCCGGACAGCGGTTCGGGCAGTTGGCGATGTTGATCGCCAGCGTCGTTTCGCCCGGAATCTCCGCGAATACGATGTCGAAATTGTAGTATCGGACTACTGTTTCCGGAGCTGTCATACGGCCTCCTGAGCGGGTGAACTTTTCTGGTGGGCCGATTCTTTCTGTGCGAACGGTTCCCGTTGCGGGTGCGGTCCCTCCTGCGGGTGCGCACCCTGCTGTCCGGGTGTTTTCGCGCCGCCCGCCGCCGGTTTCATGTTGCCGTAATAGCGGCGTTCGGCCTCCTGCTGGCGTGCGGCCGAGAAGTTCGAGACCCGTTTCATGTAGCCGATCACGCGCGTCAGGTAATCCAGATCGTCGCTATGGCATGCGGGACACGCTTTCAGATAGCGTTTGTCGATATGCCCGCACTTGTTGCAGACCGTATTGGGAATGTTGAACGTAAAGTAGTTGCAGCCCTCGGCCGCGGCCACGCGCAGCAGGTGGCGGTACTGCTCTTTCGAAAGATGCTCTTCGAGGTTCATGTGCAGCGCCGAGCCGCCCGTGAGGTGGTCGATGTAGCGGCGTCCATGCAGCCGGAATTTGTCGACGACGTTCAGCGACTGGTCCTCGACGACGTAGAAATAGGAGTTGTAGCAGTCGCGCGGCACGGCGTATCCGTCCTCGCGGTCCCATTTGGCGTGCTTCACGCCGACGTTTTCGGCGGGGATCATCTCGCAGTTGAACATCAGCTCCTTGGTGCGGTATTTCTTGTTGTAACGCTCGATCAGCCCCAGTACGTTCTGCACGAAAGCGACGTAGTCGTCGTTGTCGTCGATGCGGATTCCCAGAAATTCGGCGGCTTCGACCAGTCCGTTTACGCCGATGGTCAGGTATTGGCGCGAAAGGTTGATGTAGCCCGCATCGAAGAGCGGCAGCATGCCTTTGGACTTCAGTTCCTTGAGGTTTTCGTTGTAAGCCGTCTGTACTTTGTGTACCAGATCCGTGATCTCTTCCAGATAGGTGAGATAGTGCATGCCGTTCTTCACGGCGTACTGGATGCAGCGGTTGAGGTTGATCGTCAGCACGCTCTTCGTGAGCGCA
>OGRQ01003403.1_pt1 | contig 9950 bp, 6 predicted proteins | sample 1553521 | NCBI WGS metagenome assembly OGRQ01 (sample SAMEA2580088, study PRJEB22360) | human gut metagenome | biome: human gut; feature: human-associated habitat; material: faeces | place: Denmark | collected 2008/2010
GAACCCGATTCTTTATGAAAAAGGGTTCGGGTACGTTTTTTGTTTATCGGAAGTTTGCGTTTGCGACAGCAACAAACACCCCAGTGGGGTGTTTGAGCAACAGAATAGGCTACCAGGAAATCCCAAGTCGTATGACGTGGAATTTTTTGTTTCGATCAAGGACTCGAATGGCATCCACGTAAAAAATCCATAGCAAATGAGCCGGGAGCCTTCTGTAGATCAGAGGCTTCCGGCTCACTGCATATTCATGATAAAAGCAAAATTCCTGCCACCAGTACCATGTTGCAGGCAAAAAAAACAGCGCGGGCAGTGCATCCACAAGGGCCGGCGAAAGAGTGAAATCGTCCGGGACAGGATCGTTTTGATTCATGTGATCGACCTTTGCATTTCTCCACGCAGCGCCGGAGAGACCTTTCTTGCTGAATTTCTGAAAAAAGAGCAGCGCTTTTGCGCAAGATCGTCAATGCGTTCTGCAGCAGGTCACGGGTCAATATCCAGCTCACGCAGAAGCAGCCGGAGGGCGGGCGAGATGTTCTCGCGGTTCCATACGGCCCAAGCGGGAACGGTATCGTTTTCCAGCGGGATAAAGGTGAGGTTTTTGTTGGCGGGCAGCTGAGCCAGCACCGGTTCGGCAAGGATGGTATAGCCGCCGTAGAAAGCCAGCTGCAACATCAACTCCTCCATGGAATACGCAAATTTGATGTTCTGCGGGTCGCTGCCGTGGCGGGTGAGGACTTGCGCAAACTGGTTCCACAGCTCCCGATCCATGGCGGGTACATAATATTGTTCGCTGGCAAGCTGGCTGCGGTGCAGGGACGCATAGCTGGACAGGTGGCTCTGGCGGTTGAGCACTACGTACTGGCGCAGCTGGCCTACTTGAGCACGCAGCAGGGAGGAGGCATCCTCCAGCGGGACCAGCTCCAGCTGCAGGGCAAAGTCCAGCTTTTTCTGCTGCAGACGTTTTTTCAGGGTGGGAAAATCCCCAAGATGAAAGTGCAGCGGAATGGCAGGGTGCTGCTCCTTGAACAGCAGCAGCTTTTCCAGAATGGGCAGGTTTTCCATGCCGCTCATCATGCCGATCTCAAGCGGGGTGCTGCACTCGGCAGCAGCGGCGCGGGTGCGGCGGGCGGCATCTTCCGCAAGGTCGGTGATGCGCACCGCATACTCGTAGAATACCTGCCCGGCACTGGTAAGCGCCACCGAGTGCCGTGTGCGCTGGAACAGCTCGGTTTCAAGTTCTTCTTCTAGCAGCTTGATCTGCTGGCTGACCGCCGTTTGGGAAACATAGTGCTGCTGTGCCGCTTTGGAAAAGCTCAAATTCTGTGCCACCGCAATAAAATAGCGCATCTGCTGCAGGGTCATGACCGGCTCCTTTTTCTCTTAAAAAATTGCTTATAACTTTTACTTCTAATTATAAGAAGAAAGCAATATTTTTCAAGTGCGAGATATTGTGATAGAATTAACAATCGAAAGGGGCACACGACCCCGCACATTGAGAAGAAAGAGAAAAACGAAAGGAACCACCAAGATGAAAAAGATCTCGCGCAAAAGCTTTCTGAAGCTGGCTTCTGCTGCTGCCATGAGCGGCATCACCGCCGGTGCACTGGCTGCCTGCAATGCTGCTTCCGGCAGCACGGCTGCATCTTCTGCCGCTGCAAAGTACACCCCGGGTACCTACACTGCCACGGCCAAGGGCATGAGCGATATCACCATGACCGCCACCTTCAGCGAGACAGCCATTACCGACATCCAGCTGGATCTGTCCGGTGAGACCGACTCCATTGGTCAGGCCGCAAAGGATGACCTGATCAAGCAGCTGCTGGAAGCCCAGAACAGCACCATCGACGGCGTGTCCGGTGCAACCATTACCAGCGATGCTGTGAAGCAGTGCATGAACGACTGCATCACACAGGCTATGGGAGGCACTGCAGTGTCTGCCCCGGAAGCTTCTGAGCAGGCTTCCAGCTGGCGCACCGCCCCGGAAGCCATCCCGGACAGTGAGATCACCAAGACCTATGATGTTGACGTTGCCATCATCGGTATGGGCTATGCCGGCCTGAGCTGCTACCGTGAGCTGGCCGAAGAGGGCAAGAACGTTCTGGTGCTGGAAGCCATGCCCCGCGAGAGCTGGTGGACGGTCGGCCACGATATCGGCCACATCAACTCGGACTACCTGCTGAGCCACGGTGTGCCCAAGGTGGACGAAGTGGAGTTTGTGAACAACTGGATGATGCAGACCCACGGCAAGGCAAACACCGCACTGGTGATGAAGTTTGCCAAGAACAGCGGCAGCACTGTGGACTGGTGGCTGGACAAGATCAACCCGGACACGCTGGCTAAGACCCGCATCCAGTTCTGGCCGGACAACGAGTACACCGTGCACCAGCTGAACAACGGCATGCACTACTACACCGGCACGCTGGAATGGTGGGAGAACTACTGGGAGAACCCCGCCAGCGGCGAGAAGAACAACAACACCGCCGGTCAGCTGGAGCTGAAGGACCTGAGCTGGGACAACTACAATTATGTGGAGGAGAATTTCTCTGACAATGCCACCGCTCTGTTTGGCACCAAGGGTGTGCAGCTGGTAATTGACGGTGCAAAGGTCACCGGCGTGATCGCACAGGACGGCGACGGCAATTACCTCAAGATCAACGCTAAGAATGGCGTTGTGCTGGCAGGCGGCGGCTTTGGCGGCAACAAGGAAATGATGGACGATCTGCTGCCGGACATCAAGCGTCTGTTCACCAAGGATGAGGACTTCTTTGCTCCCTTTGGCCGTGACGGCTCCACTATCCAGATGGGTGTGTGGGCAGGCGGCCGTCTGGAGGGCGACATCTCCACCATGAACTTCGACTCCATGACCGTGCCCGACTATCTGCCCGGCCCCCTGTGGGTGGACGAGAATGGCCAGCGCTTCCAGAACGAAGCCTTTGCCGGCCCGGAGATCAACGGCTTCTTCATGGCACGTGCAAAGCGCGGCAATATCACCTCCATCTACGACAGCACCTATGAGACCCAGATCCTGCGCGGCTTCCCCGGCCATCAGGCATTCGAGTACGACATGCCCGCTGTGGTGGAAGCCATGAAGGGCAACTTTGAGGCCGCAAAGGCTGCTGGTGCCGAGGGCGCCAACGGCTGGTACTGCGCCGACACCATCGAGCAGCTGGCCGAGTACATCGGTGTGGAGCCTGCAGCCCTTTCCGCTACTGTGGAGCAGTACAATAAGGTTTGCGCCGAGGGCTACGACAGCGATTTTGCCAAGGACCCGCACTTCCTGAATGCAGTTGCAAAGGCTCCCTTCTACGCCCATGTCACCACCCCGAGTCTGGGCTTTGCACTGGTGACCACCGGCGGCTTTGTGACCACCAATGACCAGCAGGTGCTGAACGAGGATTATCAGCCCATCGAGGGCCTGTACGCTTCCGGCAACACCTGCGGTATGCGCTTTGGTCCCGAGTATATCACCCCGATCCCCGGCGTGAGCATTGGTATGTGCCTGACTCTGGGCCGCGAGCTGGGCAAGTATCTGGCTGCAAAGTAAGCGGCTGCCTTCGTCAAAGCCTGATCGGCTGCAGTAAAGCCCCATAAGCAATAAAAGATCCCGTCCACTTCTGGGTGAACGGGATCTTTTTTGCCTATCAGACAGGAAAAAGCGGCTCAGAGGTCGTTTTTCTCCTGCCCCAGATTGTCGGATTCCAGGACGACACAAACTATGTTGCCATTGGCGGCGTAACGCCGGAGAACATCCCGGAGTTCCGCAAGGCGGGCTGCCTTGGCGTGGGCCTTGCCAGCAGCCTGATGCCGAAGGACAAGGCCGCCGCCCGCGACTGGGATGCCTGCGCGGAATACGTGCACATGCTGCTTACAAAAGCCAAAGGCGAATAAACCGCAGAAACAGCAAGACCGCTCACCCGAAAAGATGAGCGGTCTTTTGTTGTGTGATGGGATGGCATCGCCGCCTACTCTTTAGACCATGGCTTCGCGTCATCCTGCCGGAGCAGTCGGCATCGATGCCATTCTGCTTTGTCTGCTGCGTGAACCACTTTCACTCCTGAAATGAACTGCATGAAAAATCAGAAGGCCCCATTCTATTGACTTTGCCTTTGCAGGGGAGTATACTCCATGTCACCAAGAATATTACGGCTATGACGAGAAAGAGTACCCGGAAGGAATGCTGCAGAGAGCTGCCGGTTGGTGCAAGGCAGTGCAGGGCATCCGTGGGAAGATCCTCTCCGAGCTTTCCGGCTGAATGGACGGTGTGCGCCCCAGTAAGCAGGAACGGCAGGCCCCCGTTATCACGGGCCGCGCGTTGTTGGACGTGCACTGAGTGGTCAGCGTTGTGCTGGCAATAAGAGTGGTACCGCAGAGGATATTACACGCCTTTGTCTCTTACAGACCGTAGGGGACAAGGGCGTTTTATTTTGCGGATGCTTTTGTCCCAAAGCATGTCAGAAGGAAAAGGAGAAACAATTATGAAGACACTGGAAAAAGTAAGCGACTTTGTGGGCAAATACATGGCCGCCATCGTTATTGTGGTGGCCGCGGGTGCCCTGTTCTTCCCCGGCCCGTTCAGCGTGGTAAAGACGGCGTGGGTCAATAACCTGCTTGGCATCGTGATGTTCGGCATGGGCCTTACCCTGAAGCCGGAGGACTTCAAGGTGGTGTTCAGCCGCCCGAAGGATGTGATCGTGGGCTGCGTTGCACAGTTCACCCTCATGCCGTTTCTGGCATGGGCGCTCACGCAGGTGTTCCACCTGCCCACCGAGCTGGCCATTGGCGTGATCCTGGTTGGCACCTGCCCCGGCGGCACCTCTTCCAACGTGATGACCTACCTTTCCAAGGGCGACGTTGCACTGTCCGTTGGCATGACCGCTGTTTCCACCGTGCTGGCTCCGTTCCTCACCCCGCTGCTCACCCTGCTGTACGCTGGCCAGCGTGTTGACGTGAACCCCATGAGCATGTTCATGTCCATCGTCAAGGTGGTGCTGGTGCCCATCGCACTGGGCTTTGTGGTCAATCACTTCTTCCATAAGTTCACCGAGGAAGCTGTCCGCGTGCTGCCTCTGGTCTCCACTACCGCCATCGTGCTGATCATCTGCGCCGTGGTCTCCGCCAACAGCGCCAAGATCATGACCAGCGGTCTGCTGATCCTTGTGGTGGTCATCCTGCACAATGTGCTGGGCTACCTCACCGGCTTTGGCGTGGGCAAGCTGCTCAAGCTGGACTCCACCAAGTGCCGCGCGATCTCCATCGAGGTGGGTATGCAGAACTCCGGCCTTGCAACCAGTCTGGCCGCCGCACACTTTGCACAGTATCCGCTGGCTACCATTCCCGGCGCTGTGTTCTCCGTGTGGCATAACATTTCCGGTGCGATCCTCGCCAACTTCTTTGCCCGCACAGCAGAGAAGAAGGATTGATCTTTCATAACACAGTAAAGCCCCCGGCAGGCGCAAACCTGCCGGGGGCTTTGCTGTGCCTTGCGGGCCGGGCAACTGCAACAGAACCGGCACAAATCATGCTTTTCACGCTGCTTTTAGGGCGATTCACGCAGGTTTGCTTCCAAAATCCGGTAAAGTGTGGTATAATCAAGATACTGTAATATATACCCCCCCCCGTAAAAATGCGAGGGGGGAAAAAAGGAGGTTATACCATGAAACAAGGCAAACTTATCCGGCGTGCAGTATCGGCGGCGCTGGCCGGATGCATGATGTTCACCCTGTCGGCACCCGCTCTGGCCGAGAGCACCGATGCGCTGATGCAGTTGAGCACCGGCTCCTACCGCAGCTCAAGTCTGCTCAGCGAGGAGAACAGTTTTCCGACGACCATCAAAGTCAATGGAAAGCCGGTCACTGAAGCGAACATAAGCAGCATCCTGGGCAGTGAAAATACAGGGAAGTTGAGCTACGACGGTGTCACCAATACCCTGAAGTCCAATGGAAGGATCAAGGGTGACCTGACCATTGATGCCCCGGGTGTGAACATTGAACTGTGCAATAGCACTTCAGGTGAAGCAGCTGTAAGCGGCAAACTGACGGTCACAAATGCACAGGACGTCAAGGTCACGGCCCAATCCTATGTTGCCGTCCTCGGCGATGTTGAGATCAGCTGTGACGGCAAGGTGGAAATTACTTCTGAAGAAAGCCCCACCGTGGCCGGCGATGTGACGGTGAAATAGGCCTCCACGGTAGCAATCTCGGGTGAGTCGTATGGTTACCACATCGTGAGGGGCGATGTTACGATCGCGTGCCCTGCCACTGTCGTCATCCAGAACCATGGCACGGGCGGCATGGCAAGCAGCATCGTCTATTCCGGCGGCAAGTACGTCTACTCTGATACGGTGGACGGCACGCCTGTCGACCCGAGTGGTAAGCCCATCGACGCAAAAGCAAATGCTGTGTACATTACGCCGAAAATGTACTACACCATCAACTCCAACGATACTGCTGTTATCATCAAGGTGGATGACACGGAAGCTGGAAAGGCACGTCCGGGGCAGACGATCAAAGCTTGGGCACCGAACAAGGACGGCTGGGAGTTTGAAAATTGGGAAGCGACCGGCATTGATCTGGGCAAGCAGGTCAACAAGAACTGGATCACCTTCAAGATGCCGGAAAGCAATGTTACCTTGAACCCGCATTATGCAAAGCTCCATGCAATTGAAGTGGTAAATGGTACGGCAGATATCACCTCGGCAAAAGAGGGCACGAAAGTTACCGTTACTGCGGACGACCGCCCGGGCTACGTGTTCGACCACTGGGAGTCCGAACAGATCAGACTGACCACCAGCGAAGCCACCAACCCGTCCCTCACCTTTGCAATGCCGGACGAAGACGTCGTGCTGAAGGCTGTGCCCAAGACCCTGTACACCATCACCGTGGAGGGCGGCACTGTCAACAACGCGGTCTCTGCCCGCGTGAAGTCCGGCGACCCCGTGACCGTCGTGCCTGAGGACAAGGGCGCTGACTGGAAGTTTATCGAGTGGGAAGTTATCAATGCACCGGAGAACTTCAGCATCGATACCTCAAACCCCGCCCTCCAGTTCAATATGCCTGTGGGCAATGTGACCCTGAAAGCAGTGCAGATGAGGTACCGCACCATCACCGTCAACAATGGCCTTGGCCAGACCGTTAAGACCGACGCCCTGCGCGGAGAGACCTACACCTTCACCGCCGACAAGCTGGAAGGCCAGCGGTTCGATTACTGGGAAGTGACCGACCCTGACGGAACCAGAAAGCTGATGGATGAAACCATCAACATTACGGTGCCGAAGGGCAATATCACTCTGACCGCTCACTACAAGACCTTGTACACCATCACCGTGGACGGCGAGACCATCGGCACTGCTGCTGTGGGCGACACCGTTCATATCAAGGCCGATCTCCCCGAAGACCGCAAGTTCAGCCACTGGAAGGGCAACGTCTCTCTGAATGGTCATGAGGAAGACTCTGAGTTTGACCTCGTGATAACGGAAGAGAAGAACGTCGAGCTGACCTCTGTGACCACGCAGCGTTACTACATCATCATCATCGATGCGAACGGTGAGACGAAGACCGAGGCAGAGGCTGGCAATACCTACAACATCAAGGCTGCAGGCCGCGACGGCTGGGACTTCACCGGCTGGGTCGTGGACAACGCTGACGTTGTAAGTCAGCTCGACCTGACCAAGGCCGACAACCAGGGCTTCGTAATGCCCGCCGGCACTGACGTGACCATCACTGCGACCTACAAGAAGCAGCGCACGGTCACCGTTATCGGTGGCACCGTGAACAGCACCGACAGTGTGACCGCTCTGCGCGAGGAGACCGTTGAGATCAAGGCCGAGTACGATCCGTATGAGAAGAAGTTCGATCACTGGGAAGTCAAGGGTCCCAAGGGCTGGGATCTGGAAGATGACCAGAAGACGAACCCTGAGTTCACGCTCACCGTGCCCAAGGGCAACGTTACCCTGACGGCTGTGTACAACGATTATCATAACATTACCGTGGAAGGCGGCTATGCAACGCCGGACAGAGCAATCGCAGGAACGCAGATCACTCTTACCCCGAATCTGCCGGATGATCAGGAGTTTGATTACTGGTACAGCACCGATATCAACCTGCGCGAGGATCAGCGCGGCAACCCGAACCTGACCTTCAAGATGCGCGACTTTGATATCAAGATCACTGCAGTACCCAAGCAGCTGTACTTTGTTGATCTGGAAGATGCGGATACCACCGCCAACGGCGAGGATACCCGCGTTGAGGTGAAGACCGGCAAAGAGGTCGTGCTTGTGGCTCCTGAGCGCGAAGGCTTCCGCTTCAACCACTGGGAAGTCACCAGCGGCACGGTCGGACTGATCGATGCAGACAAGACCACCGCATACTTCACCATGAAGAGCGAGAACGTGAGAATCAAGGCCATTTATGACGAGTACCACACCATCACCATGGTGGACGGCAAGGGCACGGCCTACGATGCCGATGGCAAAGAGATCACCAGCGCCGTGGTGGGTGACAAGATCACCATTGTGGCCAAGGACCGCGACAGCCACGAGTTCAACCACTGGGAGATCGACCCGGATAACGTCATTCTGGAAGACCCCAACGCAGACAAGACTGCCTTCACCATGCCGGACGAGCCGGTAAGCGTGGAAGCCAAGTATAAGCATCTGCAGAGCATCACCATGAACCACGGTACTGCTTATGACGAAGACTTCAGCGAGACCGACATCGCCAAGGCAAAACAGACCATCACAATCAAGGCAGAAGATCGTTATGCTGACGGTCTGGTCTTCGATCACTGGGCGGTGGACACCGATAACGTGATCCTGGCCGATGAATACGACGAAAAGACCACCTTCGAGATGGTGAACGGCGCTGTGGAGCTGACCGCCCACTACAAAGCAAGAGTTACCGTCTTCAGTGTTCCCGCAAAGTTTGAAGAGGGTATCGGCGAGCATTCGGATGAGACATGGGAAAAGGTCGGCAAGACCGCGACCATCACGGCCAAGATCGACGAAGAGACTTTCCCCGGCATGGAGTTCGATTACTGGGAGGTCATCCCGACAGACCTCGATATCGGTGACATCCACAGCCCGACCATCTCCTTCGAGGTGCCTGAGTGCGAAGTGAAGCTTGTTGCTCACTGGAAGGCTTCTGGCATGAATCCGATCGTAGATCCGGACGAAGATCTCGACCCCGGCTTCGGCGTTGAGCCTGAGTCCAGCGACGGCGGCGCAGGCGCAGCTGGTGCGATCGTGGTCGGTGCAGCGCTGGGCGGTGCAGCCGTCTGGGGCGGCTACGAGATCACCACCCGCGTCATCCTGAACGACCTGCTGCCTGCAGGCGCGGCCATCCCCGCAAACCGCGGCCAGCTGGCACTGCTCATCTGGACTGAGAAGGGCAAGCCCGAACCCGCCGCACAGCCCGCCTTTGCAGACATCACCGATGCCGAGCAGGCCAAGGCCGCTCAGTGGTGCGTGGAGCAGGGTCTGCTGGATGCACGGGAAGGCAAGTTTGAATCGGACGGCTGGATGCCCAAGTTCAAGACCATTGAGATCTGGAACAAGGCGTTCCCCAAAAAGTAACCTCTGAGCGCTTCCTCCGTAAAGCCTCAGAATGACAGATCCCCCCGATACCGGATACCCGGTATCGGGGGGATTTTTTGCGCAGGCACGCGTGGCATTGGCGGTGGCAATCATCTCCGACATTTCAATGATCCAGTGACCTTGCAGTTTGCGCGAAACAAAAATACTCCGGCAACTTTCCAACCAAGAGAAAGTTACCGGAGTATTCCGCTTTACTTATTTGTTTTTACCAGCAGTGCCTGATACGGCTCCAGTTCCACATCCGCCAGCCAGATGGAAGTGCCCTCCGGGGTGTGATACTCGCCGCCCAGAGCGTCCAGACTGGCCCCTGCCGGGTACTCGGTAAAGTTGAACAGTCCCACCAGCGTTTCCTCGCCGCGCT
>OGRQ01003409.1_pt1 | contig 9940 bp, 6 predicted proteins | sample 1553521 | NCBI WGS metagenome assembly OGRQ01 (sample SAMEA2580088, study PRJEB22360) | human gut metagenome | biome: human gut; feature: human-associated habitat; material: faeces | place: Denmark | collected 2008/2010
TGAGTGGTCATGAGCGGGATGCATCTCCTTCGGTTTGCGGTTAGTCACCATGGTGCGACGTGTCGTGTTTGCGTAAACATAAAACATGTGGTACCGTTTCTTAAAACGATACAAGGCTTGGAACAAAACGCCAAGTCCCGTCGTTTCCCATAACAAGGAAGGAAAGAACGATGAAGTTCGGCAAGAAGACGATTGCCCTGATTGGTGCTGTGGCCATGCTCTCCTCTGTAGCTGCCTGCGGTTCCACCTCTGCCGGGGATGGCGGAAGCACCGGCTCCTCTGATAAGAAGATCGAGCTGACCGTGTGGTCCTGGGATTCCACACTGCCTCGTACGGTCGAGGGATTCGAGGCCAAGAACCCGAACATTAAGGTGAAGGTGACCAATGCCGGCACCAACAAGGACGAGTACAACGCACTGTCCAACGCCATCGAGGCCGGCTCCGGTGCTCCGGACATCGCCCAGATCGAATACTACGCACTGCCCGAATACGTGATTCGCGGCCACCTCGAGAACCTCTCCGATCTCGGCGCCTCCGATTTCAAGGACTTCTACACCCCGGGCACGTGGTCCTCGGTGAACATCAATGACGGCGTCTACGCCCTGCCGATGGATTCCGGCCCGATGGCCTGGTTCTACAACAAGGACGTCTTCGACAAGGCCGGCGTCGATCCGACCCAGGTGCGCACGTGGGACGACTTCTACGAGGCCGCCAAGAAGATTCGCGCCGTGGACTCCTACATCACCTCCGATTCCGGTGACGCCGGCTTCTTCGACTCCATGACCTGGCTGGCCGGCGCGACCCCGTTCGAGACCTCCAAGGACGGCGAGACCGTGACCATCAACCTGACCGGTGACAAGAACGTCAAGACCTTCACCGACTTCTGGCAGAAGATGATCGACGAAGACCTCATCGACACCAAGACCGTCGGCTGGACCGACGATTGGAACAAGGGTCTGGATGACGGCTCCATCGCATCCCTGCTGACCGGCGCTTGGATGCCGTACAACCTGCTTTCCGGCGCTCCGAACGGTGACGGCAAGTGGCGCATCGCCCAGATGCCGACCGCAGACGGCTCCGAGACCAACTCCGAGAACGGTGGTTCCTCGCTGGCCATCGTGAAGTCCGACGACAAGGACAAGGTCGCCGCCGCCTACAAGTTCATGGAATACGCCTGCCACGACGCCGAGGGCATCAAGACCCGTGTTGACGGCGGCGCCTTCCCGGCCGACAACGACACCCTCAAGTCCAACGACTTCCTCAACATGACCTCCCTGACCGACTCCGACGGCAAGGCCCACGAGTACTTCGGCGGTCAGAAGTTCAACGAGGAGCTGGCCAAGGCCGCAGCCAATGTGTCCACCGGCTACAAGTTCCTGCCCTTCGAGGTCTACGCTCGCGGCAAGTTCGGCGACTACGCCGGCGATGCCTACACCGGCAAGACCACGCTCTCCGATGCCGTGGCTTCCTGGCAGAAGGACCTGCAGGATTACGCCAAGCAGCAGGGCTACCAGGTGAAGTAACGGCAATCACAGCAGACTTCCTCCTGTGGTTTCTGTAGCGGGAGGTTGCGATAACAGGATCGGGCACTCTTCGGAGCGCCCGATTTTCTTATGCCATGGGAGCAGTGGCGCGCGGATTGCGATACCAAGATGGCGTGTTGCCGAAGAATGTGTATAATAAAAGATGTTATCGCAACCATAGCTACAAAGTGGCGAAACAAAGCCGTTTTGTGACTACTGAACCATAGAGTGATGGTTCACGATAGCATGACGACGAGGAGAGTTGCCATGCTGTTGTGGTGACAATCACTGCAGACCGCCGAAAGGCGATCCAAGGAAGGAGAACAGAACGATGAAGTTCACCGTTGCTAAGAAGGCCATTGCACTTACCGGTGCGGTTGCCATGCTGGGTTCCGTTGCCGCCTGCGGTTCCGACACCGCCAGTGGCAAGCCGGCTCAAGATAAGGACGTTACCGAAATCACCGTGTGGGCTTGGGAGCCCACGCTGACCCAGGTTGCCAAGGACTTCACCAAGAAGACCGGCATCAAGGTCGATCTCAAGAACGTCGGCACCAACACCAAGGAATACACCCAGCTTGATAACGCCATCGAGGCTGGCTCCGGTGCTCCGGACGTCGCTCAGGTTGAGTACTACGCCATCCCGCAGTACGCCATCAAGGGCAACCTGCTGGACATCACCGACAAGACCTCCGGCTACTCCGACTTCTACACCCCTGGCCCGTGGGCTTCCGTGCAGTTCGCCGGCAAGGTCTACGGCCTGCCGATGGATTCCGGCCCAATGGCCTTCTTCTACAACAAGGAGGTCTTCGACAAGGCCGGTGTTGACGCCGAGCAGATCAAGACCTGGGATCAGTACTACGACGCCGCCAAGAAGATTCACGCTCTGGGCGACAACTACTACATCACCTCCGACACCGGTGACGCCGGCTTCTTCGACTCCATGACCTGGCTGGCCGGTGCAAAGCCGTTCCAGACCTCTTCCGATGGTTCCGAAGTCACCGTCAACCTGACCGAGGACAAGGGCGTCAAGACCTTCACCGACTTCTGGCAGAAGCTGCTGGACGAGGGCCTGCTCGACACCAAGACCGCTGGCTGGTCTGAGGACTGGTTCAAGGGCATGGTCGACGGCACCATCGCCTCTCTGTTCACTGGCGCTTGGATGCCTGCCAACCTGGCCAACTCCGCTGCTGACGGCGCTGGCAAGTGGCGTGTGACCCAGATGCCGACCGCTGACGGCTCCACCACCAACTCCGAGAACGGTGGTTCTTCGCTGGCTGTGCTCGCCTCCACCAAGAAGGCTGACGCTGCTTACCAGTTCATCGAGTACGCCAACCACGGCGACGGCGTGGCCACCCGTGTGGCCGGCGGTGCATTCCCGGCTGACAAGGCCTCCATGGAGTCCGACTCCTTCAAGAACACCACCACTGTGAAGAACGCCGATGGCGAGGACGTTGACTACTTCGGTGGTCAGAAGTACAACGAGGTTCTGGCTCAGGCTGCTGAGAACGTGTCCTCCGACTACCAGTTCCTGCCCTACGAGGTCAAGGCCCGCACCATCTTCGGCGACTACCTTGGCAAGTCCTACACCGGCGACCAGAAGCTGACTGACGGTATCGCCGCTTGGCAGAAGGCACTGCAGGATTACGGCAAGGATCAGGGCTTCACCGTGAAGTAAGCCTTGAACCCTCGCTGAGACTGCCTAGCTAATCTCACCTGATACACAAAGCCCCGTGACGAATCCCGTCACCGGGCTTTTACCGTTTTAAGCCCCGCCTAGTACACTCGTCACCATGCGAGTGATCGGACAGCGAATCAAAAGAATGGCAACCATAGCAGTGACTGCCATCCTTTCCGTATCCCTGGCCTCGTGCGGGCAGGCCACGGACGACAACCGTACGGAGATCAGCGTATGGAGCTGGGAACCGAGCATGGGGGAGGTCATCCGCCGTTTCGAAAAAGCCAATCCGGACATCCGCGTGAAATGGACCAATATCTCCGGCTACGGCAATCTTAATACCGCCATTCAAGACGGTTACGGCACGCCGGACGTGGCTCAAATCGAATACTATGCACTGTTGCAGTACGCGGTCTCCGGCCAATTGCTTGATCTGACCGACAAAATCGGCTCGGATTATTCCAACTTCTTTACCCTCGGCACATGGTCGTCCGTGCAGCTCGCCGGCCGTACCTATGGACTGCCCATGGATTCGGGCCCGATGGGCTTCTTCTACAACGAAGACGTGTTCCGCCAAGCCGGCGTGGACGCCACCAAGATCAAGACTTGGGATGACTATTACGAGGCCGCCGAAAAGCTCAAGGAGATCGGCGCGTATATCGCCGCCGACTCGGGCGACGGCAGTTTCTATGACGCGATGGTCTGGCTCGCCGGTGGTCAGCCGTTCCACACGTCGGCCGACGGCAAAACCGTGACCATCGATTTGGATGAGGATGCCGGCACCCAACGGTTCACCGAATTCTGGCAGAAAATGATCGATGAGGGGCTTGTTGACACCACCTCCGCCACATGGTCCGACCGGTGGAAGCGCCGTGTGGGCGCCGGTACCATCGCCTCCGTATTCTCCGGAGCCTGGATGCCGTCGCTGCTGCTGTCCAATGTGCCGGGCGCGGCCGGTCTGTGGCGCGTGGCTCCCATGCCCACCTATGATGGCCAGCCCACCAACGCCGAAAGCGGCGGGTCGGCACTGACCGTACTGCAATTGACCCGTAAGCCGGATGCGGCTTATCGTTTCGTGGACTTTGTGGCGCATGACGCCCAAGGCATTAGCGCGCGTGTGGATGGCGGTGCTTTCCCGGCCGATTATGCCACCCTGAATTCCGCTGATTTTTTGGATAAAACCACGATTACCAATGACCGGGGCATTGAAATCCCGTATTTCGGCGGGCAGAAGTTCAACCGTGTACTGTCGGAGGCCGCCGAGGATGTGTCGGTCGGATACCAGTATCTGCCGTTCGAAGTGTATGCGCGCAGTGACTTCAAATCGACGGTGGGCCAGGCATACGAGTGGTCCGGCAGTTTCCACGCCTATCAGCAGCGACAGGAAGCCATTGAGATGGGTATGAAGGACAAGGAAGGCAACCCGCTCGAACCATTGGAGAAGCCCGGCAAGAGAGTCAGTCTCTCCGACGGCCTGGCCCAATGGCAGAAAGACCTCCGAGAATACGGCCTCAATCAGGGCTTTACGATTAAGTAGGGATTCGGGGTTGGATCGGAATCGACCGCGCTATACGCGGCCGATTCCTGCATACTACGTCACTTCACATTGCGCGAGTAGATGTGCGCCATGCCCTTGAAAATCAAATCCGGGTCATACACGTCAATCAGCTCGGTGTCATTCTCAAACACTCGACCGAGGCCACCGGTGGTGATCACCTTGAAATCCTCGCCTCCGAGCTCTTTGCGGAACTGACGAATCGTGCGCTCCACACCGCCCAAGAACGTGTAATACAAACCGGCCTGCATGCAGGTCTTGGTGTTGGTGCCCAGAATCGTATCTGGTCGCGTAATTTCCACTTCCGGCAGCTGGGCCGTATCTCCCCACAGAGCGGCCGCACCGGCACGGATGCCGGTGGTGATGACGCCGGAATCGACCACGCCCTTGTCGCTCACGTGTGTGAACGTGGTGGCGGTGCCGAAATCAGCCACCAGCACTGGGCCGCCATACTCGTAATAGGCACCGGCGCAGTCGGCCAGAATATCCGCACCCAGCGATTTCGGATCGTCAACGCGCACGTTCATACCGGTCTTGATGCCCGGTCCCACCACCATCGGATCAATGTCGAGGAATTTGACGATGGACGAACGGAAGGAGTGCATCACTTTCGGCACCACCGAACAGATGATCACATCGTCCACATCGGATGGCTGAAAACCGCTCATTCTCAGGAATTCAGTCAGAAACAGCCCATACTCATCAGACGTATGGTTGGCTTTGGTGGTGATGCGGTAGGTGCCGGCGATGGTATCGCCATCCAAAAAGCCCAGCACGATGTTCGTATTGCCGATATCAACGGCGACCAGCATGATAACCCTCCAGATTCAAGATGGATTTCATGCGCAATTCTACAGTCCCATGGCTATGATGGCCTGCGGTGGTCGACCCAGCGTGGCGGCCAACCGTAGAACACAACATATACAGAGGAAGAACCATGTCTCAAGACAATGGTGCGCACGTCGAAGACGGCGCAACCACAGATGCGAGCCTTGCCTCGCGTGCAAAGAATCCGAAAAAAAACGGCCCGAAGTGGTGGCTGATCTCACTGATTGCCGTCATCGTGGCAGTGGCGGTCGTCATCGGCGTCACGCTCGCTTTCGGCGGTAAGAAAGATGACAAGTCGGCCTCGTCCAGCAACCAATATGCCGACACCGTGACCATCGGCCTCAAACTGGCCCCCACCAATCTGGACATCCGCAACACCGCCGGCTCCGCGCTTGACCAGATCCTGATTGGCAACGTATACGAAGGCATCGTGGCACGTGACTCCAAGAACCAGGTCGCTCCCGCCATCGCCTCCAGCTGGGAGACGTCCAAGGACGGCCTGACCTACACCTTCCACCTCAATAAGAACATGACCTTCTTCAATGGCAACAAACTTGACGCCGAGGACGTGGCCTGGTCCATCAACGAACTGATCGCTAAGGGCTACCACGACGCCGACGCGCTCGCCGCCGTCAGCAAGGTGGAGGCCAAGGACGCCGACACCGCGGTGATCACGCTCAAGACGCCGAACTCCAACCTGTTGTGGACCCTGACCGGTCGCGCAGGGCTCGTGTTCGACAAGGATGCCAAGTATGACCTGAAGACGCAGGCCGTCGGCTCCGGCCCCTACACCGTTGCCAAGTTCGTGGAAAACAGCTCGATCACGCTGAAGGCCAATGAGAAGTACTGGGGCAAGAACAAGGCCAAGACGCCCACTGTGGTCGTCAAGTATCTGGCCGACGACAACGCCGCGGTCAATGCGCTGAAGTCCGGTGACGTGCAGGTGCTCGCCCCGATTACCGAGAACCTCGCCGAACCGTTCAAGTCCGATTCCGCCAAGTACACGGTCAAAGCCGGCAACGGCACCGACAAGTTCGTGCTCGGCTTCAACAACGCTTCCGGTTCCAAACTGGCTGACAAGCGCATTCGTCAGGCCATCCGTTACGCCATCAACCACAAGGAGCTCATCGCCTCTCGCGGCGGTGCGGACAAGGCGCTCGGCGGCCCGATCCCGTCTCTCGACCCCGGCTACGAGGATCTGACGAATCTGTACCCGTATGATCAGAACAAGGCCAAGTCGCTCATGGCTGAAGCCGGCTATTCCACCGACAAGCCGCTTCAACTTACGCTGACCTACGCCAACATCTACGGCACCGAGCTCGGAGACCAGCTGCGCTCCCAGCTCAAGCCCCTCGGCATCGACCTGAAGGTGAATGTGGTGGAGTTCTCCACGTGGCTGCAGGATGTGTACACCAACCACACCTTCGATATTTCGCTGGTGGACCACAACGAAAGCCACGACTTCGCATCGTGGACCGATCCGACATACTATTTCGGTTACGACAACAAGAATGTGACCAAGCTGTACAACGAGGGTGTTGCCGCCACCTCCGACAAGGAGCGCGATGCCAAGTTCGCCGCGGCCGCCAAGCTTGTCTCCGAGGATGCGCCGGCCGACTGGCTGTTCAACTACCGCATCACCACCGCCACGGCCAAGGGCGTTGAAGGATTCCCCTTCGACCTCAACCAGACCGTTCTGCCCCTCTACAACGTGACCTACACGAAGTAGTTCGTTACAGCAATGAGCTCCCTCAGTGAGGGGGCTCATTGTTAATCCAAGTAAAGTAGGCATTATGCGATTCGTGTTGAAACGGCTGGCGTTATTCGTGGTGGCGTTGTTCGGCCTGTCCGTGGTGGTTTTCGCAGCATTGCGCATTCTGCCTGGCGATGTGGCCTCCGTGATGGCCGGCGTCAACTCGCCGCCTGAGCGTGTGACCCAGCTACGCGAACAACTCGGTCTGAATCGGCCATTGATTGCACAATACTTCGATTGGATGAGTGCGCTGGCCCGTGGTGACTTCGGCACTTCAATCCTGACTGGTCGCTCCGTAACCTCCTTGGTAGGCGCACGTGCGTCCATCACCTTTCCCCTGATTATTCTTGCCCTGCTCATCGCCTTGGTCATCGGCTTGCCGCTGGGCTGTGCGGCGGTACTGGCCCGCAGCGCAACGGTGCGTGCGGTGTTTCATGTACTGGCTATTGTCGGCGGTGCCGTACCTGCGTTGTGGGGCGGTCTGCTGCTGATTCTGTTGTTCGGGCGCGGCGTAGGATTGCTTGATGTGTTTCCCTCGCAAGGGTTCCCGCTGGATGGTTGGGGCGCACCCGGTTCGGCGATATCAGCGTTGGTATTGCCGGCTGTATCGGTCGGCATCATCGTGGGAGCATCGCTTATGCGATACACGCGCGCGGCCTTAGGGGATTTAGCCAGTTCCGGCTACATCGATATGGCACGCTCGTGTGGCATGACGCGCACTCAGGCGGTGTTGCGTGTGGGATTGCGGTTGGCAACCCCGCAGCTGGTGTCTGTTATCGGGCTGACCTTCGCTTCGATGGTCACTGGCGTGATGGTCATCGAAAACCTGTTTGCGTTACCGGGCATCGGCAACGGTCTTGTGACCGACGTGGGCAACCGCGACCTGATTGCCGTGCAAAGCGAGCTGTTCCTGCTGGCCGCGTTCTTTTTGACTGTCGGCCTCGTGGTCGATTTGCTCCACCGCGTGCTCGACCCGCGTCTGAAAACCGCTACCGCCATTACGGAGGTGACCGCATGAGCAATGTTCGTCGTGCGACGACTGGTGGTCGACGGGCTGCCTTCGTCATCGTCCTGCACTCCATGTGGCGTCGTGCCGAGGGCAAATTCGCACTTATCGTGCTCGCTCTGTGGTTGCTCATTGCCATCGTTTCCCTGTTCTGGACCCCGCAATCGCTGTGGGCCACTGATGGCTACCATGTATGGGCCAAGCCGTCCGCCGAGCACTGGCTCGGCACTGACGGCACCGGCGCGGACGTGTTCAGCTGGCTGCTGGCCGGCTCACATACCAATCTTGTGATCGTGCTGCTGACCGTAGTGGCATCTATGGCTTGGGGGCTGCTGCTCATCGCGGCCATGGTGGCGCGCAATGCGGCGCTCGCCAGTTCTTCGGTAGTGGTAGTTGATGCGTTGATTTCCGTTCCCACCGTGTTGATTGCGTTGATTCTGGCTGTGCCGTTGGGAGCGTCAATCGCGGTGATTGTGATCGCCTGCGGCTTCGGGTATCGGCACACCGGATATGGGTTGAATCTGGCTCGTGTGGCTCGCCCCGCAGCGTTGCTGGCGGCCCGCTCGTCGTATGTGGAATCGGCCTTGGCCAATGGTGCCAGCGGGTGGCGTGTGCTCATAAGCCATGTTATGCCGAATATTCTGCCGGTATTGGCTGTGCAACTGTCATTGTCGGCGGGCACGGCGGTGTTGGCTGAGTCGGGGCTTACTTATCTCGGTATCGGTGTGCCGTCCGGTGTGCCGAGCTGGGGACATTCTCTGGCCACTTCGGTCAAACTCATCAACGTGTTCCCATTAACCGTGGTGTGGCCCGGCCTGATCGTCACGGTTGTGGTTGTGGCGCTGAATATTTTTGGTGATGTGCTGCGCGATGCCATCGATCCGGTCACCAACCCCGCATTACGTGAAATAGGAGGCGAACGATGAGCGTCGATGTTCGCGGGTTGAAAATCACGATTGGCGGCAAACCAATCGTCTCTGATGCGGATATGACCATTGCCGACGGTGAACGAGTCGGCTTGATCGGTTCTTCAGGCTCCGGAAAATCTATGATTGCCAAGGCGATGCTGGGGTTGCTGCCCCTGACCGCTGTGACTAATGGGTCGATTGATATGGGCGGCACGGAAATTATCGGAGCTTCCGAACGTGCGCTTGCCGACCTGCGCGGCCGGTATGTGGGTGCGGTGTTCCAGAATCCGGCTGCCTCGCTGAACCCGGTGATGACCGTGGCGCAGCAGATCGCCTTGCCATTGCGGTTGCACTATGATCTGACCAAGGCCGAACGAGCCGACCGAGTGAATGCCTTGTTGAGCAAGGTCGGGCTGGATCTCGATATGGCCGGCAAATACCCGCACGAACTGTCCGGCGGCCAACAGCAGCGCGTGGGCATCGCCACGGCGCTGATCACCTCACCGCGATTCATCATCGCGGACGAACCCACCACCGCACTCGACTCCATCACGCAACGCCAGATCGTGGACCTGCTGACCTCGCTGGTGGACGACGCCGGTGCCTCCATGCTGTTCATCACCCACGATTTCTCCGTACTCGCGCGTGCCACCACCCGCTGCTACGTGCTGGACGCCGGCCGCATCGTCGAA
>OGRQ01003410.1_pt1 | contig 9940 bp, 6 predicted proteins | sample 1553521 | NCBI WGS metagenome assembly OGRQ01 (sample SAMEA2580088, study PRJEB22360) | human gut metagenome | biome: human gut; feature: human-associated habitat; material: faeces | place: Denmark | collected 2008/2010
GAAAAGTATAAAGTTCCGTTTTTGACATATTCGGCGGAAATGCTCAACGAGGTGGAAGAAGTCTCATCTGCATCTTCTTTTGTCAAAAAAATAACAGGAATAGATAATGTGTGCGAGCGTGCTGCGGTGACATATTGTAAGAAACACTGCGAGTATTTTGAACTGATTGCCGGGAAAAGCATCGAGACAGCGATGACTGCGGCAATCGCAAGACGAAATATATAAAGACAGAAGAGTGAAAGGAAAAAGGCACGGAGGAAGAAACAAATGGTATTTGAATTACAATTTTTAGATTGGCTGCAGACGCTGCAGACGCCGATTTTAAACGAAATTATGAAAGCGGTCACACATCTTGGAGACGCGGGCGCTCTGTGGATTATACTGGCGGCTGTTCTGCTGGCATTTCCGAAGACGAGAAAAAGCGGGGCGATCGTTGCGGCTGCGCTTATTGTCGATCTTGTGTTATGCAACGGGATCTTGAAAAATATATTTGCCCGCACGCGCCCGTTTGATGTAAAAGAAGGGATTTCGCTGCTGATCACGGCGCCGAAAGATTTTTCTTTTCCTTCGGGACATACGGCGGCATCGTTTACAGCGGTTGCGGCGCTGTATTTTGCAGGAGAGAAGAAACTTTGGAAAATAAGCTGTGCTGTGGCTGTTTTGATTGCGTTTTCCAGAATGTATCTGTACGTTCATTATCCGACGGATATTTTGGGCGGGATCATCGTCGGAATCGTATCAGGACTTGTCGGGGCGTATATAATAAAACGGGTACAGAAAAGAGGCGTAGTTCCGAATTAGATAAAAAGACTTGATGAATATGCAAAAATGAACGAGAAGAAATAACAGGGAATTGTTATGATAATTTAAAGCTGTTCATTTGCAGGGAGACAGACATTATGAAAAATGAAAATCAGCATTTCTCAGCAGACAGACGGAAATTCGGCAGACATTTTTGGATCGGCGCGGCAGTGGCCGGAGCGCTTTCGGCGGCGGTTATATTTACGGCGGCGAGTGCGGTTTACCGAAAGAATCGTTTCGATCTGAAAATCGGAGAAGAAAAAGTTGGATCAAAGGAATATCAGCTTTGTATGGATCTTGTAAAATATGATGTGAAGATGGAGATCCAAAAGCGGTATGACGCTTTGTACGGTGAAGATTTTTGGGAGCAAAGCTATGAAGGACAATATGGATATGAGATTTTAGCGGATCACACGGTGGAAAAGATCAAGTATATTCATGCGGTGTATGATCTGGCGGAAGAATACGGCGATGTATCCGACGGAAGCTTTGCGGCGATTGAAAAACGGTGGAAGCAGGAAAATGCAAAAAGGCAGAAAAAGGTAGAAGACGGAGAAGTCATCTACGGTCTGAAAGAATACACGTTTGACCTTTATATGCAGTATGAGATCAGTATGTATAAAGAAATTTACTGTAATGATACTGACAGAAAAGGAATGGATCTGACCGAAGAAGAAGTAGCCGAATATTACAGTCAGGGAGAATGGGTTTTTCAAGACGACGGGGAAAAGGCTGATTTGGAAACTGCGCGCATTGCGGTTGAGAGAGAACTGCGTGAGAAAAAATATGATGCCATGATCGCTCAGATGACAGAAGATTTAGAAGTAAGCGGTGATTTGGAAGCAGTTGATCGTTTTACTTTGGATCATTTAAAACGATAACAGTCAAGGCGGCGCCGGCATATGACCGGGAATATAAAGAGGCGCTTTGGAGATTGTATCAGGTGGGAAGGAGAAAAGTATGAAGAAGAAATGGGTGAGCGGAATGCTCGCGCTCTTGCTTGTCGGAACGACTGTCGGATCGATGATGCCGACAGAGGCGGTGCAGGCAGAAGAAAACAGTCAGGGAAAGACGTATTATGTCGATTCTGAAAACGGAAAAGATACAAACGACGGACTTTCTGAAGGAAAAGCATTTCAGACACTGAACAAAGTAAATGATCTTACGCTCGGAGCGGGAGACCGAGTTCTTTTGAAAAACGGATCGGTGTTTGAGGATCAGGCGCTTCATATTAAAGGAAGCGGAAGTGAAAACGCTCCTATTAAAATTTCTACATATGGGGATGAGAAAGACGGACGTCCTCAGATCAATACAAACGGTCATGGACAATGGGAATTAAATTACGGGCACAAACTTGACAATCAGAACCATAAGTGGCACGGAACAGTATCTTCGTCTATTTTGCTGAAAGATGTAGAATATATCGAAATCGAAGGACTGGAGATTACAAATGACCGGGATTCCGCAACAGATGCAGAGAAAGATAAAAATTATAAATACAATGACGCGGAATGCATGGACAGGACAGGCGTTGCCGGAGTTGCAAAAAACAAAGGAACGGTTGACCATATCGTATTGAACGATCTGTATATCCATGATGTGACAGGCAATGTTTACAATAAACATATGACAAACGGCGGTATTTATTTTATTGTTGAAAAGCCGGAGAACGAGAGCGCGACGGGAATTGCCAGATATAATGATGTGACGATACAAAACTGCTATCTTGATACGGTAAACCGTTGGGGAATTGCGGTCGGATATACATATGAATGGGCAAAATTCAACGGCGGCGCTTTAAGTGATGAGACGATGAAAACATACGCGTCCTCAGACGTTGTGATCCAGAACAATTATTTGAATAATGTCGGCGGAGACGCGATCACGACAATGTATATCGACAGACCGGTCATCCAGTATAATGTATCGGAAAATGCGGCGGCTCAGATTAATACGACAGATTATACAGATCCGCAGCCACAGCTTGACGCAAACGGAAATCCAAACGGAAAGACGCATACAGGAGGAAGAGTCGCGGCAGGTATCTGGCCGTGGAAATGTAAAAATGCGGTGTTCCAATATAATGAATGTTTTAAGACGTTAAATGCCTCAAAAGGAAACGGAGACGGACAGCCGTGGGATGCAGATTATGGAGACGGTACAAATTATCAATATAATTACAGCCACGGAAATACGGCAAGTACGATTATGTTCTGCGGAGGCGAATCGATCAATAATACGTTCCGTTATAACATCAGCGTACATGAAGATATGGGACCGCTTGATCCGGCAGGAAACGCAGGAAATACACAGGTGTACAATAACACATTTGTGATCAAAGAAGGAATCCGGTCGATCTGGTACAGAGATTCCGGCCCGGTTACGATGGAAAACAATATTTTCTATTTTGACGGAGAGCAGCCGGCGCAGATTACAAACTGGAATCCGCGTAATAATAAAGTTTATTCCAACAATCTGTTTTATAATGTAAGTTCTTATCCGGATGATAAGGCTGCTGTGAAAGTGGAAAAAGGAACTCCGGTTCTTGCAGACGCAGCGTCAGGTCCGGTAAAAGCTGCAGAAGACAAACAGGCAAGACGGCATGAAGATCCGACGGAAATAACCGTTTTTGATGGATTTAAACTGGCGGAAAATTCGCCGGCGATCAATAAAGGAAAAGTAGTGATTGACCGTAACGGTTATTCAATCGATCACGATTTCTTCGGACATGCAGTTACGGCGACGCCGGAAATCGGAGCTGCGGAAAGCGATGTGATCGGAGATCTCGTTCTTCGTTCCGTAGTTTATCAAATCGATCAGGAATCAAAGACGATCAGCGATATACCGAAAAATACAACAGTAGAACAGTTTTGCAAAGATTCGATTGTAGATACGGGAGTGACGATCACTGTTAAGTCAAAAGACGGCAAGCCGTTGGAAAATGCAGATATCATTAAAGGCGGCATGACAGTAACCGTTTCCTGTGAAGGAAAAGAGGCTGTTGTATATACGGTAGTTGCAAGTTCGGATAATAAACTGAAGTCTGCATATTATGAAGTGAAAGACAAAACGATCTATGTGCCGTTTACAGAGAAGAATCCGACAACGGCAGGCGAGCTGAAAGGAAATGTTCAAGCGGCTGAAACAGCGGAAGTATCTGTAGTAAGCGGTGAAAAAACGTTGAAAGATCAGGAAAATATCGCAGATGCCATGACAATGAGGATCACGGCGGAAGACGGTAAGACGAACGATTACACGATCAAGCAGAAAAATACATATAACTGGGCGTTGGATTATGCAGGACCGCAGCAGGGAAATGTATGGTTTGGTCAGAAGAAAGCGGCATCAGGAGAGTGGACGGAGATAAAAGAGTATGACAGTCAGTATCCGAACTGGATGGTAAATACATACTACGGTCCGGGAATCGACGAGCAAAGCCATTCCGCAAAACCGACAGAAGCAACGCACGGTCTTCTTTCCGCTCCACCGAGCACAGGAATTTCTACTGCTATGGCGTATAGAGTGCCGAAAGACGGAATAGTATCATTCCATGTAAAAGATGACGAGCCGTATTTGAGACAAAACGGAAACAGCGGCGGAACAGTAACATTAAAACTGTTAGTAAATGATGAAGAAAAGCAAAGTGTTATTCTTGAACAGAGTAAAGTTCAGGCAAAAGACTGGAAAGCGTTTGATAAGATTGAAGTGAAACGCGGAGATTATATCCGTGTTGCGGCAATTTCAAACGGAAATCCTACAAAGCCGTCTGTTCATGTGACACCGATCATTACTTATCTTAACGAAGGCGGAACACCTGCACCTGAACCGACTCCGGAATTGAAAGCTCCGGTTGACGTGAAAGTTTCGGAAGTTACCGAGACAAGCGCAAAAGTATCATGGAAGAATGCGGCGGACGGAAAAGAAGCGACAGGATACAACGTATATGTTGACGGAACAAAAGTGAATGAAGAACTTATTGCAGAGACAACATATAACGTAAGCAGCTTGAAAGACGGAACGACTTACTCTGTAGAAGTGACAGCGATAGATGCAGACGGAGAAGAGTCGGCAAAATCAGAAAAAGTTGAATTTACAACAGTAAAGAAAGTTGTTGTCGATAAAGAAGCGCTGAAGGCGAATATTGAAAGAGCATCCGCTCTTCTGGAAGAGACAGACAAGTATACGGAAGAGTCTTTAAAAGCGCTTGAAGAAGCTTTGGCAGCCGCACAGAAAGTAAACAGCGATCCGAAAGCAGATCAGACAAAAGTAAATGATGCGAACACAGCGCTTGAAAAAGCGATCAAAGACTTGAAAGAGCAGGAGAAACCGGATCCCGAACCGACTCCGGAATTGAAAGCTCCGGTCGACGTAAAAGTTTCGGAAATTACCGAGACAAGCGCAAAAGCATCATGGAAGAACGCGGCGGACGGAAAAGAAGCGGCAGGATACAACGTATATGTTGACGGTGTAAAATTGAACAAAGAACTTCTTACAGAAGCATCTTGCGGATTGACAAATCTGAAAGCAGAGACTACATATTTTGTAGAAGTGACGGCGGTAGACGCAGCCGGAAATGAATCTGTTAAATCAGAAAAAGTGACGTTTAAGACATTGAAAGCTGAAGAACAGAAGGAAGATTCGACACCGGAAAATAATGAAAAACCGGGTGCGGTACAGACGGGAGATCATGCAAACGTATTTGTATGGATGATCGGACTTCTTATATCAGCGTCGGCGGCTGTGGCTGTAATGTTCAAAAGGAATAAAAATCGTTAAAAAGATATCATATTTATAATATGAATGCAGGGAGCGGTTAAAAATGAACCACTCCCTGTTTTGTATTTCAAAACATGCCTTTTGGGCATATGAGGATCTATATAGACTTGCGATATTGTGACGGCGTTGTATTTACACAGTCACGAAATACTTTAGAATAGTGCTGGGAATTTGTAAATCCGGACTGCAGCGCTATTTCGGTCAGTGACAGTTTTGTATTTTGCATCAGGCTGATCGAATGATTGATTCGGTATACGTTAATATAGCTGGAGAGAGTGATTCCGATATGCGCCTTGAACAGTTTGCTTAAATAGCGAACAGAAATATGAAGCTGTGACGCAATATCTTCCTGTATGATCTTCTCGGTATAATGCTCCGCAATATAATTCAGCGTGTAAGCAACATAACTGTTCTGGAGCTGCGGGTTTGAAAAATGATGGGCCGGTTTTGTGTGATCCAATATGTACAGCATTAAGTTGATCAGAGAAATGTTAATATTGGCTGCCGGAAACAGACCGTCAGAGTCGGTATAAAGGCTGATCAGCTTGTCTAATGTACTGTCGATTACGTCGTCTGCCGAGAAACGGTAATAAAAATGCGAAGAAAATAAAACTGCATGCATTAATGTGATCGGATAAACGCCTTCGTTTTCTAAAATAATATTTGAAAACATGTTGGGATCAAAGTGGACGTGTTTAAACGTACAGTCAGATTTTTTGTTCAGATAAAAAGAGTGAACGATATTCGGCAGTATCATAATAAAATCGCCTTTTGTGCAGTGAAGTGTTTCCGACTGGACATCCATAAGACATTCGCCTGATATGATACGATAAATCTCTATTGTAGAGTGCAGATGATGCGGAAATGTGTATCCTGCCGGCTGTGATGTGATAGTTGCGCCTGATAAGATCGAATCGGACAAAGACAGTGATCCGATCGAATCGGTATTGTTTTTTTTGTATGTTTTCATGAAACGTTCCTCTTGATCATTGCATAAACTTATATGTTGGTTATATACGGTTATATATAGATTAATTATACCAGAAGTTTATTAAAAAGTGACAAAAAATATAAAAATATGTAGATAAAATGAGAACTTATTCCGAATTATATAATTTGAAAAAAATCTCGCAATTTAAGGTTTTTCTGTTATAATGTTAGTTGACGCTTACTAAAAGATGAGGAGTGAAGATTATGACATTGAAAGAACTTGGCATCGGACAGAAAGGAATTATCTTATCTGTCGGAGGAAGCGGAGCACTCAGACAACATTTTCTGGATATGGGATTGATACGGGGCGCAGAAGTGACAGTCGTAAAATATGCGCCTATGGGCGATCCGATCGAGTTGAAAATACATGGGTATGAGCTGACGATCCGTTTGGATGATGCAGAGAAAATAGAAGTAAAAGAAATAAAGTCAGAAGAAAAAGAGAAAGAAAGACGGAACAAGGTGAAACGTTCTGCACATCCCGGATACGGTGAAGGCGGAAAGTACCATAAGAAAGAAACAGAAAATCCGCTTAAGGATGATGAGACGTTGACGTTTGCCCTGGTAGGAAACCAAAATTGCGGAAAGACGACGTTGTTTAATCAGTTGACAGGGGCTTCGCAGCATGTCGGAAATTTTCCGGGCGTTACCGTAGACCGCAAGGACGGCGTGATCAAAGGGTACAAAAATACATTAATCACAGACCTTCCGGGAATTTATTCTATGTCTCCTTACAGCAGTGAGGAGATTGTTACACGAGAATTTTTGTTAAATGAAAAGCCGAAAGGAATCATTAATATCGTCGATGCGACGAATATGGAGAGGAATCTCTATTTAACGATGCAGTTGATGGAGTTAGATATGCCTATGGTCGTTGCATTGAACATGATGGATGAATTGAGGGAAAACGGGGGAAGCGTTCATGTAAATGAAATGGAAGAGTTTCTCGGTGTTCCGGTTGTACCGATCTCCGCTGCCAAAGGAGAGGGAATCGAAGAGCTTGTGAAACATGCGGTGCATGTGGCAAAGTATCAGGAAAGTCCTCAAAAACAGGATTTTTGTGCGGATACGGAAAGCGGGATCCACAGAGGACTTCATGCAGTCATGCATTTGATCGATGATCACGCACAAAAAGCCGGAATCCCTCTTCGGTTTGCGGCAAGCAAGATCATGGAAGGCGATAAAAAGATTACCGAGAAATTGGATTTAAGCCGGAATGAAAAAGAAATGCTCGAGCACATCGTTGTTCAGACGGAAGAGGAGAGCGGTTTTGACAGAGCTTCAGCCGTTGCCGATATGCGATTCTCTTACATAACGGAAGTGTGTGAGACGGCGGTTGTAAAACCGCATGAGAGTAAAGAGCGTCTCAGGAGTAAACGGATCGACCGCATACTGACGGGAAAATATACGGGAATCCCGGCCTTTATCGCGATTATGGGAATTGTATTCTGGCTGACATTTAACGTGATCGGAGCGGGATTACAGTCGCTTTTGGAAACGGGAATCGGATACTTGACAGAAATCACAGATCAGGCGATGACATCCGCGGGAGTCAATACGGCGGTTCATTCCCTCGTTATTGACGGGATTTTTAACGGTGTGGGAGGAGTCCTTAGTTTCCTGCCGATCATCGTTACATTGTTTTTCTTCTTATCTTTGCTGGAAGACAGCGGATATATGGCAAGAGTAGCTTTTATTATGGATAAGCTGCTTCGTAAGCTTGGATTGTCGGGAAGAAGTATCGTGCCGATGCTGGTCGGGTTCGGATGTACCGTTCCCGGGGTGATGGCGAGCAGAACGCTTCCGTCGGAAAGAGACAGGAAAATGACGATTTTGCTGACGCCTTTTATGAGCTGTTCGGCCAAGCTGCCGATTTATGTGCTGTTGACAGCCGCGTTTTTTGACCGCTGTCAGACGCCGGTTATTATCGGGTTATATGTTCTGGGCATTGCCGTCGGGCTGGTTTTGGCCTTTCTGCTGAAACTGACGGCGTTCAGAGGCGAGGCCGTGCCTTTTGTCATGGAGCTTCCCAACTATCGTCTGCCGGGGCTGAAAAACGTCTGGCGGCTGATCTATTACAAAGCCAAATATTTTATTACCAAGGCTTTTACGATAATTTTCGTTGCGACTGTCATCATCTGGTTTTTGCAAACTTTTGACAGCCGGCTGAACGTAGCCGCGGATTCCGCAGACAGCATTCTGTGCGGCATCGGCAGTCTGCTGGTGCCGCTGTTTGAACCGCTGGGCATCAGCGACTGGCGGTTGTCAACGGCTTTTCTGACCGGTTTTGCCGCCAAGGAGAGCGTAGTCAGCACAATCAGCGTTTTGCTCGGCGGGCGTATTGAACTGCTGCCGACGCTGCTGACGCCGCTGAGCGCGTTCGCTTTTCTGGTCTTTTCGCTGTTGTATACGCCCTGTGTGGCGGCGATTGCCACGGTCAAAAAGGAATTGGGCGGCGCCTATGCGGTTTTCATTGTTGCGTTGCAATGTATTGTGGCCTGGCTGACGGCTTTTGCCGTTTACCGGTTTGGCATGTTGTTTTAGAAAGGAAGAGAGGGGCGATGGACGAACGGGAAAAGATGGCTCGGGGGTTGTTGTATGATGCAAATCATAATCCTGATTTGATTAAAGAACGCGCCGCGTGCAAGGATATGTGCTTTGCCTATAACAGTCTCAGACCTTCCGACGAAGAAGGCAAAAGAAAAATTGCCGAAAGGCTGTTTGGTCGTATCGGCAGGGCTTTTTCGGTTCTTGCGCCGTTTTACTGCGATTACGGTTATAATATATTTTGCAGCGACGATTTTTTTGCCAATCATAACTGCGTTATGTTGGACGGTGCAAAGATCACGTTTGGGGAGCATGTTTACATTGCGCCGAACTGCTGTTTTGCGACGGCCGGTCATCCGCTGGATGCCGGACAGCGGGCGGCGGGGCTTGAATTTGCCCGTGAAATCAGGGTTGGAAACAATGTATGGTTCGGTGCCGGCGTAACGGTGCTGCCCGGCGTGACTATCGGCGACAATACGGTTATCGGTGCCGGGAGCATAGTGAACAAAGACATTCCGGCAAATGTTGTGGCGGGGGGGAAAACGTGCCGGGGGGGGGGCGGAAAGATGCTCCGGGCAGGATCGGCAGTTTTGGGAAGAGCGGGGAAACGGTTTTCTGCCAAGGGAAGGTGAAAAATGAAAACGGCGCTGGTTTTGGAAGGCGGTGCCAAACGCGGTATTTATACAGCCGGGGTTTTGGATGTTTTGCTGGAAAACGGGATTATGACCGACGGCGTTCTGGGCGTTTCGGCCGGGGCTATTCACGGTTGTTCGTATGTCGCGCGGCAGGCGGGCCGGAGCATCCGGTACAATCTCAAGTATGGCGG